>Ga0210390_10005719_pt1 | contig 10411 bp, 6 predicted proteins | sample IncBWH11OmetaG_FD_161050 | JGI IMG/M metagenome (GOLD analysis project Ga0210390, IMG submission 161050) | Forest soil microbial communities from Barre Woods Harvard Forest LTER site, Petersham, Massachusetts, United States - Inc-BW-H-11-O ... | reverse complement strand
AGTCCGGAGACTCTCTTGCGAGCGGGCTGGGACTCGAACGGGACGGGACGGGATTGAACTGCTCAGCTCCCGGGCCGTCGAAACGCGGACGTCGGCGGCGCGCCCTTCCCAATCGGGCGTGTGGGAATCGAAACTTCTGGGAAAGTCGGGACTCGGTGTCCCACCTTAATTGCTGACTGGAAAGCGGGTTATGACAGCTTTTTTGATGGGACGGGACACGTCGCGTTAATCAAGTCCCGGCGTCGGGTCCGGACTCGTTCGGTCCGGACACTTTCTTTTGAACCGTTGGACCGGGACCCGGACCGGACTGTGACCGGACGGGACGAGACAAGATGGGACGGGATTGAAAGCGGCTGATGACGGCAGGCGTGCAAGACCGTGGCAGACCAATCGACATGCAAGGGGGACCCGGCGCGGGCACACGGGGGACGCGGCGACGTTGACAAACCGCGATGGTTACAAGCTTTACACCTCTCGGTCCGGCAGCAATCGCCTTGACCGGATCTTGGCCGTCAGTATACTCCCGGCCGCGTTTGGAGGGGGGACCAACCGCTGAGCGCCCGGCCGGCCCCCTGCCCGTCTTCTCGCCCGGTGGCCTCGTCGCCAAGAAGCGGTCGCACGCAATGCTGTCGAACTTCGACTCGATGACCGCCGGATTCGTCCTGCTGGCGGTCGCGGCGAGCTACTTCCTCACCGCCGTCGCCAAAGTCATCGCGCGGCGGACCGGAATGCTCGACCACCCGGATGGTCGCCGCAAGTCGCAAAGCGCGCCCATCCCCCTGCTCGGCGGCTTGGCCGTTTACCTTTCGCTGGCGGGAACGGTGGCCGTCGCCGCCAAGGTCTACCATTGGAAGTGGCTGCACGCAGACGCGGATCAGGGACACTTTGTTTCGATGCTGTTGGTCTCCGCCGGGCTGTTCTGTGCTCTCGGGCTGTGGGACGACCGAGTCAGCCTAAGGCCGCGAACCAAGCTGCTGTTCCAGGTTCTGGCCTGCTTGCCGTTTGTCATCTGGGGTCGCACGGTCGAATCGCTGCACGTGTTCGACGCGCGGATTGGGATGGGGCTGCTCGGTTCGCTCTTCACCGTATTCTGGCTGGTGAGCTGCTCCAACGTGATCAACCTGGTGGACGGCCTCGACGGGCTAGCCGGAACCATCGGCTTGATTGTCTGCGCGGCGGTGGCCGGCTTGTGCGACATGCAGGGGCTGTTGGGCCCGCTCGCCCTGTCGCTCATCTTTGCGGGCGCGCTGTTCGGCTTCCTGTTACACAACTGGCCGCCGGCCAGCATTTACTTAGGAGATTCCGGCAGCCTGACGATCGGTTTCGTGATCGGCGCGCTGGCCATCGAGTCTTCGATGAAGAAGGCCACCGGCTTTGCGCTGGCGATTCCGCTCGTGCTGGTGAGCGTGCCGGTCTTCGACACGTGCATGGCCATCTTGCGGCGAAAGCTCAACGGGCGGGGAATTGGCGAGGCCGACCGGGGCCACATTCATCACTGCCTGCAGAACCGGGGGCTCTCGCGGGCCCAATCGTTGATTGTGATTTCGGCTCTCTGCGTCGCGATGGCGGCCGTCACGCTCGTCTCCGCTTATTTCCAAAACGATCGGCTCGCTTTGGGGCTGTGTCTTACGCTGCTCGCCCTGTTGATCGTGGGACGTGTGTTCGGCTACGACGAGACGGTACTCTTCTTTCGCTATATCCAGGCGATCAGCAATCTACTGGCGGGATCTTCGGGAGTGTTCAAAACTCAACTCGTCGTCGACCGGATCGCCCGCAGCCGCGGCGTCGATCCGATCAACTACTGGAAGGAAATCACCGAGCATGTCGAGTCGATGGGCGGAACCCATCTGGACTTCATCTGCTGGGACGAGCGGAGCGACGCGGTCATCTGCCGCCTGCGCTGGGCCGGTGAATGGCCGGCAGCCAGCGAACGGCGGACGTCCGACGATGAGCCCGCGTGGCAATTCAACTATTCGGTGCCGGGGAGAAACGGAGTGCGCGCGACGCTGACGTCCCGCGGCAACCTGCAGAACCGGCTCAAGGGACAACGGCTGATCGACCTGTTTCGCTTGTTCGATACCTTCTGCCACTCTTGGACGGCAATCGCGGTGCCCCTGCAATCCGCTACGGCCGAATCGCGAGCGAGCGCCGGCAAAGACGAGCCGACGCCTGCGACGATCCTCACGATGCCAAGTTCCGTCGCCGTAGCGGCCGATGCAAACTCGTTCGCAGCACCGGACAAAGTCACGACGCGTCGCGCGGCATGACGCGGCCTGGTCTGTGGACGAAACGCGTGAACCCCACGTCGCAGCCGATCAGCGGCACGCCTTTTGTCGCTCGTCTTGTCGCCGCTCGACAAATCTCGGATAAACCAGTTTGGGCCTGCGCCGATCGGCCAAGCGTCGCGGGTGCCCGCTCGGACAATCAGCACGAGACGCGAGGCCTGCGGTGGCAAAGTTCCTGGTAACGGGAGCGGCCGGATTCATCGGCTTTCATACCAGCCAGCGGCTCTTAGCGCGCGGCGAAACGGTCGTCGGACTGGATAGTCTCAACGACTACTACAGCGTCCGCCTGAAGCAGGCTCGCCTCGATCAGCTCCTGCCGCAACCGAAGTTTTCCTTTCAGAAAATCGATCTGTCCGATTGCGCCGCGGTTACACCGCTCTTTGCGCGGGAAAAGTTCGAGACCGTGATCCACCTGGCGGCGCAAGCCGGCGTGCGCTATTCGCTGCAGAATCCGCACGCGTATTTGGCCAGCAATCTGGCGGGATTCTTAAACGTGCTGGAAGGCTGTCGCGCCGCAGGGAGCGTGCAGCACCTGGTCTATGCGTCGTCGAGCTCTGTGTACGGCGGAAACGAGAAGATGCCGTTTGCCGTCCACGACGCCGTCGACCATCCCGTGAGCTTGTACGCGGCCACCAAGAAATCGAACGAGCTGATGGCCCACGTCTACAGCCATCTTTACGGGTTGCCGACGACAGGGCTGCGGTTCTTCACCGTGTACGGTCCGTGGGGCCGGCCGGACATGGCCCTGTGGCTGTTCACGGATGCGATTTTGGCAGGCCGCCCGATCGACGTTTTCAATCACGGCCGGATGCGCCGCGATTTCACTTATGTCGACGACATCGTGGAGGGCGTCGTACGTGTGGCCGACCGGGTCCCTGCCGCCGATCCCAACTGGTCGGCGATCGCGCCCGATCCGGCGTCGAGCTTTGCGCCGTATCGAATTTACAACATCGGAAATAACCGACCCGTCGAGCTGATGTCCCTGATTGGGATTCTCGAGCAGGCACTGGGCCGCAAGGCCGTGTTGAACTTCTTGCCCATGCAGCCGGGCGATGTGCCGGCAACTTATGCCGATATCGGCGACCTCTCCCGCGACGTCGGTTTCCGCCCCTCCACTTCGATCGAAACCGGCGTGGAGCAATTCGTCCGCTGGTACCGCGGGTATCACGGCGTGTGAGGCCTCCGTGCCACGTGAGAGTCGTAGCCCGTGAGCTGATGACCTGCGTATGAAGCCGAAGTTTTTTTCATCACCGGCGGAGTTCCGCGATTGGCTGCGGCGAAACCATGCGACAGCCGTGGAGTTGCTGGTCGGCTTCCATAAGAAAGATTCGGGCACGAAGAGCATCACCTGGCCCGAAGCCGTCGACGCGGCTCTGTGCTACGGCTGGATCGACGGCGTCCGCCGCAAAGTAGACGATCGGCGGTACACGATCCGGTTCACGCCGCGAAAGCCGAGCAGCGTTTGGAGCAGCGTCAACATCCGGCGGGCCGAGGCGCTGATCGCAACCGGCGAGATGCAGGCGGCCGGGCTCTGCGCTTTTCAGGGCCGGCAGGCAAAGAAGTCGTCGGTTTACTCATACGAGCAGAAGAACGTGCAGATCACCGGTGAGTACCGTCGGCGACTGCGACAGCATGCCATTGCCTGGCACTTCTTTGAAGCGCAGCCCGCCTCCTATCGCCGAGCCGCGGCTTGGTGGGTGATGAGCGCGAAGCGGGAATCAACGCGCCTCGATCGTCTGGAGAAGCTGATCGCGTGCTCGCTTCAAGAGCGGCGTCTGCCACAGTTCACTCGCCAAACGCCCTCTCGTTGAGGCGTTCATCCGGCAACATTCTCGGCAAGTCAACGACGCTCTCTCGTTGAACTGCGCGGTGCCGTCAAACTCACCCCAGCTTCGCCCGCCACGCGAAAACTGAGCAGCTTCGTGCGCGAAGCCTGCCTTTGAACCTGAATTCTGGCATCCAAAACTGTCAAACCTAAACGCCTGATCTGACTTTGCCGATAGTAACGAAAACTCCGGTTGTAATGACCGGATCGCCGACTTCGTGAATTGCCGCAATTCGCGATTCTGGGACAGATCGTTCAGAGGGGGGGCACGTCAGCAAATGGCCAGCCATCATACGCGCTTCGCGCCGAGCATCTTTGGCCTGTCGCTCCGGATCGCCGGCTGCATCACGGTTTCGGGACTGATGTTGGCCGGCGACCTCAACGTCGCACTCGCCCAATCCGATTCCGGCGCAGCCGCCAAGCCCAGCAGTGCCTCGAGCACGAAGGCGGACGGTCGCGTCCGCCTGAACATGCAGGGGGCATCTTGGAAGAAGGCGCTGCGTCGAATCGCCCGGCACGGGGGCATTGAGCTGGTGATGAAGGCTACGCCTCCCGGCACGTTCAGCTGTGCCGATACGGCGGAGCACTCCGTTCCCGAGGCTCTGCGGATCGTCAATCGCCAGCTGGAGCCGCTCGGCTATCGGGCGAGCCAGCAGGGCAGCTTCCTGGTGGTGCTGAACCTCGACTCACTACGTTCGGGTTACAACAGCCCCACCTTTATCCGTCCGCGCCAGGACCCCACGGTCGCCGCGGCACAGGCAGCTGCTGCTCCGACGGCTACGGCCGGCGCGGCTCCCACGACCACTGACGCAGTTCAGGTTTCGGCAAACGCGCCCGAGCCAAATGTCGCCCCGGCGATCATGGAGCTCAACACTGACTCAAACGCTGGCCACAGCGCGACCCCGCCCGCAGAGGCCGATGCCGCCAAGGAACACAAGGAGCCCAAGACGCCCAACGAAGAGAAAATCGAAAAGGCGGACAACTCGCCGCAAATCCGAATCTGGTTCGTCTCCGCCAAATGGCCGCAGGTTCTGCAAAGCCTTTGCGACCAGAGTGGATTGACGTTGGTGGCGAAAAAGGTCCCCAGCGATACCGTGAAGTTCCGCGACTGGAAGAAATACCGCACCGACGAGATCATCGCCTTCTTGAACAAAGAGCTCGAATCCGATCAATCGAACTTCCGACTCGAGCGGGAAGACAAGTTCCTCCTGGTGATCGACAAGGAGGATCTGCGTTCGGAGTACGAGCGTCCGGTGGCCGGCCATCTGCGACACCCGGTGCATCCGGAGGAAGAGATGATCACCCAAGCCCGGCCGGCCGCTCCGCCGGTGAGCCCGGCACTGCCTGCGCCCTCGACCTCTGCGGTTATTCCCGCCGACGGGAGCGCGGCCGACGACGAGTCCGAAACGCCACGAGTGCGGAGGATCCAACCAGTTCGCTTGGAACGCCAGGCGGACGCTCCGGAGCTGCTGCCGGCCCCGACGGACGTCGAGCCGACACTGCCTCCTCCGGCCCACGCCTTGCCGACTCCGTCGGCGGAGTCGGGTCAAGCGCGTAGTGCCGACGAGATTCTGTCGCCGCCACCCTCCTCGTCCGCGTCGGAATCGCCTCGCCAGACGGCCTCCGGCACGGACTTTGTGCCGCAACATCGTCGCGCCGAAGCCGTCGCGCGGCGACTCTACTCAGCGCTGAAGAGCCGTTCCGAATTGGTCGATTCGGGCCCGGAGAATCTGCCGAGCTTCCGCGTGTTCGACGTGGCGGGCGCACGCTCCCGCGTGACCTGCACGGTCGGCATCGACACCGAACACAATCGGCTGGTCATTGAAGCGTCGGCCAAAAAGCGATCCGCGCTGCTTCACGTCTTTGGGCGACTGGACGGCACCGAACAGTTGGACGACGACAATCTGCGCGTGGTGTCGGCGGACGTTTCACGGACCAAGATCGCCAAGAACGTCACGACCGAACTTAACCAGCTGATCGCTCAAAACAGCCAGGCGCCGGTCGCTCCGTCTCCGGAGCAGGCGCCGGGCCGAGCCACGATGCCGGCCACACCCGGGCAGCCCAATCTGTCAGAACTGATCAAGGGACTCAAGGGCGACGTGACCGTCGAATCGGTCCCCGAGTTGGGAATCCTGATTCTCCGCGGCAATCCGAATGACGTCGATGCCGTGATGAGAATGATCCGCGAGATCGAACGGTTGAGCGCCGGTGCTGCTCCGCAGATCCATATCCTCGCACTGCAGTACGTCAACTCGGTATCGTTCACCACGCTGATGAACAGCGTCTACCAGGATTTGCATGGGCTGCGCACAAGTGAGGCGGCGGCCAAACCCCAAATCAAGTTCTACGCCATCGTCAAGCCGAACGCGGTGCTCGTGATCGCCCCTCCGGCTGAAATGCCGGGCGTGATCAAGCTGTCCGAACAACTCGACAAGCCGGTTATTCCGGAGACCGAGTTCCAAGTCTTCCCCCTAAAGCACGGCATTGCCGCTTCGATCGCCAAATCGGTGAATGACTTCTACAAAGGCCGCACTGGGCTGGGAACTGTGGTTGAGGCCGTCGCCGACGCGCGAACCAATTCAGTAATCGTGCAAGCCCGGCCTCGAGACTTGGAAGAAGTCGCCAAGCTGATCACGCGGCTCGACGGGCCGACCGCCGCACAGGCGACGCTCAAGGTCTTCACGCTGACCAATGGTGACGCGGCCACCGTCGTACGGCTCCTGGATTCCCTGTTCGTCACTCCGAACCAGCGTCAAGGGGCCGCCACGCAAGTGCCCACGACAGAGACTGGCGAGACGCCGCCCACGACACTGCGACTCTCGGCGGACGTCAGGACCAACACCATCATCGCCGTCGGCCCGCCCGACACATTGCGCGCCGTCGAAGCGGTGATCTTGCGACTGGATAATACCGACGCCCACCAGCGCGAAACTGTCGTCATCAAGCTGAGGAACAACAGCTCCGACGCGGTGCAGAAGGCGATCAGCGATTTCGTAACTTCGGAACGGAGCATCGCGCAGCTCGATCCCGATCTCGTCAGCACCGTCGAGCTCTTGGAACGCGAGGTCTTCATCGTCTCGGAACCCGTGAGCAACAACCTGCTCTTAAGCGCCACGCCGCGCTACTTCGTCCAGCTGAAGAAGATGATCGAACGGCTGGATGAAGCCCCGACGCAAGTCGTCATCCAGGCGATGATCGTCGAAGTCACGTTGACCAACGACGATGAATTCGGCATCGAGCTGGGCTTTCAGTCGCCTGTGCTCTTCGACCGCAGCACGCTCGGGGCGCCGGTCACCTTAACGACGAGCGTGAGTAACAACGGCGTAACGTCGAACTCCAATAACATCAATTTGAGCACTTCGGCTGCCCCCGGCTTTCAGTTCACCGATCCCAATCTGGGGACCGACGGTCTGGGCACCAACTCGATCGTCAATACGGGGACAGTCGGAACCCAGGAGTTGACGAACTTCGGCGTCGGTCGCACCAGCAGTGTCAACCCACAATATGGGTCGGGCCTGGTTCTGGCAGCCAGTTCGGAGTCGGTCAGCTTTCTCCTGCGGGCCTTGTCCTACAAAGACACGCTGCATGTGCTAAGCCGCCCCATGATCCGCACCGTCGATAACCAAGAAGCCACGGTCCAGGTGGGGAAGAACGTGCCGATTATCTACGGCTTCACGACGACGGCAGTCGGTTCACTGGCGCCGATTGTCCGTTATGACGGCGCCGGGATCATCCTCGACGTTAAGCCACGGATCACGCCGGAAGGAATGATCGTGATGGCAGCGTCCATCGAAAAGAGCGAATACGAGTCGGGAGGCGTCGTGCTCGTCACCGACTCCACCACGGGTCGAACGATTACGTCGCCGGTTAAGGACGTCACTAGGGCTGTAGCGACGGTCAGCCTAGCCAGCGGTGAGACGGTCGTTCTGGGCGGTTTGATTACGAGCCAGGACGACACGACTGAGCGCAAAGTCCCGTGGGTCGGCGATGTGCCGATCTTGGGACAGCTCTTCCGCTACGACACCAAGACGACGATTCGTTCGGAACTGCTGATCTTCCTGACGCCGCGCGTCATTCGCAGCGACGCCGACGATGAAGTTCTCAAGCAAATCGAAACGGAACGATTGCACTTCATGCTGGACGAAGCCGAGTCGATCCATGGGCCGATCCTCTCGACGCACCCCGCCGACGGATTGCTGCAGCAGTGTCCGCCGCTCACGATGCCGCAGTCGCAAGTGCCGGGAGCGGTTCCGCCGGCTCCGGGTGCTTCTCCGCCGGTCGTGCCGCCGGCCAGCATGCGGCAAGGCCAATCGGCCACGCCGCCGGAGCTGCCTCCTATGCTGCCGGGAGCACCGCCGGCACCGGGAATTGCACCGGCGCCGGGAGTTGCCCCGGGGATGACCCCGCCGATTAAGCCAGGAGTCGCGCCGCCCACACCGAGGGAAACCTACCTGGATGACCCGAACGTGCCGACGACACAAATGCCGTCCACCGGAGTCCATGACGTGAGGCCGCTCGGCAACCCGACTCAGGCGGGCGACAGCTTCTTCAGCCAGGGAGCCAAGTCGGGGAATCAAGCCGGGTCCGTCCGCTATCAACAATCGCCCACTCCGAGTGATTCAAACGCGGCTTTGATGCCGGCGGACGCGAGATAAGTGCCCGGCGATCCGATCGTCAACGGAAAGATGATGCCATGAAGTTATGGAACACCGAAATCAGGCGCGGGGGGAGCAACCTTCCCGCCCTTCTCGCAGCCGTCCTGATGGTCAGCGGGCCGGGGTGTGCCAGCATGCAGCTGCTCAACCTCAAGACGGACAAAATCGCGATGGCCGATGCCGAACATCCGGCCATCGAAGTTTTGGCCGTCTGGCAAGCGGCCGAGGGTCCCGGTATTGGCGGCATTCCCACGCGGGGATTCGCCGGGCAGATCTTCTTCTTTACTCAGGATCGCGCGGCGCCCGTGGCCGTCGATGGCAAAGCTCGCATCTACGTCTTCGACGACCACGGCTCTGCCGAGCAACAGGCGCGACCTCTGCGCCAATTCGACTTCGACCGACAATCATGGACGGCGCATCTGCAAAGCTCCAAGCTCGGGCCGACCTACGGGGTCTTCATTCCTTATCCCCGCGAGGACTATCACCAGGCGGTCTGCTCGTTGCGAATCCGCTTCACACCGCTCAAAGGTCGCCCGCTTTTTTCCGCTTCTTCAACGATCATGCTCCCCGGACCGCCTCTCCATCCGCTGACCGAGGTCACACAGAGTTCGCCACTGGATGCCCTTGCAAAAAAGCTCCAGGCTCAGTCTCTGAGCCAACCGGCGTGGAAGACTCCGCGCCTCGAGACGGATTCGAGGCCGTTTGGTATGAATCCGCAAATGGCCGCGGCGCAAGGGGCAATGACGAGCCAGGTTGCCATGAGTGACCAGTCTGGGGTTGCCTCGACGCCGGCACCGACCGCTCTCGCGCGACCGGAGGATTTGTCGAATCCGGGTTCCAGCCCGTCGCTGGCTGCGTGCACAAACACTCAAATGGCACGCGGCTCGAACGTGCGCGGCAATCCGATTATTCAGACGGCCGGAATGAATTATCGCGGCCAGTCGCAGCCGAACGGTCCACCCGACTCTATGGCTGGCACCGCCGATGCGACACCCTCCGACGGCTTTTCGTCATCGGGGCGAATCAAGCTGACGGCGGCCTCCGCCGATACCAACTCGCCGTCTGATCCAGAGGGGCTCGAAAGTCCGGATGCTCAACGACCCGTTGGCGCGTGGAGCGGTTCGACCGTCTCGCGGCCGGCGCATCCTCTCGCCGATTGACTAAACCCACCATCGCGGTAGGAAACGGCGAAGGAACGAGCTAGAATGACGGCGTCAGCAATGCCGCGAATGCACTTCGCAGTCCGCTAAACCTGGAGCATCGCGGGGGGGAGCGTCATGAATCGGCTCGTTTCAATCGCATTGGGTGCCCTGCTGGTTACAGTGTATGGGCAAGGATCCGCCTTTTCGCAGATATCTGGCTACAGCGGCGGGGGAGGAGGCGGCGGCGGGGGAGGAGGCGGCGGCGGGGGAGGCGGCGGTGCCGCGAGATACGTAGCGTTGAAGCCCTTCGGCAATGCTTCGGTGTAGATCAAGGGGATCAAAATCAAGATCAACAGAAGTGAACCCTGAACAATCGCCGATACCCAAATCGCCCAGCCTTTGTGGGTCTTTTCCATCCGACCCGATACGACCATATCGTCAAACATGAACTACCTCCTCGCCACTGCGGGCACGCGCTTTTCGGCTGCGGATCCGGCGCGCATA
>Ga0210390_10005718_pt1 | contig 10412 bp, 5 predicted proteins | sample IncBWH11OmetaG_FD_161050 | JGI IMG/M metagenome (GOLD analysis project Ga0210390, IMG submission 161050) | Forest soil microbial communities from Barre Woods Harvard Forest LTER site, Petersham, Massachusetts, United States - Inc-BW-H-11-O ... | reverse complement strand
GGCGCATCGACATCGACCTGCGCAAAGACCCGATCGGCAAAGGCCGCGACGGCCAACCCGTCTACATGGCCGACATCTGGCCGACCGAGCGCGAGATCGAAGAAACCATGCAGCACTCGATCACTTCCGAAATGTTTTCAAAATCCTACGCCGACGTTTTTCAGGGCGACGAACGCTGGCGCGGCCTGGCCGTGCCCAAGGGCCAGACCTACGCCTGGGAAAAAGATTCGACCTACATCCGCCAGGTCCCGTATTTCGACGACATGGCCGTGAAGCCGTCGCCGGTGCAGGAGATCAAGAAAGCGCGCGTGCTGGCCGTTCTCGGCGACAGCGTCACCACCGACCACATCTCGCCCGCCGGCTCCATCAAAAAAGACGGCCCCGCCGGAAAATATCTGCAGGAACACGGCGTGAAGCCGGCGGATTTCAACTCCTACGGCTCGCGCCGCGGCAATCACGAAGTCATGGTCCGCGGCACCTTCGCCAACGTCCGCCTGCGCAACAAGCTGGTCGCGACCGAAGGCGGATTCACTCGCCATCTTCCCACCAACACCGAAATGTCGATCTTCGACGCGTCGGAAAAATATCGCGCCGCCAACATTCCGCTTGTGGTTTTAGCAGGGAAAGAATACGGCTCGGGCTCATCCCGCGACTGGGCGGCCAAAGGCCCGGCCCTGCTGGGCGTCCGCGCCGTCATCGCCGAAAGCTACGAACGCATTCACCGCTCAAACCTGGTCGGCATGGGAGTCCTGCCCCTGCAATTCCCCGCAGGCCAAAACACCGAATCGCTCAAGCTGACCGGCGAAGAAGTCTTCGAGATCACCGGCATCCGCAACCTGCTCGACCACTTCGCCGCCGGAAGCACAGTGAAAGTCCGCGCCACCGCCCAAGGGATGCCGGTTTTGTCGACCGGGCCCGCAGCTCCACCTATTCCAAAGAGTGCAGTACACCGTACTTTTGAGTTCGACGCCCTCGTTCGCATCGATACTCCACAGGAAGCTTTGTACTACGCCAACGGCGGCATTCTGCAGTATGTGCTAAGGCAGTTGTTGACGACGAAGGCACAGCCGGTGGGAGTCTAATAAAACAAAAGTAATCTTTTATAACTTAACTTAGTAAGGCTAGACTTATGGACATGTCTTCCCCAATTAGCGCCCGGCTTCAAACTGCTTGTTCCGGGAGAGCGAGGGAGAACTCATGCCCAACAACGAAAATGCTAGGCCATTAACTATCTACCTAGCTCGTGATGGCGTCCGACTAGAAGATCTCGTTAATCCCTCTTCAACTACCACGTCCCACAACCTAGCCATCGGGTCAGGTGTGGAAGCGACCCTCATGATTCAGGTACCAGTGCCAAAGCCGCCCGACTGGTCAGATTTCTTCGAAGGCTATGTCCAGCGTCAGGCCTTCGGCGAAAACAGCTCGACCTCGGCGGCGATGCTCGCTCAGGTCAACGGGAGGTACTTCGCGCTCACCTTTGGCAATGGTAGGTTCCTGCTGCAGTCCGAGAATTTTGAAGACAGATTCGGGCTGAAGGTCGCCCTCAATTGCATTGGCGAGGGTACTGTCAGAAGCATTGACAAGCACTCGCTGGATCATCTTCTGCGTCATACCAGGGAACAGGCCTCAAGAGGGGCAACAACCGGCGAGTTCGGCTTTGATATTGAACAGGACCTTCTTAAAGCCGTTACCGGGAAGCCTAAGAACGCAAGATACGGCGAGCGCATCACGGGCTCGGACTCATTACACGTCGCGGTACCTGTCAGTATTGACGGACTTCCGGAGATATTGACCGAGCTAGGAGACCTTTTCCAAGACACGGCGTACCGCAGGTATTTCCCGTGGATAGACCAAATCGCCGAGGTCTCCGACCCAAAGGTTGAGGTGCAACTTCAAGACATACTAGTGGGCAGACTTCGGCAGCGATCGCTCGATAACATCTGGATGGCTGTGCCGGAACTGATAGATTGGGAGAGGGTAAGGGGTTTTCGATTCGTATCACGCAAGCGAACTGCCGAATACCACGATGTCGACCTGCGCCGCTTTATCGACTCGGCCGGAGGGCCAGGAATAACGTCCGAGGCACTGAAGCAACAGCGTATGCGTTGCATCAAGCATGACGGCCAAACGCTGCGAGAATGGAGCGCGTATAAGTGCCTGTATGCCGAGATGGAAGACCAGGGAGAAACCTTTGTTCTGAGCGGGGGCAGGTGGTACCGGGTCAAGACTGACTTCGTCCGCGAAACCGATTCGGCGTATGATCAAATCCCGGACTACGACGGAGGTTTCCCCGAGTTCGCCGACGATGATGAGGAGACTTACCTCGCTAGGGTAGCTGGCTTAGACCGGAAACGATTTGCGTTGATGGACCAAAAGTTCATCTACCACGGTGGTGGCCATAGCAAGGTCGAATTCTGCGACCTCCTCACAGTTGAGCGGGACATCTGTCACGTCAAGCAATATGGGCAAGCAAGCGTCCTGAGCCATCTTTTTGCGCAAGGAGTGGTCTCTGGCGAACTCTTTTTGATGGACGAGGACTTTCGACGAAAGGTTAACGAAAAACTGCCCTCTTCGCACACCATTCGTCGGGTGAAGGGAAGGCCAGACGCGGGTTCCTTCCGAGTGGTGTTCGCGATTATCACGGACCGACCTGGGCCTTTACGCCTCCCGTTCTTTTCGCGTCTGAACATTAAACACGCGGTACGACGCCTACAAGCTTACGGCTTCCAGGTTGCAAAATCGAAGATTGAGGTCGACAAGATTTTCAGCAAGACGGGGAAGTTCCGCCCTCGCTCTGAGCGCAAGGCTAGCAAGAAGGCCGCAGTCTCGGCACCTGAGCCCGAAGCTAGCATTGGTGCATGAGGAGATCGCAGAACTTCCCGGACTAAGGTCTGCGAGCGTCGTGCGCCTCGGCGCGTGGACTGTTGTCCCAGCACATCCGACGGCCTTTTTCCACAGCCCTCCACAATAAAAATTGCCACCCATGTGACGAATGACCTTTACTGAGAAATCTGGAAGGAGCAACCTCGTTACATGCACGAGGGCACTCCCAACAGTCGTTCCACCGTCGGCCTACTGGGTGGCCCTCGCTCCACAGCTAACTCCCTATTCCAGAATATTTTGGCTGTAAGCTTTTACGACTCAATATTTTACCCACAGATCGCCCGATCCCCATCGCGTAACCCGCAAAGAATGAATATCTTAAAGAGGAGCACGAAAAAAAAATATCGAAGCGAGTGTCCACCCTAAGACTAGAACTCTACGTGGGCGCGGAAGGTGGGGACGACGACGGGGCCGCGGTCGCGGTTGTAGCCGGGATTGTTGATGTGCTGCACGCCGGGTGCGAGATAAATGCCGCGCCATGCATGCACTGTGTAATAAGTCTCGAAAATGTTTTCGCGGCCGTAGTTGAGGCCGCCGTCGCCGAGCAGGAAGCCGAGGCCTCCGGCGGCGAGATAGTTCTGGTGATCTTTCTTGATGGCGTTGCTGACGAAGGCGACGCCGGCGCGATCCTGTTTGCGATGCCACCACGCGCCGTTCGCGCCGATGCCTTCGGCGAACGTTTGATCGACTTCGGTGTAGGCGAAAGATTCGGTCTTGCCGTTGTCCCATCCGAAGCGGGCGAAGGCGGTGAGGTAGCGCGTGAGATTCTGCTCGGTGTTGATGCCGAAACCGTATTTGCGAGTAATGTGCCACGGGTGGTCGGTGATTACCGGCGTCGTGTCGGTAGCAGCCGCCGCGATGATCTGATCGCGGTAAATGCCCATGTTGGCCTCGTTGGTGTAGGCGAGCAGGCGGAGGACGCCGGCTTTTTTCGGGATCACGCCGTGCCGGATTTCGTATTCGTAGTTCTCGGCATGAACCTGCCACGGGCGCCAGACGAGGTCGATGCCGTTCGCGATTTTCGGCATGAGGGCTTCGGCGAAACGGAATCCCCAGTTGCGGTCCTCGAAGTCGGCGGTGAGGCCGACGGTGTAGCCGCGCGTGTCTGCGGCGTAGTCCCAGGCGCCGTTGTTGTCGGTGGTCCAGTTGAGAAACTGGAAGTGAGTGTCGGAGCCGACAGAGTTGCTGTCGAAGAAATCCGGCATGCTGAATTTGCCGAAGCGGAGTTCGAGACGACGGCGCGGGAGTTCGTCGAACAGCGAGAGGAAGCTGCGCTGGTTCTCAACTTTGTCTTTGCTGAGCGCGATGACGGTATGGATCATTCCCCGGCCGAGATAAGGCTCTTTGCTGAGCAGTGGGTTGCGGACGATATCGAGGTCGGTGTTTCCAGCGAGGCCGAAGCCCTGAGTGAGCGCCGCGCCGCCGGCTTCCTCGATGTCGACGAGAATCTCGGTGGAGTGATTGAGGCGCACGCCAGTGTAGAACGTCATGACGCGCGACGTAGCTTTCTCGTAGTTGGGGCTGAGACTGTGCGGGCCGCTGTAGAGCGCGGGAAACTCGGGATGGGCCTGAAACACGAAGTTGGCCTGGCCCGAGAGCCAGAAGCGCGAGCTCTTCAGATGTGGGAGCATGGATTCGGTGCTGTCGTCGGGAGGAGGGGCGGGCGGATCGGGAGCGGAGTTCGCTTGCTGCGTGGTCGGAGAAGATTGCGCCGGGACAGAATCGCCGGTTTGCTGCGCGCTGACTGATATGGTAACGGCAAGGACCAGCAACGCAGGGGCGAGGGGGCGAAGGAGCGCCTGCGCTGTGAGGCGCGCCAGGTTCTCCGCCATATTGAAAACGAGCTTCACCGTGCCCCCAGTTTGGTTGGTTAACTATTGTATACGACAATATGTTAACAGTAATTAACGACAATCAATGACAATCGACGATTACGCGTCAAGCGATGGATCGAGGCGAATCCCCGAAAAGTTCGAGTCCCGAGCTTACGCACAGTTAATTACAGGAATGTTACAAACTGTCGGATCGCGAGAATCAGCGGTCCGGCCCTTGGGCCTGTAACCAACGCTTTCTCTCTTGCGTTTGACAGCATTCCTAGCGAACCCCTAACCTTGATTTTCTCCGGCTTATGAAAGTTCTGGTGTTAGGGAGTGGCGGGCGCGAGCATGCGCTGGTGTGGAAGCTGCGGCAGTCGCCGCGGGTTTCGCAGCTTTACTGCGCGCCGGGAAATGGTGGCATCGCGGACGACGCGGAGTGCGTGGCCGTCGACCTCAAGAGTCTAGCGTCGATCACGGAGCTGGCTGAGCGTCTGCGTCCCGATCTTACGGTGGTCGGTCCGGAACTGCCGCTGACGCTGGGGGTGGTGGATGCGTTCGGCGAACGCGGGTGGCCGGTGTTTGGGCCGACGCGCGCGGCGGCACAACTGGAAGCGAGCAAGAGTTTCGCGAAGGAGTTCTTGCAGCGACACCGCATTCCGACGGCTAACTTTGCCATTTGCGATTCGATCGAGCAGGTGCGGTCGGCGCTAAGTCATTTTCACGCGCCGGTGGTGGTGAAGGCCGATGGACTCGCCTCGGGCAAGGGCGTGGTGATCGCCAAGAGCAAGGAAGAGGCGGCGAGCGTGGCGGCGGAGATGCTCAGCGGAAAGATGCTGGGCGAAGCGGGCGCGCGGGTGGTGCTGGAAGAATGTTTGAAGGGCGACGAGCTTTCGTTCCTGGTGTTCAGCGACGGAGAGCGCGTGGCGCCGCTGGTAGCGGCGCAGGATCATAAGCGCGTGGGCGACGGCGACACGGGTCCGAACACGGGCGGCATGGGAGCGTATTCGACCTCCGATATTGTGGATGACCAGATGCGCGACTGGCTGGTGCATCACATTGCGCAGCCGGTGGTTGCGGGCATGAAGGCCGAGGGGGCGGAGTTTAAGGGCGTGCTCTACTGCGGGCTGATGATGACGGCGCGCGGGCCCATGGTGCTGGAATTTAATTGCCGCTTTGGCGATCCGGAGACGCAGCCGATTCTGATGCGGCTGGAGAGTGATCTGACCGAGGCGATGGAGGCTTCGATTGAGGGGCGCATGAGCGATGGGGATTTCAAGTGGTCGGCGGATGCATCAGTGTGCGTGGTGATGGCGTCGGGGGGATATCCTGGGACGTACGAAGTCGGGAAGCGGATTGATGGGCTCGAGGAAGCTGGTGAGGTTGCGGGCGTGAAAGTGTTTCATGCGGGGACTTCGAAGCGCGATGGGGTTTATTACACGACAGGTGGTAGGGTGTTGGGAGTGACGGCGCGGGCTGCTTTGTTGGAAGTGGCTGTGGGCAAGGCTTATGAGGCTTGTGCGAAGATTTCGTTTGATGGGGCGCATTACCGGAAGGATATTGCAGGGCGGGCGCTGAAGAAGTGACGGGACGGAGATTCCTTTCGGGGCCGCAGGTTCCGCTATCGTGAAAGGGGTCCTTCGACTGCGGATTTGCTTCGCGTTCGCGAAGCAAATCCTCCGCTCAGGATGACAATTTCTATTAGGCTGACAATTTGCAAAGGAGATTCTAAGGAGAGAGATGAGCAAGACTTTGGTTTCAATTGTGATGGGGAGTGATTCGGATCTCGAGATTATGCGCGAGGCGGGGAAGGCGCTGGATGAGTTTGGGATCGGGTGGGAAATTGATGTGAGCTCGGCGCACCGGTCTCCGGACCGGACGGCGGACTTCGCGCGCAAGGCTGCGGGACGCGGGATTCAGGTGATCATTGCGGGGGCGGGCGGGGCGGCGCATCTGGCGGGAGTGATTGCGGCGCATACGACTCTGCCGGTGATTGGCGTGCCGATTCCTTCGACATCGCTGCAGGGGATGGATTCTCTGCTGGCGACGGTGCAGATGCCGGCCGGGATTCCTGTCGCGACGGTGGCGATTGGGAAGCCGGGGGCGACCAATGCGGGGATTCTAGCGGTGCAGATGATTGCGCTGGGCGATGCTTCCGTCGTGAAGAAGCTTGAGGCACATAAGGAGAAGCTGGCGCGGGGCGTGGAAGAAAAATCTAGGAAGCTGCGGGAGAAGTAGGACTCACACCGCGAATCAAAATCCCCACTCTAACGTCGCAAAGTGCGCGACGCTAGAATGGGCACCCTCTGGAAACTGCCTCCAGGGTGTGTCGGCGCTGGAAGGATTCTTCGGCTTTCGCTTGCCCGGCGCTCAGAATGACAAATCTGGTTAGAGATTTAGTCCCTTCAAGTACTCGCGGAATGGGCCGCCCAGGTCGTTGCGCTTGAGTGCGAATTCTACCGTGGCTTTGAGGAATCCTAATTTGTCGCCGGTATCGTAGCGGCGGCCTTCATAAACATAGGCGTACATTTTTTCCTGCTTGAGCAACATGCGCATGCCGTCAGTGAGCTGGAGTTCGCCGCCGGCTCCGGTTGGAGTCTTCGCCAGGCAATCGAAAATTGCAGGCGTCAAAATGTAGCGGCCGATGATGGCGAGGTTCGACGGGGCTTCCTCGGGTTTGGGTTTTTCGACCATGTTACGAATTTCGAAGAGACGACCGTTGAAGCCCTCCGCGGGTTGAGCATCGAAGACGCCGTAGGAGGAAATCATTTTGCCTTCGACGACTTGCGCGGCGATCACGGAGCATTGTTTCTGGTCGAACACGTTGACCATCTGCTTGAGAGCGGGGACGGTGGCGTCGATGACGTCGTCGGCAAGCAGGACGGCGAAGGGCTCATTGCCGACCAGCTCGCGGGCCATGAGCACGGCGTGGCCGAGGCCGAGCGCCTCTTTCTGGCGGACGTAGGCGACGTGCATCATGTCGGAAATGTTGCGGACGATTTTGAGCAGGTCGGTTTTCTTGCGATCGTCGAGCATCCTCTCGAGTTCGTAGCTGACGTCGAAGTGGTCTTCGATGGACTGCTTGCCGCGGCCGGTGATGATGAGGATCTGATCGCAGCCGGAAGCCATAGCTTCTTCGACGCCGTATTGAATGATCGGCTTGTCGACCAGGGGGAGCATTTCTTTGGGCTGGGCTTTGGTGGCGGGCAGGAAACGGGTGCCCAGGCCGGCGGCGGGGAATACGGCTTTGCGGACTTTCATGGGCATAGGTCGGGTGATTCGGTCTTCGGTCTTTGGTCTTTCCGTTTCAGATTCCGGATAATTGTAGCTGGTCGCGTTTGCGGCTGGCGAACTGGCTGAGGCCTTTGTAATTCTTGGGATATTACGCGGCGCTGAAGCTCCGCTTTTCCATGCAGCAACCTTCACGGCGCGGCCGGACGCTGCACCCTTTCAAATCTAATTCGGGCTCGTGGCCGATCGAACTTCAGATGCTGATTCCTCGCTGGCCAGTTGCTCTAGAACTGTGCGGAGGGAGCGGAGGACCTCGTCGGCCGCGGTTGCCTTCAAGACGAATTTCAGCATTCCATCGGGGGTGAATTGCGCGCCGCGCTGGGCGGAGACGAATCTCGCCAGCTGTTCGGGATCGACAGCGGCGTTTTGGCGGAACTTGAAAGTAACGAAGTCACGCTTGCGCTCGATCGCGTTCACGCCGACGCGCATGCAGAGCAGCTTGAGGCTCGCATAGTCGAGCAGATTGCGGACCGGTGGCGGCGGCGGGCCGTAGCGGTCTTGCAGTTCGGCGGCGACGTCGTTGAGTTGTGATTCGGTTTCTACGCGGGCTACGCGCTTGTACATCTGCAGGCGCTGATTTTCTTCGGGGATGTAATCCGAGGTGATGCGGATGTTGAGGCCGAGGTTGAGTTGGGTTTCGGCCTCGTCCGGCGCGGACTCGCCTTTCATTTCGCGGACAGCGCGTTCGAGCATTTGGGTGTAGAGCTCGAAGCCGATGGCCTCGATGTGTCCGCTTTGCTCGCCGCCGAGGAGATTACCGGCGCCGCGCAGTTCGAGATCGAGTGCGGCGATTTTGAATCCGGCGCCTAGGTCGGAGAATTCTTTTAGCGCGGCGAGGCGGCGGCGGGCGATGGGCGTGAGTTCAACTTCTTTCGGGATCAGCAGATATGCGTAGGCGCGGCGGTTGGAGCGACCGACACGTCCGCGGAGTTGGTAGAGCTCGGAGAGGCCCAGGCGGTCGGCGCGGTTGATCAGGATCGTGTTGCAGAGCGGGATGTCGAGGCCGTTTTCGATGATGGTGGTGGCGACGAGGATGTCGGCCTCGTGATGCATGAAACCGAGCATCACTTTTTCGAGTTCGGTTTCGCCCATCTGGCCGTGGCCGACCATGATCTTCGCTTTGGGAACGAGTTCCTGCAGCTTGGCGGCGATTTCCCAGATGCTATCGACGCGGTTGTGGACGAAATAGACCTGGCCGCCGCGTTCGAGTTCCTGCTCGATCGAGGACTGAATTAATTTGTCGTCCCAGCTGGCGACGACGGTTTGAATCGCCATGCGATCTTTGGGCGGAGTCTCGATCACGCTCATATCGCGCAGGCCGACCAGCGACATGTGCAGCGTGCGCGGGATAGGCGTGGCCGACATGGTGAGGACGTCGACTTGCTTGCGCATCTGCTTGATGCGCTCTTTGTGGCGGACGCCGAAGCGCTGTTCTTCGTCGACGATGAGCAGGCCGAGGTCGGCGAACTTGAGATCTTTGGAGAGGATGCGGTGGGTGCCGATGAGAATGTCGATCTTGCCGGCTTCGGTTTTCTGCAGAATTTCTTTTTGCTGCTTCGGATTGCGGAAGCGGCTGATCATTTCGATGGTGACGGGGAACGGTCCGAAGCGCTGCTTGAAAGTTTCGTAGTGCTGGAAGGCGAGGACGGTGGTGGGCGCGAGCACGGCGACCTGCTTGTTGTCGCCGACAGCGCGGAATGCGGCGCGCATGGCGACTTCTGTCTTGCCGTAACCGACGTCGCCGCAGAGCAGGCGATCCATGGGCTGGGAGGATTCCATGTCGCGAGTGACGTCGGCGATGGCCTGCGCCTGGTCTTCGGTCTCGTTGAATTCGAAGGCGTCTTCGAACTCGCGTACGAATTCGTTGCCGGCGGGGAAGGCGTGGCCCTTGGCCATTTTGCGCTCGGCGTAAAGTTTGAGAAGTTCGTCGGCCATATCTTTCATGGCCTTGCGCACGCGGGCTTTGGTCTTCGACCAGGCCTGCGTGCCGAGATGACTGAGCGCAGGCTTGGCGCCTTCGGAGGATCGGTATTTCTGAATCAGGTCGAGGCGCGTGAGCGGGACGTAGAGACGCGCGCCTTCGGCGTATTCGAGCAGCATGAATTCGGCGTTGCCATCGCCCTGATTGATTTCTTTCAGGCCTTGATATTGACCGATGCCGTGTTCGACGTGGACTACATAATCCCCGACTTGCAGGTCGCGGAAATCGGAGAGGAACGCAGAAACTTTTGACTTCTGGCGCTGGGGGCGGGAAGCCACGGCGTCGGATTCGTCGAATAAATCGCGCGCGCCGAAGATGGCGAGGTGCGCGTCGGGGAAAAGAACTCCGTCGGGGACATAGGCTTTGGCGAGCGTGGTGGTGAGTATTTCGCCGGCGAAGTAACTGGTTTCGTCGGCGTAGCTTTCGCCGCCGCGGGTGCGGCT
>Ga0210390_10005715_pt1 | contig 10414 bp, 5 predicted proteins | sample IncBWH11OmetaG_FD_161050 | JGI IMG/M metagenome (GOLD analysis project Ga0210390, IMG submission 161050) | Forest soil microbial communities from Barre Woods Harvard Forest LTER site, Petersham, Massachusetts, United States - Inc-BW-H-11-O ... | reverse complement strand
GGGCCGCGAGATCGCGATAAAACTTTTCCGCTTCCTCGCGGTGTTGCAGTCGCCGTTCCTGGAACTCCCCAGTGTCGGTATCGACAAACGCAATTTGCTGAAAGCCCGGGTGATAATCTGCTCCTATAATGATCATGTTCGGCTCCTTTCTCCCGAGCCTGTTGGTTGGATTCAGCACCACCAACTCTACTCGAGCGGGGGAGCCGACATTGTCATGCAATCAATTACACTCATTGACTATTGGGAAGGGGGCTGAGTGAAATAGTACGGTTGCGTGAATTACTGAACCCGGTCATCCGCCCGCAATGGGGCCGGGGGCGGACTCTCTCGTTGGCTTCACATATTTATCTGGCGGCGAGTGTTTGCTTTGCCAATTCAGTATTGAAGTCTTGCTCCTTTTCAGCTATGTACTTTTCGTAGCCGACAGGGTCGACGAACGGGTTTGCGGCCCCGTCTTTCAGGCGCGGATATTTTTCTTCTAACCCGAAGTAACTGCCGTGCGCCCCGAGGAAAATATCACACGGCAATGACTTCAAAATAGCCCACATGCGAACATAGTCTTCGGCGATCTGCGGATAATTGTTGTTGTGGATGAGCTTGTAGCCCGGGTTGACATTGGGACTGCCAATGATCACCACGTTGTAGGTTTTACCGCCCTCGGTCACCTTCATGGTCCACGTGGTGCAGCCCTTTGTGTGCCCTGGGGTGAGGTGCGCAACGAGCACCGCACCACCGAGCCTTACTTCGTCGCCATCGTGCAACACGCGATCGACTTTGGTTGGTGGATAAAGAAAATCAGGGTTGTTGCCATATTGAAAATCGAGTTTGCCGCCGGATTCGACCACTGGTACATCGGCATCCATCACCATGTAACTTGCTCCGGTCCTTTCCTTGATCTTGGCGCTGCCCGCGTCGTGATCCCAATGCGCATGACTGATTACCAGAATCTTTGTGTCGTTGAACTTGAAGCCAAGTTTCTCGATACTTGCCTGAATGATTGGCACATTGGCTTCCAAGTCGCTGTTGATCAGGATGTTCCCTTGCGGTGTCGTGACTAGATAGTTCGCCAGCCCCTTGCTCCCTACGTAGTACAGGTTGCCCGCGATGTGAAACGGCGGGAACGGTTCGGTCCAGTCGGGATTGGCTTGGGCGAACGTGCTCGCGACCCCGGCCAGGACGAGGATTAATACGCAGGAAACGATCTGCATGATTTGCCGCACAGGCGGAGTATAAGGCAAATCATCGGTATGAGGCGAGTATGACAATTCTGAGCGCATTTTCCGCTAACCAGAAGTTGTTCGGTTGTTGGCATAACATCCCGGTTACACTTATTGACCAGAATTTCCAGCACGACTTGGGTTAGAAAACTACCCATTTCTAACGCCACGTCTAAGCGGAACTCACCCAAGCTACCTGACCGAGGAGCCAGGTTCGCGTTCCAAAAGCAGGGACGCGAACCCTTGGGCAAGTTCAGTGCAGGCTCTGGGGCACCGCCTTCAAGTTCGAACCCGAGACTCCACCTACATCTCCGCCAGCGCCTGATGCACGAGGTGAATCGCGATCGATCCTTCGCCGACGGCCGACGCCACGCGCTTCACATTGCCGGCCCGGATATCCCCCACGGCAAACACCCCCGGCAGGCTGGTCTCGAGGAGTTGCGGCGGGCGCGACAGCGGCCACGCCTTCTGTTCCAGCGTCGCACGGTCGAGATCGTTGCCGGTTAGCACGAAGCCTTTGTTGTCGAGCGCCAGACACCCCTCCAGCCACCCCGTGCGCGGCGAGGCACCGGTCATCACGAAGAGATGGCGTATGTCGTTTGGGACAATCTGCCCGCTATCGCCATCGCGCCAGCTGATGCACTCCAGGTGTGTGTCGCCGTCGACGCTGGCGATCTCCGTGTTGTAATGCAGCTCAATCGCCGCGTTTCCTTCGATGCGCGAAATCAGGTAGCGCGACATTGTGTCCGCCAGCTTGCCCGAGCGCACCAGCATGTAAACCTTGCGCGCCTTTCCCGACAGGTAAACCGCCGCCTGTCCCGCAGAATTTCCTCCTCCGACGACAACCACGTCCTCGCCCACGCACAACTGCGATTCCATAGCGGTGGCACCGTAGTAGACGCCGGTGCCCTCGAACTGCGATAGCTTGGGAATGGGTGGCTTGTTGTATTGGGCGCCGGCGGCCAGCACGATGGAGCGCGTCGGCAGTGGCGTGCCCTCCTCGAGGATGACCTGATATGGACGGCGATCACATTGCAGGCGCACGGCGGTGCGCGCGATCATCATGTTCGCGCCGAACTTCTGCGCCTGCGCCAGCGCGCGCCCGGCCAACTCCTGGCCCGAAATACCCATAGGGAAGCCGAGATAGTTTTCGATGCGCGAGCTCGATCCTGCCTGTCCGCCCGGGCTCCCCGTTTCCACCACCAGCACGTTGAGGCCTTCGGATGCCGCATAGACCGCGGCGGCCAGCCCTGACGGCCCCGCGCCCACGACGATCAGATCGCGCACCTGCGATTCGTCGATGCTCACGTTGAGCCCGAGGGAATCGGCCAGCTCGCGTATCGAGGGGTTCCGCAGGACGCTGCGCCCGTTGCAGATGACGACCGGCACTTCGTCCACCTTGACCTCGAAGTGGTCGAGGATCGACTGCGAGCGCTCGTCCATGTCCAGATCGATGAACTTGTAGGGATAACCGTTGCGGCCCAGGAACTCACGCAGGCGTAGCGTGTTGGCGCAGTTGAGCGAGCCCAGCACCAGCACATTGCTCGCCTCTTCGCTGATAAGAAGCATCCGGCGCAGGATGTACGCCTTCATTAGAATATCGCCCAGCTCCGCATCTTTGGCGACGAGCGCGCGGAACTCACCGGACGCGATCTGCAGAAAGTCGCCTGCGGCGATGACCTGTCCGCGCAGCAGCGCGCGCTGGCCGGAGATGACGGCAAACTCGCCGGTGATGCTGCCGGGAACGTGCCTGACCAGGGATCGCCCATTCTTGGGACAGGGTTGAAGAATCTCCAGGCCTCCCGACAGAACCACATAGACGGGAACGTTGCTGTCCCCCGGTTCGAACAGCACCTCGCCCGCTTCCACGTGCCGCAGCTTGCCGTGCGGGCGCAGCCGCTCGATCTGCGCAGAGGTGAGAAGAGGAAAGGCCTCAGAGCCGGGTTCGACGGAGATGTGGGTGGCTATAGCAGACATAAGCTTGATTCTACCTCCGCAACAAAAATGAAAACTGATGCAGTGTAGATGAGGTGCGAATGCGGGAAGGTGCAGCGATCGCCTCGAAATAGCTTGCGGCGCATGGCTACAAGCGAAGTTGAAAGGCTGTCCGTCTGGCTCATAGCTTAGCAATGAGCCCATAGCCGAGCAATCTCAGCGGAAACGACGAAATCACTTGCGGCAACGTCAACAACTCTCCGTTACACTCATTCAGTTTTGATGGGGGTCTTGAGCGCCATGGCCTGTCTCGGGTTTACTCTTCGCAATGCGAGCCGCATAACAGTCCGAATGGACAGGCTTGCCATGTGGTAAAGGGGGCTTCTGCCACACTCAAAGTATTCGAAATCAAGAATGTGTTGACCCCTATCGCGCTTGTTCAGTTGACGTCGGAGCAACTGTAATCACACCCTGTTCGCCATCATAGGTCACATCATTCCCAAGGAAAGCTTGGATGCTGACGTTTATAAGATCCGATGACTGATCCGTGTAGCGAAACTCTCCGGAGGGAGTGGTGCCAGCCACCAGAGACACTGCGGACGTCCCTCCCAGGCGCGGCACAACTCCGATGGTTGTCCCTGGCGCCACATACGTGACACCGTTGGATCCAACGACTGTAGGCAGATTTGGGACGGTCACATGCAGCCAAGGCACACCGTTGCCGGTGTCGAACGAAACGAACGAACACACTCCAGTCTCTTTTCCATTGACTAGAACGCATCCCTTTCCTTTGTCGTAGACTGGCAGGTTCAGAGCGCCCACGGTTTCCTCGAATTGCGGGAAGATGGCGGCATCGTAGTGCCAGTGGGGCGCGAGAATGAGGGAGCTCTGCTCGCCGGTGTTTGCCTTTAGCCGCAGCATGAACCGCTTACCGTAAGCTCCAGGCAACGTGCGCAATGGATTTGGAAGGCCCACCGCGGCCGGAGAAATTCCCGCGCCGAAGACCCCATAAATTCCGTCCGCAAAGTTCTCATGCGGTGTCTTGCACTGATAACCCGGCGCGCAGTACGTCAGCGACGTCAGCAATCCGAACGGGATGCGAGCTGTCGAAATGACGCCTGCAAGCGCGATCTCCCCGTAGCAAAGCACTCCGCTATAGGTAACGCGGCGAGGATTGCCGTAGGAGATGCTGATTGTCTCGGTTGAGCAGACGGTTCCATTGCCAGGAATACCCGGTACGGCGAACAGCTCCAGTCCTACCGAACCCGTGTCGAACCCGATCGCCATAGGCGGGAGTGAGCCAACCCCCACCTGAAGTGCAGCCTTGTAAGTTTGATCTGCAGTTTGCGTCATGGTTAACGGAAGATGGATTGGTGCCGTGCCGATCGAGGACACCTTTTGCGTCCAGACGTTTATTGAAAAAGCGGTTGCCACGACAAGTGCACACGCAGATCGACTTACCATCGGCTTCCCTCCAACATTTATCAACACTGTTCAATCACTGTGAACACGAAGCCAAGCAGATAGTTGTCAAACTCTCCAGGGCGTCCGATGAATCAGCTCTCCTCTCAATTGTCGCAAAAATCTCGTGGGTGTTGAAAAACTCTATTTTCCTCAAAATAGCGAAAATTTGGAGGATAGAAAATGTCTAAGAAAATCGAGAACGTTGTTTGTCGGGCATCCTGACGCAATGTTATTTTTGCGAACTGCGCGGGATGTTTCAAGCCGACTTCAACCTCAAGTTGTTCGACCCGGTCGCAACACTGTCAGGCGCGGAACTCGGAGCGCAGAAGGATAACCGTCGTAAACAGGCGCGGCTGTTGAAAAACTCGAGATTTCAGAAATCAGCGGAATTTTGGGGATAGAAAATGTCTAGCAGAGCAGAGAAAGTCTGTTTTTCCTGCGGATTTCTCGCGAGTGAGTTTTTCAACAGCCACAGGCCATCACACTCAAAACCCAGGTTGCAGGGTTCCACTATCAAGCGCGACGCCCGGATAGGTCAAGAATTTCTAATTTGCCGGACGTGGGATCATGGGGTGATCTTGAACACGACGCCGCCGTAGCGGGTCCCATCATCTCGGGTTGTCCCATACACGTTTCCCTTTTTGTCGAGGATGAGTCCTGCAATCGGGAATGACCCATCTGCACAGTTGTTCTGCGCACAGAAGCTGTAGAGGACTGTCTCCTTGCCTCCCGGCGTGAGCTTGAATACGACACCGCATCCTGAGATGTATGGGTCGCAGAGGCGGTTGTTGTAGGCACCGCCGTAGGCGGTCGTTCCATACAGGTTTCCCTTTTGGTCGAAGACCACCCCCGCTGCGGGCTCATCCCCATCGACGCACTTACTCTGCGCGCAGAAGCGGTGGAGGACTGTCTCCTTGCCTTCCGGCGTGAGCTTGAATACGACACCGCATGTGCCGAGGCAGTAGGTCTGGTTGGTTAGCCCGCCCGCGACGGCCGTCCCATAGAGGTTTCCCTCCTGATCAAAGACCAGCCCTGCCTCGGGATTCGCACCGTCGGTGCAGTTCTTCTTGGCACAGAAGCGGTAGAGGACTGTCTCCTTGCCTTCCGGCGTGAGCTTGAATACGACGCCGCAACCAGCGGGGTGGCAGACGCGGTTCTTGTTGTTCCCCCCGGAGTAGGTCGTCCCATACAGGTTTCCTTTCTGGTCGAGGACCACTCCGGCATAGGGCTGTGATCCATCGGCGCAGTTGGCCTGCTCACAGAAGCTATACAAGACTGTCTCATTGCCCTCTGGACTGACCTTGAATACCACGCCACATCCGAAGTCGCAATCGCTGGTGTAGGCCCCGCCCTTCAGGGTCGTCCCGTACAGGTTTCCCTTCTGATCGTAAACCACTCCTGCCGAGGGATTCTCCCCGTCGGTGCAGCCAAAGCCGCCCTGCGGACAGAAGCTGTACAGCACTGACTCCTTGCCTTTTGGCGTGAGATTGAATACGGCCCCCTCTTGGTAAGCCCCGCCGTAGTAGGTCGTCCCGTACAGATCCCCCTTCTGGTCGAAAACCAGCCCGCCGAGAGGCCACTCTCCATCGGTGCAGCCGGTCTGCGCACAGAAGGTGTAGAGGACAGTCTCCTTGCCTTGGGGACTGACCTTGAATACGACGCCGGTTCCGTAACCATGTATGTGGCCCCCGCCCTGCTCGGTCGTTCCATACAGGTTTCCCTCCTGGTCGAAGACCAGCCCTGCGTAGGGAAACTCCCCATCGGCACAGCCGGTCCTGGCACAGAAGTTGTGAAGCACGCTTTGGGTCTGGGCCCACGCCGCACCAAGCAACACACCAAAAACCAGAAGCAGCATGGCACTTCGCTTCATGAGAGAGGTTCCGCGTAGCATAATTTTCCTCCAGTGGCAGTCATCGAAGCAGATTTCATTTCTTCTATAGGGCTGAACATCACAGGCATGGCTTGACTGACGGTCCGCAAGTCTAAGCGCATACCTATTGCCAGCCGTGAAAGTGAGGACTCCATCGCAGTGGTGCAAGAATTTGCAGCCCCTGGCTGGTCACCTGTCGCTATCCGGCGATTACCATTTTGACCCGTTTAGAGTGTAACCGAGATTTTTCAATAGTTACCTATTCATTAAGGCCTCCAACCGGAACGACAGCCGGGATTAATGTTTACGGTTTGCCAACGCGTTGGGAGTCGATGGGTTCGTGGCTACGCTCTTGTCACTCAACAGGAAAACATCTCGCCTCTCGCCCAGTTTATGGGGAAGCTGAAATCCTTGGAGTGAAGTTTATTCGCAGCGCAGCGCGACCATCGGATCGACCGTCGCTGCACGGCGCGCAGGAATGAATCCGGCGAGTCCCGCAACTATCCCAAGCAGCGGGACAACTCCTATCAAAGAGAGCGGGTCCGTACTCTTCAATCCAAACAGAAAGCTGTGCAGTACAGGGCTGCTGGCCAGCGCGAGAGGGATCCCGACGGCAACACCGACTCCGACCAGCAGCACACCCTCACTCAACACCAGTTGCACAATATCTCCCTGCTGCGCGCCGAGCGCCACACGCACGCCGATTTCACGTGTGCGGCTGGCAACTGTGTACGACATGACTCCATAGAGTCCCACGCACGCAAGCAACAACGCCAACCCTGCAAAGAATGCCGAGAGCCTGGCGAGAGCGATCTGGTTAGCAACACTCTCCGTGACCAATCTGTCGAGCGTCTTAACAAACGAGATTGGCAAGTGGGGATCGGTGGCTTTGATTTGTCGTACTACGTTCGCAACCGCCGCAGACGGATCACCGCCGACTCGAGCCTCGAGCACGATTTGGGTGGGATCGGACACCTGCTGAAAGGCCATGTAGAACCGCGGGTTGACTTCTTCGCGCAAGCCACTGCCGTGGTCCTTCGCATTACGAGACACGCCGACGATCGTAAGTGGCTTATCGAGCCAATCTGGATCGTCGATGGTGAATTGCCGCCCGACGGGATTATGCCCCTGAAAGAAGTGCTTGACCATAGCCTCATTGACGACGGCAACGCGCTCTGACGTTCCATCATCGCGCGGTTCAATTTCGCGGCCCGCAAGGATTGGAACTCCCACTGTCGCGAAATATCCCGGGCCAACGTAATCTTCCATCGCTACCCGATCACCAATGTTGCTGCTGTTGAAGCCGGGTACAATAATGCCGTCATCAGATTCGCTCCCAGCGAATAGCCCATTGGTTGAATAGGCGACGGCGCGCACTCCTGGAGCGCTCGCCAGGCGATTAAGCAGCTGCTCGGCCAACCGCTTCATCTTTTCTTTGGTATATCCCGCGGCAGTGGGGTCAACTCGAGCGATCACCAGGTGATCACGCTGGTAGCCGAAATCCTGTGTCATCAACTTTTGCAGGCTGCGTACGAGCAGGCTCGCGGCAAAGAGCACCAGCAGCGACAGGGCCACTTGTCCAACAATCAGTACTTTGCCCCATCCCAAACGCGAGCCTCTATCAGCTGTCGTTCGGGCCGCATCTTTCAATGCCGGAGAGACCCGTACGTTTAGCGTCCGCAGTGCCGGAACCAGGCCAAAACAGATTCCAGTCAGCAGAGATACCGCGATGGTGAAAGTAAGCACGCGCCCATCGGGGGAGAGCGGAAGAGCTGTATCGGAGGCAAATATCCTTACCAGCAGGCGTACGCCCCAAATTGCAAGCAGCGAACCAGCGATGCCGCCAAGCAGCGCCAGAACAGTGCTCTCGGTAAGGAGCTGTTGCAGCAGGCGGTGCCGGCTTGCTCCAATGGCCAGCCGGATCGCCATTTCCCGATTGCGGATCGACGCCCGTGCGAGCAGCAGGTTTGCGACGTTTACACACGCAATCAACAGCACCAGCCCGACAATACCCATCAGCAGAAGCAAGGGAATCCGGAAGTCGCCGCGTAAGTCCGACACGCCACCCCCGCCTGGAGAGACACGGATGTTCATGTGGGTTTCGCGAATCGCGTTCCTGTCGTCAGATGAAAGTGCCGCGCCGTAGCCTCCTTTTACTGCTCGCTGAAAAACAATGTTGAGGTTAGCTTCCGCTTGGGCTGGAGTAGTGCCTGCCGTGAGGCGCCCGATCAGCGAGAGCCAGGAAGTGTTCCCTGAATCCCGCCAGTGCCGTCCGCGCACGATCTGCGGCTGCATGCTCAAAGGAACAAATAGCGCCATCTGTTCGCCCACGACGTCGCCGTCAAAGCCGGCGGGCGCTACGCCCACAACTGTAAATGGATACCCATTCAGGCGAATGTCTTTGCCGATGATCGATGGAGACAGCGCGTACTGGCGCTGCCAATACCCATAGCCCAGTACGACTACGGGATTGGCATTCTCGGTTGTGTCATCGAAATCGGAGAACAATCGTCCAGCACCGGGTCTGACGCCAAGCACGGTGAAATAGTTCCCGCTTACCATGCGTGCCGTAACTTTTTCGCCAGAGATCTCGCCTTGGCCTGAGTCCACTTCAACCCGATGGTCGCTCGCAGCCGCACACAATCCGCTGAAAACCGAGTTCCCATCACGGAGTTCCTTGTATAGAGGGTAGGAGAAGACATCGGTGCGTGGGGTCCCGTTCGAACGTTTGTTGGGGCTCGTGGGATCGCCGACCACAACCAACTGCCGTGGATTGCTTACCGGCAGCATCTTAAGCAGAAGTGCATTCACCACGGTGAAAATTGCGGTATTCGCCCCGATGCCCAGCGCCAGGGTGAACACGGCCACCGCAGTGAAACCGGGGCTCTTGCGCAGTTGACGGATTGCGTAGCGAAGATCTCGCAGCAAGATCTGCAATGTGATCCCCTTTTGAGCGTGCTCTTCCACATTTACCAGAAGCAATCTCGTTGCCAACGCCATCCCTTGCAGTTCTTTGAAAATGAACCAACCTTGCTTCGAGAGCTAACGCACGAATGTTCAAAGTCGAAAAAGGAAGTTCGGAATTGGACACTCCTAATGTCAGCGAACATGCTGTTGGCTTCTGGCAAGTTACATTCTCCTTTGGCGCCTGCCGTCAACTGCAGAGCGTTCTTATTGGGCGGATTCAAACATGATTGGAACCACTCCTACTGTGGTTCCTTGCCCCGCTGATATAGCTTCGGTTGCGCCGCCATAGGTGCCGTTGAAGTACTGGTAATCTACGTACTCGGACGCTGGCGTGTACTGGCTGTTGCCCGCAGTATCCCACGCAATCAGGGCCATGTTACCGCTGGCTTCTGTCAGCGGACAACTCCACACCGTGCCTTGATTGGTGCACGAGGTCGTGAAACTCGCACCTATGAGCCACTGCATCATCGTGTAGTAATAGGTGTCATAGCCGCTGCTGAAGCTTTTCCAGTTAAACCAACCTACGTGGTAAGCGCCGCCCCCGCCTCCCTGATAGGCATATTGCAGGACGTGCCATCTCACCAACTGGCCGCGACAGTCTTCGGGGGTGAACTGGGCAGAGCAGGTGAAGGAGGGGAGGTTGTACCCGGTCTCGGTATTCATCCACGGAGTCGTGGCCCACCCATTGGCGTTCTTTGTGTCCAGAATAATCTGAACCCACCCCATGCGCTCCTCGGGGGTATAGTCGAGCAGGTAGACGTGGAAGCCGTAGTAGTCGGAAAGCCTGCCGTAGGTATTCTCCAGCGTCATCCAATTGGCCATCCATGTAGCATGTGCGCACATCGGAGGAGTCGAGACTTTCGCGCCCGGAACGTGGTTGCGGATGATCGGAATTACCGGTGCGAACATGTCATACAACTGGGTTGGAGTGCCCGTCCAGTAAGGTGGGTTGTCGTTGTCG
>Ga0210390_10005712_pt1 | contig 10416 bp, 8 predicted proteins | sample IncBWH11OmetaG_FD_161050 | JGI IMG/M metagenome (GOLD analysis project Ga0210390, IMG submission 161050) | Forest soil microbial communities from Barre Woods Harvard Forest LTER site, Petersham, Massachusetts, United States - Inc-BW-H-11-O ... | reverse complement strand
CGACGCCCTCGGTGTGGTGTCGCATCAAGAACAGCCACCAGCCGAGGTCTTGTTCGCGGCTGGCCAGCACCACCATCTCCCAGTCGAGCACACCCGCCGGGGCAAGGTCGTCGGAGAAGATGATGTTGCCCACCCGTGCATCGCCCCAATTGAGGACCTTGGGTTCATCGTGTTCTGGACGGTGCTCGTCCAACCAGCGCAGCGCCGCCTCGATCGTCGGGTTCGGCTCGCCCTCGGCCGCCCACTCGAAGGTGCGTCGCCATTTGGCCAGACTCGCGTCGAGACCGCTGTGGTTCTCGGGTGTATCGAGGAACTCCAGCCCGAGTGCGCGCCAGTCGACGCTGTGGATCTGCGCGAGTACGTCGATGCTGTTGTGCCACATTCGGCGTCGCTCATCCGGCGTCAGGTCCAGCACCCACCCGGCCGCGGTGAACGGCGGATCGTCGGCCGGAATTCGACCGTCGATCCGCTGCATTACCAGAAACGGCGCACCGAAGACGGATCGGTCGTCTTCGAAGAAGTACACCCCGGGCACCGGGACCGGCGAGTGCTCGGCGAGCGCCCTGATGACGGTGGCTTCCTTAGCCAGGTCGTAGTCGGGAAACACACCGGGGCTGTCGGGTTGCACGCGGGCAGCCATGCCCTGGGTCTGCTCACCGTCAGCATCACGCCAGTTCGCCGTGAAGAGAACCGTTTCATTGGAGAGTCCACCCGCGCCGGGCACTTGCACATCGGTCACGGTTATGCCCTGCGCGTCAGGCCATTTTGACGCCAGCCAATCAGCGAGCCGCTTGGCGGCCAGCTCTGTGTCGATAACGTTTTTCAAGGCCATCGTTTGCTCCTTTTACATCAATGTGCCGACGAGACAAGGCTTTCCACTCTTAGTTATATGTGCGAGGATGCCAACGCTCGGCGTTTCATCATCCGCTGGTATTCGTCGAACCACAGCTCTTGATACGTCGCGTGAGTGGTTCGACCCTGTTCGTCGGTCCAGCGGTACACGCTGTCGTGAAACGAGGTGTTGGGCCACGCCGGCAGCGACGCGCACGCGATTGCCTCACCCTGGAACCGGTAAAGCTCCCCGTTTTCGTCCTCAGCGGTGATCTCCTGGCGGATCGGCAGATGAATGCGTGGGTGGTACTCGAAGACGTTGCGGCGCACCCACTTGATCGACCGGGTCTCGTCGCCGCGCTGAATCCACGCGAAATGATGTGATGGACGGTCCCCGACGTTGTACAGCCCGGCCCAGGCTGGGTTGGTGTCCAGCGGCTCGAAACTGATTTGGTTGAAGATGAGATCGGGGCCGAAATACATCGGTGACCAGCCGACCGGCGGAACCGGGACCGCGCCGCGGCGTTCCACCCGGATCTGGCGCCAGGAGCGGTCCCGCGGGGCATAACAGTCGACCGGATAGGTCGTGCCGTCCAGCACCAACTCGCCGGTCATGCGCATGAATTGCTCGGTGCCGCCCGGTTCGCGGGCCACGTCGTGGTGGTCTTCCTCGCCCGGCATGACATGTCCCCGGGCCAGCAGCGGGGTCACGGCCTCGGCGAGGACGTCGACGGAGGCGGCCCCGTCACCGCTGCGGTACGTGATGTGCGCGGTACGGCCCGGCTCCACAAAATCGATCTTTAGGCCGTTATCGGTGGTGATCGTGGTGCCCTCGACCCGCGGCCACGGCATCGTGATCTCGTAATCGAGAAAGGCCATGTCGGTGTATTCGACATTGTCGGTGCCCTGGAAGATGCAGACGCCGCCCTGCGACAGCGGGAACGCCGGCTGATAGCGCACGTAGAGGAACCCGCCGATCGCCGCTTCGGGAACGCAGAAACCGAAGTAGTGGGTGTGGATCAGGTGCGGATCCCACTGCTCGCCGGCCGCCGGCAGCGGCAGCAGCAGGTCGGTGTCACCGGAATGTGTAGCAAGTGCCATGCCCGCTCCTAAGCGTTGACGGGGCTCGGGACGGAAGTCCTTGAGGGTGGCGCTGCGATCGCTTTCAGCTTCTGCCACAACGTCTCCGACTCCGGGTGGGCCACCTCGCCGCGACCGACAACGGACAGCCCGATGATCCACACCGAGAACAGCGCCAGCCCCAGGGTGACGAAGGATGCCAGGTAAGTCCAGACGTAGGACACATTCGCTTGGTTGAGCGACGCCCACATCGGCCAGGCGGTGGCGCCGTTGGCGATGCCGTCGGCCATCGGAATGCACGCGATCACCGCGGGTAGCTTCCACGCGGTGTTTAGATACGGGCGGATGTGGAAGATCAACGCGCCGGCCACCATTGGCATCACCGGGTTGACGAATCCCCACCAGAGCGGAAGTCCCCAGATGTTGAACGGTTGATGGCCGTAATACAGATAGGTGCCTGCCAGGATGCCTGGGCTTTCCAGCACCACGTCGACCAGAAAGTCGCACGCCCACAACAGGAACATATCGCGCATCGTGACGCCGCGTTTGAACAGTTTGTAGGCGAAGTAGCCCAGCCCGCCGACATACCAGGGGTAGACGAAACAGATATAGAGCGGCATCGTGCGATCCAGGATCGTGAACGTGCCCAGCGCACCGTGCTGCTTCATAAACGCCAAACCGAGCACGTCGACGATCGGCTCGAAGGAGGCCGCCAACGCCCCGCCGAGGATGCAGTACAGCAGCAGCGGCCCCTGTCCCTTGAGCAGCTTGCGCAGCGCCAGCGCCAACGCGATGCCCAGTGGAATGAAGATGAAGACGTTGAAGATCATCTCCGCCGTTTTGGGCATCGCCGCATCGAACGGCGGCTGCGGAATCGTCGCCCAGACCATCGTCACCATCGCCGCGCCCTCCCTATTTGTGAGTCAGTTCACGTCGGTATGGCCAAACTAGCATCGGATGAATATAGTTTCAAGAGTGAAAACCTATTCATCCGGTAAAAATCCGGGTGTGACGTCCGAAACCGATGGCAAGGCGACGCGCACCGAACGTCAGCGGCTACGCACCCGGCGGTTGCTGCTGGACGCCGGCCGAACGCTGATCGCTGCCAAAGGGGTGGCCGGCCTGCGCATCCAGGACATCACCGAAGAGGCCGACGTGGCGCTGGGCTCCTTTTACAACTATTTCCAGTCCAAGGAGGAGCTCCTGGAGGCGGTGATTACCGAAAGTCTTTCCGACTTGACGTCCGCGATCATCACCAATGTCGACGACGACACCGACCCGGCCGAGGTCGTGGCCCTGGCCAACCTTCGAGTCATTAGGCTCGCTTACGACGAACCCGACTTCGCCCGCCTGATCGTCAACATCGGCCACTCCGAAGCACTGTTCGGCGACGCCGTCCACCCGTATGCGCGAATCGCCGTGGAGCGCGGAATCGAAAGTGGGCGCTTCGTTGTCGGCGATATCGAGGTCCTGCTCACCGCGGTGATCGGCGGCGCGTTCGCGCTGATCCGAGAAATCCTTGACGGTCGTCACGGCGCGCGTGCCCATCACGCTTTCGCCCGCCACGTGCTCGCCTCACTCGGGCTTCCGCCGGACGAGGCTGAAACGATCGTTCGCACGGCAGTCGGTCGAGAGCGAGGAGGAGGGACCAGCTAGGCCGTCGTCAATCGCGCTTCGCTGCTGTCATCGCTTCTTGTGGTCGCGAATGGCCGTCTGGGCAGCGAGCTTGCCCGGCAGCGCGCACACACCGCCGACGGGGTGGGTGCCAGCGCCACTGAGGTAGAGCCCCTTGACTGGCGTCCGATACCCGGCCAGCCCGGCTGCCGGCTTCAGTGGCCCGAACCGTGAGATCAGCGGGTCGACATGGTAGACGTTGCCCGCCGGGGCATTGAACCTCGTCTCGAGATCGGGTCCACCGAGTACGGCTCGGTCGATCTCAAGTCTGTCCAGCCCCTCGTAATACTGTGCGGAATCACGCAATACGGCGTCGCCGACCTTGTCCCGCACGTCCTCCCACGGCTCCTCCGGTGTCACCGGGATGACACCTGACCAGAGCCACAGATTGTCGCGGCCCTCGGGGGCTTGGGTGGGATCGACCGCGGTGGGGATGATGGCGCAGCTCACCGGAACCGGGTCGGGCCATTGGCCGCGTACCACGGCGTTCCATGCGGCGTCCTGTTCTTCCAGGGTGTGCCAGGCGATGAGGTACTTGCGCAGGTCCAGGCCGTCGCCGCGCCAGTCCTCGTGCTTCTTCATCGTCACGCGGCCCTCGAGAGCGACATTGATCTTAAGCGACGTGGCGTGTGTCTTGCGGATCGGAATGTCCTTGGCGCGCACCGATAATTTCGTATCCAGCGTGCCTGCCGGCAGCAGCTCGTTGAGCGTCACGACGGGGTTACAGGTGGTCAGGACACCATTGCGGGCAGTGACGAGTTGGCCGGATTCGAGTCGCACCCCCGTCACGCGGTCGTTGGATACCACGAGCTCCTGCACCCGGCTGTTGGTGTGCACCGTGCCGCCGAGCGCGGTCAGACAGCGATGCAGTGCGGCGGGTAGCGCGCCGGTGCCGCCGACCGGCATCGCGTTTGAAACCTTCTGAACCACACCGAGATAGATCATTGCCCAGGCGGTCGCGTCCAAGCGCATTTGCGAAAACGCTGCCATGGCCGCCAGCGCGCCCTTGGGTAACTCGGTCTCGAAGGTCTCTTCGAGGAACTCGGTGTGCGACGCGGTCACCATATTCCGCAGGCTCCACGCACCCTTGAGGTGACGGGCGGCGCCCAGCAGCGAGCTGGCCATCTCGCGGTTGAACGGCCGCAGCGGGTGCGACTTCATGTAGGCCACCACCACGTCCATGATCGGATCCAGCGCATTGGCCAGGTCCAGCCAGGCCCGGGCGTCCTTGGGCGAGAACCGTCGCAGCTCATCGGCGGTGCGACTGGCATCCTTCCAGACCGCCAAGGAGCTTCCGTCCGGAGCCAACTGGATGTGTGCGGGGTCCACCGAGATCTGCTGCAGCCCGTACTTGTGCAGCTCCAGGTCCTCGGCGACCCCAGAGAGCCGGAAGATTCCGGTCAGTTGGATCGCGCCCTCATTGAAGTAGTGGCCCGGCGCCTTCGACAGGGTGGCGTTGGTGGAGGTCATGCCGCCCACGGTGGGCGATGCCTCCAGGACGGCTACGCGGTGTCCGGCGCGGGCCAGATAACACGCGGCGGTCAATCCATTGTGTCCGGCTCCGATGACCAGGTAGTCGGCTTCGGCAGGGGGCGTGGTTTCCGTCATATCTGCAATCTTCATCGAACTCGATTGTAAAATCAAGATTGAGATGTAGATCGAATGCGATACTGCTGTCGTGAGTGTGTCTCCTGCCCCGATGGGACGTCGAGATCGCCGTAAGGCCGAGGCGCGGCAACGGCTGCTGGCCGCCGCCCACCGGCTGATCGCCGAGAACGGGGTGTCAGACCTTCGAATTGGCGATGTCACCGATCTCGCCGACCTCGGCTTCGGCACCTTCTACACGTATTTCCAGTCCAAGGACGCGCTCATCGAGGCGGTGGTGGCCGACGTGCTTGCCGGACTCGCGGCAAGGATCGGCGCGGATGCCCTCGAATTCACCGATCCGGCCGAGGCGGCCTCGGCGTCTTACCGGCGTTTCCTCCGCTTCAGCCGCGACGAACCCGAAGTTGCGCGGGTTCTCGTCGAACTCGACCGCGTCAATGCGATTTTCGAGGATGCGGTGACGCCCTGGGCTATGGAGACGCTGTCCCGTGGCCGGAAATCTGGTCGATTCGCTCTTGACGATCTAGACCTGGCGCTGACGTCGATCACGGGTGCCGCGCTGGCCGCCATTCGGGCGATTTTGACCGGCCGCCTCCCGCCCGGTCCAAAGACCGAGTCGCGGGGCGCGGAGATGATGCTGCGCGGCCTGGGCCTCGATGCGGCTTCAGCGCGAGAGATTGCCCGCCGCCGACTGCCGTAGCTGCACCCAGACCGAGCCCGCGCCGCCACCCGTGGTGCCAATCCACTATATGCGATATCATATCGTGTGTGCTGTCGCCGCTCTCTCCGCTCGCGGGCATCCGCGTTGCCGACCTGACCAATGGTCTGGCAGGTTCATGGAGCAACTGAGAAGCCTGGACGCCGCGTTGGTCTATCTGGAGAGCAAGGCTCTGTCGATGCACATGGGGGCCGTGTTCGTTTACGATCCTTCGTCGGCGCCGGGCGGGAAGGTGACCTTCAGCCAGATTCTGGCGAATCTCGAGCGTCGGATGGCCACGGTTGACGTGTTTCGACGTCGGGTGGAGCGCGTTCCACTGGATCTGGACCACCCATGGTGGGTCGATGATGGTCCGGCCGATCTCGGGTATCACGTCAGTCGGCTGGCTCTGCCCGCGCCCGCGGACTGGCGCGAATTTTGTGGGCAGGTCGCCCACTACCTCGAACGACCGCTGGACATGTCGCGGCCGCCATGGGAGATGCTGTTCATCGAAGGGCTCGACACGATCGAGGGCATGCCGAAGGGCGCATTCGCCTTGGTGCACAAGATGCACCATTCCGCCATGGATGGCGTATCGGGCATGGAGTTCATTGGTTGCCTGCACGACCAGGAGCCGACGCCGACGTCGACGCCGCGGACCGATCTGCCGAGCCGTCAACCGGAGTCGCCGTCAGCGGTCGAGCTATTGCTCAGGGCGCTACCCAACGCCGTGCAGAATCCGCTGCGGATCCTCGAGGCTGTGGTCGGGTTGGGGCCGGCGCTGTCTCGGCGTGTGTTGGCAACACAGACGGACATCGAACTGGAACCCGCCGCGTCGGCGAAGGTGCCACGCACGCGATTCGACGGGTCGGTCGGACCGCATCGGACGGTCGGTGGGGTCCGCTTCGACCTTGCCGACATCAAGCAGGTCAAAAACGCGGTGCCTGGTGCGACGGTGAACGACGCTGTCATGGCTCTCGTCGGCGGCGGCCTCCGTCACTACCTCAACGATGCGCACGAACTTCCGACGGACTCTCTGGTCGCCTTGATGCCGATTTCGTTGCGAGAAGGGGACTCCGATGGTCTCGGCAACAAATTGGCCTACACAACGATCCCATTGGGCACGGACATCGACGACCCGATCGAGCGCGTCCGTCGCCTGCACGAGATGGCGGCGAAGAAGAAGGCCGTACAGAACGGCGAGAATGCTCGCAGGCTCATCCAGATCGCCGACGCCGTTCCCGCGGGTCTGTTGGGTTTGGCCGGACGTTTGGCGGCTCAGCTGGACCTGTCCAACAAGGTGTCGGCAATGAACATCACGGTCACCAACGTGCCGGGTCCCGGCACGCCGATTTACCTGACAGGCGCCAAGCTCGTGGACATCTACGGCTTCGCCCTCGCGGCGAATGGCCTTGGGCTAGTGAACATGGTGTCCAGCTACGCCGGGTCGTTGACGATCGGCTTTCAGTGCGGCGCGGTCATGATGCCGGACCCCGAGCGTTATGAAGCATGCCTGCGGCGCTCGATGGCCGAACTGGTCAACGCGGCGGCACCTACCAACCGGAACGGATTTGCGCAGGATGCGGCTCCCAAGAGACGCGGGCATCGCGTGCAAGGGGCGCACAAGTGAGTGATATCGGTTTCTGGACGGCGGCGGCGCAATCGCACCCTGCACGCATCGCGGTGGTGGATGACCGGGGCAGAGAAACGAGCTTCGGTGAGCTGTTCGCCAACCAGAACAGGCTGGCCAACGGACTGCGGGCGCTGGGCCTGGGTGCCGGTGATTGCGTCGCGGCGCTGCTGTGGAATCAGCGTGAGTTCCTAGAACTGGCCCTCGCCGCGGCGCAGACCGGGCTGTATTTCCTGCCGATCAATTGGCATCTGACCGCGCCGGAGGTCGCCTACATCTTGGCCGATTCCGGGGCCGCGATGTTGCTCGCTGACGAGCGGTTGGAATCGGTCGCCGTCGCGGCCGCTGACGAGGCGAAGTTGCAACCGGCCCGACGGTTGGCGGTCGGTGCGATCGCGGGCTTCGGAGCGTACGAGGAGTTCATCTCCCAACAGCCGCCGTCTCGCCCCCCTTCGCCGACGGGGGGCGAGACGATGCTGTACACGTCGGGGACCACGGGGCGGCCCAAGGGCATTCGGCGGCCGCTATCGGGCGCCGACCCCGAAGCCGCGGTGGCCCCGATGGTCACGGTCGTGTCGCAGATCATGGGTGTCCCGACCGGCGAGGGCGTGCAGTTGGTGACCGGTCCGATGTATCACGCCACGCCGGGCAGTCTGGCGACACTGGGTCTGCACATGGGCCACACGCTTGTCTTGATGGATAAGTGGGAGCCGCAGCGCGCACTGGAACTCGTCGAGCGCTACCGGGTCAGCTATATGCACATGGTGCCCACCATGTTTCAGCGTCTGCTGGCACTCCCCGAAGAGGTGAAGCGCTCCTATGACACGTCGTCGTTGCGCTGTGTGGTGCACGGTGCCGCACCGTGTCCGAAGGACGTCAAGATGCGGATGATCGACTGGTTTGGGCCGATCATCAACGAGTATTACGGCTCGTCGGAAGGCGGCGGCGCCAGTGTCGGTGCCGAGGACTGGCTGAAGCGTCCAGGAACGGTCGGATTGCCCTGGCCCGGCGCGGCCATCCGGATCTACGACGAGAACGGCTGGGAATGCCCGCCGAACCAGGCCGGCGAGGTGTACATCAAGATGCCGGGCTTCGAATTTGAATACCACAACGCACCGGAGAAGACGCGGGACAGCACCCGAGACGGCTTCTTCACGGTGGGCGACGTCGGCTACCTCGACGAGGACGGTTATCTGTTCCTCTCCGGACGGTCTACCGAATTGATTATCTCCGGAGGCGTCAACATCTATCCAGCCGAGATAGAGGGGTATCTGGCCGCGCATCCGGCGGTCGCCGATGTCGGCGTGATCGGGGTGCCCAACCAGGAGTGGGGGGAAGAGGTCAAGGCGGTGGTTCAGTTACGCGAGGGTGGCGAGCCCAGTGCCGAGCTGGCCGACGAGCTGATCGCGCACTGCCGCGACGGTCTGGCCGGCTACAAGGTGCCCCGCTCGGTGGACTTCCGCGAGGCGCTGCCCAGGACTGAGACCGGCAAGTTGTACAAGCGACTGCTCCGGGAAGAGTATTGGGCGTCGGCGGGCCGGCAGTTGTGAGCCGACCGCGGACCCGCGCGGCCGCCACGATTCGATCCGAGCAGGCCGCAAAGCCGACGGCGCCCGTGGTGGCGAGCGCCTTGGAATTGGCGAACACGCTCAACGCGTGGCGGCCGTTCTCCCGAAGCGCTGTGCCTGCGGCATTTACGTTCGTGTGCGGGTGGCCCACCTCTGAGCTACCCCTGCACGCGCTGGGACTGTCGGCTCTGCGACTGGCCCGCGCCGCTCGACGCGGAGACATCCAGGGAAGCGCGGGGCGCGCCGCGTTCGGTCTCGCCTGTTTGTCCTGGCTCGGTCTGGCGGGCGTCTACCAACGCCAACTGAGATCGAAAACGGTGTTGGACAAGGCGGTCCGCGACGCGGTCGGCGAGAGACCCGACATCATCTGGACACCGAGCGCAGTCAGGCTGACCACCGGTCGACCACTGGTGCGGCGGCGACGGCGTTACGTGGGTCCGGAGGCGACCTTTGCCTACGGGGATGCCGGGCGGTTCAACAAGCTCGACATCTGGCGCCACCGGGATCTTCCCGACGACGCGCGCGCGCCAGTGGTTCTCCAGGTGCCCGGGGGCGGCTGGGTCACCGGCGGCCGGCGAGGCCAGGCGTACCCATTGCTCACCCGGTTGTCGGCGGCAGGCTGGGTATGTGTGTCGATGAGCTACCGGCTCAGTCCGCGCCACCCTTGGCCCGCCCATATCCTCGACGTCAAACGGGCTCTGTCGTGGATCAAGGCGAATATTGCTGAGCATGGCGGTGATCCGGACTTCGTCGCCATTACCGGCGGGTCCGCCGGCGGACACCTCGCGGCTTTGGCGGCACTGACGCCGGACGATAAGTCACTGCAGCCGGGATTCGAGGACGTGGACCTCAGTGTGTCGGCAGCTGTCCCACTGTACGGTCGCTACGACTGGCTGACCAGCGAAGGACCAGGGCGCCGGGAACTCATCGCGCTCATCGAGCGCTACATCGTTCAGCGCCGCATCGGGGAGGCGCTCGAGGTCTTTCGCGCCGCGTCGCCGCTGTTGCGGGTTGGTCCCGACGCCCCGCCATTCTTTGTCCTGCACGGCGAGTGCGACTCGGTGATCCCGGTCGAGGAGGCACGCGCGTTTGTCGATGCGCTGCGCGCGGTCTCGCGGGCGCCCGTCGCTTACGCTGAGCTTCCCGGTGCGCAGCATGGCTTCGATTTCTTCGAGTCCGCCCGCGCGAGGAACTCCGCGCATGCGGTACACGATTTTTTTGAGACCGTATACGCCGCCAACCGGCGGCCGAAGCGGCTCGGTACCAACACCATTATGTCGACGGCCAGGGGTGACCGGTGAAACGCCTGAGCGGCACGGATGCCCTCTTGT
>Ga0210390_10005710_pt1 | contig 10419 bp, 11 predicted proteins | sample IncBWH11OmetaG_FD_161050 | JGI IMG/M metagenome (GOLD analysis project Ga0210390, IMG submission 161050) | Forest soil microbial communities from Barre Woods Harvard Forest LTER site, Petersham, Massachusetts, United States - Inc-BW-H-11-O ... | reverse complement strand
CGCCGATAGATCGCCTCGGTTGAACCTCGCAGGCGGAAAGTGCCACCGGAGCAGGAGGTCAGCGATGAGTGCAGGAATTATCCCAGGCGTTCGGATTCCCGACAGCAGACTGGCTCGGGAGGTGACCGAGTTGGTGCGGGACACCGAAACGCCGCTGCTCTTTGATCACTCCAGCCGCGTCTATTACTGGGGCGCGCTCACCGGCAGGCGCCGCCGCCTCGTTTTCGATCCCGAGCTCCTCTACGCCGGCGCCATGTTCCACGACATGGGCCTCACCCCGAAACACGCGAGCGCGCAAGAGCGCTTTGAGGTCGACGGCGCCAATGCCGCCCGCGACTTCCTCCGCAGCCACGGAATGTCGCAGCAGGATCTCGAGACGGTCTGGACCGCGATCGCACTGCACACCACGCCCGGCATTCCGCAGCACATGCGCCCGGTGATCGCGCTCGTCACCGCCGGGGTCGAGATGGACGTGCTCGGCATCGCCTTTTCAGAGTTCGCGCAGACTGAGCGCGAAGCCGTGCTGCGTGCTCACCCGCGCCCTGGCCGTTTCAAGGAAAAGATCATAGAAGCCTTCTATGATGGCTTCCACCACCGGCCGCAGACCACCTTCGGCACGGTCAACGCCGACGTGCTCGCCGACAAAGACCCGAATTTCTCACCCGTCAATTTCTGCCGCATGATCCGCGCCTCGGCCTGGCCCGGCTGAGCGCCGACCGAGCCCTGTCCGCCTATTTCGGGCGGACTTCTCCCCCACCAACCCGCAAGGACCCCGCCATGTCGGATACGAAGCGCTTCACCAACGAAGCCGGCGCGCCGGTCGCCGACAACACCAACATCATGACCGCCGGTCCCCGCGGTCCGGCGCTGCTGCAGGACATCTGGCTGCTCGAGAAGCTGGCGCATTTCGACCGCGAGGTGATCCCGGAGCGCCGCATGCATGCGAAAGGCTGGGGCGCCTACGGCATCTTCACGGTCACGCACGACATCACACGCTTTACCAAGGCAAAGATCTTTTCCGCGATCGGCAAACAAACGCCAATGTTCGCTCGGTTCTCGACCGTGGCCGGCGAGCGTGGTGCCGCCGACGCGGAGCGCGACATCCGCGGTACTGCATTGAAGTTCTACACCGAGGAAGGCAACTGGGACCTGGTGGGCAACAATACGCCGGTGTTCTTTTTCCGCGATCCGCTGCGCTTTCCCGATCTCAACCACGCGATCAAGCGCGACCCACGCACCGGGATGCGTAGCGCCGACAACAACTGGGATTTCTGGACCTTGCTGCCGGAAGCGCTGCACCAGATCACAATCGTCATGTCCGACCGCGGCATCCCGAAAAGCTTCCGGAATATGCACCTCTTCGGCAGCCACACCTTTTCGATGATTAATGCGGCGAACGAACGCGTCTGGGTCAAATTCCATTTCCGGACGCGACAGGGGATTGCCAATCTCACCGACGCGGAAGCCGAAGCTCTCGTTGCCAAAGACCGCGAAAGCCATGGCCGCGACCTGTTCAATGCGATCGAAGCCGGCGACTTTCCGCGCTGGACGCTGTTCATCCAAGTGATGAGCGAAGCGCAGGCGAAGACGCATCGCCACAACCCGTTCGACCTGACCAAGGTCTGGCCAAAAGCCGAGTACCCGCTGATCGAGGTCGGCGTGATGGAGCTCAACCGCTGGCCGGACAACTATTTCGCCGAAGTCGAGCAGGCGGCGTTCGGGCCGTCGAATGTCGTCCCCGGCCTCAGCTTCTCTCCGGACCGGATGCTGCAGGCGCGCCTGTTCTCGTACAACGACGCGGTTCGTTACCGCCTCGGCGTCAACTTTTACCAGATCCCGGTCAATGCGCCGAAATGCCCGGTGATGAGCTACCACCGCGATGGCACGATGCGCGTCGACGGCAATCTCGGCGGCACCACCAGCTTCAACCCTAACAGCGCCGGGCTGTGGGACAATCAGCCCGACTTCGCCGAGCCGACGTTGCCCCTTGAAGGCGAGGCGGCGCACTACAACCATTACGCCGACGATGACCACTGGGAGCAGCCGGGCAACCTGTTCCGACTGATGACGCCTGCCCAGAAGCACGCTCTGTTCGAGAATACCGCGCGCGCAATGGGTGACGCGCGGCGTCACATAAAGGAGCGGCACGTGGCCAATTGTCTTCGTGCCGATCCGGCGTATGGCGAAGGCGTCGCCCGTGCCCTCGGCCTTAGCGTCCGCCAAGCCGGAGAATAGCTCGCCCCAGGACGGCGCCCCGGCAAATTGGGAGCGCCGCCGCGCACCCGTCAGTGGAACGTGGCGCTTGCCGCTCTATCGACCGCGCCATCACCACGGGCTCGCTCGGGAGAGAAGCGTGACTATTCCCACAAGGGCGCTGGCTGGCGAGTTCATCGGCACCTTCGCGCTGAACTTTATCGGAACCGGCGCTGCGACCACTCTGGGGGCGAACCGTGATCCCGCCGTCGCCCTCGCGCCCGGGCTGGCCATCATGGTCGTGGTCGCGGCCTTCGGCGACATCAGCGGCGGCCACATAAACCCCGCGGTCACGATCGGCCTGAGCGCAGCCGGGCGTTTCCGGCCGGGCACGTCGCACCCTATATCTTTGCCCAACTGGCGGGTGCAGTCGCCGCGGCGTATTGTCTGCTCGCCGCGTCGGCCGCATCCCTGGCAGATTTTTCCGCGGGAGAAGCGCGGCCAGGCCTTTGCGCTGTTCGGCGCCAGCTGCTGACGCAGCTGTGAGGTGTATTGCTGGGCATTCTGGACGCTGCCCGCTACTAGCGAAGCGCACAAGCTGGACGGAGCCGGCAGCCGCGCCGGGTCCGCCGCGCTGAAGGATAGGACGTGACCCGACCCCGCGCCGCCGACGATTTCGACGCGATCCAGCACCGGGTCGAGTTGCACGGCGAAACCGCGATTCGGCCGGCGGCGCCCATCGCGCCGCAGAGCGAGGCCCCCTTGCCCGAACCGGAGCGCCGGCTGAAGGATCGCCGCCGCCCTGCGTCCCGACGCTCTTCCTCAAACGCCAGATAACCGCGACGTCGCCGGCCGCTTCCGGCACATCTGTGCGGGGTGGTGAGCCACGTCGCTGCGACCTATTCGCGTATCGCGTTGTGGATCAGGTAGTCGGCGAAATCGCCGGGCTTCAACCGGAACGCGGCGAGGCCGCCGTCGCCGGCCAGCGCGCGCGTTACCAGCAGGTGGTTCTCGACGCGCGCGGCCGTCAGCCGAAACACACCGAGCGTTCCCTTGAGCTTGGGGTAAAGGTTCGGGTCGACCATCTTTTCCGTGCGCGCGAGCCGCTCTAGCACCTCGTCCTCGCCGAGGTTCTCGGTCGCGCGCTTGCGCACCACCGTCCAGTCGCTCTCGCCGGCCCAGCCTTCGGCGGCGAGCGTTTTCGGGTCGGCCTCGGATACGCCGAGCTTATAGACGTGCCGGCCGAGCCCCACGTCGGATGCCCAGCGGGCGAGCTTGGCGCTGCGCGCGACATAGAGGAGCCCCATTGCATCCCTCCCGTTGCCCCGTCGGAATACCGCGGACCGGTCGTTCGTTCTACCCGCGATTCGATTGCAAATCCAAACGCCGGAACCCTCTGATGGCCTTTCTGATCGGCGCCGCCACGGTCGCCACCACGTTGCTCAGCATGGCGTTCGGGCAGATCGACGCCGGTTTCGAGGCGTTCGGCGTGATCCTCGCCGCCGGCGTTCTGATGACCCTCCGGGCGGAATAGACCCTCGCCGCGCCGGGTGCGCCGGTTCGTCGCAGCCCCAGCGTGTCGGCAGCCCCAGCGCGTCGACGGCCACCGGCCACGGCCGCGCCAATCTGCCGCTGTGGCGCGACGTTTACGAAGTGACACAAAGGAAAACATTTCGTTAAACTCTCCTAAAGCCTGAGCCAAGGCGAGGGTTGGGGGGTCTCGAAGGATGCGGCAGTTCAGCTTTGCCGGCGCCTGTGCGCTGGCCTTGGGCTTGATCGCGCTTGCAAGTATTCCGGCGTGGGCGATCGGGCTCGATCCGGCCTTTCACGAAAGCTTGCTCGGTCCGCGGCGCGCGGCGGGGGTCGTCGTCTGGAACCACGGCCGTTCGATCGACACCGAGGATTACGAGTCGCCGACGCCGCCCTATCTCCGGGCGCTGCGCGATTCCGGCTGGGACGTGCTGCGTTTCGACCGGTTGCGCGACGGCGACACGCTGAGCCGCAGCGCCCGGCGGCTGGTCGACATCGTGGCGCAGCTGAAGCAGCGAGGTTATCGGCGCGTCGTGCTGGCCGGCCAGTCGTTTGGCGCGTTTCTCGCCCTGATGGCCGCCGACGATTCGCAGGCGGTTGACGCCGTCGTCGCGACCGCGCCGGCGGCCTTTGGCGACTTCCAGGAATATTACGACACCTGGCGGCTCAACGCGACCCGGCTCTACCCGTTGCTGGCGCAGGTCAAGCGGGCCCGGGTCATGCTGTTCTTCTTCCACGGCGACGATTTCGATCCGGGCGGGCGCGGCACCGAGTCGCGCTCGATCCTGTCGCAACGCGGACTCGGCTACGCGGTTGTCGACCAGCCGGCCTATCTCACCGGGCATTGGATCTCGTCGAGCGGGGCGTTCTTGCGCCGCTTTGGCGGCTGCATCCGCGATTTCGCAGACGACGACGCCTTACGCGGCGAGCTCGCCTGCAAGCCGGTATGGGGGGAAGCGCCGAGCGCCGAGCTGCGGCTGCCGCCGGAGCTGGTTCACCCGCAAGGTGTGGTTCACAAGCTGCTGGCGCTGGTCGGCGCGTCGGCAGGGCTGCCCGCCACCGCCCCGGGCTTTGACGGCGGTCTGTCCGCCCACGAAACCTGGTACGGATTTTATCCCAACGGGCGCGAGGTGCTCGTCGCGGTTGAGGCGGTGAACGGGCGGGCCCTGACCGCGATCTACGCGATCGGGCCGGGCATCGACAAAAACGAGCCGGCCGAATGGAGCCGTCGAACCGGGCAGATCGACGGCGACGAGCTGGTCTTCGCGCATAAGGGCGAGAGCACGTTGCGCTTTCGCCCGCGCGAGGACGGCGGCCTCAGCGCCACCTGGGTTTCGGCCGACGGGACGACCAAGATGAAGGCCGGCCTGCGCCACATCGACCCGTTGTCGTTCCTGGTGCGCGCGGCCGCGCGCTGAGGGTCAGCTCCAGTAGCGGCCGCTGCCGCCGATCGCGACGACGAGCAGCCCGAGCACGAGGTTGACCGTCACGAGCGTGCGGATCTGGCCGAGTTGCCGCCCGCCGTCGGCCCAGTCCTGGCGCGCCACCGCGGCGCGGAAGCGGCGCCACGGGGCGAAGTAGAGGTGCAGGAACAGCAGCATCATCACGATGCCGAGCCCCATCATCAGCTGGATGTAAAGGCCGGCCGCGCGAAACCCGCCAAAGACGCCCGACACCAGCGCAAAGCCGCTCGCGAGCAGCAGCACGATCGCGACAAACACCCAGGCAAAAAACCGGCCCAGCACGCGCGACCACAACGTGAGGCGCGGCGCCGGCTCGAGCCCCGCTGCCGCCGGGCGCAGCACTTGGTGGGCGAAGAACATGCCGCCCACCCAGACGACCGCGGCGAGGGCGTGCACGATCAGCGCGGCCGTCGCGAGCGCCGCCGTTCCGGACATCCCTCAGCCGCCGTAGGCCGGGGATTTGCGGGCGTAGCCGCCGAACGCGTCGAGCAGCCGCCCGCGCCAGGCGGCGACCGGGTCGTCGGCGGCCAGCAGCTCGAAATCGCTGATGGCGCGCGCCCACTGGAAGGCGCCGAACACGACGTAGTCCGCGTAAGTCGGCGCGTCGCCGCCGAGAAACCGCTGGCGCTCGACGGTGCGGCGCAGCGGCGCCAGGCTGTCGCGAAACGCCGGGAGCCGCGCCTCGCGATCGCGAACGACGTTTTCGAGCGTCGTCCGGAACCGCTCCTCGCGCGACTGGCGGAAATAGGGCTGATCCTGCGGTGCCGAATGGCGGTGGATGTCGAGCACGACAAACCCGACGAGCCCGGGCTGCAGCACGGTCTCGGTCCAGTTCTGGACAAACCGGGTCAGCGCCTTTGCGGTGTCGTCGCCGAACAGCGACGGCCGGTCGGGGTATCGGCTCTCGAGATAGTCGGCGATCGCCGAGGAATCGTGCACCACCTGGCCGTTGTCGACGATGACCGGCACCCGCCCCGCGTTCGGCTGCGGCAGCTTGTCCTTTTCGGTGAAGCGCCACGGCACGGTGTCGACCGCGAGGCCCTTGTGCGCGAGCGCCATCTTGGTGCGCCAGCAGAACGGGCTGAACCGCCGGTCGGCCTCGGCGCCGGCGAGATCGTAGAGCGTGATGGGCATGGCGTGCTCCGCTGGTTGTCGCATACGGCCTCACTATGGCCGGCTCGGCCGGCGAGGCAATAGCCCCCGGCGGCTCCCGCGCCTCGCGTCCGGCGTCAGGGGCTGCGTCCGGTGTTGCGGGCATTGCTCGGCCGCGGCCGGCGTCGCACCCAAATACGAGGGCTCCGCCGGCTAGCCGGTGACCCGCCGCCTCGCCTTGCCCTGGCGCGCGCGCATGCTATAAGGCGAGGCCAAGCTGCGGAGGCGCGCTTGCCCACCATCTTTGTGTTGAACGGACCCAATCTGAACCTGTTGGGCGTGCGCGAGCCGGCGGTCTACGGCCACGACACGCTGGCCGACATCGAAGCGCGCTGCCAGGCGCGCGCGGCGGCGCTCGACCTGCAGGTCGACTTTCGCCAGACGAACCACGAAGGCCAGCTCGTCGACTGGATCCAGGAGGCGCGGGGTGCCGCCGACGGGATCGTGCTCAACGCCGGCGCGCTGACGCACACCTCGGTCGCGATCTTCGACGCGCTGTCCGCCGCCGAGCTGCCGGTCATCGAGGTCCACCTGTCGAACATCTTCCGCCGCGAGCGGTTCAGGCATCGTTCCTATGTCAGCCTTGTCGCCGCGGGGGTCATTTGCGGCCTCGGCGCCCAAGGCTACGAGCTGGCGCTCGAAGCCGTCGCCAACCTGATCGAGGACGCACCTGGCGAGGAGACGCGGTGAGGTTCGGCGGGAGCCGCCGATCGCCGCTGGCGCCCGACCCCGACCTGATCCGCACGCTGGCGCGGCTGTTGGCGGAGAACGGTCTGACCGAGATCGAATACGCGGTCGGCGATCGCCTGATCCGGGTGTCGCGCGGCGGCGCGTCAAGCCCAACAGGCTCGCCAGCGCCACCCGCCGCTAACGCCTCTGCGACGCCGGCAACGAGCCCGAGCGCGCCGGTCGTTGACCCAGGCGCAGTCACCGCGCCGATGGTCGGCACCGCCTATCTCGCCCCGCAGCCTGGCGCCCCGATGTTTGTCCAGCTCGGCGAAAGGGTGGCCTCGGGCCAGCCATTGCTGATCATCGAGGCGATGAAGGTGATGAACGAAATCCGCGCGCCGCGCGCCGGCCGGATCGCGCAAATCCTGGTCGAGGACGCGCAGCCGGTCGAATACGGCGCGGTGCTGATGCTGATCGAATAACCTCGGCCGGCGCCGGCCGATAGGTGCGAGAGGCCGGGTGAGGCGGGGTGCGCAGCGGACCATCGTCGGGCAATGCATCGCCAGCTTTGCCTGCCTGGCCGCATCTGCCTGGCCGTCGCCTGCCTGGCCGTCAAACGCAGGGGTCAGCGGCATGAAAACCGCTATGCCCCAAAATGCACATGGGCGGCCGTCCTCACTTATCCGCCGACCGCACCGCGGCAAGCTGCACCGATGGAATAGCCATACGCGCGGTTGCGTTTGGTTGGCGTCGGCGGAGCGGCAAATCGGCTGGACCGGCAACAGCTAGGAACCCCGGCTGACGCAGGTCGTTGGGAACAGCGTTCCCGGCCCGGGACGAGGGCCTTGCCGGCTCGATCGGGCGCCGAGAAAGCCTGAATTCTTCCCAAGGCCGCCGCGGCGGCCGCGGGCCCGAACGGAGGGATTCGTTTCGGCCCGGCGCATGGATGCGCACGAAGCCCATCCATGGGTAATCACATCAGAAGGGAGTCGCACTCTGTCTGCACCGGAATGGGCAACCCGCGGCCCCGGCAGGTTCCTGCTGCACTACGTGCGTGGACGGTTGGCCAGCCACCTCGTCGTCCTCGTTGCGGTGCTGGCGGCGGTCGCCTGCGCCATCGGCTCCCAGTATGGCATCAAGAACCTCGTCGACGCTCTCGCGGCGGGCGGCGCCGCGGCCGCCCGGCTGTGGTCCGCGGTCGCTCTGCTGCTGGCCCTTGTCGCCGGCGACAATTTGTTGTGGCGGCTCGGCGGCTGGGTCGCGGCGCGCGCCTTTGTCGCGGTCGGCGGCGACCTGCGGATCGACTTGTTCGACCATCTTTCGGGGCACGGCTCGCGCTATTTCACCAATCGCTTTCCGGGCGCCGTCGCCGGCCGGGTCACGACCGCCGCCAACGCGGCCTTCAGCCTCGAAAATTCGCTCGCCTGGACGACGTTGCCGCCGGCCGCCGCGGTGGTCAGCAGCATCGCGGTGCTCGGCCTCGTAAACTGGCGGATGATGGCGGTGCTGGCGATCGTCGCGGTCGTGATCGGCGTCGCCATCTGGCGGCTGGCGGCGCGCAGCCGCTACCTGCACGACCGCGTTGCCGCGCGGGCCGCGGTGGTCACCGGCGACCTGACCGATGTCGTCTCCAACATGGGGTTGGTGCGCGCGTTCGGCGCCGCGGGCCGCGAGCGGCGGCGGCTGTCCGGCAAGATCGAGCACGAGATGTCGGCGCAGCAGGAGAGCCTGCGCTCGCTCGAGCGGTTGCGGCTGTTCCACGCGGTGAGCGTCTTTGTCGTGTCGGCGGGCGCGCTCGTCTGGTCGGTGCTGTTGTGGCGCGCCGGCGAGATCACGACCGGCGACGTGGTGCTGACCACGACCCTCGGCTTCACGGTGCTGCACGCGTCGCGCGACCTGGCGATGGCGATGGTCGACCTGTTGCAGCAGTTCGCCAAGCTCGGCGAAGCGATACGGGTGCTGTGCGAGCCGCACGAGTTGACCGACCATCCGAACGCGCGACCGCTGATCGACCTTGGCGGCTCGGTCACGTTCCTCAATGTCGGCTTCAGCTATCCCGACGACGCGCGCGTCCTGCAGGACTTCACGTTGCACATTCCGGCCGGCCAAAAGGTCGGGCTTGTCGGCCGCTCGGGCGCCGGCAAAAGCACTGTCCTCGCCTTGCTGCAGCGGCTTTACGACTCCGAGCGCGGCCATGTGCTGATCGACGAGCAGGACATCGCCGAGGTCACACAGGAAAGCCTGCGCCGGGCGATCGCCGTCGTCCACCAGGACGTTTCGCTGTTCCACCGGTCGGTGATCGAGAACCTGCGCTACGGCAAACCCTCGGCGAGCGACGAGCAGGTGCAGCATGCCGCCGCGGCGGCATGCTGCACCGAGTTCATCAGCCGCATGCCGCAGGGCTTCGACACGGTGATCGGCGAGCGCGGAATGCGTTTGTCGGGAGGCCAGCGCCAGCGGCTGGCGATCGCGCGCGCCTTCCTGTGCGACGCCCCGATCGTGCTGCTCGACGAGGCGACATCCGCGCTCGACACCGAGTCGGAGGAGCTTGTCCAGGAAGCGTTGCGGCGGCTCGTCACCGGTCGCACCGTGATCGCGGTCGCCCATCGCCTGTCGACCCTTCACACCTTCGACCGCATCGTCGTGCTGGAGCGCGGCATCATCATCGAGGACGGGGCGCCCGCCGATTTGCTGGCGCGACCGAGCGTCTACAGCCAAATGGAAGAGCGCCAGCGCCGGCGGCCCGAGCGGTCATGACCCGGGTCGCGCGCGTCGGGCGCAGGGCGCTGCCGGCAATCGCCGCGGCCCTTGCGGCGGCGGGTCTGGCACAGGCCGGGCTCGCGGCCGCGGATAGTACCCCGGCGCCGGGCACCCCTGCCGCGAGCGCGCCCGCCCCGTCAACCTCGCGTGCCGCAGCGGGCCCCTCGCCCGCCGGGCCGGGGAACAGCGCCGCCCCGCCCGCCACCACCCCAAAGGCGAAGGTGCCCGCGCCGCCGCCATCCGCTCCGCCCGTGCCGCACAACCTCAAGCCGCTGGCGGCGCGCGACTACACCGGCATCCTCGGCAAGAAAATCGTCGGACCCGACGGCAACGAGCTGGGGCTCCTCGTTGATGTGCTGGTTGACGCCAGCGGGCGACCGCACGCGGCGATCATCGACTTTGGCGGGTTTCTCGGGGTGGGCAGCCGCAAGATCGCGGTCGACTGGCGCTTGCTGAAGCTGGCTTCGGGCGAGCCCGACTGGAAGATTTCGCTAAACCTCAGCCGGGCCGAAATTCAGGGGGCTCCGGAATACGTCCCCGCCGGGGCCGCAGACAAGATGGTCGGCCCGCCGCCGGCCGCCGCGCCGCCGGCTGCCCCGAAGCCGGTGGGCCCGCCGCCGCCGGCTGCCCCGCCGCCGCGGGACACACCCTC
>Ga0210390_10005707_pt1 | contig 10424 bp, 9 predicted proteins | sample IncBWH11OmetaG_FD_161050 | JGI IMG/M metagenome (GOLD analysis project Ga0210390, IMG submission 161050) | Forest soil microbial communities from Barre Woods Harvard Forest LTER site, Petersham, Massachusetts, United States - Inc-BW-H-11-O ... | reverse complement strand
TGGTATCAATCGCTGCCGAAATGGTTTGACACGTACGTGACGCAGCAAAACGCGAGAGACTTGATGCTGACTCACGTGTCTACGGTTGTGGGCCGCTATGCGCGCAAAGTCCATTCCTGGGACGTCGTGAACGAAGCGCTCGACCCAAATGAGAAGCGTCCGGACGGTCTCCGCAGCAAACCCTGGGTGAATCTCATCGGCCCGGATTATATCGACATGGCCTTTCATGCCGCCGCCCAAGCGGATCCCAATGCAATTCTCGTCTGGAATGAGAATCACCTGGAGACGCGGGAAAGTTGGGCGCAAGCAAAACGCGACGCCATGCTGAAGAATTTGCAGGAGCGCCTGAAGCGCAACGTGCCCATCCACGCCATCGGTTTACAGTCTCACTTGCCCGGCACTTCTCCGACGTTTAGCTACCCGGGGTTCACCTCGTTCCTTCGCAGCGTTTCCGATCTCGGCGTGAAAATCATCGTGTCAGAGATGGATGTGATCGATTCGGACTTGCCTGCGGACCCTGTCGCTCGCGATCAAACCGTTGCCAATGTCTACTACGATTACCTTTCAACCGTCCTGCGCGAAAAATCTGTCGTCGCGATTCTCACGTGGGGCATTTCCGACCGCTACACCTGGATTGGCGGATACAAACCTCGTCAGGACAATGCGCAGGCTCGCCCCCTGCCGTTGGACACGTCGTATCAACCCGCACCGCCTTGGAACGCGATGGTTCGCGCCTTCGAAGAATCTTCCCGAACCTAACAACTGCTCCTGCTCATGGTTCCACATTCATTCGCAAGTTCACGAAGCTAGTCAGAAAACCGCGGTCCGCTTGGCAATCCCAGCATAAGGAGACCGACCATGGAGCGTTTAGCCACCGATCCGCTTCTTCGGAGTGAGCAGGCCGATTCTTTTGCAACCAACGGATTTCTTACGTTCGAGCAACTTGTTTCCCCTTGCGAACTCCGTGAACTTAAGAAAACCATCGGAGAGCTTTTCGAAAAGCGTGCCGGAGAAAAGGAAGGTGCGCACCTGGATCTCGTCGCGCCCGGCAAGCCAGGAACTATACAGACGTCGCCGCAGATCACAAATCCCGTAAATTATGCGCCGCGACTTCATCAAGCCCAGTTTTTCCAGAACGCGTTGGCCATTGCCAAACAGCTTTTAGGTGAGAAAACTCGTTGTCTTTGGGACTTCGCTATCCTCAAAACTCCCGAGAATGGCGCTCCCACTCCCTGGCATCAGGATGAAGCGTCTCGTGACCCCAATTTCGAGTACACCGAGCTAACCATCTGGATCGCTCTTCAAGATACGTCCATAGAGAACGGCTGCCTGCGCTTCATTCCGGGCTCGAATCGTGCTGGCGTTTTTGCTCACGGCTTCGCCAACGACGATTCTTCTTCCCATGCTCTCCAATGCGTTCATGATTTCGATGTGGACGCGGCCGTCTCTTGCCCGCTTCGCGCGGGAGATTGCACGATCCATCATCCGCGGACGTTGCACTGTTCCAGCCCAAACATTTCAGCTCGCCCGCGCTTCGGATACATTTTGGTTTTTGGCCTGGCACCGCGACCTATCGATACTCATCGAAGTTTTCCCTGGTTGCAGGAACGCCATACGATCGCGCAAGAGCGCCGTCGCAGATGGATGCGCCGAGGCGGCCTGTTTGTGACGATGTGGCGAAAAATGCGCCGTCGGGAAGTTCCCGATTGGGCCTCCGTCAAATACGCGGTGAAACGCTCGCTGGAGGTCCTACACTCCGGCCGTTAAGTCTTTTTTCTCTTATGCCTACAACATCGAAACCGCGAGTTATCCTCTATCGCGATCACTTGCTTCCCTCTTCGGAGACATTCATTCGCGCGCAAGGTGAAGGATTGCGGCAGTTCGAGCCATATTACGTTGGCATGCGCCCCGTGAATGGTCTGCGACTTCCAGAGGATCGCACCTACCTGCTCAATCGCGGCGGGGCATGGGGATACTTTCGCGAATACAGTCTCAAGCTCGGCACAGTTCCGCCCGCACTCGATCGTGCGGTACACACGATTTCTCCGTCGTTGATTCATGCGCACTTCGGACGAGACGCGGCCCACATCCTTCCCTTGGCTCGCAGCGCCGGAATCCCCTTGCTGGTTACTTTTCACGGATGGGACGCGACCGCGAATCTGGAGACGCTCAGCGAATCGCATTCAGGCCGGCGCTATCTGCGGCGCCGGCACGAATTGGCAGGCACGGCGATCCGCATCATTGCCGTTTCTCGTTTTCTCGCCGGCTGCCTGGGGGAAAGTGGTTTTCCGAAAGACAAAATCGTCGTTCACTACATTGGCGTGAATACCGAGGAGTTCGCACCAAATCCTGCAATCGCCCGGGAAAATGTGGTTCTCTTCGTTGGGCGCCTCGTCGAAAAAAAAGGCTGTGAATATGTGATTCGCGCCATGGAACAAGTGCAATTGGCCGTTCCCGGCATCAAGCTTGTCGTCATTGGCGACGGTCCACTGCGGAACGAGTTGCAAGCCCTTGCTGCAGAGAAGCTACATAGTTTTTCTTTTCTCGGGATGCAAGATTCGACGACGGTGCGCTCCTGGATGCAGCGCGCCAAAATGCTTTGCGTTCCCAGCGTCGTCGCGCGCTCTGGCGACGCCGAGGGTTTCGGCATTGTGTTCATCGAAGCGCAGGCAATGGGCACGCCCGTCGTCAGTTTCGCCAGCGGTGGCATTCCGGAGGCAGTCGAACACGGCAACACTGGCTTTCTCGCCAAGGAGCGCGATTGGAGGCAATTGGCCGTCCATATCGTCGATCTCGTCAAGAACGATTCTCTTTGGGCTGAAATGAGTCGTAGTGGCATCGAACGCGTTCGACGCTCGTTCAGTCTGGATCGCCAGTGCGCGCTCCTCGAAGATGTATATTGCAGGTCCATCGGGCTTTTCCGTGATTCGAACTAATTCTATGACTAACCCCGTTCCTTCTTTCGATCCGGTAGTCAGTGTCATTATTCCGACGCGCAACCGGCCCGCAATGCTTCTGCGCGCCATCCGCAGCGTCCTGACGCAATCACTGTCGAACCTCGAAGTGATTGTGGTCGTTGATGGTCCTGACAACGAAACCGAGCAGGCGCTGGAAACGATCCGGGATTCTCGCCTGCAACTACTTTCGTTACCGGAACGCATTGGCGGTTCGGAAACACGCAATCGCGGCGTTCAGGTCGCGCGTGGCCGCTGGGTCGCGTTTCTGGACGACGATGATGAATGGCTCGCCCGCAAGCTCGAACTTCAATTGCAACTGGCCGACCAGGTCGATCAGCCAAATTTCATGGTGACTTGCCGCCTTCTGGCCATCACTCCCCGCGCCAACTACGAGTGGCCAAGGCGATTCCCCGAAGCAAACGAGTCGCTAAGCGAGTATCTTCTTACGCGCGATTCCTTCTTTCGCGGCGAGCGCTCCATTCAAACCTCTACGTTCTTCGGGAAGCGCGAACTTTTCGCCGCATGTCCTTTTCGTCCTGGCCAGCTAAAGCATCAGGACACGGATTGGCTGCTGCGCGCCGCAAAGCTTACCGGCTTCACCGTTTTCTTTGTTGATGAAGTCTGTGCCCACCATTACATCGAGGAAGAGCGCGACACCACCAGTAGCGCGAGCAATTGGCGCTATTCCTTCGATTGGGCGCGCCAGAACCGCGAACTCTTTACTCCGCGCTCTTATTCCGGCTTTATCATAAACAACGTGGCTCCCGAAGCCTCGGACGCAAAAGCATTTTCCGCCATTCTGCCGCTCGCGTTCGAATTCCTTCGCTTTGGCAAACCTCGCTTGAGAGAAATCTGTGTTTTCATCGTGATGTTTTTGTTTCCCCGCCCGTTTCGCCGCCGCCTGCGCGACTTCCTGAACAAGTTTCGCCCCGCTCTGCTTCGCCCGCTTTAAACGTTTTCAAAATTTTTGCGTTTTTATGAATTTGCTGTACGCCACGTCCGGAGAAGACCATGCATTTTCCCTCAATCGCCCGCACCTTGATGGGCAACGCAGGCTTTGAAGTTCACATCAGTGGTAAGCGCAAGGAGCTTTTGCTCTCAACGTGCGATCGTCTATTCACGGACGCGCGCAAACACGGGGAAGTGTCCATTAAGGTCGGCACCGTCACGTTACACCTGGATTTGGCAAATCCGTCCGAGCGCCTTCTCTATTACGCCCCGCATAACTTGTTGCTCAGCTACCGCAACTCGCCGCTGTTTTCGATCTTGTCTCGCGTCGCCATGCCTTCCGGCCTGTTTGTCGATATTGGCGCAAACCTTGGCATGTACAGTCTGCTCGCGCGAACGGTGGGACTGGATGCATTGCTGTTCGAGCCAGAACCCGTCCATTTCGCGTTTCTCACCCGCAACGCAAACTCGATCGGCAAAGCCGTAGCCTGCGCGCTCAGCGATCGCTCCGGCACAACGGACTTCTTCGTGTCCGGTCCAACAAATCCCGGAAGCAGTTCCCTTGTGATGCCGGAAGGAGGTTGGAGCCAATCGGAATACCAGCAAGCGGTTTCCGTGCGTTTGTGCACCTTTGATTCCGCCCTTGCGGAACTGCATATCGACCCGGCTTCGATTCGCCTTATCAAGATCGACGTGGAAGGTAATGAAGAACTCACCGTCCAAGGTATGCGCGAATATCTCTCCGGAGCAGCTCCGGCGCCGCTCTGGTGCGAGGTTCGCGGGCCCTCGTCAGGCCGCGGGCGCAATAGCGTTCATTCCGTCACAACTTTTCTCGCGCAGTTTCAGTACAAACCGTTTCGCTACGAAGGCGGACGACTGCTTCCCTTCCGGCTCGGTCATGATCCGGAGCCACAGGTGTTCGATCTTCTATTTGCCATCTCGGAACTTCACGGAATCGCTCTCGGCCTACAAACTCTTTGAACTAAATGCGATAGCGCCACTCAGCCCGCGATTTCTCATACAGCGAGGTGACTTTTGAGATAAGGCATTCTCCCGATGGTGCCTAAGCTCCTGAACATTGAAAATTGCTCAAAGAAACCAACTTGGTCTCATGTCGCTTTTGCGACCGTCTTTGCTGCCACGGGAGGAGAAAACGAGATGCTTCGCTCGGTACCCGCCTTCACCATCGTGGCTTTGACCGCCGTTCTGCTGGCTCTTTTTGAGCCGGCCTTGGCGCTCTCTGATGCGGACAGGCTGGTTTCTTTTGTTTTTCTCCCCGTCTCAGTCGGCTCTCCTTTTTGGCTGGCCAGTTTTTTCAGTTATGGAAGGGCGGCAAGGGCATGAGCGTCGATTATGCGTGCAGTGCTGAAAAACAATTAGTGGAGCTTGCGCGGAATGGGAATGAGGCGGCTTTTACGGAGTTGATCCGACGCAACTGGCACATCATTTACAGAATATCGCGCCGTATTGTGAGAAATCATGAGGACGCCGAAGACACTCTCCAGAATGTTCTCGTCAAGGTGTATCAGCGACTCGATGGTTTCGAAGAGTCCGCGCGCTTCTCCTCTTGGCTGTTTCGTGTCACATTCAATGAAGCGCTCATGACCTTGCGTCGGAATCGGTCGCGTCGTCAAGACAGCTTCGTGGATCTGGAATATTCGGATGGCAGTGGCCACGGCATCGCCGACCTACAGGACATGCGCGTGAACAACGAGCGGCAGCACATGCACCGCGAACTCGCCTCCAAAGCGATGCACCGCCTGAGTCCCGCGCTGCGGCGGGCCTTTCTTCTTCATAAGCACGAAGGCTGGACGCACCGGGAAATGGCGGAAGAATTAGGAATCACGCAAGCCACCGCAAAGATGCGCGTCTTTCGAGCCCGGAAACAGCTTCGTGCAGAACTTGCAGTTCTGACGCAATAATAGTCCTCTCCTGTTTAGCGAAGATTAGCTCTACAAAGCGTCCAGATAGTGCACGTCTGGCAATTCTCGCAATTGTTTTGCGGCGGATTCCGCGGTGATATCTCGCTGGGGCATCGCCAGCAGTTCAAAACCAACCATAAATTTCTTGATGGCCGCCGAGCGCAGCAGCGGTGGATAAAAATGGGCATGAAGGTGAAATCCTGGATATGACGCATCGTCGATTGGACGCTGGTGAAAGCCCATGGTGTACGGAAAGGACGTTTTGAACAGATTGTCGTAACGAATTGTCAGCAAGCGAAGAATCTGCGCCAGGCCTTCGCGCTCCGCATCGTTTAATTCCGGCAAAGAACTTACCGCCCTGCGGCTGATCAACAGCGTTTCATACGGCCATACCGCCCAGAATGGCACGAGCGCCGCGAAATGCTCATTGGCACAGACGACCCGCTCGCGTTTCCTGAGTTCCAACTCCAGATAATCAGCCAGAAGCGTAGCATTGTGGCCCAGGAGATATTCCCGCTGCGTGGCCACTTCTCGAGCCAGTTCGTCCGGCACAGTTTCGTTCGCCCAGATCTGGCCATGTGGGTGTGGGTTGCTGCAACCCATCATTGCCCCGCGATTCTCAAAAATCTGCACGGAGCGAACACTTTCCAAGCTGGCCAACCTCGCGAATTCTTCGCTCCAGGCATTCACCACAACGTTGATTTCATCGACGCTCATTCGCGCGAGAGTCAAATCATGTCGCGGAGAATAACAAATTACGCGGCATTGTCCCGCCTCGCTCTGCGCCCTTAGCAAATCTTCTTCCTGAAATCCACCGGCCGGCGTGTCCGGGCGAAGAGCCGCGAAATCGTTGTCGAACAAGAAAGTACTCTTATAGTCGGGATTCTTCGCCCCGCCCGCCCGCGCGTTTCCGGGGCAGAGATAACACTGCGGATCATACGCAACGGAAGTTTCCGACGGCGTCGGCTCAATTTGCCCTTGCCATGGGCGCTGCGTGCGGTGCGGCGAAACCAGCACCCATTCCCGGGTCAGCGGATTCAACCGCCGGTGCGGATGCGCGTCCAGTTCAAACTGCCCCATGCGATCCCCTGTTCCTCTTGCGCTGCTGCGCGCAGCCCACTCCAGCCAGTGCAGCCGATTCCTCTAGCTCCCCAAATACCCATCGGGGAAATTCTGGTGCCACGTCCACGCGCTGCTTAATATCTCGTCCAGTTCCTGAAATTTTGGCTTCCAGTTCAGCTCTCTCTGGATTTTTTCGGAGCTCGCTATCAGCACCGCCGGATCACCTTCGCGCCGCGGCGATTCCACAACCGGAATCGTCCGCCGAGTCACGCGCCGCACACCGTCAATCACTTCCTTCACGGTGAAACCTTGACCGTTTCCAAGGTTATAAATCAGCCGGCCGGTGCCATCCAAGGCATCAAGGGCCAACAAATGAGCAGCAGCCAGATCGCTCACATGAACATAGTCGCGCACGCACGTGCCATCCGGCGTAGGATAATCTGTGCCAAAAATCTCGATGTGCTTCTGGCGCCCCAGGGCGACGTTCATTAGTCGCGGCACAAGATGCGACTCCGGCTGGTGCGCTTCTCCGCGATCGGGTGCGGCGGCGCCGGCGGCATTGAAATACCGCAAGCTTGCATACTTCAGCCCATGAATCCGGTGGAACCATTCCAGCATTCGCTCCACCAGCAACTTTGATTCTCCATAAGCATTGGTCGGCCGCAGCGCGTCTTCCTCCTGAATCGGCGTCCTGGCGGGATTGCCATAGAGAGCCGCCGTCGATGAAAAGACGAAACGATTCACGTCCGCCGCAATCATCGCCTCCAGAACCGCCAGTGCATTCGCTGTATTGTTTCGAAAAAATCGTTCCGGAAATTTCATGGACTCGCCGGCCTCGATAAAAGCCGCGAAGTGCAGCACCGCGTCGAAGCGTTGGTCCCGAAACAGCTTGACGAGAATTTCCTTTTGGCTCAGATCGCCAACGAGCAGATCCGCACCTTTCGGCACCGCTTGACGATGCCCTCTGCTCAAATCGTCGATCACAATGACTTCATGGCCAGCTCCCAGGAGCTGTTCGGCCGCCACGCTTCCGATGTACCCCGCGCCTCCCGTAACTAGTAGCTTCATGGCCCGCAGCCCTCACGCATTCTTCTGCTCGTTGCTCCTGTGCTCATGCTAAAGACCTCACACCACCGGCCGCTCACGAAGTTTTCAGATGGGTCGTTAACGGGTTTGTGCTTTTCGGTACTGGCACCTGTCGGGGTAGCTCCCATGGGCCAAGTATAACTGCGAAGCAAATTATGGCAAAAAATTGGTGGCTGGTCTGGCGCCTGACAGCATTTCCACGCGGTCTATCCGACGATCAGGATGGACATTCATACGATTCGGCTTCCGCCTGTGCGCGCCAATAGATTTTCACTTAGAATATCGTTATTTTGTCGCCCTTCCACAGCCATACTCCTCTCGTCTTTACATCGAAGCTAAATTCTCTTCAATTTTCCATAACCAATATGGGTCTCATTCGGGCCTAAAGAACTGTAATTATTGACAGTTCCCATACTGTTGCTTTTGCATCATCCTCATGCCCTCGAAACGCGGTTGCGTGGAAGTTTCTTTGCATGTTGTTTTGCACAGCGCCTTCTGTGCCCACTTTCGAGCAGCCCGAACGGTTAGCAAGATCGTTTCGTTATTTTAACGGGGCGGAGTGCATCTAGAAACTCTTGGGCGGAGATTTTCTAGGCCGAGTCGGGTTGCTCGATAGTTGGCACATTTTCCACGTATTCTCTTTCCCGTCCGTGCGCCGGTGCGGAAGACAGGCGTGATACCGCGTGCGCCCAGAAATTCCTCCCTTTCGCTTTCCATTTGCGCAAAATTCCAATACGATTCAAACAATCAGAGACTTGGGGTGGAGGCCGGATTGGCCAAAGCACGAATTCTTCTTGCGGATGATCACACGCTTGTTGCCGAAGCGTTCAAGCGTCTTTTGGAGCCCGAATGCGAAGTGGTTGGCACGGTCGGCGACGGCCGCGCCTTGTTGCGCCTGGCTCCGCAGTTAAAGCCGGATCTGGTACTTGTGGATCTGAATATGCCTCTGCTTAATGGCCTGGACGCCAGCGAGCAGCTAAAACAGATCCTTCCCAAGATCAAAATTATCGTTCTCACCATGAACGAAGATCCCGAGATCGCCGCCGAAACCATGGACAAGTGGGCGTCGGGCTACCTGCTGAAGAAGTCCGCTGGCAGCGAGCTCTTGAAAGCGGTTCGCGACGTTTTGCGTGGGGGGCGGTACATCACTCCAGCCCTTCAGGATGCTATTGCGGACATCGAAGCCCGCGATGCACGATCCGAAACCGCTCGTACCCTCACGCCGCGCCAACGCGAGGTGCTGCAACTTCTCGCCGAAGGCCATACCATGAAAGAAGCCGCAGCCATTTTAAATGTGGCTACGCGCACCGTCGCCTTCCACAAATACCGCATCATGCAGGATTTTGGCTTGGAAAATAACTCCGAACTTCTGCGCTTTGCCATGAAGCAGAAGCTGGTCAATCAGGCTTAGCCACAGCCTTCGCCGTTTACTTCGATAGCGTCTGTTGGGCCGTCTTGTCTCGCCAGAAATCCTGGCCGAGCTCCGGCAAAGTGTAAATGGGATCGAAGTACTCATAGCGCCGGCTCAAAGCTTCGGCATCGTCTGCTTCAATCCCCGTGCGATAGTTCTTGGTCCAGTAGGAAATGCCCAACTGCCGGTCATATTCCTTCACCTGATGGACCCAGCGCTTGCCCACGAATGGCACGTCGCAGATCATGCGCGGCGTGGCAAACCCGGGCAGATACCCCATGATGTCGTGCTGCAGCTTCTGCACTTCATGAATCGCCAGGCGCCAGTGCTCAGCATTAGGAATCATGTCGCACTGGTAGAAGTAATACGGCATGATCTTGCCGTAATCGAGCAGCGTAAAGCACAGCTCCAGGAGTTCGTTGGCGCTGGCGTTCACACCGCGTAGCAGCACGCCCTGATTGCGCACATCACGATAGCCCATGTCCAGCAATGCCTGCACCGCCTTGCGCACCAGGGGGGTCACCTGCCGCGCGTTATTCACGTGCGTATGTACCGCAATATCCACACCGCGTTCCCGCGCCTTTTTCGCCAGGCGTTCCAGCCCTGCCAGGACTTCGCTCTGCAGGAAGTGCTGCGGGATGGCGATCAGCCCTTTTGTCGCCAACCGAATATCCTTGATGTTAGGAATGTCCATCAACTTCGAACAGAAATCTTCCAATGTGCCGATGGGAGTGTTCGCGATGTCCCCGCCGCTCACCACTACGTCGCGCACCGAGGGCGTCACGCGTAGGTATTCCAGCATCTGCTGGTAACGATCCTTCTGCGGTATCTGGAATTTCAGCTTCACCACCTGGGGCACGTCGTTCCCCACCAAATCCATGCGCGTGCAATGTCCGCAGTACTGTGGACAAGTCGACAGCAGCTCCGCCAGCACCTTCGTTGGATAGCGGTGCGTCAGCCCTTCCACGGCCCACATATCCGCTTCATGTAAAGAGTCGCGGCTGGCCTTTGGGTGACTGGGCCATTCGGGATGGCGAT
>Ga0210390_10005706_pt1 | contig 10425 bp, 12 predicted proteins | sample IncBWH11OmetaG_FD_161050 | JGI IMG/M metagenome (GOLD analysis project Ga0210390, IMG submission 161050) | Forest soil microbial communities from Barre Woods Harvard Forest LTER site, Petersham, Massachusetts, United States - Inc-BW-H-11-O ... | reverse complement strand
AAAAAAAGGAAACGATCGAGGTCATTACCGAAGCTGTCTTTGAACTCGCCAGCAGACAGATCGGGGCGTTGCTGGCGATAGAACGAGATACCGCAATCCGAACCTTTGCCGAGAGCGGGGTGAATATTGATTGCGACATGTCGCAGGAACTCCTAATTACGATCTTTTTTCCGAAGACACCCCTTCACGATGGTGGCGTGATTATTCGGAACGATCGGATCATTGCCGCTGCCTGCGTTTTCCCAGTCAGTCAGCGAGAGGACCTCGACCGCACCTTGGGCCTCCGGCATCGGGCTGCTCTCGGCGTCACAGAAGAATCAGATGCTATTGCGGTCGTCGTGTCGGAAGAGACGGGGAACATTTCGATCTGCCACCGAGGAAAAATAGAACGCGGATTTAAATCGGGACAGTTCGAGAAACGTTTGTCCGAGCTCCTGCTGCGGGAAAGCGACCATTCAAACAACGCGGATAACACTCTGCCGGAACCGGATACCACCCCTTGATTCAATGAAACGGCTTTTCCTCGAGAACTGGCGGGCCAAATTGATGGCCTTGATTGTAGCCACCGCGGTTTGGTACCTGATCAAGAAGAACGTCGACGTTGCGCCTGATCGCTGGGGACTGGAACATCGGGGCACCGCGCTGGCCCCGGGACACCGCTGAAACGGCTCTGAACCATTCGAAAACCCACAACTTCCAGGTTGATCTTCCAGATGACCATCACGAACGTGACCGGTGTCAGATAAACTCTTTGGTACCGATGGCGTACGCGGAATTGCGAATAGTGAGCTGATCACCGCCAACTCGGCTCTGAGACTAGCTCAAGCAGCTGTGCGCGTATTGGTCCGGGAGACGAACTGCGCCACCGTCGTTATCGGGAGGGACACCCGCGCATCCGGAGAAATGCTCGAATCGGCGATTGCCGCCGGGCTTGCTTCCAATGGGGTGAATGTTTTGCTCGCAGGCGTTGTTCCCACTCCTGCGGTCGCCTATTTGACAACCAAGTATTGCGCATCCTTTGGCGTCGTGATCTCCGCATCGCACAATCCTTTTCAGGACAATGGAATCAAATTTTTCGGTGCGAACGGTTACAAGCTGAGCGACGAATCCGAATCCGCCATTGAGTCGGAATACTTCCGACCCGGGCCCTACCAGCCTCCAACAGGAAAGTCGATTGGCCGGATTCGGCGGATGAAGCAAGCAGTCGAAGATTATGCCGTGTTCGCTGCTTCCACTGTCCCGAAAGATTTCTCGCTGAAGGGCGTTAAAGTCGCGGTCGATACCGCCAACGGCGCAGCGTACCAGACAACCCCCATGGTACTGACTATGCTCGGAGCTGCGGTCGAGCTGATCTCCGGAAGTCCGGATGGTTTCAATATCAACGCAGATTGTGGAAGCATCTATCCTGCAACGCTCTCTCGCCTGGTTCAAGAATCGGATGCTGCATTCGGGATTGCCCACGACGGAGACGCTGATCGTCTCTTGTTCTGTGACGAACATGGAATCCCATTGGATGGCGACGAGCTACTGGCCATTGCTGCCCTCGATTTATTGACGCGAAATCAGCTGCAAAAAAACACCCTCGTTGCCACGGTGATGAGCAATTTCGGACTGGACGAGACTCTGCACCAACATGGCGGCAAGGTATTCCGGACCGAGGTAGGCGACCGATTTGTCATCGATGCTTTGGTCCAACAGCACTTGAACCTGGGAGGAGAACAGAGCGGTCACCTGGTCTTTCGGGATTTCACCACGACCGGAGACGGACTGATCGCCGCACTCCAGATAATCGCAGTCATGTCAGGCACCGGCAAACCGCTGAGCGAACTTCGCCGGGCCTTGAACAAATTTCCGCAACTTCTGTGTAACATCACGGTCGGGGAAAAACTCCCCTTTGAAGGATTCGCTCTTTTAATGGACCGATTGCGCGAGGCCGAATCAGCACTGAAAGGAAAAGGGCGAGTCATGCTCCGGTACTCTGGCACCGAACCCAAAGCGAGGTTGCTTCTCGAGGGACCAGACGCGGATGAACTCCACCAACTCGCGGAAGCAATCGTCGAGGAGTTGGCAAAAAACCTCGGCGCGTGAACTATTTGGTGACAGGAACAGATACCGGCGTCGGCAAAACGTTTGTCACCTGCGGCCTGCTTCGATTCTCCCGATCCAAAGGGATCGATTCCGTCGGAATGAAACCGATCTGCACCGGCGATCACAACGATGTGCGCCAACTCCTTGAAGCGTCCGGTTCTTGCGAACCCGAACATCTCATCAATCCAGTCTGGTACCGGACACCCGTCGCACCGTATTCCGCGTCGATCATCGAGGATCGCCTGATTGATCTCGGCTCCATTCGCGATGCGTTCGAGCGTCTGGCGAGCCGACATTCCAGCATTCTAGTCGAAGGCGCGGGTGGCGTCGCCGTTCCAATTCTGGCTCACTACGACTTTCGCGATCTTGCGCGAGACCTGCGCTTGAATGTGATCATCGTCGCTGCCAATCGCCTGGGCGTTCTGAATCACACCCGACTTACCGTAGAGGCTATTCGGGCGGCCGGTCTCAGATGTTCTTTGATTGCGATGAATTCTCTGCAGGCCGATTCCGATATTTCCCAGGCGACCAATCTGAGCGTTCTCGAGAGTCTCGTGGATGTACCGGTTCTCCCCATCGAACACAACCAGGATCAGTTTGAGGATCTGACCAGGCACCTCTGGTAGCCTTTTCGATTCGCCGATGCACCGGCGCGCTTCCAATCTGTTTTCACGCTGACATACCGCGCCTTCGGTAGAATAAATTTTCTCAGCTCAACCTCAAGGCGCTCCATCGGAAAACGCGCCATCAAGGCGTCGCCAATCTCCGACACCAGTTTTTCGATCAAATGCGCCTCAGTGGTCTGCACGATTTTTTCGACTTCAGCGGCAACCTCGCCATAGTCGATGGTTTTCTCAAGTTGATCATTCAGCACCGCAAAGGTGGTCTCGATCTGGAAACGCAAGGAAACAAGCATCCTCTGCGGAGTTTCTCGTTCAATTTCAGGTACTCCAATTCTGCCGCTGACCTCCAAATCGTTGATCTCGATCCATTCGCTGGAACAAATTTGTTGGCTGGTTTCCAAGATTCGCCTAAGAGTCGCTAGGGTGCGGAGAATGTTTGCGATCATCACCCGATGCGAAAGCGGAGCTCCTTGATCAACCTGCCGCCAAATCGTTTTTTCAACTTACTCAAAATCAGCGGTTTCCACTGTCTATCGAGCTCGTATAACACCGTCGGCTGCAGAACATTCACCACTAGCAGCCCTTGATGCAGCCTGACAGGTCGCGAATGCCGTGCAAAAAACTCGCCGACAATTTCCGACCAGGCTGAGAAAATTTCCTCCTCACGCAGACGCGCTTCCAATCCCAGTGCGGGCGCAAGTTGGACTAGAACCTCGCGAATTGACAGCATCCGATCCGCCTTTTCCTCGGGCTGAGGGAGGCCGCGCCACTCTTGAATCACCCGTTTACGAATCGATTGCGGCGTCATAAAAAAAGAGAGCTCGCAAACGAGAGCAAACTATCCCAGGTAGATCGCAACACTCGCCCGTTCTCAGGCGGTTCGACTAACCGCCATCGCTGCCAATGGCCTCTACGGGGCACCCCTCCATGGCCTCTTTGCACAGAGCTTCCTCGTCCGGGCTTTCCGGCTGTTTATGGACATAGGAATGGCCGCCGTCATCGTTGCGCGTAAAATTCGCGGGTGCCGTCTCACGGCATAGATCGCAATCAATGCATTGATCATCCACGTAAAATTGCCCAGCCACATTCTGCGGATACTTATTTGCAACGTCAGCCATAACTTACTTTAATAATCGCTTTAGCGGTCCCAAACGTCGTCCCCATCCGTCCTGTTCAATGGCCGCCAATCTAACGAATCGAACCAAGACTGCAAGTCACGGATCACTTCCCGACTCTGAAGTTCTCGGCTTTGAGATTTATAAATGTCTCTGAGCATCGTCCTCTCCCACGAAAAACGCAAAGGCCAAAAGAAAACGTGTCGGCGGGTCGGCGTAAGGGCGTGTCGGCGTAGAAGAACTTCGATCGTCTCTCTCCCCTCGTTTCTCCTCAGGTCGCAGTAGGTCCGTCTTGCTCACGCTCTCGCCCAGACGCCGACACGCCCCTACGCTGACACGCTCTGCACCCGCCGACACGCCCCACGCCGACACGCCGACACGTTTCTGCCGCCGCTGGACAGCCAGCCGAGTACAAGTAAGATTTCGTATGACCGACAGGCCTGCGTTACGTCCGAAAGAAGGTTGGCATGTTCTGCATCTGTTTTACCGGGTCGAGTTCGGCCAATGGCAGGTGCTGACTTCCGAGGAAAGACTCGCCACGAAGACAAAACTGTCCGCCTTGGTGCAGGAGATACGATCACTTCCTTCCACCCAGATTTTGACTTTCAGCATCGTCTCCCCAAAAGCGGACGTCGGGTTCATGCTATTGACCGACGATCTGCACACCGCTAACCAAATTGAAAAAAAGCTGACCGTATCGCTCGGACCCGATGTGTTGACCCCTGTTTTCAGTTTCTATTCTCTGACAGAGCGAAGCGAATACACCATCTGTGAAGAGGATTACGCTGCCTCGTTGGTCGCCGAAAAGGGTCTCTCCAACGGGACACCGGAGTTCACTGAGGCAATGACCGAGTTTCGGCAGCGGATGCAAAAATATCTCCAGGATCGCCTTTATCCTAACATGCCGGACTGGCCTGTCTTTTGCTTCTACCCGATGACAAAACGGAGAGACGCCTCCCAGAACTGGTACGTTCTTCCTTTTGAAAAGCGAAAAGAACTGATGCTCGGACACGGCCGCATTGGGCGCCAGTATGCAGGGCGAGTTCGCCAGCTCATCACCGGAGCCACTGGTTTGGACGATGCCGAATGGGGTGTCACTTTGTTTGCCAACGACATTTTTGAAATCAAATCGATCGTCTATGAGATGAGATTCGATCCTGTGAGCGCTCAATACGCCGATTTTGGGGAGTTTTATGTTGGCCTCCAGCTGCCACTCGACGATTTGTTTCGTAGAATCCAGTTGTAAATGGAAACCACAACGATCAACCAACCTGCAGTAAGGGAAAAATTGCGCGAATTACGGACGATCCTGAGCGGCACCGGTCCCCTTCTGGTTGCCTATTCCGGAGGTGTCGACAGCACATTTCTCTTAGCGGAAGCAGCCGGGGTCCTCAGTGACCGCGCTCTGGGCGTCATTGCAGACAGCCCGAGTTTGCCTCGCTCCACGCTGGCGGAGGCGCTGGCGAATGCCAAAAGCTTTGGCGCCCAAGTGGAAGTGATTTCCACGGCGGAACTGGACGATCCACGGTACATCAGCAACCCAGTCAACCGGTGTTACTTCTGCAAACTGGAGCTTTTCACCAGAATGCACAGGATGGCTGGCGATCGCGGATTCAGCACTCTAGCTTACGGAGAAAATGCAGATGACGCTCAGCAAATCAGACCCGGCTCCGGCGCTGCCCGCGAGTTCCGCGTTCTTGCTCCCCTTCGCGTGGCCGGGCTGACGAAGGCTGAAATTCGCCAACTCTCGCGGGAACGGCATCTCCCGACTGCCGAAATGCCGGCCCAACCTTGCTTGAGTTCGAGGATTCCTTACGGCACGGCGGTGACGACGAACGCCCTGAGGATGATTGAGCAGGCCGAGGAATATGTGCGGTCCCGTGGGTTTAGGATCTTCCGGGTTCGCTATCTCGAGGAACCGGGGCGTTCCCCAGTCGCAAAACTTCAGCTTGATCCAATGGAGATGTGTCAGTTACCTCCCCTGGAAGCACAGATCCGGGACGCACTTCGCGCAATCGGGTTTCGCGATTTGGCCATAGATCCGGATGGTTATCAGGCGCCCGGCGGGGTTCGCCGCCTCGGTTAGGAGCGAGATGAAGTTTCGATCCTTCGCTCACCACCCAAGCTGTCCAGTAATATTTACTTTGATCCAGCCGCCTCTTTGAGTTATTGCTCACTTCCCCTGTTCCAAAGGCAAGACCTTCGTCAAGGGGTCAGTATGCATCCGATGATTTCAACAATCTTTTTCCTAGCTCAACAAACAGTCCCCGGTGGTGCCGCTCCCCAACCTGATCTGCTGCAGACGCTTCTGCCTTTTCTTTTCATGGGAGTCATCTTCTATTTTCTGCTGATTCGTCCGCAGCAGAAACGGCAGAAACAGCATCAGCAATTGATGGCTAACCTCAAAACCGGCGATCGGGTCGTCACCAGCAGCGGCATTCATGGTTTGATCGCCAATGTCAAAGAAACCACTTTTCTTCTGAAAGTTGCCGACAACGTTAAGATTGAGATCGACAAAAGCGCGGTCGCTGGAGTCGAAAAGACAGCGGAGCCCAAGTCAGCCATTTCCGAAGCAAAGCCAGCCTCCTAGCAGTTCGCCATGAACGCGACGTTGACCTTCTTTTTCGGACTCTTCGTTCTTTTTCTTTTCGCCTGGTATTTTTTGACCGACAAGGAGAAGACCAAACGTTGGCTGGGCACGACCCTGACCCTGCTGCTTTGCGCTTTTTCCATCGACGCGTTTTTACCGTTCGAGCAGAAAATTCATCTCGGACTGGATTTGCAGGGCGGCACCTCCTTTTTAGTTCGGCTGGTTCCGCCGGTTCTCGAAGAGGGGGGTGCGGCGCGACCGATCACACCCGAAATGCAGGAGCAGGCGGTCGAGGTTATCCGGAAACGGGTAGATGAATTCGGTGTCAGCGAACCGGTGATCACCAAGCAAGGAACCGACCACATCCTGGTCCAGATCCCCGGATTGAACACGGCGCAAGTCGAAACTGCACGGCAGCAATTGCAGCGAGTCGCGAAACTCGAGTTCAGGCTTGTCCATTCAAATAGTGATCAACTGGTGCGGCAGATTACAGCCGGCACCGCGTTTACACCGCCGGGCTACGTCATTCTCACCTCCATTGAGCGCCGAAATGGACAACCCGAAAAGTTGCTGGTCAAGCGAAGGCCCGAACTCACCGGACAGGACGTGGCAGGCGCCCGGCCGGTTTTCGAGCAGCGAGGCTATGAAGTTTCTCTGCGACTGACCCACGCCGGCGCAGAAGCGTTCCGGCGCGTCACGCGAGACAACATCAACAATCGCTTGGCCATCGTTCTCGACAACGAAGTGGTTTCGGCGCCGAACATCCAAAGTGAAATTCCAAATGGTGAAGCGGTTATCACTGGGAATTTTACGGCCGAAGAGGCTAAGAACCTCGCTAGTGTGATGGAGAACCCGCTCCAGACGCCGGTTGCAATCGATGAAACCAGGACCGTTTCGGCGACCTTGGGCAAGGACTCGATTTTCCGTGGAATCGCGGCGGGGTTGGCGGGCTTGGCGGCTACGCTGGTTTTCGTTCTCGTTTATTATCGGGCCGCAGGTGTGGTCGCCTTTATCGGACTGGCAGTGAACGGGATTCTTTTATTTGGCGCCATGTCGCTCTTTGGATTCGTCCTCACGCTGCCTGGAATCGCCGGTATCATCTTGACGATCGGGATGGCGATCGACGCCAATGTGCTCATCTATGAACGATTGAGAGAAGAACTTGAGCACGGGAAGAGCCTCAAACCGGCCATCGAAACGGCCTATCGCAAAGCCTTTAGCGCCATCGTCGATTCGAACCTGACAACCCTCCTGAAGGTTGCAATTCTGTTCTGGCTGGGCTCAGGACCAGTCAAAGGATTCGCCATCACGCTGACCATCGGCATTATTGCCTCCATGTTTTCGGCGCTGCTGGTGACCCGAAACGTCTTCGGGTGGGCGCTTAAGCTCGGCTGGTTGAAGCGCATTTCCATGCTGCACCTGATCAAATCGAAAAGCTTCGACTTTTTAGGTAAATGGCGCGCCGCCTTGATCGCATCGCTCATTTTTCTGGTGGCGTCGATGGCCGCATTCGGGCTGCGAGGCAGCAAGATGTTCAATATCGATTTCACTGGCGGCGATTTTCTGCTCGTGAAATCGTCAACGGAGCTTCCAGAGGCCGACATTCGCGCGGCACTTGGAAAGATCGGATTTGGGGGCGCCGTAATCCAACAGGAGGCGAGCGAGCAGCAAAAACAGATCTCGCATTTTATTTCGGTTCGATCACCGTTTGGCAGCGCGGAAAAGATCGTGCACCAATTAGAGCAAAGCTTTCCCAAAGCCGGTCTGACCGTTGAGCGCTCGGAGGGAGTCGGCCCGATCATGGGAGCACAACTGGCCACCACTTCTTTATTTGCCCTTGGCATCGCAATCCTTGGCATCCTGCTCTACGTCACCATTCGATTTGAATTTTCGTTTGCGATTGGAACGATCGTGGCCATGCTCCATGACTTGGTGATCACGCTCGGCATTTTTGTGCTGACCGGGCGCGAGTTCTCGCTGGTCATGGTCGGGGCTATTTTGACGGTGGCCGGCTATTCCATCAACGACAAGATCGTTGTCTTCGATCGAATCCGCGAGGGACTGCGTTCAGGTCGAAAGGGCTCTATTCAATATCTGATGAATGCCAGCATCAACGAGACGTTGAGTCGAACAATTCTGACCAGCGGTGTGACATTGTTGTGTATGCTTTCGCTCCTCATCTTCGGCGGCCCAGTCCTGGCTGATTTCGCGTTTACTAACGTCGTGGGAGTGATCGTCGGCACCTATTCGTCGATCTTTATCGCGGCGCCGATCGTTCTCTGGTGGTCGAATTTGCACAAAGGAAATCTACGGCGCGAAGTCGCCAAGCCGCAGGAATCAGGCGCAAAAGGAAAACAGGTCGCAGCGAAGTAACGACAGAGGCGGTTGCCACCCGGCGCCGCCGCTCCTGACACCCGGTTCTGCTGCCTGAGAATAAACAGATGCATTAACCGGTCAAACGGTCCATAATCCCATTCGCCATGTCGACTATCAAGGATGTAGCTGCCTTGGCGGGAGTCTCCTACACGACCGTCTCCCACGTGATCAATCATACACGGCCGGTGAGCGATAAGGTGCGCGGCGAAGTGGAGGCTGCAATCCGACGCTTGAATTATGTTCCCAGCGTTGTTGCACGATCACTGAAGCAGCAATCCACCTTTACGATTGGGCTGCTCGTCTCCAATTGTTCCAATCCTTTTTTCGCAGAACTGGCGCAGGGGATTGAAGACATTTGTTATCGCGCTGGTTACACGGTGATTTTGTGCAACTCAGACGACCAGCCCGAACGCCAGCAGACCTATCTCCGCGTCTTGATCGAGAAACGGATAGACGGACTCATTATCTGTTCAGCAGGCGATGACCTTGGGCTGGCTGAGCATTTGCGCGAAGCCAAGATACCGGTAATCATTGTCGACCGGGCAGTCAAAGGAGTGTCCTCCGATCTTGTACAGATCGATCACTTGAAAGGAGGCTATCTGGCCACCCGGCACCTGCTCGAACACAAGCACAAGTCGATCGGGTGTATCGCCGGACCCGCCACGACCAGCGTGAGTGCCGAGCGCCTGAACGGATATCGAAAGGCTCTCGCGGAAGCAGGCGCACCTTTTCGATCTGAATGGGTGGTGATGGGAGATTTTACCGCGGAAGGTGGTTACAAGGCTGCGCGAATATTGCTGAAAAGATCGGAAATTACCGCCGTATTTGCCAGCAACGATCTGATGGGCATCGGCCTGCTACGATTTGCCGCTGAACACGGCATTCGCGTCCCGCATCAATTGTCGGTCATCGGGTTTGACGGCATTGACCTTGGCCGCTACATCTATCCGGCTCTGACCACTGTCGGCCAATCGATTCGCCAGGAAGGTGAGGTCGTCGCGGGAGCCCTCCTCGAACGCATCCGCAAAGGGGGCGAGGGTCGGTTGCGCAAGATCTTGATGAGTCCGGAGCTGACGGTACGCGAATCCACCAAAGCCGCGGCACCGTTTACTCTAAGCCGGCATGAATGACACGCATCGCGATATTCGCTCCTCGAACCGCTTTTCTGATTCTGGAACTGGCTCCGGTTAACATTTGCAGCGATTCGAGAACGCTGATGCGCACAAAGGGAGAAGCGAAAGAGGAAATCTTTCATCCTCCTTCGCTGCTCCAGTACTTAAATTGTGCAAGTGCAGGTCACTCATTCGACCTATGTTACGATCATTGCCAGAAAATACAGTGGCTAGGGAGCTTTGGCGGAGACTTCATTTGAGGATGGGCCGCTGACCCCTGCGTTGTTGTAAGCGGTCACAACAAAGAAATACGTGGATCCGCTTTTCTGCATAGGGATCGTTACAGAAGTGGCGTTCCCAAGATCGGTGACCTGTGTGTAGTTGCCGCTGGAGAATCCCGTACTCAATTTGTAGCCGACCGCGTTGGTGGCAGGATTGGTCGTTGCGGTTTCGGCACTCCAACTTAACGAGACGCTGTCTGTAGGGGCAGGCGTAGGAGTGGGTGTCGACACCGGAGTTGG
>Ga0210390_10005703_pt1 | contig 10428 bp, 7 predicted proteins | sample IncBWH11OmetaG_FD_161050 | JGI IMG/M metagenome (GOLD analysis project Ga0210390, IMG submission 161050) | Forest soil microbial communities from Barre Woods Harvard Forest LTER site, Petersham, Massachusetts, United States - Inc-BW-H-11-O ... | reverse complement strand
GTCACGGTCTGGAGTTTGCGCGGGCACGGCTGGCCCATGAGCCGGGGTCGTTTCAGAGCGCCTCGCAAATCGTCTTTGGCGTGGGCGGACAGGAAAAGATTCTTAGCGACGCAAACTTTCTAGCCTTCGTGCAACTGGTGCGAAGCATCGGAGAGGTGCGTCATCCCGAGGGTCCGCGCGATCATCCGCTCTGGCGGCTGCATCCGGAACGTTGGCTGGAATCCCTGGTGGTGCGAAACGTGGCGGCGGTCGATGAACGGCTGGATTCCACCCGCTTGTATTCTCAGGTACCGGCGTTCTCGGCCTCCGACCGCGCCATGATCGATGTGCTCACAGTCACGCGCGACGGTCGTCTGGCGGTAGTTGAACTGAAAGCCGACGAGGACATTCACCTGCCCTTGCAAGGTCTCGACTATTGGGCGCGAGTGGCGTGGCATCACGCTCGCGGCGAGTTCCAGCGTTTCGGATACTTTCCCGCACGAGAGCTACGCGCCGACAAGCCGCTGCTTTTTCTGGTCGCTCCGGCGCTCCACGTGCATCCTGCGACAGACACTCTGCTGCGCTACATCTCGCCCGAAATAAATTGGACATTACTCGGCATCGACGAACGATGGCGCGATGGAGTGAGAGTCGTGTTCAGGAAGCGACCAGAGAGAAAGCTACAAATGATCAAAGCCGGCTAGCCTTGTACGCGTACCCCGAAAAAAAAGACGGGCGACTTGCCCGTCTTCCTGAAAGCTGAGAGCTGATGGCTGAAAGCTCTAGTTGATGTCGAACTGCTCCTGGTGCAGCGCGGGATCGCTTTTCACAATCACGGTTCGCTTGGTCAGTTCTTCCATCTCGGCCAGCGCTTTGCCATTGTTGGATTTGAGCGCCTTGCCAACTTCGGGATTCACCCGCAGCATTACGTCGGCGTGATCCAGGTGTTTCGCCATCTTTCGCATTTCTACGTAGATGTCGTTGCACACCGTGGTCACGGATTTCACGTAGCCCGTCGCTTCGCAATACGGGCACGGCGAGCCGATGGTACGTTCGAGCGATTGCTTTACGCGTTTCCGCGTTATTGCAACCAACCCAAAATCGTTGAACTGCAAAACTTTGGAAGGAGCGCGGTCGCTGCGCAGCGCCTCTTCGAGCGCCTGCATGACCTTCTGCCGATTGCGACGTTCATCCATGTCGATGAAGTCGATGATGATGATGCCGCCGAGATCGCGCAGTCGTATCTGGCGCACGATCTCCTTGATGGCATCGACGTTTGTCTTCACGATTGTGTCTTCCAGGCGCGCTGTTTTGCCGACGTATTTGCCGGTGTTGACATCGATCGCCACCAACGCTTCGGTTTGATTGATTACGATGTAGCCGCCGCTCTTCAGCCAGACTTTCGACTTGAGGGCTTTGTTGATTTCATCGTTCAAGCTGAACTGCTCGAATAGTGGAACTTCCTTGCTGTACAGCTTGACCCGCCGCACCAGCGCGGGCTGAAAGCGGTTGGCGAAGCGCAGCACGCGTTCATATTCCTGCTCGGTGTCAACCCAGATCGCAGTGAAGTCAGACGTGACCTGGTCGCGAAGCACGCGCTCGACAACGTTCAGGTCGTGGTAGATCAGAGTTGGACCTTTGTTGTTGTCGGCGCGAGTCTTGATCTCGGACCAAAGATTCTTAAGGAACCGAATGTCAGCGCGCAACTCCTCTTCGGACGCGCCTTGCGCTGCGGTGCGAACGATGAAACCGCCGTGCCCGTTTTCGCGCTCGCTGACGATGATGCGCTTCAATCGCTGCCGTTCTTCTTCCGAAGAAATCTTGCGCGACACGCCAGTGTGATTCACCGTCGGCATGTAGACCAAAAAGCGTCCAGGCAGCGCAATGTGACTGGTAATACGCGCGCCCTTTTTCCCGATAGGCTCTTTAGCGATCTGAACCAGAATCTCCTGGCCTTCTTTAAGCAACTCGGTGATCAACGGAACATTCTGCGGTTCCTGACGCCGAAAGCGTCGCCCACCCCCGCCGCGCCGTCCACGTTGACCCCGTCGCGGGTCGAACGCCGGACGCGGCGCGCGCTGTGTATAACCCGCCGTTCCCGCCGGAGCCCGCACTTCAACCCGGGCGTCCACGGTACCATCTCCCCGTGCCTCGGCGTCGAGGAGCGCTTCGGCTTGCGCCTGGGCTTCCTCAAGTTCCGCTTCCTCAGCTTCTTTTTCTTCCTGCTCTGCGACCGCTTCGTCGACTTCGACTTCGCCAGAAACATGCTCGTCGATGCCGCCTTCGATCACAAACGGTTCGGGAGCCCTGGTTTCGCCGATGGTTTGTACGGCCTCACTGGATGCCGCAATTTCTCGCGTCACGGGTTCGCGATATTCCTCGGCTGATCGAGTTTCTTCTTCCAGTTCTTCGAATCCTGCGTCTTCTTCGAGATCGTCGACGTAAGAGGTGAGATCGGCTTCGTCCTCATCGATAACTTCTTCCTCGATTGTGCCTTCAGCGGCCGCAGCGACTGGGATTAGATCCGAATGCTCGCGATGCTTGATCTCCGAAACCGCGTGATCGTGGTGGTCGTCTACGCGGACCTCCGCCGGTTGTTCAACCGCGCCGCCAAACACTGCGGCAACATTCATCTCATGGAGACGCTTTTGTTCGCGATCCCAATCGGAAGACCCCACTTGCGCGGTTGCGGCTGCACCTCTGGCCCGGTCGTAAGTTGGCGTGTCATGGGGGGCGGCCGTTTGCTGTTCTGCCTCTGGCTTAGCGAACAGGGGCTCGTCCTCGGGAAATACACTTGTAATCGGGATCGGCGCGTTCGGATTCTGCGGAGCGGGCCTTGATCCCGATCGAGGCTGATTCTGCGCCAGACGCTGATATTTCGAGATGGATTCTCCGGGCAACAGGATGGGCTGGTAGCCCGGCGGCGGACCGTATTCGGAACGATCGTTGCGTTCCGGCCGGGGGCTTCGATCCGAACGATCATTCCGCTCAGGACGATCCGTGCGCTCAGATTGATCCGGTCGCTCGGCGCGTGGCGCTTCAGAAGCTGGCCGGGCAAACTTGGATTCAGGCATGCGCTCGCCACGGCGTCCGCGACGGCGACGGCTGCGCCAGTCTCCCCGTCCCCGGCCTTCTCCGCCATTCGAGCGTTCGCGATCTCCGGGCTGAGCGCTTGGCTCCACATGGTCCTGCGGCTCCGGGATTGGTTCGCCAGCAGATACGACGTTCGTGCCTTCATGCTCCGAGGCCTGAGCCTCACTTCGCGCCGGCGATTGATAAGGTTGGGATGGAGCCAGATTGGTGGGAATTTCCTCGACTTCGTCTTCATCTTGCAATTCCATGAAGTCGGAAACATAGAGGAACGCATCGCGCTCCAGGCCAATATCCACAAATGCGGATTGCATGCCGGGCAGGACGCGGGTTACGCGGCCTTTGTAGATGGAACCAGCCAGGGTGTATTCGTTTTCGCGTTCCAGGTAAATTTCAGCGAGCAGATCGTCTTCCACTAGCCCCACCTTGGTTTCGTGGGGGGTGGTCGACACAAATAGTTCTTTCGTCATACGGACTCCGGTTCTGCGCCGTCTAGCGGCCGCAGGATTTCACCGGAACATAGGCAGGAAAAGGCCGGGAGGATGGAGCGATGCGATATCCGTCCCGCATAAGGGACGGCTGGGGCTACGGAGATTTCTCCGAGGCCGGACTCGTGGTACAAGCTTGGAAATCTTTCGCACTGATCGCATTGCGCTTGCCCAAGGTTTGTGACCGCTCTCACAAAAACCTTCTCAGGTCTTTGGGGGGGCCGTTACCCGCCTGGCAGCGCCTTAGCTTCAATCCTGCCCGGCCCTTCACTGCTCTTCTGGCCGGTGAGTGCCCTCTTTACGCGAGGGCGATCGTAATCTTGTTTTGAGCCGCAAATGGCAAGCGCGGCAACTCTCCTTGCCTTCTTCCCCTGTTTTCAGTTCACAAAGCGGCGCATCCGAACATTCATCACAATGCCCAGCGCCAGAAACATAAACAGGACGGAAGACCCGCCATAACTCATTAAGGGCAAGGGTATTCCAGTGACCGGCATAAAACCGACCACCATGCCGACGTTGACCAGGATGTGAAAGCTAAGCACAGCCACCACACCCATTACCACGAACGTGCCAGCGCGGTCGGGCGCCGTTTGCGCGTTCTGCGTCAAACGCATCAGCACGATAAAGTATAGCAGCATTACGGTTAGAGCGCCCACAAATCCATGCTCCTCGGCAAAAGCCGCGAAAATGAAGTCGGTTTGTGGGACGGGCAAGAACGCCAAGTGAGTCTGAGAGCCTGCCGTGCTGCCCCAGAGTCCCCCGGAACCCACCGCGATCAGGGATTGAATAACCTGGTACCCGGAGCCCTGACTGTCGGCTTCGGGCTGCATGAAGCTGGTCAAGCGGTCGCGCTGATAGGGTTTCAGCACATGGAATGCGAGCGGCATCATGAGGCCCGCCAGCACTACCACGGTGGCCGCTTGCTTCCAGCGGACTCCGCCGAGAAATAGACCCATGATTGCGATGGGGATATAGGTTAGAGCTGTGCCCAGGTCGGGTTGAGCGAGGACGAGCAGCATAGGAACACCCACGATTGCGCCCGCTTTCATGAAGTCCGGCCAGGACAGTTCCCGCTGGTGCAAGTCGGCGAAGTATTTGGCCACCGCCAGAATCAGGATCAGCTTGACCCATTCGGAGGGCTGGAAATGTCCTCCACCTGGCATTTTGATCCAGCGTCGGGCGCCCAGATATTTCTGCCCGAAGATGATTACCGTCATCAGCGAGGCGATGGAGGCGATGTACATCCAGTGAACCGCGTCGAGCAGTTTCTGGTAGTTGATGAAACTCATCAGGAACATGCCGGCGACACCGCCGCTGATCCAGTAAAGCTGCTTGATGTGAGCGCCGGCAAATTTGGTGTGCGCGGTGGCGCTGCGGATTTCCATCACACCGAGGCCGCAGAGCAGCAGGACAAAGATCAACAGGAGCCAGTCAAAATCGCGGAATGAGATATAGCGTGACATCAGTCGTTGGTCATTGGCCGTTTGTCATTGATCGTTGGTCTCGCCGTCACTCCAGGCGCTGCCGCTGCCAATGGCACACGCTTTTTCGGCACATCCACCAGGAACCTGCCGCCGTGTAAGGTGTCCTGCTCGGAGCCGTCGGGGCTGGCGGAATTCCATACCGCGCCGATCTCAACTTTTTTGCTGCCTTGTGCGACCTTGGTGGGCTGACGCCGCTGCTTCTCGACGTAGGCTTTGACCACCTGGGCGGCGATGCGGGCGGCGAACTGCCCGTGTTCTCCGCCTTCGAACAAGACCGCGACTACGATCTCAGGATTCCGGCGCGGCGTTACTCCTACGAACCAGGCGTTGTCCTTATACTTGGATTTGCCATTGGCGGTCTTGGCCTTGAGCGCATTGCTGACGGTCTGCGCGCTTCCCGTCTTGCCGGCGAAATCGATGCCCTGCAGATGGGCGCTGCCCGCCGTTCCCAGCGGCGTGGGCACGTTGGACATAGCGTCGGTGATGATCTCCCAGTTCGCGGGATCGATCGGAATCTTCGTCTGGCTGGGCCCATCCGTCGCGGGGATGACATTTGCGGGCAACTCGGCCGGGTTGGTCACATGCGGCCGCACCAGCAGGCCGCCGCTCGCAATCGCGCCGATGGCGCGGGCCAACTGGATTGGAGTCACGGCCACCGCTCCCTGACCAATTCCAACCGAAATGGTTTCGCCCGCGTACCACTTTTGTTTGAAGTTGCGCACCTTCCATTCTTCCGAGGGCATGACTCCGCTGACTTCCTGGGGCAGATCGATCCCGGTTTTTTGTCCCAGGCCAAACATGGTCGCGTATTTGGCGATGCGATCAATGCCAAGTTTTTCCGCGAGGGTGTAAAAGAATACGTCGCAGGACTGGTAGATCGCTTTGCTGATTTCCACGACGCCATGCGTGCGATGCTCAGCGGTTACCCAACATTTGAAGTAGCGTCCGTAGAATGTGGCACCGCCATTGCAGATCACGTGCATGTCTTGCGCGATGCCTTCCTGCAGGCCCGCTGTCGCCATGATGATTTTGAAAGTTGAACCCGGCGCAAGCTGAGCTTGAATCGCTTTGTTGAGCAAGGGATGGTCGTCATCGTTGACCAGTTTGCTCCATTGGTCGCGGGAGACGCGAACCGCAAAATCATTGGGATTAAAAGTCGGACGGCTGACCATCGCCAGAATCTCACCATTGCGCGGGTCCATGGCCACGATGGCACCGTTCTTATCGCCCAATGCTTGTTCCGCTGCGATTTGCAGATCGAGGTCCACGGTCAGCTTAAGTTGTTTGCCGGCTTCGGCGGGAGTCTCATCCAGGTGGCCCACCTCTCGCCCGTGGCTGTTCACGACCGTACGCCGCGAACCATTCTTGCCCATAAGGATTTGGTTGTATTGCAGCTCTACTCCCGACTTTCCCACTACGTCGCCGGGATTGTAGAACTCCCAGCGCGGTTGGTTCAGCATCTCTTCGCTGACTTCGCCGACGTAGCCGATGAGATGAGCCATGAAGCCGTTGCGCGGATAGAGCCGGCGGTGGGCCACGATGGTATCCAGCTCCGGCAGTTCGTTGCGGTGCGACTCGACGAAGGCGAGTTCGTCCTGGGTGATGTCGTCTTTCAGGTAAATGGGCTGATACTGTGGCATCGAGGCAAAGTGCCGAATGCGGTCCCTGACTTCTTTTAGATCGAGATGCAGACCCTGGGCGATGAGACCGGCGTCGGTGGAGAGATCACGCGAAGAGTCACGCAGCAACAACGCAGTAAAGGAAGGATAGTTCTCGACGATGATGCGCCCTTCGCGATCCAGAATCTTGCCCCGCGGAGCGAGAATCGGCACATTGCGAACCCGATTTTTTTCCGCGAGCGAAGCGTACATGTCGCTCTGCACCACCTGCAGCCGCCACAATCCATAGGCCAATATCATGAAAATGGCGAGGACGACGTACTGCACCGCGGTGAGGCGGACCGGCGATACTTTTTCGTCGCGGGCGATCATCAGAGGTCAGAGCAGGGGCTTCAGGTTTCGGGCGTCAGGCTTCAGCTTTTGAAGCGCGCCATCGAACCGATGCCAAGCTGACACAGTCCTTTCGGGAAGATGAGTTTATTGTAATCCGGCTAGCGGAAGATTGGGCTGTAATTATGGGTAACGGAAGGGCATAGACGGCGGGAAAAGCGCGGAAGCTACCGGCGCCGGAGTATTGTATGGGGTTTACCTTAGATGTCCGGCACTGCCGGGCGAAAGGTTGGGCCGTCGGCCCCTTCAGAAGAACTGCGTATCCAACGAAGCAATGAATTGGATTCCTGGCACGGTCTTGCCGGCTAGCCTTTTATCGTTCGTCAAGAAGAGATCGGTACCGGCTTGGGCGGCGGAAGCCAAGTGAATGGCGTCAGCGGGAGTTACCCCCGGAATCGCTCTGATCTGCGCATAGCGTCCCGCAGTTGCCAGGGTAAAGGGCAACACTTCTGCCACTACGTTCTGCAACGAGCGTTGCAACTCGTCCGCGACGTGCGGAGCCCGTTTCCGATAGGCTCCAGCTAGGACCTCTCCGAAGGTGAAAGCTCCAGTAATTAACTCATCTCGGCGCTCTTTCATTCGCGAATGGATCGCGTCGACTCTCTTCGCGAATTCCGGATGGTCTTCAAGCCAATAGATGAAGAGCATCGTGTCCCAGTAGATGCGGCTCATTCACTGTCCTTTCGACGGAAAGAAATTGTCTCGCTCCGTGCGGAGATATGCTTCGCCGCCACCGAGTTCAGCGAAGACATCCTTGAGGGCACCGCGCAGCCGAATCCAGGCGTCTTGCCTCTGTGAGGGAGGTGGATTCTTCGTGACAAATTCATAGGTGTAGACGACGGTTGTGCTCTGTCCAGATTTTGGGCCGCTTTTTGCGACGAGCCGCAGATTGTTGTCCTGCAGGAATTCGCGGCTCTTGAGGGCGCTGCACACTGCAGGCGTACGGCCACTCATTTTTAGCTCGCGAACCACATCACCCGCTCGGATCGAAAAGCTCTTCTCTTTCCGGCCCAGAGCACCTAGCACATATTTTTCCTTGCCATACAACCGAATCTTGTCTGCGTCTCTCATGCGCGACCTCCTAAAAAACCTGCACTGCGAAACGTTAGATTAGAATAGCATGGCATAGAATGGAATGCAATAGTTAATCATGCAAACATCATCGTGACAAAATGACGCCATGCAAAACAAGCCGCTTCCACCCGTTCCCGATTTCCTCTACGGCACTGCCTGGAAAGAAGACCGCACGCCATCCCTCGTCGAACTGGCGCTGCGGACGGGCTTTCGCGGTATCGACACAGCCAACCAGCGGCGGCATTACTTTGAGGCTGGAGTAGGCGAAGGGCTGGCGGCCGCGTATCGCGAGGGTTTGGTAACGCGCGCCGACGTTTTTCTGCAGACAAAATTTACCTATCGGCCGGGTCAGGACCACCGCCTGCCTTACGATCCCGCAGCCAGCCTTGCCGGTCAGGTTGCGCAGTCCATGGCCAGTTCGCTCGAACACCTTGGGACCGACTACGTCGACAGCTACGTGCTGCACGGGCCCGCTTCGGGATACGGTTGGACGGAGGCGGACGCCGAGGTCTGGGAAGCAATGATAAAAGAGCGCGACGCCGGGCGCACGCGTCTGCTCGGGGTCAGCAATGTTTCACTGCCGCATCTGGAGCAGATGGCGGCTGAGCACGGCGAAGCGCCTGCATTTGTGCAGAATCGCTGTTACGCCCGCCTCGGTTGGGACCGGGAGATACAGCGGTTTTGCGGAGAGCGAAACATCAGATATCAAGGCTTTTCGCTTCTGACTGCGAATCCGGAGGTGCTGCGGCATCCTCTGGTGAACGAGCTTGCCAAGCTCGTTAACGGCACCCCGGCCCAGGTTGTTTTCAGCTTTGCGCATTCGGTCGGGATGCTGCCGCTAACCGGCACCTCGAGCGCCGATCACATGAACCAGGACTTGGCCGCCATCAGCCTGGCGCTGCCGGCGGAGGCAGTGGAGGCGATTGAGTCTCTGGCTGGCTGATGATGGAAAAACGCCGGGCGCGCTGGTCCGACGGTCGTTTCGCTTCGCGGACTCGGCTGTGGCTTCTTTGGGGACGAATGTCGGGCTGCTCACTGCGGCAAGCCCATCCGACGCAGCAGGTCGGCGTAGCGTCGGTCGGAGCGGATGCTGTCCAAAGATGGATCAATCAGGATCCAACTGAGTTCATCGTCTCGCAATTGATAAGCCTTCTCCAGCCAGTCAAATGCTTGATCTCGCTCTCCTAGCGTGCTGTAAACTTCCGCGATGTAAAAGGGTGAGACGTGACCGCTCTTTGACGATCGAATAAGTTCATCGATGATGTTGTGGGCTTCCGCTTTTTTGCCTGCGACCGCCAGAGCATCTCCTACTCCGGCAACGTATCTCGGCGCGCCGCCAGAATAAGACGCTGCTTGCTGTGCTTCACTCATCGCTTCTGGGTAAAGCCCTCGGTTCCCGTATGCTTTCGACACCCAGAGATGCGGTTCCGGGAAAGTCGGGGCCAATTCGAAGGTTCGCTTCAACAGCTCCAAGCCACTTCCGTATTCGCCCGCACTCATTAACGTCACGCCCAGCGAAGTGCTAATAATTGGAGACAGAGGATCAAGGGTTTGCGCCAATCTGCCTTCTCTTATAGCCTCGTCGTTGCGTTTCATGTCGCACAAAAAAAGCCCGAACCAATGGTGAGCGGTCGGATAGTTGGAATTCAGTTCAATGGCCCGTCGATATTCTTTTTCTGCCCCAACCCAGTCCCACTCGAAATTTTGTTTCATCAGCCCCAGAGATGCATGGGCTTCCGCAAGCTCTTGGTCAATTTCCAAAGCCTTCGTCAGTGCCTCTTTCGTTCGGGGTGCGGCTACTGATGGTGCCATGCTCCCATACTCAGGCAGCACCAGATAAGTATCCGCCAATCCAACATAGGCCAATGCGTAATTCGGATCTTTTTCGATGGACTGATTGAAATACCCGATGGCCTTGTTCAGTTCTTCTTCAGTTCTCTTGTTCCAGTGGAATCTGCCATTGAGATAGAGCTGGTATGCTTCCGCATTCCGCGTCGAATCTCTTGTGAGTCGTCTTTTTTCCTCTCCGGACAAACGCAACCGAAGCCCGTCCGAAATGTCGTTCGCGATCTGTTCCTCGATCGTGCTTACGTCTGAGACTTGCCGGTCGACCTTTTCACCCCAAAGTTCCGCGCCATTCGTCGTGTCCACCAATTCTGCTTCAATGCTTAGAACATCACCGTGTTTCGCCAGTGTCCCGGTCAGGACGGCACGCACCTTCAAGTCACGCCCTACCTTCTGTGGATCAATATCCGCGCCCCGGTAGTGAAAACTTGAGGTTCGAGCCATCACGCGAAGCTGCGG
>Ga0210390_10005702_pt1 | contig 10428 bp, 8 predicted proteins | sample IncBWH11OmetaG_FD_161050 | JGI IMG/M metagenome (GOLD analysis project Ga0210390, IMG submission 161050) | Forest soil microbial communities from Barre Woods Harvard Forest LTER site, Petersham, Massachusetts, United States - Inc-BW-H-11-O ... | reverse complement strand
GCGAAGCAGCTGTCAGGCGAGAAAAGAACATCCCCGCGCGGCCATCGTCGTCCGCCCAGATCACTTTACCGGTCGCTTCGATCAGGTGGGACGTTCCGGGCAGCACAAAGCGCAGAGGCACATTTTGTACCGGGGGCAACGGCTCCGGCGCCTGCAATGCCAAACCTTGCTCACTCAGGTCGAGCACAATCGCAGGCAGAGCCGTCACTCCGAACTGAAGATAGACCAGCGCTTCCAGGGGATGGCGCGCAGAATGACGCGGGTTCGGCTTCATGAATCCCTGCCCAGCGCGCAGCGAGCGGCCTACCTGTTCAAAGACGAGCGGTTTGTACAGAACGAAATTTACTCCGGATTGAAAGGCTCCCCCTACCGGCGTAAAGGCGCTGACCATGGCAAACACCACCGGCCTTCGCTGGGGTGAGGCCATGCGGGCCATGCGGGCGACCTGGCCGGCGCCGGGCAGGTCGAAATCCAGGACCAGGGCCGAATGGTGGCCTTGCACCAGCAGTTCCACCGCCTCGCCTGATGAGACGCAAGTTTGGTGCTCGATCTGGAGAACGTCCAGAAGCGCCGTCAAGACCCGAAGCGACGGGCGATCCTGCGAGACCAGCAAGGCATTCAGTTTCATAAACCGGAGCTTATGGCGCGCGGGTGCTGCAGTAAAGTGACAGCGGTAATAAATCGCTCGTTACCGGGCGAAGCTTCATCCCGAATTGGGACGGCGGAGATGGCTGCGATCGGTTGTGAAATCAGGGCCTTGGGAACTAAGTAGCGTGAATTCTGGAATCACGGTTGGCATCGGTTTGAAAGGCTTACGGACTAAGATTTGCGGCCCCCCCGATTTGGGCTGAGTTTACTGTTTGGGGCAGCCCCTCCCCTTCCCCCGTAGCAAAATGTAGAAAACAAGGCGCTTAATAAATTTACTATGTGCTAGATCTTTGAGTTTGGAGGACTTACACGCAAAATCTAGAGACATGGGAGTAACGCGCCGGCTACGTCCCAATTTGGGACAAGTTGGCATTTTGGATGAGGAAGCTAAATGCTACCAGGCAGACCGACAGGATCTCGAGTGCAAACGGGGGCTTTCGGGTTCTGCTAGTGGATGATGCGGTCTGCGATGCTGGACACGAATTTCGGTCCGTGGCCCTTCAGCATTTGCCGGATGCCGGGCCCAAACTCGTGCAGAAGGTTGGTGCCCGCATCGCTGCCAATGGTTGAACCAAAATTGTTGAAGGTCGCCGAAGTGGATCGTGCCCAGTACGGTCGGTAAGCGCTTTCAACCGTGACCGAAGTCAGCATCCCGAGGAAATACGAAGTGTTCAGCTTTCCGTTTCCGGAGTCGTCGTGCGTAATAAAAATGCGCGAAGCCGCGTCAGTGGCGCGGCCTATAAAGCTGCCGCTGGTCGAGGGGTGATAACGCAGGACGCGTTTCCGCAACGACGGGTACAGATACTTATCAAAAAAGATACTGGAACTTTTTGGAGCAAACGCTGCTTCATAGAAGGCGGTTAGGTTCCGCGGCCCGAGACTGACACGTCCGGGTTCTGGTTCGTGCACCATACCCACATTGGCGCCCACCGGGCCAAGAATGGAAGGCGAGCGTGCTTCATTGACGAACGGGTGAAGTCTTTCTGCTTGGTCTGGCGGCTGTACGCAGGGAGCATCGGGAAGGAATCTCCAGGAACGCATCTCCAGGCGTTGCATCTCCGGTGCGTTTGAGCCCTCCCCCTGAGGCAAATCAGTTGAAGGAGGTGCGCTCTGGCACCATGCCCCGCAAACGGCCAACACAAAAAAGGAAGTTATCTGGACTGGTGCAGTTCGCTTCACAAGCTGGGTCCCGCAAAACGGCAAGCGACTTTCCGGCTTCTCGACGATTCGGCTCGAAGCACACCTCGACGGTAGCACTCCGCTTGCCATTCGCCTGAGCAAGAGTGCTCACAACGGGAGCGAGAGCCTGGTCGGTGTGTGCGGGCTGCTTAGCCCGTGCAGGTCAGAGTTTGCCCGATGAGATAGCCGTGGGTGCCTTGCGAGCGCGTAAGACTTGGTGGGGCTTTTAGCGAGCCAGGCTCAGAAAATTGCACAAAAACGCCAGGAGCGGGGCTCGCGCCGCGATAGCCCCTCAGGACGCAAAAAATGTGGGGAGAAGCTATTTTGCCTCTCCCCCGATGATTACCGTTGACGGAAACTTGGTTGCGAAACCTAGGGTTGATCCAGTTCGACGCCGTCGCCGAGGTGGACGCTTTCCATGGCGAAGACAATCATGCCGGTGGAGGTGCTTGGCGTGGTCGAAATGACCACAACTTCGCCTACGGCGCGGCGCGGCAGGTCGCGCACATGAATTACCGGGCCTCCGGTCTTGGTGAAGAAGTTGGGTTCGAAGGAGGCCTGTTTAGCTTGCGTATCTTCGCTGGTGGAAGCTTTGAATGACAGGGAGTCGACCGGGTCGTGCAGGTCGGCGTCATAAGAGCGCACGGCGCGGAAGTAGTCTCCGGGCTTCACGCCTTGATTGGAACCGACGTTCAGGTACACTTTGTCTCCCGGCCCGATTTCGGAATCGAAATCCTTTGCCATCGCGATCCGCCCGGTCAGCTTATTGCTGGAAGGCAGGAAACGGTCAAAGCGTAAAGGAGGATGAAAGGACATGGCCGGCTTTTCGACGTAGGGGATGACGTAATCTCCGGGATTGACCGGATCACAGCTCATTTCGATCTCGGCAATCGCCATCTTGGCGCGTGTATCGATAACGCGAACTCGGGCCAATTCGGAGTAGGGCTGGCCCATGGTTTTCAGCAAGGTGTGTTGGCCGGCAAAGATCTCATAACGGTTGGGATCGCGCAACTCGCGGACTACAGTATATTTCTGGCCGATTTCATAGCCCTTCCCCGCCAAGTAGACCACTTCACCGTTACTAACCTTGGTGTCGCTCGGAGTGTACAGGTCGCCGGCTACGAAGTTGCTATTCGGCACAAGTTGTTTGCTGACAAATCCCGCACAGCCCAAGTCGACGGCTGTAGGCGTCTGTATGCGCTCAAAGGGGAAGCTGACTGTGGTGGGTTGCGTTCCGGCGGGCGCATTCAGCCCAGCCTGGCTGGAGGCCGAGGCGGGCTCCTGGGCGCGAGCTGCAATGGCCAGGCACAGAATCAGCAACAATTGTGTTTTCTTCATGTTACCTCCAGAGTCAGGCTCGGCAACCGGCCGCGCTACTGCCCCGTTGAATGCACAAAATAAAAGGACTTACAGCCCGGACAGTAACAACAGCGGCAGCGCGGGTCAAGGTTACTCAGGTGTCATGCGGAATACGTTAAATAGTTTTTTCGAGGAAAATTCGTAATCCCTAGTTGCATCTGGAATTGCAGGCCTGTAATATCGCGCCACTCTCAAAATAACGATGACAGCAGCGACCAATAATTTTGTTGCCCGTCTGCGGCCCCTGCGGCTGCCCCGGGTGTGCGTAGCCGTAACCGGCTCCGATCCCGCGGAGATGTTAGACAAGGCCGAGGCTCTGGTCCGTGACAATACCTTTCTGGAGTTCCGGCTGGATTACCTTCCCCGCCCGGCGCTGGCGTTGCCAAAGATCAAACAGTTCGCCGAATACCATGCTCACGTGGTGGCCCTGGCGACTTGCCGGCGGGCCGCGGCTGGAGGCAAGTTCCGGGGTTCGATCGCCTCGCAGTTGGAGATACTGGCTAAGGCTGCCGCGTCCGGCTGCCAGGTCATTGATCTCGAACTGCAGAGCGCTGCGCACTGCAAACCGGAGCAATTGCGGCGCCTGCGCAACCAAGCGGCGCTCATCCTTTCGCATCATGATTTCAAGGCCACGAAAAATCTGGAAGCGACGCTGGCCAAGATGGTCACCATCTCCGCCGACTTCTACAAGCTTGTCAGCACGGCCACCACGCTCTACGACAACGTGGTCATGATGAAGTTCCTGGAGAAGAATGGCGACAAGCAGTCGCTGGTTGGCGTGTGCATGGGAGAGCAGGGGATCATCAGCCGGGTGCTGGGGGTGCGGGCAGGCAGTGTGTTCACCTTTGCGGCGGTGAACCAGGATGAAAAAACCGCGCCCGGCCAGGTTACCGCACAGGATTTGCGCAGCACCTACCGCATTGAGCAAGTCGATGCCGCCACCCGAGTGTACGGCGTTGCCGGTGATCCCGTGGCGCACTCGCTTTCGCCGGCGATCATGAATGCGGCGCTGCGGCGGGAGACCGTCAACGGCGTCTATGTCCCCTTGCACGCCACCACGCTGAAGGATTTGCTGGCCTGCGTGCGCGATATTCCCATTCACGGCCTGTCCGTGACCATGCCGTATAAGACCGCGATTCTGTCGCACCTCGACAACACGGATTCGCACACCACAAAAATCGGCGCCTGTAACACCGTGGTGCGAGCCCAGGACGGGAATCTGTACGGCTTTAACACAGATACTGCGGGCGTGCTGCGGCCACTGGAGCAGCGGATTACCATTGAGGGCGCGAAGATCCTGGTGCTAGGTGCGGGCGGAGCGGCGCGAGCCGCCGTGTACGGGCTCAAGGAGCGGGGCTCCGAAGTTTATGTTCTGAATCGGAGTCTCGCGGCGGCGCAGAAACTGGCTCGCTCGGCTCGGGCGCGAACCCTGAAGCGGCCCGACCTGAAGAAACTCAGCTTCGATGTGATCATCAATGCCACTCCAGTCGGGATGGGCAACTCGCAGGAATCGCCTCTGAATCAGGATGAAATTAGAGCGCGCTACGTCTTCGAGATGATTTACGATCCGCCGGAAACCCGCTTGATGAAACTGGCCAAGGCTGCGGGCGCGGAAGTGATTCCGGGAGTAGAGATGTTCGTGCAGCAGGCGGCGCGCCAGTTCGAAATCTGGACCGGTAAACCTGCGCCCTGGGACGAGATGCTGCGAGTCGTGACCAAGATCCTCGAGGAGCGGGCCACCGCTAAGAATGGCGGGAACGAGCCTAAAAAGAAGTAGCCTTCGACCGAGTTGCCTGTTACCTACTCCCGTCAGCTTGCCGAACCCAACAAAGCACCCCGGTCGACGTACCAGTCGCTGAGCAGTTTCCGGATCATCTCCTGCCATTGTGGCGAGGATTGCGGCGAAACATGGGGTGGGGACGAGAGCGGGCTGGAAGTTTCAGCGGCCCGACTGGTTGAGTCCTGGATGGAGACGACCTTTTTCCGCGCAGCTTCTCTTCTCATCCCACCCAATTCCCGAATGAAGGCTGGAGGGCCAACCAGCAATCCGATTCGTTGGCGAGGCCTACTTGCCCTGATTTGCGCGGAAAGAGCCGCAGCCTCTTCGGAGTCTGCTTGCGCCGCGAGCAATACCAGATCATAAGCATGCTTTGTCGAAAGAGATGCAGCTTCGGCCACGCTGTTGGCTGTGTGCACTTCGATCTCGTAATTCCTCAAGATGGTGGCCCGCACCTTCTGTTTAATGGTGTTCTGGTCGATTAGCAGGATTTTTCGACGGTCATTGTACAGATGAGTCATGAAACACCTCTTTCAACCAGTAGAAGACCCAACCGTTGAATTTGCGAGAAGACGAAACCCGGGGATCATAAGCAGGACAGACCCCCGGGCGTCCACGTGGTAAACCTTCCAGCAAACCTCGATGGCATGCAGAATAGTGAATCCAGGTTTAGGTTACGTTTCAACCGGGTTAACTTTTTGTGAATTTTAATTGTCGTGGGTTGAGATGAACACGTTCGAGCCTACGCTGCCTGCATAAGAGGGTTGTTTCATAAAAGCTAAAAGGCCAGCCGAATGGCTGGCCTGGAGTGAGGCATCCGCAGAGGTTCACTTTTGCATGCTGTCGTTCTTCATGTTGTCTTTCGCCATTTTGAGCGACACGACTTTGACCTCGCCCTTACTGGCATCCGCTTGGGCTTTCAAAGTGACGTGATGTCCTTCGTGGCCCTTGACCGCATCGGGGTTGCTGATGGTCCACGTCTTACCGTCTTTATCGCTTACGAAAGACGTACCATCGGCACCGATCTTGCCGGTAACGCTGGTAGTGGCTTTCATCGAGCTATCCGACTTCGTAGAGTCCGGTTTCATGCTGTCCTGAGCCACGGCGGCTGCGGACATCGCCAGGACAAGTGCGAATCCCAAGATCACTAGCTTTTTCACGTTATCTTCTCCTTTGATTAGACTTCTTGAAAATCGGCCAGATAACCCACGAAGCGCACAAATCCGCTGCAGAGACAAAATGGAGATAAGAGGAGTCTGCCGCTTTGCGGGATCAGTGTCAAGACCACCATTATTGACCAAGGGTCATTTTTTAGCTGGGAGTGTAGTTTTTTCTTGCGAAACGATGCCCCATGCCACAAAAAGGTTGCATTTTCTGAGTACTGAAGTAATATGTTACCTAGGACGCGGCGGTAAGCGTCCGATCCAATCGTGGTACCGCCCTTTCTTCCAGTTTCAAGAGCCGTAACCAACTGTCTCGTCACGAGGTGGATACTACTGCCTCGGACTTAGGTTCGGAGAAGCTTTTTATGGCGTGGTACGCTTATTGCCTCACTGAGCAACAAAGCCTAAACAATGGAGTACGCACGCGGCGCCCTTACCTCCTCGAGGGAATTCAAGGTGTAAACGGAGCCCCAGTCCTGATCTATCCCAGCGGAGAGTTCGCCGTGGTAGTCAGCGAGTTCGACCGCACAGCCGATGGCGGGAAACTGGAAGACAAGACCGTTCTGGAGCATGCGCGGGTAGTAAGCGTCTGCTTTCGAAACGGCACCGTCCTTCCGTTCCGGTTCGGGACCATTTTCGACAGTGACGAAGCCCTCCGGCAAGCGGTACGAACCAACCGCCGCGCCTTTGGCATGAGTGTAGCCCGGTTGCGCGGGAAAGCCGAGATGCACCTCAAGGTGCTGGTCAAGGATGGCTCGCTACGAGCCGCCATGGCCGACGTGGTGCTCCCGGACACGGTGGGCGGCGACTATCTGATCAAACTGCGGGAGAAGGCCTCCAAGGATCGCGAACGTCAAACCAAGGCACGCGGGCTGGCCGTTCAGGTCCACAAGATGTTTAATCCTCTCGAAGAAGAGATTAGTTGCAAACGAGTAAACACCGACGGGATGATGATCGACATCGCCCACCTGATCGATTCGAAGTCGGTGGAAAAGTATCAGAACCGTTATAGCAGCGCCGCTAAGCAATTAAAGAATTGCGAACTGGTGCTGAGCGGGCCCTGGCCGCCCTATCACTTCCTGCCAGGCAAGCTGCGAACGGTCGCGGGCAATTCCTAACTGCGGCTCTGACCCGATTACAACTTGACGGCAAGGCGCGGTCCCGCCTTGCCTTGTCTGGAGCAAAGTAGTGTCCTGCAGTCAATGTGCAGGATTGTGCATGTTTTTGCCCTCAGCGGGTGGACGCCTGGTCTGACCGCCGAATCTTCGTGATCTCAGTAAACTTCGTCCTTACAATGGCTTGCGTGCAATCTGCGCGTTTGATATTCGGCGGGTCATTTTGGCGGGGCAAGTGCTCCTCTCCACAGTAAGAAAAGAGGCCGCGCTTGACCTTCACTCTCCGTTCTCGACTTCTCACAATAAGCCGCTCCGTCCGCTGGATCGGCCCCTTGCATCGCCTTTCCTGACTTTCCTACCCTTTGCCTCTTTCGAATTGTGGCCCCAGAAATGGGGCCGCTTTTTTTGCCTTCACGATTGACTGCCAGAACAGGGGCGGCGAGCTCAGAAGCCAGTTCCGTGGCCGCACTTGCTCGCTAGGCGATACATATCCAGCATGAGGCGTAAATCGGGAGTTCGTGCAGTGTGGGGATTCTGCTGGAACTCCGTCATGCGCTTGCTGAAGTCTGCCGAGATCTGGCCCAGTTCTTGCTCCATACTTGCAATCTTCGGATCGCTGGAACCAACTCTCCCGGGCACATATCCGGGCGTATAGCACAAAGTGCGTTCCAGTTCGACTCCGCGGTCTACCTGCCCCTCATATTCGTCATCTGCCTTTCCGCCCAGAATTGCGCAGATTCTCTCTGCGTCATCGCTACTTGGAAAGGAGCTTGCGGTCTGCATCTCGGGATGGAAGCGGGTGGCGAACTGGCCGGTTCGGCATTCTTCCCGCAACTGCCCGGTTGATTCCAACAGATACCAGTTCTTCGGATCGTCGCCAAATGCAATCGGCATTTGGTGGAGAACGGTTCCCGTCACCGTAGCCGTAGCGGGTTTCGAGGCGTGCCACGTAGTAGAAGCGGCAGCCAGCGCGGTTGCACCGGGCGCGTGGACGATCGACTTTATCAATGATCGGGGAACTTCATAAATTAAACCGTCGAGAGTGTACTCAATCTTCTGGCTGGAATAAGTGATGCTTTCGGCATGGATGACCCTGCCATCGGTGAGTTCGATGGTTTCCGCCGGAGTGGAAGAGGCGTTCGGCGCCGCAGAAGGGGATGGCGGCGCCGATACAGCTTCGGGGTGAGATGTTGATTTTACCGAGGACGACTTCACCGACGACCTTGGAATTTCGTAAGTTGAATCTCCTATCGTGTATTCGATCTTTTGGCCGGCATCGGTGATGCTATCGGCATGGATGGTCCGGCCGTTGGTGAGTTCGATAGTTTCCGCCGAGGCGGCTTGCGAGTCCACGACCGACGACGCCGGAGCGCCTGCGGCCTTGATGGTTTGCGGCTGGTCCAAGAGCTTGAATTCGACGGTGACCGTCGTGGCGACCTCAACTGGACTGCCGTCGCGAAGCACAGGCTGGTAGCGCCACTTGGAGACGCTCAGCAGCGCCTCCCGCGAGAGCATTGGATGTCCAGAAACAATTTGCGCTTGCACAACTGAGCCGTCCGTGCCAATGATCGCCTTTATCAGAACATGTCCTTCAATATGCGCAGCGCGAGCCGCCGGAGGATAGTCCGCAGGGACTTTCGTGATCAGCCGGGACGCCATCTCCGACTCACTCATTTCGATCCTAGGTGCTGAAAAACCCGGCGACACGTGTTGCTGAGCGGCAGCAAACAATCCGAATGCGAGGAAGACGCAACAGGCGCCATATCGGGCAGCTTGTGATAACGGTCGCAGCACACTTCACGATAGTGACAAAGAGAAGGGGTAGGCAACGTGCTCATGCTCATTGACGATAACCAAAGTACTCCTTGGATTGCCGGGTGCCACGCTCCTTGCGGTCTTTGCAAGGAGAGGGGCACCCAACATCTGATTTTCTATTCGCACCCGTCACCACAGTATTTCAGCACCGTCGAATCCCCGACCCTAGTTGACGCATCTCATTTTAGGCGCATATCATCTTCGTTTGGCCTTCAGGGTTCAGACGAGCTAGGCAGGGTCATAAGAATTGAAGTTATTATCCATGGATAAAAAGAAACTGGAGTCATTCAAGAAGAGGCTGGAGACGCGGCAGCACGAGTTGCGGCGCATGGTCTCGCGCACGGAGCAGGACGGACGTACAGTCGATGAGGATTCGGCACAGGACATCGCCGACCGCGCTGCCAGCTCTTACACCAAAGAATTTCTCTTTCACCAGAGCAACAACGACCGCCAGCTGCTGCAGATGGTCGAAGGAGCGCTGTCGCGCATTCGCGAGGGCAGCTTTGGCGAATGCATCTCATGCGGCAAGGAGATCAACGCCAAGCGTCTGGAGGCGGTGCCTTGGACGCGCCATTGCATCGAGTGCCAGGAGAAAGCGGAGCAGGGCCTGCTGGAAGAGACCCACGGATAGCCGCTGAGCTCGGCTGAACGCGCCGGGCGATCGATGAGGCCTTAGGAGCGAGGGCTGCGGAAATCCGGGCGGCTGCATTTTGACCGTCTGGGCGCGGACCGCGGTGAGCAAATTCTGGAAATACACAATCGCTGGCGCAGTGGCGGGCTTGCTCGCGGGATGGGCACTTTATCTTTTTTCGGGGGACGTCATCGTCGCCTTATTTGTCAGGGCAGTGATAAAAGTGGTGGACATTGTTGTTGGGTTAGTTCATCTGAAAGGCCACTGAGCTCCTCTCGAATCGGTGCTTAAGGTGAGATGTTCTCGCCGAGCAACTGGCGAAGGCCTTTGACGCTGCTGATTTTTGCCTGTTACACTCAAAGATTGTCAGCCCCACCCTGACACATTCAGAAGGGAAGTTCGTGCGCGCAGAAACCCGGCATCAATTGAAGCAGGACCGGTTCAGCCGAGCCACCATCGACGCGGCGGAAAGAACCGCGCACTGGTCGGTCGAACACAAGAACAAACTGATGGTCGCGGTCGCGGTCGTTGTGATCGTGGCGGCAGCGGCGGCCGGGTCCTGGTACTACTTGGGCCAGCAGGATCAGAAGGCCAGCCTCGATATGAGTGTGGCCGTCCGCACGCTGAATACGCCGGTGCGTCCCCCGAATATGCCCGCACAACCGGACGCCCCAAGTTTTGCCAGCTCATCCGAACGTGCCACCGCGGCTCATAAACAATTTCAGGCGATCGTCGATAAGT
>Ga0210390_10005701_pt1 | contig 10428 bp, 9 predicted proteins | sample IncBWH11OmetaG_FD_161050 | JGI IMG/M metagenome (GOLD analysis project Ga0210390, IMG submission 161050) | Forest soil microbial communities from Barre Woods Harvard Forest LTER site, Petersham, Massachusetts, United States - Inc-BW-H-11-O ... | reverse complement strand
AGGTCCGAACAGCAGAAGTTGCTTGAACTTGATTGTAGGTAGGCTTACAGTGCCGAACATCGAGAGTCGCTGCAATCAACTAAAACTCGGACATCCTCCATCCTTGCCCACAACTCTGACTAGGTGTTATCTTCGACGTTAATGCTTCGATTCTTTCGTCGTTTATTACAGCCCGCGCCGACTTTTCCCCTCGACCCATACAGATGGCGGCATGACAATCGCACCAAGGGAGAGAAAGTTTTAAGCGGAGTACGATTAGGCGTCGGGCTGGTCGCCGGATTTCTTGTGGTAGGGCTGGCCTTTGGAGGACTTTCGACCCTACCCGTAGGCGCTCACGCTTACGGCCGCTATGGGCTCTTAGTGTCTTGGGGCATGCTTTGCCTTGCGTCAATCATTATGTTCTGGACCGCAAACCGATGGGCACCGTTTGTGCCTGGGTTCTTTTGTTTCCCTGCTCTCTTCAAAACTCTTGCCGTGTTTCTAGTCGGTCCAAACCCATCTTCTCATCTTCTCCAAATGCTGCTTACAGAATGACTCGAACAGAAGCGGCGGAACTCCTCGCTGTCTGTGTTGTGGTCATTGCGCTGACTTGGAGGTTCGTTGGAAATCGTCCGGCACCGACCACATTTATCGACAGGATTGCGTTGACTTTTTTTGTGCTCGCCACACTGAAGCAAATGGTAACCGCCTATAACTGGCCTCCCTTGCCATTGATTTCGGGCTTGTCTGCACTCTTGATTGCTTGGTGTGTTTATCGATGGCAGCGAGGGGGAAGAAGAGGGAAATATCATCACGTCAGTTCGCGTACTTTCGAGACGCTTCCTGAAAGTTAGCCAAGTCCTGATTTGTCGCATAATCGGTCATGTTCGTACTTGGATCGACTTTTCCGGCGTTAATCACTGACTCGAACCAAACGCGTTATGGGTTTAGCCACCTAAGTTTTCTCTGGAGCCAGTCACGACTCCTTTCCAACGCGACATCGGGAGGCATAGGAGGAAGTAAACTTACAACCGATTGGGACGCGCGGACGAACACTGCGAGACGCCTATCGAGACGAGTTGGGGCAAGTTGAAAGTGGTCTGGCGGACAGTTCGGACAAAAAGGAAAATCAAAAATATAACGTTTGCCAAAGATAGATTGTGCGATCACATAGATAACATCAATCGGTGTTGGCAACACCCACCAGCGGTCCCTGTCATCAAATCCTTTGTGGATTAGATTGCCCCGTGCCGGATTCCCGCAAACGACACAAACATCCGGGAGCGAACTGCCGGTTTTGAGAACCAAGTAAGCACCGTCACGATAGGCATTCCGCACCGACGGAGACTGTTCGCTGTACGAAATTTCATGCATTGATTCGACCTAGACGCGCAAGCCGTGATTCGGTACCCACAATGTTAATTCAAATCGACGGACATCATTGAGATTTTGGGCCGACTTCACTTGTCCGGTTTCGGCGTTTCTCAGGACCTAGGGTAGCAAGTGCGCTAGTTCTTGGTCGAAGGTGGTTACTTATTGCCTGTCACAATTCGGAGTCCGACGAGTTCACTCCGCTCCGGTTCGAAGTCGGGTTTGTAGTGAGCGATACGTGAAGTGCAGGGGCTATGGATGGTGAGGAACGGAAATTCCCAGAGCGGCGCACCGAGCGATATGAGTTTGTTTCCAACGGTCGGGAAGCCAAGCGTCGAGGTCACGAGCTGGCCAGGCCGGGAGACTCACCAGCAGTTGCATGAAATAGAGATGTGGATCCATGTCATGCCGGCGGCAGCTGCTGGTCAAGCTGGCCAGGATCGCTGCGGTCCTTCCGCCGCGAGGGTTGCCGACGAATAAAGAGTTTTTGCGATTGAGTACGATCCGCTTCATCTCCCGTTCGCTGACATTATTATCTATGGGCACGGCGCCATCGGTCGTGAACACGGTCAGCGCCTCCCATTGGCCAAGCGTGTAGTTCACGGCGTCGGCCATAGGATGCTTCGGTAACAACTGTTCTTTCCAGATCAGCAGTTTGCGATGTAGTTCCGCCAGGATCGGGACCGACTGCTTCTGTCGTAACTCCAGCCGCTCAGATACGGTAATGTCTTTCGTTTGTCGTTCCACCGCAAACAGTGCGTCCATCAGGGCGACCGCCTCGCGCGCAATCTCCGGCGCCGATTTCTCCGCCTCCACGAACTTGCGTCTGGCATGGCTCCAACATCCTGCGCGTGTGATGGCGTTACCAGCCACCACCCCGTTGTAGCCACCGTAAGCGTCGGCCAACAAAACTTGCGTGTAGTCTTTCAGAAATTCCTTGGGGCCCTCTCGACTACGGTTTAGGGTGAAGTCGAACACGTTATACGGATTCGCTTCGTCGCCCACATACACCCACATGCGTGCCGGCTGCGTTTGGCCGGGACTCAACATCGGCTGGACGGTGTCGTCGGTGGCCACCACATGCGACTTCCTGACCCGCTCGGCCATCCGCTGGTATAACGGCTCGACCACATCGGCGACATCTCCGCACCACACCGATTGTGTGGCTCGTGAAATCTCAAAGCCTTGTCGCTCGAAAATATCTTCCAGTCGATAGAGTGGGAGGTAATCAGCGAACTTACTGGTAACGATGAAAGCCAGAAGCCCGGGGCCGGCAAAGCCTTTCTCGATTGCTGTTTCTGCCTTGGCGGCCACTTCGATCTGCGGGTTTTCTCCCTCACTCTCACAACTGGCACACGCATACTTTTTGCGTACATGCTCGAGACGCTCGAAGTGCCCCGGAATGTACTCGATCTGCCAGCTCTTCTCGCTGCCGATTTCTTGGCGCTCCACACCGCAACTCGGGCACGGCCGCTCTTCTGCGCTCAGCTCGTATACGTGTGTCTGGACTGGAAGGTTCTCGAAGTTCGCCAGGGCCCGCCGCCCCTTGCGGCGCTTCACCCGCCGTAACTCTGGTTCTGCTTCTCGGAGATCTTCCAAGTTGATAGGCTTTTGTTCCAAGGTCTCGGCGAACTCCAGAAGCATCTGGGCCAGCTGGTTCATGCTCAAACGATCCGCCCGCGGACCGTAGGTGGCCTTCTTGTAGCGTTCCAGCTCCATCTGCAGTCGCAGCTTCTCCAGATACAGTTCGTCGGCACGCTTGCGCTGTTCTTCGGCTTTCCTCTGTTGTTCGTCGGCTCGTTTCTCCAGGTGCTCGCGTTCCTGCCACAGCGAATGCAGCATGGCCTTCAGTGCTTCTTTATCGTCGGGCAAGTTGCTCAAGAAGTTTTTGTTAGTGGGCACATCTACTTAGACGTAGCAGCGCAAACCTTGTTGCGCACACGGCGATTATTTATGCGTTATTTTTATTTTTTTCTTGGACTAGCTTTTTTCTTCGCTGTTTCACACGGCGCGTTCATAGCGTCGCACGCGCTTCAGCTTCGATACATCGATCCCATCCAGAATCATCGCCAGCTCGCTGGCACGCAACTCCACCGATCGCGCGCCCTGCTCCACTCGCGGCAGTTTGAAAACCCCGAGTTCCAGCCGCTTGTACCACAGTAGGAAGCCGTCCCGGTCCCACACCAAAATCTTCAAACGATCTCCACGACGCGAACGGAACACAAACAGATGGCCGCTTTGGGGGTTCTCTCCCATGACCACTCGCACACGTTCCGCCAGGCGATCGAATCCGCACCGCATGTCCGTTACTTCGCTGGCCATCCAGATCCGCGCCCCCTGCGCACGATCCATCGCCTGCAAACTTGGCAGCCCGATCACTCCGCCGCCTCCACTACCACCAACAACGCTCGCACATGTTCGGCATCGAATCCTGGCCTCACCATCAGGCTTCGCCCATTCCTCAGTCGGATTTCAACGCTCGAATCCCCGAGCGTGCTCGGCCCATGCCCCGCCACTTGCACTTCCAGGAACTTTGTTGGCGTGTCTTCCTCCAGCCGCTTCTTCCACACGAAAAAATACGGCCGGCACAAACCGTGCTCACGACAAAACGCTTTCACACTCTGTCCGCTACGTGACTGCTCGGAAACCAGCCTTCGCCACTTCATCCAGGCCTTCTTTGAGCGCTTGGTCATGTCGCAACATTGCATTGCGGACGTAAATCTTTACAAGATGGGGTTCGCGTAGCGCTCACGGTAATTGACATGAATATCGATGTTTCCGTGAGTCCTTTGGGCCGCTTAGAGTCGCTAAGATATAACAAGTGCCGGATAAGTCGCGTAACCGGACATATAAAGTATTACTTCACTTTTCAGATACGCGCGTTTGCAGATGGGAACTGCGTTTTGTGAATGTGTCCGCGTTGGAGGAACGGCTAGCTGCGTATGGGCAACTCCTTAAGAAGCTTGCCGAGGTTCCAATGCCAGCCGGATTTGTCGTCACCTGCAACTTCAGGTGTGTGAATAGCCAACACGCTTGCGACTTTTGCCGCTAATCTTCGGGGTGCCGACCATTTCTCCGGTAACGCGGCTTAAAGCATCTCTTTGTCAAAGTGACAGCTACTGCTCACTCATTGAGGTTGTCGCACGCGCTGAACAAGGTTTTGAAAACGAGGAAAGGAGCGCAAGCTATCGAATGTCGGGTCAACGCCTAAGTAAGTAATTCCAAAGGAGCGCTCATCGAACGCGCGCTCAAGCCAGATCAGCGCCTTGTCTTTATCGCCGGCATACGTGTAGGCAACGGCCATAAAAAAAGGATCATACTTTTCTTTATTAATTTCTCGGTTCGTGATTTGCAACACAGCTAGGCACATGCCTCGGAAACCGGATTTCTGCTCTCCGCTCTTCAGCGCGGCCATTATGGCAGGGGGAGCACCGGCCCGCTCGAAAGCTTGAAGAAACACGGAAGCGGCTGTGTCGTCCAGTCCCTTGGCCGCATAGATCGATCCCATCTTCCAGAGAGGGCGTTGCAGTTGAGTATCAAAATCCAGGTTTGCTTTGCACTGCGCTAGCGCTTCGTCGAACCGCCGCGAGAAATACAACATTCGGCATACGTCATCATTAACGATGTACGAAAGGGGGTCCACTGCTTGGGCGCGCAGTATTTCCGGGATAGCTCGGTCTGTCTGCCCTACGGATGCATAATACTCCGCTAAGCCCTGATGGCCCTCCACTCCATTGGGATTTAACTCCACGGCCCGATTGAATTCTGCGCCAGCAGTCGCAAAGTCCAGGTCGTACAAGAGAGCATCCCAGCCTTTTTGGCCGTGAGCTTGGCCGGAACGGGGATCGATTTCAAGGGCTCTCGCAGTGAGGATCTTGGCCATCAAATGGCCTTCCTGCTTAGGTACGGAACCCATGTTACTCAAAATTTGATATGAGGCTGCCAATTTGTTGTACGCGGCTACATAGTCTGGAGATTTCGCAATTGCCTTCTGGAAATACTCGGCGGCCTGATGCACCGAGTCCGGTCGGCTTTTGTCCAGAAGAAGTTCACCTTTCCAGTAGGCCTCGTAAGCCTCGGGGTCGACAGTTCGTTGAGTTGCTCCGGTCGTCTGATCTCGAGGACGCAGAGTTCTCTGGACTTGTTTCGCGATTCCACTTGCAATTTCATTCTGCAAACCGAACACGTCCCGCGTTTCTCTGCGATAACCCTGGGCCCACAACTGTTTCTCGGACGGAGTTTGGATCAGCTGCGCCGTAATCCGTACCTGATCGCCGGAACGTGAGAAGGTACCTTCCACGATTGCTTCAACATTCAATTCTTGAGCGATTTCCGATAAAGGTTTGTGAACATTCCGATAGTGCATGACTGACGTTCGGGAGATCACGCGCAACGAGTTTATTTGGCCCAAGGCGGTAATCAATTCGTCGGTCAGGCCGTCCGCGAAATAGTCCTGCGAGGCATCACCAGATAGATTCTCCAGCGGTAAAACCGCGATCGATCGAATGGGCGACGTGGAACGGCGCTTCCAACCGATTGTACGGAACAGCACACCTGCCAGCGCGACCGCCAACGCAAGCACTCCAACGAGCAGCTTCCAAGGTAAAGTTCTAGACGCCACCGTCTCGGGACGAGCGCCCCCCATCGCTATACTGATCGCGGATCCATTTTCGGAAGCCCCCACCGGGCCAATGAGTCGATAACCTCGCCGCGGGATTGTTTCAATGAAATTTGGATTCTGTGCGCAATCCCCCAGCGCGTGACGAAGCTTCTTAAGCGCCGTATCGAGACCTTCTTTAAAGTCGACGAAAGTACCATCGGGCCACAGCTCTTTCTGCAGTTTTTCTCGAGTGACGACCTCTCCCGGATGCTGCACGAGCATCGCAAGGACTCGGAAAGGCTGGTCCTGGAGCTGTATCCGGCGCCCAAGCTTGTACAGCTCACCCGAGGACAGGTCGGCCTCGAACGGGCCGAAACTTAGACGCTGGCGCCCATTGGAAGGAGACTCCATAGTGTGAACTTATCCAACGAAAGTGCCCGGAAGCTTACCACATCTGTACAACTCCTCACCCTAAAGTTCAGGGATGTCACTAACTCGATGAAGGTATGGCTTTTCTGAGTTCAGTGGGAGGCCAGTGCTAGTCCGGTTGACTATCCCAGACAATTGCGGCGATCTTCATGCGTGTTCGCTTCCCGCGGTTTCCGCGCTTAATCACAAGCCCGGAGTGCAAGTTTCGTCCTGAAACCTAAAGGAGAAGGCTAATGAATTCTTTAAACCAGAGAAAGGTCGTCGCCTTGACTTTGTTTGCTTCGCTCGCGGCTCCAGTCCAACTGGCCGCCCAGATACGCGAAAAGCAACCTCATTACAAGCTCATCGACTTGGGCGCGCTCGGCGGCCCCCACAGCTATGGCTCCGTTAATGGGGAGGGGTTCCAGCTGCTAAACAATGCGGGGGCAGTCTCATCCTTTGCGGACACCTCGACTCCCGACCCGTTCGCTCCAGCCTGCGACAACCTGGATTGTTTCATATCTCACGCCTTTCGATGGAAGGAGGGTGTGTTGACGGACCTCGGTGCACTTCCGGGCACGAACAGCAGCGCAGCTGGCTCAATCAACGCGCGTGGATGGAGCGCCGGACAGTCACAAACCTCTATGAACGGAATCCCGGAATTTCGAGCGGTTGTCTGGAGAGAAGATGGCATCATGAATCTTGGAACTTTGCCTGGGGGAACTGAAAGCCTGGGGATTTATATTAACGATAGCGGGCAGGTAGTCGGATTTTCCGACAACGGAGTACCCGATCCTTTCTCCTTCCCTTTCTTCTTTACCGGGACGCAAATCCATACGTTTTTATGGGAGAACGGCGTGATGCGGGATATCGGCACGTTGGGCGGCCCAGACGCTGTTCCCGGCGCTAGCTGCGGTGGCCAACCTCGCAATGTGATTGTCGGGCTGTCCTATACCAGTTTTACGCCAAACCCCACGACTGGCTTACCAACCCTTGACCCATTTATCTGGAAGAACAGCGTCATGACCGATCTCGGCAACCTTGGAGGGACGATCAGCGGTAACGGAGGCTTCACGCTGCCATGTGCGAACGATCGAGGCCAAGTCATAGGAATATCCAGCCTGTCAGGCGACATAGTGAACCATGCATTCTTTTGGGATGACGGGGTGATGACCGACTTGGGCACTCTCGGCGGTGATAATTCCGAGGCCATCTGGCTCAACGATGCCGGCGACGTGGCTGGCTCCGCCGATCTTCCAGGTAGTCAGACGCACCACGCGGCCCTTTGGAGCAAAGGCAAAATACACGACCTCGGGACAGTTCCAGGAGATGCCTGCAGCCGCGGTCTAGCTATCAATGTCCGGGGTCAGGTGGTGGGTGGGTCGACGGATTGCACCAACTTATTCCTGCATGCGTTCTTGTGGGAAGAAGGGGGGCCTATGTTCGACCTCAACACCCTGATTCCTCCGGGCTCAGGTCTGCAGCTGCTGGAAGCGTTTAACATCAACGATCGCGGGGAAATTCTTGCTATATCCGTTCCCCTTGGAGCCATCCCCAACACAGACCTAGGACGATTGGTCCTGTTGGCCCCCTGCGAGGCCGAAGCGGACGAAGGGTGCGGGGGCAGCGTTGACGCTACGAGCGCCGCACTTCCTAGTACTCCAGCACCCAAGCTAAATGACGCAGGGTTGAGGGGTTCTCCTCAGAGGAGTCGCACTCCCCGCGAGAACGTCGCTGCAAGGCGTGCGCAATTGCTGCGCCGGTATCACCTGCTGGACTGAGTACGCTAAAGAACTAGCTTCATCGTCGGCCTGGTCGAAGCTCATTGTCGTCCAGCGATCTGCGCTGTACGTCAATCGCTGTAGCAAATCCTTTTCACCAGGGCACATCTTGTCGGCCAGACGGCTAACTCCCGGTAAGTCGGGCGTAACCGGACATCATTTGAAGTACCAGGACTTCACTTCTCCGGCAACGTCTCAGGAGTTGAGTAACTCGAAATACGAAGCTTCATATAGGTCAGCTTCTGAGAATCAATCACACAACATCAAACGGGACTCGCCAGACAGTCAGAAACGAGCTATCGAAACCTTGCTACTCTCGCTGGGGCCCCGTTCTGGAGCCAAATTCGTTGTGTCTAAGGCAGGGGAAGCGTACGATGCGCGTCATAGGAGCCCAAATAGGGGATTCTTTTTAAGTTTTCATCGCTCGGACGACCGCAGCAGGAATTCAGGACGATTCATGGTTCATAGGGAGAAGAAATATGTATCGATGCCAGTTGCTAGTCTTGTTCATCGCCCTGCTGATGTGTCCGCCAGCGCGAGCGCAGTTGGTGGTGGACTACAACCCGCCGAAATCAGACTGCTGCCTGGCTGGTACCGCCAAGACCCTTTCGGATCAAATGCAGGACTGGAACCAGCTTGGCCGGTATCACGCCGCAGATGAAGAGCTGAAGAAGCAGCCCGCCGACCCCAAGCGAGTCGTGTTCTTGGGAGATTCCATCACGGACTTTTGGAAACTGGAAAAGTCATTTCCAGGCAAGCCGTACGTGAACCGAGGAATCGGAGGTCAAACGACACCGCAGATGCTGGTGCGAATGTTTCCAGACGTGATCGACCTGAAACCGGCAGCTGTCATAATTTTGGCAGGGACGAACGACATTGCACAGAACACGGGTCCGCAAACAGCGGCAATGGTCGAGGAAAACTTGATGGCGATGACCGAGCTCGCCCAAAAACACGGTATCAAGGTAATTCTTTGCTCGCTGACGCCCATTAGCGATTATGCGATGATGCCGCCCGACTGGTACCCTCCTCCGCCAGCCGGGGCCACTCACCCCAAGATCATACAGAGCGTCCAGCGTCCACCGGCTCAAATTCTCCAACTGAACACCTGGATGAAAAGTTACGCAGCCAGCGTCGGAGCGGTTTACGCCGATTATTTCTCGGCGGCGGTGGATGGCAGCGGCATGCTCAAGGAAGACCTCTCCAATGATGGTCTCCATCCAAGCCCAAAGGGTTACGCCCTGATGGTTCCGGTGGTGGAGGCAGCGATTGAGAAGGCTCTGAAGTAGGGAAACCTTCTGCCCCTCACGAGTTGGGGTAGAATGCAGCTTATTCGGGTTTTTTCTCTAGGCTATTCGAGGGGACAAAACATGCGTTATCTCGTTTGCCTTTTGGCCGCACTCTACTCAACTGCTATCTCGGGCAACATCGCGGAAGCGCAAAAGCTCTCGCCAGCGGAACAAGAAGTCGTCAATGTCAGCAAAGCACGGATGGAGGCTGCTGCCAATCGAGATATGGTGGCCTGGACCCGTTACGTCGCGGAAGACTGCATATTCACTGATGGCGGGAGTATTTCCACCAAGGCCCAAATGCTGGAGCACTACAAGAAGGTTCCCGCCATGTACGACCGCGCGTTGAATCCACGCGACCACATCGTTCATCTTTACGGAAACACAGCAATCGTGAACTACCTCGCCACCGATCACGAGCAGTTCGGTAATACCGACATCACGACTGAACAGCGTCGAACGGAGACTTTTGTCAAGCGAGATGGCTCTTGGTTGCTCGTCGCGATTCAATGGGACCATCTTCCGATCAATCATCGAAAACCGGCTGTGGTTGAGGGCAGGTCTTACACGGAGTATCTTGGCGAATATAAGTCGCGCCCCGAGGATGACGTTGAGACAGTCTTTGTAAGCGATGGCAAACTCTGGTCTCGGATGGGGACCGATCAGGTCCAGTGGCTGCCTGCGGGAGGTGACACGTTCTTCCTCAAAGATGATCTTGGCAGCTTCACATTTTCCCGTGATGATAAGGGTCGCGTGATCGGCTATATCTACCGCCGTTCCGACGGACAAGACATCTACAACACGAAAATCAAGTGAGAAGTTTGGCGGGGCGGGCTAACTCCTGGAAGTCGCGTAATCGGACATCCCGTACCAGGACTTCAAGTTTCCGATTACGGCGTTCTATAAAGGGGAGAGTCAAGAGAAAAACTTCCCCGGCGACCGGAAGGAGCACAGATTTGTGCCCGGCTCTCCAGCCCATGTAATGTTGGGAGGCTCTTGG
>Ga0210390_10005699_pt1 | contig 10430 bp, 9 predicted proteins | sample IncBWH11OmetaG_FD_161050 | JGI IMG/M metagenome (GOLD analysis project Ga0210390, IMG submission 161050) | Forest soil microbial communities from Barre Woods Harvard Forest LTER site, Petersham, Massachusetts, United States - Inc-BW-H-11-O ... | reverse complement strand
AACAACAACTGGCCCGTGGACCAGCTTCCCTGATCGTCTCTTGGGATTGAGCCAGCTTCACTGCAGGCGCTGGGCACCCCGATACTCCACCCAAGCTGAACCAGGGGATGATGGGGCACTTTTGCCAACATACACACGCCGCACAGTGTACAGCGGGCAGATAAAGGACCATTTCCAGGTGTCATTGAACGTTCACTGGATAAAAGTGACCTCCGTGAACCATGTGAGGTACCAACTGAAGATTGACAGCGGGCGATGGCAAAAGGGGCGCATCTGGGCCAGGTTTTGCCTCCTAAGATGAGACTGCTTTGGTCAGCCACGTTGGCGGGATAGGGTGGTACACTCTACCCGAAGCTCATCAGACGCCAATTGGACCAGATGGTTCGTGGCGAAATCGACGAGACGGGCAGTGGGGGCTACAGCCTTGGTGCTATGGGAGGCATCTCCGCTGCGATGTGCATTGCACTCATCCCACTGTTTTTGGGGAAAGCGTCGCCGGGCGAGCGTTGTTGTGCATCAAGATCGGCATCGTGGTCATCCTCACCTCTGTGGCCGTCAGGCCACATCCGCATAACCTAACCCATGGTAGGCTCGGAGCAACGACGATCACGCAATGGACATGAGGGATGAGGCGGGTATAGAATCGCAACACCAGCGATATTCACGTTGCACTGCCACGCTTACGTCATGATCGATCACCTGCCGACAATTTTCTAGTTACAGTAAAGTTACGTGACGCATGTGTAGATGTAAAGTCAGTATGAAATTCTACTCGTCGAGTCTGAGTGGTGGTGTATGGTATGTACAATCAAGATTGGCCTAACGCGCCCCGCTGCTGCCGTCGACCTCGCCGTCCCTCTGCAGCCGCCATTATCCCTGAGCGCACAAGTCGCGAGCGCCAGTCAAAGCGAACCGCTACATGCACAAACGATCAGCCAATCTTCCAAGCAAAAGGAAACAAACAAACCCACCGCCCTCACCAACAGATACGCCCCGTATCGGATGATAACGACCTCCCCTACAACCAGCACGATACGCCCTGCCACATACTTCAAACGCGGGATGTCGCCGAGGCTAAGCGATAGCCAAAACTCATTTGCGAGGTGCCCCAACCTCGCATACGCGCTAGAGAACATCAGCAGCGCCCAAAAGGGAAGAAATAAGACGTACTTGGCGGTCCAGCCCACTGCGAATGCATCCCCCCTCATCAACAGCTCAGCCCCGGCCTCCACGAGGACAGGGCGCGCCCAGATGTATAGGCGTGAGGAAACAACGCGAGCCAAGAGGACTCGGCCGTAGCGAACGATCCGGAAGGTACCTTGTAAAAAGAGGTGCAAGGAGGCTGGCATGATAAACGGAGGGTAAAGGTGGAGATGGATGCTTGTTCGAATTGCACGAGCGCGAGCGCTCGATGTGCGTGACAACAACACACGGTGGGACCAAACAATGCACGATACACCGTGCACCACCGCAGCCAAACACCGTACGACTCTCAGAGAGAACGGGTTCGCGCAAAGCTCACTCGCTCGGCCATGTCGCCGCCGCCAATCCGCCTCAGCAGATACCGCATGTGCCAGTGGGCCACTGCCGTCAGCCGTCCCCATTTTCCCCGGTCTTCAACACGGCCGATAATGAATCTGATGTCAGCGCGGTCCAAGACTCCACCTTGTAAGTAGAATGGGATCGGCGGCACCCCCTGAGCGTTGGGTAGATTGACATGAACTCGCCGAATAACAGCAAGACAAACATGTTAGACTCCTCTGTTTTGGGATGACAACGATGTACCAAAGTTTTTGATGGAGCAGATAGATGTCTGTGTTACATGGCTTTTTTGGACCAAGTATGATCCCAACACAAAGAATGATGTCCTTTCAGAAGTGTTGCTCAGGAAGAAGATATCACGATGATCTGAGAAGTAATTGTGAGGGTACGTCCGGTCTCCAACAACAACACCCTCACCAATATGCGAGCGATAATGGAGCCCATCGAAAATCTCCCTTATTGTTCCGAACCTAGGTCTTTGCGCGCTTATCGGCACGGTACTGGAGAAGAGTGGCATAGATGCGATTCGATATTACGCATGGAAACGATGATAAGGGGCATTTATGAGAACATTCGCCGTGCTCTACCAGACTCGACCAGACGTGATGTTTTGCACTCGGGCATTCGTCCAGGTCGGCGTACGGACCAGTATAGCACATATATACGAATTGATGCATGCGAATTTCACGGGCTCGAAGCGGGAAAGAGCCCGAACATGGGATCGCATCTTGGCGACATTCTCCATGCCTGCATTGGAAAAGTTATACGGTTTCATGAGAGGCTGAGGCGGTTAGATTGTTTCAGTTGCTCATCCCAAACTGACCAAAGATTTCAAAATCATGCATCATCACTCGTAATCACGTGACCCATACTCCGTACATGACCCATTACACTTGTCAGGGGTCATTTTCACTCTACAAGCTCTTTTCTGAATAGTATGCTTTGCATGGCACAAAAAGAAAAGGTCAGTGAGTCACAGGTTATGCAATAAAGAATGCTCAAACTTACCAAGTTCCTCGGCCTCCACAATGAAATTTTTTTTCTCCTGCCAAGAGATCCCAATCCGAAACAAAGGCCTCATGCGGATCCACATCACCTTCCATCGCAACGTCCTCTCCGTCCCAGAAGTCATCCCCTTCGAGAGCCTCTTCAGAATCCTCGTCATTGCTTTGATCGGTAGTTCGATGTGTCCGAGCATGAAGATTCAGAAGAACGTTGTCAATGAAGAGACCAGACGCTTCAGTACGTGCATCCCCAGACGATTGAAGTAAATTCAATGCTGGTGGTGGATCGAGCAATGGCAGGGAGGGGTTAAACTCGAACGAGGGTGGATGTAATTGGGGAGTGGGAGGTGGAGGAATTTTTGCCTGTTCGAGACGGCTTTTGCTTTCCAGGCCCGATAATGAAAAAAACTCCTGGCCCGCCTGAAAATGAGCGATGCGGCGCCGCGTGGGAGGTGAAGGGGATTCAAGCTGCTAAGGAGGGAAGGGTTTTTTTGTGACGCCGCTCCGACCAGCGGGTAACTGGACAATTACATCCACAACGGCATACAATTCAGCGAGAGAACAACTCAAAGTGTGCTGAGACGAACTCAGACTGCATGGGTGTCCAGTTCATGCAGGATGCATAAAACTTGCATAGAGATAGAAAAGAACGACAGAGCTGCGAAGGGCTTGGAATTGACAAAGATGACCGTCGGGGGAGTTGTGAGAATGAGAGGGGCGCCGGTTAGATGAGGGTACAATCCTACAGCTTACAGCTATCTCTCGAGTCGGACGGCTGATCACCGCATCAACGTTGTCACAGCGTGGGAACATGATCACATGACTTATAGCATCAGCAAGGAAGGGCTGCGCAAGCCCCGCTCTCTATTCTATCATATCTATCATATCACGGTGGCTTAGCTCAAATAGGGCCTTACCCCGCGTCGTCTTTCCCCGCGTGCGTCACGGACTCACGGTCGCATGTGTTTGGCTTTGCACCTTGCACCTAAACAAGGGACAAGAACGAAGATGTTGACTACAGTAGTATGATATGAGGATGAGTAATGAAAAGATGGCAGCGTGAAAAATTGCACGTCTTTGACGGATGCCCATTGCGCTTGCGCTTAGCTTACCGAGAAACAGGCTGAAACAGCTCTAGCCTAGGGCCTGTTCGGCTGCAGCGTGCGTTCAACGTTCAGCGCTCAGCGCTAGCGCCAAAAATACGCGCTCGAAAAGTACTAGTGTAGTACTTCTACTCGACACTAGCCCCTACAGTTCAAGTTTGGTGGCTTCTGCCAGTGATTCGAGACTCGTATCTCAGAATTGGCTGCTGCGATTAAGTGCAGTGGTATCAATAAGCTGCCAGGTTCTCAGTCTGGCTTAGCCAGGAGTACAGTAGTGCTATGATTGCCAGAACAAGCGAAATGCGGGCATAGCACAGTCTAGCACAGTCGTTTCACGCGACAGATTCAATTTCATTCTATTACCGTAATAAAGTGTTAAAAAAGTGGAAAGAGGGCCAAGGGTTAGGCTCGCCTCGCGCTACTAAGTTTCTAGTATAGTACTAGCCGCTTCCAGCCAGTGACCAATTCAAAAACCAAACCAATTTAACCAAACATGGGACAGGACAAGTTCAATGACATTGCGCGGTTAAGTTACTGTAAGACCTTGAGCTCACTTGTATGTCACATACAGCGGTCTATTCACATCTTAGCAGTAGCCTGAGATAGTTCAGTATTTATGGCGCAAAAGCAGAACGGCAACAACTGGTCATGCGTTAAGGCATGAACTGTCCTGCCCGATCCCGGTGGGAGGAACGACGATGCAGTCACGGAACCAGTTGTGGCAGAAAGGGAAACACGGTATGATGGCAAACGACGTGCCCGAAAATTTCGTCTTAGCGCAGGAGAACTCGGTAGTAGTAAAACTCACGTAGCGCCCGGATTACAACACTGAAGTTTGATATACGTTGATACTTGATACTTGATAGGGGCTGCAAGCAGACTGTCGAGCGGTAAATGAATCAGTGGGAACTTGAATGCATACAAGTTTTGGAATACAACTACGAGCAACTGTTTTTCCCTTGGTAAGGAGGGACAGAAGAAGTTACAGTATGTGCCGCTAATGTGCGTTGCGGGCGATGTATGAAATCCTCCTTATTTCAAATTACGAGTACTCGTTCGTTCTGGGACTCGAGGTCAGCTGATAATCGGCAAGTCCGCTGCCAATGCCGCCCCCAACCGCGAAAGTCGCGGTTTAATTTTGAATAGGGCTGCGAAGCGCGCTGCAGTCGGAACCGGGCGAGTCCCGAAGACCGATGGCCAAGGATAACAGAAATTTGTCTGTTTCGGGAGGTTGCCAGCATTACTACTGTACTGAAGTGCTGTCGTGGCCACGCTCGGTTTGGCTTGCTTCCCTGTCTCGCGCGAATGGCATTTCAACGACTCAGCGATAGATCTCTAATATTGATCAGGAACACAAAGGCACACAGTAGGCTCACGAGTTGGTGTGAAGAAGGCAACGCAGCTGTTCCTCAATGGTTGGCTAGACATGCGAAGGCGACAAGTGAAGATGGTCTATTGGCAAAATCACAGTGGGGCCTTTTCGTGTCCTTGTTCGTGTCTCTTCCTTTTATTTCATCTTTCCCGTGCTCCACTCACACGCGAGACGCGGCGCTAGGTGAGTACCGGTGAGTGCTCGCACGTGCCTGTGTCAACATAACTCACAATAACAATCCTACCTGAGGCCACTCGGTGCCTTTACTTGGCGGGACAGCCTCACTCCTTGACGGCGCGTGCTAAAGCTCCACTAGCAACGTGCCCTCGATGCTCGACGTGCACCTGTTTACCTCATCATTGACTTGCCATACATTATAATAACCTCCTCTCTGGTATATAACTTACTAAAAAATGACTGGTTTGCGCTGACTCCCATGTGCGTAGCTTAACAGTGCTTCCGGCTGTATTTGCAATTAGCAGACAAAGAATACAATCTCAAATCTACTGTATTGAGAGTGGATCTCTCATGACTTACCAGTACTTCATCGAACATCTATCAATCGTCCCCGCAACTCGGATGCAAATTTTAAAATTCATCCTTACGCTATCCGCGTTTCGTAGACCTTGGAGGCATGTGTCGATCTTGTGATACGTGCACAAAGTTTCATTCGCGACAGTCACGCTGTGGTGATTTTATGGGACGCCGTGCAATAACGGCCGAAAAAATGTTCAAAGAAACGACCGAGGAAAAACCATCGTTACTGCACTCTAAGTTTAAAGTTATTTTAATCATATCTCCGACGGGCAAAAAAACACGGCGGCCGGGCCCCAGACGGAAGAAACCTTGGACTACAGTAATGATGAGCGCCCGAATCACACTTAAGATAAAATAAATTAGACGCGTGCCCCAAAAGAAGGTTTCGGCGTCAGTGACGACCTTCTCGCTATTGCCCCAGCTCATCTTAAGTTACGCACGAGCTTTGATGTACGCGACCAAATTTACCGCACTACTTGACCCAAGACAAGACGTCACGCTGTACTGTTAGTAGGGAACGCGCCACATTTACCGCCTCTGTTATCCTATTGGCCGCAGCGGCCGCCATCTGGCGAGAACAAAACAAAATGACTCCGTGCTTGAGCTGTGAATCGCTTACAAGGCTGCGTCAGTTACCAGTACAGAATTGGACAGAATTGGAACGGCCACTCGATTCACCTTGTTGTAAAGCCCACTGTCTTCAGGATCCGCACCACAAGAATGTCATCCGACTTCGATTTGAGAAATTGCCCTGTGCTTGCAACTGTACGCGATCCCTTCACATCAGACAGTGGCCGGAGAGGGGACAACAGTAGGCTGACCGTACCAGCGACGAAACGGACGATTTCACCGTTCGTCTGCTGTCATATTTCGGGACTGGTGCCGATGTAATGCACGTCGAGGTCGCTGAGGTTCTGCAGGAGTTCCGGACCACGTTCCCGTATGTCCAGAGTGGCTGGGACTTACCTCGAACTGGTCTGCAAAAAGCGGCGCAGATGGCAACGTGATATCTCTTCTTCATCGAATGACGCGCCAGTCAATCCTTTCACGTCGTTCAGTACCTCGTCAGAGTCGTCACTCCGCAATTCGATCACGGAACGCAATTTAGCCTCTGTCGTTACACTGCCCTCTGCACGTTTCCTGTGTGCGGAGATGACAGACGTCGTTGCGAGGCAGAGAGAGAAACCAATGAGAATGCCATAGAAATGATGCGCGAGGTAGATGGCGAGGGTTGACTGTGCGTGGTGATGTTATTAAACCAGAGTTGGTCAGATTTGTAAAACATCACGATATAGGTATTGCAGTTTATGCTCTATCGGATGGTTAAATAATAATGGGGATAGCATGTAGTGGGTGTACGAACCTGTCGGTAGTACTAGTCAACTACATGCAGCACATTGTGTTTGCAGAAATCGGCAAGAAGATAATTGCGCGGCTTCGAAACAATTGCAGGCGGCTGCCTTCTGTCCTTAGTGGCGGTGGTGTGGCGAGAGGGCTAATGGTGTAGGGGAATACAGCAACGTGGGCAGAACTATCCGACTCCAGCCCTCCCCACTCGCAGGACCTGCCACTGTGATGGGGCGCTTCGAGGGCGGAGGTAAGTGGTGCTTTCATCTCGAAGCTTGAAGACTTGAGTGTGTTGCCACGTACCGACTTGAGGGTGGCATAACAACACAAACACTTCCTTCTCGAGAAGAATTAAATGGAGGTGACATTAACTGTCGGGAACATTCTCATACCGTTGAAAGGGTGCGCATCACAGGAGCGAGCCCCCGCAGGCTTTGACTGCGTCCATGTTATTCTTTCGTCTGTCTCATTCCATGGTCATGTGATTTTTATTTTTATTTTTATTTGGAATCCGAATTTATATCCTGCGCGCGTACAACTAGGCACAGAAGCGGACACGTAAACTACGTAGTGCGTTTAGGCATGTAAATTTTGGGAGGAACCAGCATAAAATTGGCAAAGGCAGCGTGAGTGTGGGGTGTTAACCAATGGTCGTGTTATTGTTATGGTCTCCAAAAGGGGTGAGCCATGGTCATGTGATTACACGTGGTTCAACTTTGCTGAACCGAACCGTTGACCGAACTTGGCCGCGTTGAATTGCGGCACACGATACTCGCGCTCAATTCTCAGCAGATTGCATGTTTCGAAATTCTACCAATTGCTAGAAATGTATGTGATTACTGTACATTGGTATTGTGATGGAAAATGCAACAAATGCCACGCGCCCGGTGAATAAACAATACAACCCAAGTCCAACGAGCTCGACAGGAGGGAAAAATGGGTGAAGTGAAGTGCGATGCCAAGTGATGAACGGAAGGTGATGATGGATGTAGAAGCCCTGCGGAAGCGAGAACATATATGTTACATAATGAGCCGGCCTTGTTGTCAGCAAGACCGTTGCAGAGCGGCAAATAAGCAGATAAAGCATCCTGAGAAGAAAGAAATATAGAGCACCAGCAGACAGTCCGCGTAGCGTACGCGAACTGGCCACACCCGGTCTTTGGCATTTTGGGAGCTACAGCCGACGGGGTTGCTGACGCGACAGCCTTTACAGGGTTTCCTAGCAGTGATTGATCCGAGGCTGTGGGGGATGACAGGAGCCTCGTCCGGGCTCGAATCTGCCGATATAAATCCCGGCCTGTGAGCATCGGGCGGCGTTTGCGGCGATATCGATGACGCGGGAAAGGTAGAGGCCGAGTAGGCGGCCTCTGAGGTATTGGGGGGAGATGAGGGGTATGTTCGAATCGAGGGACTGAGAATAAATATCAACTCGAGTACGGGTTCATCAATACCAGCGTTCGCTTCACGCGTAGCGTTGTCCCACGCCCGTTATTTCCTGTGCTTTGATAGGAAAATGGAGCGGGTGTCGTGGGGGAGTACCGTCGGTGGGTAGGGGCCCGGACCAGCGAAATTGAGCTGGACGCGAGACTGGAAATCATGTAACCTCGCAGGATCGACGATAAGCTCTCACTCGAGGTAGGAACACATCTCCCGCTCCATCCGGTTGATCTCCCGAAGTGCGAACATACCCTGACCCACAATGCACCACAACTTGTTAGATAAGTGTCGTCACAAATAATCTTGGAGGCGAGCATGAATGCTGAAATAAATAAACGATTAGCAGCAGAAAAATGAGCCTTGAGGCGTTGAGGAAGATAGAGCTGCAAAGGTCACGGACGAATGCAACCGCGTGCCGTGAAGGGCATAGGCGATAAAATGGTCTAGCAGAGGGGTTGGGTTAGTGGAAGGAGGTGCGGGAAGAGGGAAGACGTCTTGGAAACGAGCACAGAGCTTGGCTGCTGCGACACTGACACCGTGTTGCAGTGGTACCGTGAAAAGAGAAGGCGAAGGGCGGCGAGCCTGCGGGTGGCCCCCTCGGGCGGGTGTCAAAATGCAAATGGGTACCCGGCTGGGAATAGGTTGATCAAGCTATCAAGCTATCAAGCTATCAAGCTATCAAGGCTCAAGAGCGAGTGGATGCACGGATCGCGCGCGGCAGTACTATCTGTACTGAAATGTGAAACGTGATAATATTGGCCAACTACGTTACCTGACGCGTTTGTTGATTCAAAGATACACGTGACATTTCCATTTTAGGAAATGTCAATAAACTCGCATCGAGAAAGGTCGCCAAGGTATTGGTCAACACGTCTGTTGCCTCGCAGAAAAGCATACATATATCAACTTTGGTTATGTCTAAGACACCGCAAGCTACAATAGTGTGCAAGTAGGAGAAAAAATACATGATGGTCACAGAGAAACCGGCTCAGTTTGTCACCGGTCACCCTGAGCCCCATGATTATAGACACGCGGAGAATTCGAAGCATATTAATCAAGGGTTATAGACATTGAACAATCTGCAATGTTGACGGTATGAATGACTATTTGGTGCATGTTAGTCGTGCTCATTCCACAGAAATAGTTGCATACGTTGAACGCGATGTGTCCCAGGTTTCGTCACGGTTGTAATTTTGTATGCATTTTTCCACAAATCACTCCTGCGTTTGCCTTGCAGGATGCTCGAACGAACACGATCCATATAAACATTTGCAGCATCTAATACATGTTTTGCATGCCGGGCTCGGAAGTGACACAATTTCTTCTTCAATAATGCATTTTGCAAGGCAGCATCCGCAAACTCGGACTTATGTAGTGCACTGTTGCGTTTGACAAAAGCTTGATGCATGAGTTCTTTGGCTTCAATGGGGTTTTGAGGGATTGGGATCGTCTGGTGAGAAACAAATGTCAGATTGGTGATGGAAACAAGTGTAATTATTTATGCTACTCACTATCAAGGCATTGCGAATTGGAGAAAGATCATCCTCAGTAGAAAGATCATCGTCAGGCTCCGACACATCTTCGCTTACGTGTTCAGAGGGGTATGGTATTTCCTTGGGAGTGGGATTAGATATGAAGGGGGACACGCATGAGGTGTAACGCGTCGGACTTGCAGTGGGTGGTACAAGTGATGAGGAGTCGTGCGGTGACATGATGGTGACACGAGATGAGCGACGATGAACTTGAACGAAAACGAGGTGAAAATTGTAATACGGTTACAAAATACAGTTGCAAACATTGCGCTTACATCGGATAAGTCCGCATCGCGTTCGTTGCACGGTTGCACCGCTGAGCCCAGAACTTCCAAGTCCATCTCCAACACAGCTACAGGGCTGCCTGCTAAACAATTTTTTTAACCTCTCGGAATGCCTCATTGCCCTAGGTGCGAAAGGCGGTTCAAGACAGATCAGAAGGTGGTTCGTCATCTGAATCAACCGAACTCGTCTTGTGCAAAGCTCATCGACGATCTCATTTCAATCTCACTACCTTTACGACCACAAGTTGTACCTCTGGAAGGCGATCAAGATG
>Ga0210390_10005694_pt1 | contig 10431 bp, 10 predicted proteins | sample IncBWH11OmetaG_FD_161050 | JGI IMG/M metagenome (GOLD analysis project Ga0210390, IMG submission 161050) | Forest soil microbial communities from Barre Woods Harvard Forest LTER site, Petersham, Massachusetts, United States - Inc-BW-H-11-O ... | reverse complement strand
GGTGCATCTGCGACACAATGACGCGCTCGGTGCCATTGATGATGAACGTGCCGTTGTCGGTCATCAGCGGCATGTCGCCCATGTAGACCGGCTGTTCCTTGATGTCGCGGATCGAGCGGGCACCGGTGTCCTCGTCCACATCCCAGACGATCAGGCGCAGAATGACCTTCAGCGGAGCGGCATAGGTCATGCCGCGCTGGATGCACTCCTCGACGTCGTACTTCGGCTCCTCGAGTTCATAATGGACGAACTCGAGCCGGCCCCGGCCGGCAAAGTCGTCGATCGGGAACACCGACTTGAACACCTCCTGCAGCCCGGCGTGCAGCCGGCTGTCAGGCTGGACATTCATCTGCAGGAACCCCTCGTAGGAGGCGCGCTGCACGTCGATCAGGTTCGGCATCGGCGCTACCTCGGGAATACGCCCGAAGTTGTGACGAACCCGCTTGCGCCCGGTAAACGACCTTGTAATCGCGTTCATATATACTGCCTACCTACTTGCCCATGCGCTCGTCTGCGGCCACGAAAGCCCCGGCCGCCCGGGTGAAGCACTCGCCGCAACGCAGAGCGGGGCGGGAACCATCATGATTCCCGCCCGCTTTCAGATCCGGTTGGGCGACGGTGCAGCGAGCCCGCGCGCCCAGTTTGATTCGTTCGATCGTGCTACTTGACCTCCACGGCAGCCCCGGCGTCCTCCAGCATCTTGCGGATCTTCGCGACCTCATCCTTGCCGACGCCTTCCTTGACCGGCTTGGGCGCGGCCTCGACCAAGTCCTTGGCCTCCTTCAGGCCGAGGCCGGTGATGGTGCGGACCTCCTTGATCACGTTGATCTTCTTGTCGCCCGTCTTCGCCAGGATGACGGTGAACTCGGTCTGCTCTTCGGCCGGCGCGGCCGCCACGGCTCCGGCAGCGGGTGCGGCTGCCGCCACCGCAACCGGCGCGGCCGCAGACACGCCCCACTTGTCTTCGAGCAACTTCGAAAGCTCCGCAGCCTCCAGCACCGTGAGGCTGGACAGCTCATCCACCAGCTTTTGTAGATCAGCCATTTGTGTGTGTCCCTAATTTAGTCGTCTGTTGGTTCCATGCAACCCCGGATGTAGTCCAGGGCACGCTCTCAAGCCGCTACGGCCGCCTCGCCGCCCTCGCTCTTCCTGGCAAAGGCGCCAAAAACCCGAGCAAGCTGCCCGGCCGAGCCCTGGAGGACGCCGGCAACGCGAGTCGCAGGGGTGGCAACCATCCCCACGATGCGGGCGCGCAGCGCATCCAGGCTCGGCAGTTCGGCCAGTGCCCGCACCCCGGACGCGTCCAGCGTCTGGGGACCAAGCGCCCCGCCGATCAGCACGAGCTTCTCGTTGGTCCTGGCGAACTCGACGATCGCCTTGGCCGCCGCCACCGGATCCGTTGACCACGCAAGCGCGGTCGGGCCGGTCAGCATGGACTTGAGGCCGTCGAATCGGGTCCCTTCCAGGGCGAGGTGGGCCAGGCGGTTCTTCGCGATCCTGAAGGTCACGCCGGCTGCCCGCATCCGGCGCCTGAGATCCGTCGCCTCGGCAACCGTGAGACCCGTGTTGTGGGTGACCACGATCATCGAGGTGGCGGCAAGCGCCTCGTGCAGACCGGCGACAAACTCCCGCTTTTCAGTCCGGTCCACATCCCGTCTCCAGTGTGGCCTCGACGCGTTTGGACCGCGCCAGGGCCGGGTTGCCCTAGTTCGCCTGTCCAAAAAGCCGGAACCAACCCCCGGACCAGATCCGAGGGCCTTTCCCGTCTCCCGCGCGCGGACCCTGCGGTCCATTAAACCCTCGCTTGACCCGAGGGGACGTGCGGTCTCGGACAGGTTCGGGAACTCGCGTCCCCTGCCCGCCTGCCGATCAGGGCAGGCGTATTCTGTGATTCGGTCCCTCCCCCTTGCAGGAGGGATCGAAACTAACTCGGAGCCAAGCTTCCTATATCCACCCGCACGCCCGGCCCCATCGTCGAGCTGAGTGCCACCTTTTGCACATAAGTGCCCTTCGCCCCCGTCGGCTTGGCCTTCTGGATGGCATCGGCGAGCGCCCGCGCATTCTCCAGCAGCTTCTCGTCTTCGAAGCTCACCTTGCCGATGCCGGCATGAATGATCCCCGCCTTCTCAGCGCGGAATTCCACCTGCCCGCTCTTCGCCGCGGTCACTGCGCCCTTCACGTCCATCGTGACGGTCCCCAACCGGGGGTTGGGCATCAGGCCGCGCGGTCCCAGGATTTTGCCAAGTCGGCCGACCACACCCATCATGTCCGGCGTCGCAATGCAGCGGTCAAAGGCGATTTCGCCTGCCTGCACCTTCTCGGCTAGATCCTCGGCTCCCACCACGTCGGCCCCAGCCGCCTGCGCCTCCTCGGCCTTTGGCCCCCGGGCAAACACCCCAACCCGTACCGCCTTTCCTGTGCCGTTCGGCAGCGAGGTCAGCCCGCGCACCATCTGATCAGCGTGCCGGGGATCGATGCCGAGGTTCATCGACATCTCCACCGTCTCGTCGAACTTCGCCTTGGCGTTCTGCTTCACCAGCTTGATCGCGTCAGGCAGCGGGTATGCCTTGGTGGCATCGACGGTCTCGTACGCCTTCTTCAGCCGCTTGTCCTTGGCCATCGCTCAGCCCTCCACCACGGTGACGCCCATCGAGCGGGCGGAACCGATCAGCATCCTTACCGCGCCGTCGACGTCGTTGGCGTTCATGTCCTTCATCTTCTGCTCAGCGATCTCGCGGAGCTGCGACATGGTGATCTGGCCGACCGGCGCGCTTTTGCCCACGGTCTGGCTGCCCTTGTCGACCTTCGCCGCCTTCATCAGAAAATAGGTATTGGGCGGGGTCTTGGTAATGAATGAGAATGTGCGGTCGGCGTAGGCGGTGATCACCACGGGCACCGGCATCCCCGGCTCCATGTTCTGCGTCTGGGCGTTGAAGTCCTTGCAGAACTGCATGATGTTCAGCCCGCGCTGACCGAGAGCGGGGCCAACCGGCGGCGAGGGGTTCGCCTTGCCCGCTGGAATTTGCAGCTTGATGTAGCCGGCGATCTTCTTTGCCATATCCCTGGTCCTTGTCCTCGGGTCCCGGGACCGCGGTGCAAACGACGTCTCCACCGCAACTTGCGGTGGAGCAGCCTCCCGCGTTCCGATGGAGCGCCGGCGTTTAGCCGACCGAGGCGGTGGAGTCCAGGGGTGGCTCCGTCGCGATTGGCCTCGACGGCCAGCAGACGCCAAAGAGCCGCATAGGAATCGCTCTCTGTCGTCCGCCCAGTGATCTGCCGCCATTGCGAGCAAACCGGCCAGATTCGCGGTCAGCGGATGCTCGGCACCCGCTGCGTGCGGTCAGCGACGAGACGCGCCCCGGTGATCATCTAGGACCCCGGGATGATCGAGCCATCGAAGATCCGCTTCGATCCGCCGCTCCATACGGCCCGTCCACCTAGCGATCAGAGAGCGCCACAGGCGTGTCAAGCCAGTTGCTCCCCGCTCCCGCCGTGGATCGGCGTGCATCGCGTCAGCCGGAACCACGGTTATTGTGATCATGGTGCTCATCTGGCTTCTCCTTCCCTCGCGCCACAGCGAATTTGCCGTCCGGAAGGCGGCACCGCAGTGATCCGTCTCACACCTCACATGACCGGCTGGCGAAAGTCTCACGGCTACGGTTGACCGGATTTTCCAACCCGTAGTAGGAGTGCGGGGCCAGTTGCGAATCACTCGCATTATCGCCCGGAGGACCCGCATCAAATGCCCCTGCCCTGCCCCTCTCCCGTCCGCTGCCGCATCGCGTGGTGACCGCGGTGGCAAACGAACCGCCTGCCAGCCCATCGATCGGACCGTCCATCGATTGGGCTGCCGCGCCGACCCATAGCGCGATCTCCACGCATGACCTGATGGCCGGCGAGCGTGTCATCATCATTCGCCACGGCACCGAGGAATACCGACTGCGGATCACCGCTTCGGACAAGCTGATCCTGACCAAGTAGCCTTGGTCCCCACCTTCAGCCCCCTACGTCACCAACGACGCGCGGAAGCCAGCCTGGAACCCAGTCCCGACAAAGGAGGCACCCAGCATGCTAACGCGCCCAACCCGCTGTGCGATGGCGACGGCCTGCCTCGCCTCGGCACTTTGGACAAGCGCGGCGTGCGCGCAGGATGACCAGCAACCAGGTTTCATGACCGGCCTCTGGACCCGCAGCAATTTGTTGGGCGGCGCGGGCGGCGTGCGCTCGGGCCTGTGGAACCTTGGCATCACCATCGGGGTCCAGGACGTCAACGAGGTCTGGGGCAACGTCACGGGTGGTGTCCAGCGCGGCGCCAGCTACGACGGCGTGACCCTGTTGAGCGTCGGCCTCGATACCCAGCGCGCCTTTGGCTGGGAGGGCGGCACGTTCAACGTCAGCGCCTGGAACATCCGCGGCCGCAACATCGCCACCGATAACCTGCTAAACTTGCAGACCCCCAGCGGCTTCCTTGCCGCGGATACCACGCGACTGTGGGAGGTTTGGTACCAGCAGTCATTCCTCGACGGTCGCATCGACGTGAAGCTTGGCCAGCAGAGCCTCGATCAGGAGTTCATGACCAGCCAGGGTTCCAGCATGTTCCTCAATACCGTGATGGGCTGGCCAATGCTCCCCTCGGCCGACCTCTATGCCGGCGGCCCAGCCTATCCACTGTCGTCGCTAGGCGTGCGTCTGCGCACGCAGCCCGGCTACGGCATCACCACGCTGCTCGGAGTCTTTGCCGACAACCCGCCAGGCGGCCCGTTCAACGACGACGGACAGTTGCGCGGCAGCACCCTCTGGGGCGGCAATTTCAACCTGCGCACCGGCGCGCTCGTGATAGGCGAGATCCAGTACACGATGAACCAGCCCGGCAACGGCGACGTAGTTCATGGCGCCACGGCCTCCAGGCTGCCAGGCACCTACAAGCTGGGCTTCTGGTACGACTCAGGGCCGTTCCCCGATCAGCAGTTCGACAATACGGGACTGTCGCTGGCCGATCCTGCCAGCACCGGTATCGCCCTGACGCAGTGGAACAACTTCAGCATCTACGGGGTGGCGGACCAGATGATCTGGCGCCCCTCGGAGGACAGCCCTCGCTCCGTCAGCGTGTTCGCTCGGCTGATGGGTGCGCCAGGCGACCGCAACCTGATCAATTTCAGCGTCAACGCTGGTATCACCCTGAAGGCGCCCTTCGAGGGTCGCGACAACGACACGGTGGGCGTCGGCTTCGGCATCGCGCAGGTGAGTGGCGGGGCACAGGCATTCGACCGCTCTGTCGCTTTCTTCTCCGGCGCGTTCAACCCAGTCCGCACCACGGAAACCTTCATCGAGGTCACCTATCAGTACACCGTCGCGCCCTGGTGGCAGGTGCAGCCGGACTTCCAGTATGTGTTCAACCCCGGAGGCGGCATCCTCAACCCGAACCAGCCGACCCAACGCATCGGCAACGAGGCCATCTTCGGCCTCCGCAACACCATAACCTTCTGATCGCTTGCCCTCAGCGGATCAACAAGGTAGATGAGAATGCCTCGCAATATCAGCCAACCGGGTGCCGATCGATGCAATACTCGTCGTTTCTGGCGATGGCCTGCCTGACCATCACAATGACCGCGCAGGCCGCGGAGCCGAAGGGCTTCCTTGACGACGTTCGCCGCCATAGCCTGGCCACCTCCACGGTCCCCGCGAACGGAGATCAGAACCCGTATGCGGTAGTCGTGGCGCCGGTCTCGGTCGGCAGGATCCAGGCCGGCGACGTGCTGATTGACAACTTCAACGACCGCAACAACCTCCAGGGCCTCGGCAGCACCATCGTCACCTGGCGACCCGCGACGAAGCAGCTCAGCCTGTTCGCCGCGATTCCGCGAAACCTGCCGCAGTGCCCCGGCGGCGTTGGCCTCACCACCGCGATGACCATGCTAAAATCCGGCTGGGTGATCGTCGGCAGCCTGCCGAGCCAGGACGGCACGACGAAGACCAAGGGCCAGGGCTGCCTGATCGTGCTGGACGCCAACGGCAACGTCGCCGGCACCATCACCGGCCCGAACATCAACGGTCCCTGGGGCAACATGGCAGTGATCGACAACGGCGCCACCGCGACGCTGTTCGTCAGCAACACCGGTTTCGATGTAGGCCCGCCCGGCGACCAACCGCCGGTGGTGAACAAGGCGACCGTATTGCGGCTCGAACTATCCATGGCCGGTGGCAAGCCGCCGGTGGTGACCCGCCAGACGGTGATCGGCAGCGGCTTCGGCGAGCAGGCCGACAAGGACGTATTCATTATCGGCCCGACCGGCCTCGCGCTGGGCAAAGGCGGCGTGCTCTACGTTTCCGACGCGCTGAGCAACCGCATCGCAGCGATCCCCGACGCCGCGACGCGCGGCGACAGCGCCGGGACCGGCCGCGACGTGACCAAGGACGGACTGCTGAAGCGCCCTCTGGCGATGACCATGGCGCCTAACGGCCATCTGCTGGTGACGAACGGGCTGAACGGCCAGGTGGTGGAGATCGATCCGGAAACCGGCAGCCAGATCGCGGCACGCTGGGTTGACACCAACAAGGCCCAATCGCCACCGGGCAGCGGCGATCTGTTCGGGCTCGTCATGACACCGTCCGGCGATGGTTTCTATTACGTGGAGGACGAGGTGAACACGCTCGTGCTGGCGCATTGAGCGGCCGCCGCTCCTTCTTGGCCTCTGCCGCGGGGCTGGTCGCCGCAACCGGCTCGGCGCGTCTCGCCCAAGCGGCATCGGGCTGTCCGTTCCTGGGCGAGCATCAGGGGGGCATCGCCACGCCGCAGCAGACCCAGACTTACTTCGCCGCGCTTGACCTGACCGCGAAGAACGCCCGCGACATCGTGCGGATGCTACGTTCCTGGACCGATGCCGCCGCGCGCCTGACCCGCGGCCAGGATGCTCCGGACGACAGCGGCGAGGTGGCGGGTCTTGGCGCGGCCGGCCTGACCCTGACATTCGGCCTCGGCGCCGGACTGTTCGGGGACCGCTATGGCCTCGCCAGGCGGCGGCCGGATGCACTGGTCGATCTACCGGGCTTCAACGGCGATCAGTTGGTGGCGGAGCGCAGTGGCGGCGACCTCTCCATCCAGGCCTGCGCCGACGATCCGCAGGTGGCGTTCCATGCCGTGCGGCAACTCGTGCGTCTGGCCGACGGCGTAGCGCGGGTGCGCTGGACTCAGACCGGCTTCCTGCCGTCGACGCCCCAGGGCGAGACGCCGCGCAACCTGATGGGCTTCAAGGACGGCACTCGCAACGCGAACAGCCTCGCTGACAGGGTTTGGGTGGGCGAGGAAGGCCCCGGATGGATGCGCGGCGGCAGCTATGTGGTGGTCCGCAAGATCCGCATCGCACTGGAGCACTGGGACAGGACCGAGGTCGATTTCCAGGAGGAGGTATTCGGCCGCCAGAAGCGCTCCGGCGCACCGATCGGCCGCAGCCGCGAGCGCGATACGCCCGACTTCGAGGCGATGGACCAGGACGGCAGTCCGCTGATTGCGGAGAACGCGCATCTGCGCCTCGCCGCACCCGAGACCAACGACGGCACGCAAATCCTGCGCCGCGGCTATTCCTACAACGACGGCGCCAGCTTCACCGCCGAACGTTGGCCGCCGTGGCGGCAGGGCATCGAGTACGACGCCGGCCTGCTGTTCGTCGCCTATCAGCGTGACCCGCGCACCGGATTTATCCGGCTGTTCGACAAGATGTCGAAGATCGACGCGCTCAATCAGTTCACCACGCATGTCGGGAGCGGATTTTTCGCCTGCCCCGGCGGCGTGGCAGAGGGGCAATTCCTCGCACAGGGATTGTTCGACGGCGCCTAGACCGGGCTTTTGCATCCGCCGGGGCGAGCGCAGAATGCCCGGCGGAACCCTACATGCCCTATGCGCACACGCTCGCCGGCACACGCCACGTCTTCGACGACCTTCGCACGCTGCTGGCGCGCGCGACGCCGTTCCGCTCAGGCGATGCGCTGGCCGGTCTCGCAGCGAACTCTGCCGCCGAGCGCGTCGCCGCACAGATGGCGCTGGCCGATGTGCCGCTGACGACCATCCTCGCCGAACCGGTCGTTGCATATGAAACAGACGAGGTAACCCGACTGATCGTCGATACCCACGACACGGTCGCATTTGCGCCTGTAGCTACGCTGACCGTGGGTGAGTTCCGCGAATTCCTGCTCGCCGCCGAACCTGAGACGCTGGCCGCGCTGCGTCCCGGCATCACGCCGGAGATGGCCGCGGCCGTCAGCAAGCTGATGCGCCTGCAGGACCTGATCGCCGTCGCCGCCAGATGCCATGTCGTGACCCGCTTTCGAAACACGATCGGCCTGCCCGGCCATCTTTCCGTACGCCTGCAGCCCAACCATCCGACCGACGATCCGCGTGGCGTCGCCGCCTCCACGCTCGACGGCCTGCTGCTTGGCGCCGGAGATGCGGTGATTGGCGTCAATCCGGCGACCGACAGCGTCGATGCCGCATGCACTCTGCTCGCCATGCTCGACGCGGTACGTGAGCGCTACGCCATCCCGACGCAGACCTGCGTGTTGGCGCACGTCACCACGACAATGCGCGCGATCGAACGTGGCGCGCCAGTCGACCTCGTGTTCCAGTCGATCGGCGGCACCGAGGCAGCGAATGCCAGCTTCGGCGTCTCGCTCGCGTTGCTGCACGAGGCCCGCGAGGCGGCGCTGTCACTGCGGCGCGGAACGCTGGGCAACAACGTGATGTATTTCGAGACCGGCCAGGGCAGCGCGTTGTCCGCCGACGCGCATCACGGCGTCGATCAGCAGAGCATCGAGGCGCGCGCCTACGCCGTCGCCCGCGCCTTCTCGCCCCTGCTGGTCAACAGCGTAGTCGGCTTCATCGGCCCTGAGTACCTCTACGACGGCAAGCAGATCACCCGCGCGGGCCTCGAGGACCATTTCTGCGGCAAGCTGCTCGGCCTGCCGATGGGCATCGACGTGTGCTACACGAATCACGCCGAGGCCGATCAGGACGACATGGATGCGCTGCTCACGCTGCTGGGTGTCGCCGGAGTAACCTACGTCATGGGAGTGCCCGGCGCCGACGATGTGATGCTGTCATACCAGAGCACGTCATTCCACGACGCGCTGTATCTACGCGGCGCGCTCGGCCTGCGTCCGGCTCCGGAATTCGAGGCGTGGCTTGCGCGCATGGGAATAACCGGCGCGACGTCAGAGCGTATACCCGCCGCCCTGTCACCGGCGCTTATCGGTCTCGACTGATGCAGCGCTCCTTACGATGACAGCCAGCGGCGATTGTCCACCGACACGCCGGATCGATCTGCGACGCTTCACGCCAGCGCGCGTAGCGCTGGGTCGTGTCGGCAACGGCTTGCCGACTGCGGCGCATCTCGGCTTCCAGGCGGCCCACGCCGTGGCGCGTGATGCGGTCCACACCGCGCTCGACGTCACCGCGCTGCTCGCCGATCTCGAAGCAGCGGGTTTGCCGGGTACCGCAGTGCACAGCGAGGCGCCCGACCGGCGCACATACCTCCTCCGCCCAGACCTCGGACGGCGCCTGCGCGATTGCGCCGCTATCCCGTCCCTGCCAGGCGCCATGCTGTTCGTGGTGTGCGACGGTCTTTCGGCCGCTGCGGTGCAGCGCCATGCCGTGACGGTGCTGCGACACGTGGTCCCGCGTCTGTCCGGCCCAGTCGCTCCAATCCTTGTTGCTGAACAGGGCCGCGTTGCCCTGGGCGATGTTATCGGTGAGGCGATGGGGGCCGAAGCGGTCGCTGTGCTCATAGGCGAACGCCCAGGCCTGTCCGCGGCCGACAGCCTCGGCATCTATCTCACGTGGCAGCCGCACCGCGGGCGTACTGACGCGGAACGCAACTGCATATCCAACGTTCGTCCCGAGGGGCTGCCGCCCGAGACCGCAGGCAACAAGCTGCTATGGCTGATCGGTGCGATGCGGCGTCTTCGCCTCACTGGCGTCGCGCTGAAGGACGAGCAGCCCGGCGCACTGCGCGGCCCCGATTGACGGAGCGGGACCTGATGCCGGATGGTGCAAAAAAATTGGGTCCTGGGAGGATGAACATGCCGTCGGCAACCATGCGAGGCTTTCTCGGCTTCATCGCGGGAGCGATCGCCGTGCTGATCTTTCACCAAGGGATGGTAGAGCTGTTGCACGCGCTCGGCGTCGTGCAGTTCGCGCCGTACCGCACCACACCCGTGCCCCCGTTCGGCGTTCCCGTGATTGTCAGCAACTGCTTTTGGGGCGGGCTATGGGGCGTTTTGTTCGGTCTCGTGATGCCACGCTTCACCTGGCCGACCTGGCTGTGCGGGCTGCTGCTTGGGGTGCTCGCAGCGGTGGTCGGATGGTTTGTCGTCGCACCACTGAAGGGCATGCCAATTGCCGGCGGCTGGGTTCCGGCGAACATGCTGCGCTCGATGGTG
>Ga0210390_10005691_pt1 | contig 10434 bp, 5 predicted proteins | sample IncBWH11OmetaG_FD_161050 | JGI IMG/M metagenome (GOLD analysis project Ga0210390, IMG submission 161050) | Forest soil microbial communities from Barre Woods Harvard Forest LTER site, Petersham, Massachusetts, United States - Inc-BW-H-11-O ... | reverse complement strand
GTCGCCGAGCAGCGCCTCGCGCACAATTTTGATGGGCGGAAATCCCTGGCGGAGGAAGTTATTGTGGAACTCCTCGAGCGAGAACGCCGCGCCCTGTTTTGTCCTGAGATCTTCACGAAGCTTCATGATTTCGAGCTTACCGAGGGTGTAGTAGAGATAGGTGGGATCCGCCGTGCCCCGCTTGGTTTCGACGAGCGCCGCCTCCTTCGATTGGTAGCCCTCTTTCTGGAAGAAGTCGACAGCTTCGTCAAAACTCATCTTGCCTGTATGCATTTCGATGCCGACTATAAAGCGGGCGTTGCGCAAAAGTGCGTCCTGTAACTGACCGAGGCGCAGGAATTTCGCTTCGCGCTCGTCTTTCGCCCCATGGCCGGGCTGACCATAGCCCTCGTCGAGCATCATCTGTTCGCAATAATGGGCCCATCCCTCGACGTTGGTGGTGGCGCCAAGGAGTTTGCGCACGCGACTGGGCGCCTGCGGAACCCAGAGGAACTGCACGTAGTGGCCCGGGTATGCCTCGTGCACGGCGGTGGAGATCACCGTGCCCATGTTGAAGGAGTGCATGAAGCCTTCGACCTCGGCCGGCGTCATGGAGGGGTCGGGCAGCGTGACGTTGAAGTAGGCCTCGGTGGCGTGCTTCTCATAGGGACCGGGCGTGTCCATGGAAGCAAAGGTGGTGGCGCGCATAAAGGGCGGCGTCTCTTCGACGGTGGGCCGGATATCGGACGGGACGGTCACGATGTGATGCGTGCGAATGAAATCGAGCAGGCCGTCGAAGGTTGCGGTGAAGGTCTGGATCAGCTTATCGGGTGCGGGATGCATCTGGCCGAGTTCGTCCACGACGGCGTGCGGATCCTTTTCCGGCTCCAGTTCTTTCGCGATTTGATTGAAGTGCGCCTGATTTTTGTGCAGGTCGGCCCAGCCGATTTCGAGCAGCTTGTCGAGCGGCAGATCGACCATTTCGTCGTATTGGAGCTTTTTGGAGAAGGTGTCGGCGCCGATACGGAAGTCGCCATTGGAATTGGGCAGCAGGTCCGTCTTGAGCCATCCGAGGAAATTGTTGAGCGCGGCAACGACCTGGGAGTTGGCGTGCGCGAATTCCTCTTTGAGCGCGGGATCTCTGGCATCGGTGAATGCCGCGGGCACGTCATGTTCGAAGAAGCTTACGTTGCCCGGCAGCTGCTCAATGGCGATTTCGGTATAAATGCGCGGAGGATTCTTGAGGTTCACGCGGGCTTCGTCGAGCAGCGCGGGAATCTGGCGCTCGCGCGCGACGAGAGAGCGAAGACGCTGATCGGGTGAAGCAAACTTGCGCTCCATGATGGTGAATGCGCCATTGGTCGCGAGGGTGGTATAGAAGTCCGGATCTTTTTCCCACGGTCGAATGGTTTGCAACGTGAGGAGTGTGGAACGGATGTTGCCGAGCACGATGTCGCAGTCGCCGCGCGTGGTGAGGTCAAACGATGCTTTGGCACGCATGTCGGCGAAGCGTTTTTCATACTTCTGGAGCGCCGCGATCTGTGCGGTCATGGTCGGCTGGCTCATGTCTTCGAGCTTGGCGTCGTACTGGTGATAGCCGATGGACGTGCCCTGCGTGGGCTGATAGGGAAAGTAGACCTGATCGAAATACTCATCCGAGACGTGGACGAATTCCTTGTCCCAGTAAAGCTCAGTCAGTTTTTTCTTTTCGGCTTGACCCGTAAGTGGGGCAGACATGCAGGCTCCGATGGCAAACAAGAGAGCGAATTTCTTCACGTTACCTCTCGGGGATGGAGACGGACATTTCATACGTTAACAGCCGTGGGCGCGAGGCTGGAGAGCAATTCGCGGATTTCGAGCAGAACCTCGTCAGGCCGCGCGGTGGACAAAGGATACTTGAGGACTCCCTGGGGTGTGAACTGCGCGCCACGCTTGGCGTTGCGTGCCACGAGAGCGAGGAGCTGCTGCGGATCGACCTTGGCGGTTTCAGTAAAGCGAATCTGTAGTTCGGAGCGGCGGCGATCGATTTGGGCGATGCCCATGCGTTCGCATTCGAGGCGCAGCGCAGCCGCTTCGAGCAGATAGACCGTGGAGTCGGGCAGCGGGCCGTAGCGGTCTTCCATTTCGGCGCGAAGATCGGCGATCTCTTTTTCGGCGGTGGTACCGGCGATCTTTTTGTAGAGGCGGAGGCGCTGATTTTCTTCGGTGACGTAGCTTTCGTCGATGCGGAGGGCAATGCCGAGATTGAGCTGGGTTGCGGGACGTTCCTCGGCGCCCTCGCCCTTCATCTCCTTGACGGCGGCTTCCAGCATGGAGGTGTAGAGTTCGAAGCCCACGGCTTCAATGTGGCCGCTTTGTTCGCCGCCGAGCATGTTGCCGGCGCCGCGCAGTTCCAGATCGAGAGCGGCAATTTTGAAGCCGGCGCCGAGGTCGCTGAACTCCTTGAGAGCGGCGAGGCGGCGACGGGCAACTTGACTCAATTCTTTCTCAGAAGGAATGAGCAGATAGGCATAGGCGCGGCGGTTGGAGCGGCCGACGCGTCCGCGGAGCTGGTAGAGCTCGCTGAGGCCGTGGCGGTCGGCGCGGTTGATGAGAATGGTGTTGGCGAGCGGGATATCGAGGCCGTTTTCAATGATGGTGGTCGCGACCAGCACGTCATACTCATGGCGCATGAAGGCCAGCATGACGCGTTCAAGCTCGTTTTCGGTCATCTGGCCATGGCCCACGGCGACGCGCGCGGCAGGAACCAGTTCCTGAATGCGCGCGGCAATTTCAAAGATGGATTCGACGCGGTTGTGAACGAAGTAGACCTGGCCGCCGCGCTCGAGTTCGAGTTCAACGGCCGAGCGCACCAGCTTTTCGTCGAACTTGGCAACGACGGTCTGGATGGCCATGCGGTCTTTGGGGGCGGTCTCGATGATGCTCATGTCGCGCAGTCCGACCAAGGACATGTGGAGGGTGCGCGGAATCGGCGTCGCGCTCATGGCGAGCACATCGATCTCTTTGCGCATCTGTTTCAGGCGCTCCTTGTGGCGCACGCCGAAGCGCTGCTCCTCATCGACGATGAGGAGGCCGAGGTCCTGGAACTTGATGTCTTTGGACAGAACGCGGTGGGTGCCGATGAGGATGTCGACCTTGCCGGCTTCGACCAGTTCGAGGATGGCCTTCTGCTCTTTGGGCGAGCGAAAGCGGGAGATCATTTCGATGTTGATGGGGAACTGGGAAAAGCGGCGCTTGAAGGTCTCGAAGTGCTGGAAGCAGAGCACCGTAGTGGGGGTGAGAACGGCGACCTGCTTGCCGTCCTGCACGGCTTTGAAGGCCGCGCGCATGGCCACTTCAGTCTTGCCGTAACCTACGTCGCCGCAGAGCAGGCGGTCCATCGGCGTCGTCGCTTCCATGTCCTGCTTGATGGCGCTGATGGCGGTGAGCTGGTCGTCGGTTTCGTTGTAGTCGAAGGAGTCTTCGAACTCGCGCTGGAATTCGTTGTCGGGCGAGAAAGCGGTGCCGGGTGCGGTGTGGCGTTCGGCATAGAGCTTGAGCAACTCGGCGGCCATGTCCTGCATGGCCTTGCGCACGCGGGCCTTGGTTTTGACCCACTGCTGCGAGCCGAGGCGGTTGAGCACGGGCGCGGGACCGGAGTCGGTCGAACGATATTTCTGGATCAGGTCGAGGCGCGTGAGAGGGACGTAGAGCTTGGCCTGCTCGGCAAACTCGAGGATCATGAACTCGACCGCGAGTCCATCCTGCACGATTTCTTTCAGGCCCTGATATTGCGCGATGCCATGTTCGACGTGGACGACGTAATCGCCGATGGTGAGGTCGCGGAAGTCGGAGACGAAGGCCGCGGTCTTGGAGCGTTTGGGCTCGGGGCGCGCGTGGATATCGGCATCGTCAGAGAGATCGTTGGCGCCAAAGACGACCAGGTTAGCTTCGGGAAAGCTGACGCCCGAGGCGATTTGAGTGCGCACGATGACGGGCACGCGCAGGTCGCCGGCCAGATAGCTGGCCTCGTCGAACATGGTTTCGCTGGTGGGGTGCGAAGGGCGACTGCCAAGGCGGTAGGGGATCTGATATTCGCGCATCACGGTGGCCATGCGCTCCACGTCGCCCTGCGTGGGCACGGCAAGAACGATGCGCTGTGTGGAGGCCATGAGATTGCGCAACTGGTCGGTGAGTGCGGGAATCGAGCCATGAAAGCGCAGGGTGGGGCGCGAGTTGAGTGCGATCTCGCCCAGCGTGTTGTCTTCGTCGAGGACGTCGACGGCGCCGAGTTGATCGAGGTCGAGGCCGGGATGGGAAGAGAGCATGGCCTGGAGGATTTCGGGACGCAGATAAATGTCTTCGGGCCGGATGAGCGAGCCGATGCCGCTGCGTTCGTGGCGCTGCTCGACTTTGTTCCACCAGCGATCGATCTGGTTGCGCACCATGGCGGGCTCGTCGACGAAGAGGGCGCACTTGGGCAGGAGCTTGAGCAGATGACTGTCGGCACCGGCGACGCAACTGAAGAATTCCCAGCCGGGAAAGACGCTGACGCCACCGGCCGCGGCGGCTTCAGCGGCCAGTTCGTCGTCTTCTGCTTCGACGCGCTGGCGGCTGAGCCGTGCGTTGACGGCAGCCAGCAGGCGCTCTGTGACCGGAGTTTCGGTGAGCGGAGAGATCTGGGTTTCGTCGAGGCCCGACTGGGAACGCTGCGTCTCAGGATCGAACTTGCGGATGGTTTCGATTTCGTCGCCGAAGAACTCGATGCGTATGGGGCGATCGGATTCTGGCGAATAGATGTCGAGGATGCCGCCGCGGCGCGTGAACTGGCCGGGCATCTCGACGAGGTCCATCTGGGTGTAGCCGACGCTGGCGAGGTGGGCGGTGAGGACTTCGATGTCGACTTCTTCGCCGCGGCGCAGGGTGAGGGCGAGGCTGGCGTAGTAATCGCGATCGAAGAGCTTGAGCGCAGCGGCTTCGGCGGGCGCGATGAGGACGGAGACGGCGCCGGTGGCGAGTTTCCAGAGAGCGGCCGCGCGCTGCTCCTGGACGTCGGGGTGCGGGGATAGATTCTCGAACGGAAGGACGTCGTGAGCGGGAAAACGGACCACGCGCTCGGGATCGATGGCGCCCGTGAGCTCGCAACCGGCGCGGAGCGTGGGCTCCAGAGCCTCGGCGGCCTTGTTGTCGGCCACGACGACGATGACGGGCTGGCGCGCGGCACGGGCCAGCAGCGGGAGGTAGAGGGAACGGGCGGTGGTGGTCAATCCGGACACACGCCTGCGCCCCGTACCAAGGCTGAGGTGCCTCTGTACGCGCTCGAATGCGGAGGAGTGCTCCAGCTCCGCGAAAATTTCGCGGACGAACGGGAGGATCATGCAGTTTCCAGTTTACCGCTTGCGGAGGCGAACGGAATCGCAGCTGCCGTCGCTGGCCCAGCCCCCGTCGACGGAGAGGCAGTGGCCATTGACGAAGCTGCTTTCGCTGGGGTCGGCAAGGAAGAAGATGGCGCGGGCGATGTCGTCGGGCGAAGCAAAGCGGCCCATAGGGACGCGACCGGTGATGTCAGCATCGGTGTAGCTGCCGCCGGCCTGGTCGGCCGCGTCCATCTCAGTCTTGACCCAGCCGGGACAGACGGCGTTGACACGCACGCCACGACCGCCCCACTCGGCGGCGAGGGTGCGGGTGAGTCCGATGAGGCCGTGCTTTGAGGTGTTGTAGGCAGCGCGGTCGGAAACGGCGAGGAGCCCGGCGACGGAGGCGACGTTGACGATAGCGCCACTGCCGGCGGCGAGCATTCGTTTGCCGAAGACCTGGCATAGGAGAAACGGGGCGACCAGGTTCACGTCGATGACGCGGCGATAGTCAGCGAAGGTCGTCTCCTCAGCCGGGGCGATGTGGCTGATGCCGGCGTTGTTGACGAGGACGTCGGCGCGGCCAAAGAGCTCAAAGACGCGGAGGGCGAATTCGTCGACCGAGGTTTCGCGGGTGATGTCGCCGGCAAAGCCCATCGCTTCGCCGGCCTTGGCTTCGATGGCATTGATTGTGGCGGTGGGTTCGTGCAGGTCGATGATGGCGACGGCATAGCCGCGCTCGGCAAAGAGCTCGGCGGTGCGGCGGCCGATGCCTTGCGCACCGCCGGTGACGACTGCAACGCGCTTGTTCATGGATGCTTCTCCGGGCTAATGTGGACGGCCGGGCAGAACAAAATGCTCGGCGCAGCGCGGCTCGTAGGAATCGCCGGGCATTTTAATCGGGCTGTCGTAGGGCGCGGGCTTGCCTGCGATGAGGCGCTGCGAGTAGAGGGCGCGCGCGCCGCAACTGCAATAGGCCATGCACTCGGTGACGCTACCGCCGTAGGCGTTTACGAGCCAATGAAGGGTCAGCGTCTCGCCAAAAGGGATGGCGCGGAAATCGAGATCGAGGCCGGCGACGAGCACATCATGATTGGCATCGAGGAGGTGTTTGGTGAAGAGGAAAAGATCGCTGACGAACTGGCCTTCGTCGATGGCGATGCATTCGACGCGCTTGCCGATGCGTGCTTCGAGGTCCTCGAGCGCGGGGACCACTTCCCAGGGATTGTGCGACTGGAATTCGAGGGCTTCCATTTTGGCATGCCCGTTGGGATTGCGGCTCTCGAGGATGCCGGGGCCGCCCTTGGTGTCGTCGCTCGGCTTGAGGGCGAGAACATACTGGTGGGCATACTGGCGGCGCATGTCGGCGCGACGCAGCAGCTCCGCGGTCTTGTTGCTGCGCATGGGTCCCAGCAAGAGTTCGATCTTTCCCGGCACGATGGGCCTCCGCGCATCCGGAGCGCAGGACGCGCTCACGGGCTTCTATGATAGCGCCGGCGGCGGCGATGAGCCGTGAGGCCGGCGCGCTGGTTCACTTGCCGAGTTCTTTGATGAATGCGTAGAAGAAGTCGAGCGACTTCCAATAGGACTCGACGGGGACGCGTTCATCCTGTCCGTGGGCACGGTCGTCGTCGCGTTCGAGGGCGATGGCCGAGTAGCCGTAGGACGGAATGCCCGCCCAAGCGAAGTAAATAGAATCGCTGGCGCCGTTTTCCATGACCGGCGTGACCGGTGTGCCGGGCCAGATTTGCTGGGTGATGCGCGTGAGCGGCTCGAAGACCTCCTGGATGGGCGCGGGCGGGGCGATGGCCTTGCGCTCGGGCGCAGTATCGGCCACGATGCCGGCATCGGAGACATATTTCACACTGAGCGCAGGGTCGGCAAAGACGGCGATGAGCTGCTGGCGCGTCTCTTCCGGCGAGTGGCCGGGAAAGATGCGGCAATTCACGTTGGCCTGGGCCGTCTGGGGGAGCGCATTGTTGGCGTGTCCGGCGGAGAGGCGCGTGGCGACGCAGGTGGTGCGGAAGTTGGAGTTGAAGCTTGGTTCCGCGCTGAGACGCGCGATGGCGGCGGGGTCGGGCGGCGTGGCGAGGATGGCGCGCATGTCGGATGCGGTCTGCCCGGTTTCGCGCTCGGCAAGATTCTTGAAATAGGTGCGTGTGACTTCGTTCAGCTCAAAGGGGAACGAGTAGGCGGAGAGTTTATTGAGCGCTGAGGTGAGTTCGTAGATGGCGTTGTCGGGACGGGGGAGCGAGCTGTGGCCGCCGCGATTGAGCGCGGTGATCTGGAAATCGGAGTAGACCTTCTCGGTAGCTTCGACGTCTGCCACGACGGAGCGCCCGTGGTCGAGCTCTACGCCGCCCGAGTCAGGATTGATGACGTAGGCCGCGTCGACGAGGTCGCGATGCTGCTGCACGAGCCACGCAGCCCCGTTGAATTTCCCACCTTCCTCATCGGCGGTGAGGGCGAGGATGAGGTCGCGGTGCGGCTTGTAGCCTTCGCGATGGAGGCGCAGGAAAGTGGCGACGAGCGCGGCGTCGGAGTCCTTCATGTCCTGGGTGCCACGGCCGTAGTAGTAGCCATTCTGCTCGATGAACTCGAAAGGATCGGTGTGCCAGTCGGCGCGCAAAGCCTCAACCACGTCGATGTGGCAGAGGAACAGAACGGGCTTCCCGGTGGGCTGGCCGCCGGCGTGCATGCGCACGACGAGATTTTGTTTGCGGGGATCGGGACCAAGCAGACGGACGTCTTCGGGAGCGAAGCCGGCGTCGAGGAACCGTTTTTGCATGGCGACGGCCGCGGTGGTTACGTTGCCGCTGGGCGTGTCGGTGGTGTTGATCTCGATGAGCTGCTTGAAAATCTCGCGGGCTTCGGCACGATCAGACGGGGAGGCGGTGGGCAAACTGGTTTGTGGGAGCAGAGGCAGACTGAGACAGGCAACGAAGCAAGGGATCGCCAGAAAGCTGGCGCGGGGTTGAAGACGCATGTGCGCATTGTAAAGGGACGAAACGGATATTAAAGGGCAAAGAACGAGGGGTTGGCTCGGGTTTGCGTTCGGCAGCAAATCGTTTTATCGTGGTGCGGCTCATGTTTTCGAGGTGCATCATGCATTCAAGAAGTTTTGTCGCTGCCTTTTTTGGTTTTTGTGCCGTTGCCGTCTCCGCCGTTGCCTCTGCAGGGCAGAGCGCGCCGGAGCGTCCGAAGATCACAGGAATTTCGCATCTCGCGGTCTACACGAGTGACGCTGCGGCGACTGAGCACTACTACAAGGACATCATTGGCGCGGCCAAGCAGCCGGACCCGGAGAATGCGCAGGGGGTGCGTTACGCGGTGAGCGCGACGCAGTTTATCGAAGTGCTGCCGCTGCCGGCGGGCGCGGGCATCAACCGGCTGGACCATGCGGCATTCAACACGGCCAGTGCAGAGGGCATGCGCAAATACCTGGCCGCGAAGGGGTGGACGACGCCGGCTAAGGTGACACACGGAAGCGATGGCAGCCGCTGGTTTGAAGTCAGCGATCCGGAAGGCAACAAGATCCAGTTTGTGCAGCCGGCTGACAATGCCGCGGCACCCGATGCACCGAACGCGATTGGACATCACGTCATCCACATCGGGTTCCTGGTGCACGACCGGGCGAAGGAAGACACGTTTTATCGCGCGCTGCTGGGCTTCCGGCCTTACTGGTTTGGCGGCATGAACGACACGAAGGTTGACTGGGTAAGCCAGCAGGTTCCCGATGGACACGACTGGCTGGAATACATGCTGACGAGTGGACCTTCGGGCACGGGAATCCCTGCGAATATCACGCAGCGGAACCTCGGGGTTCTGGATCATCTCTCAATCGGCGAGGTATCGGTTTTCGATGCGTACAAGGTGCTGGAGTCGGGCAACCGGCTGGGCGGGCGGCACGACGACGCGCCGAAGATCGGCAAGGACGGCAAGGGGCAGTTCAACCTCTATGACCCGGATGGAATCCGGCTGGAGTTAATGAATTTCCACGCGACGGAAAAACCTTGCTGCTCGTCGTTCACAGCGGAGGATCCGGCGGAGTAGGAATTCGAAGAAATTCGAAATTGGCTTGTGCGGGCGGCCGGCGCGAAAGATCGGCCAGCTTTGCTTCGCGATAAAATCGTAGCTACGTATGCTTGCTACTGCGCTTTCGCCTGAGGTGATGGCCAAGTACGAACCGGTCATCGGACTCGAAGTTCACGTGCAATTGCTGACGGCCTCGAAGGCCTTTTGCGGCTGCGCGAATCGATTCGGTTCGGAACCCAACACCAACATTTGCCCGGTGTGCCTGGGACTGCCGGGAGCACTGCCGGTGTTGAATGCGAAAGCGGTCGAGTTTGCCGTGCTGGCCTCGCTGGCGCTGAACTGCACGATGAACGAGCGTTCGATTTTTGCGCGGAAGAATTACTTCTATCCGGACCTTCCCAAGGGCTACCAGATTTCGCAATACGACAAACCGCTGGCCGAGCATGGGTGGATCGATGTGCCGACGGCGGATGGGAGCACGAAGCGGATCGGGATCACGCGACTGCACATGGAAGAAGACGCGGGCAAGAGCCTGCACGAGGGGTTTTCCGACTCGGCGACGCATACGTATCTGGATCTGAATCGCTGCGGAACGCCGCTGATTGAGATTGTGTCGGAGCCCGATATCCGGACGCCGGATGAAGCGTTTGAATATCTCACGCGGTTGAAAGAGATCCTGCTCTACACGGCGGTTTCGGACTGCAACATGGAGGAAGGCTCGCTGCGTTGTGACGCCAACGTGAGCGTGCGTCCGAGGGGCCAGGAAAAATTTGGCACCAAGGCGGAAGTAAAGAACGTGAACAGCTTCCGTTTTATCCGCGCGGCGCTGGAATACGAGATCGAGCGGCAGATTGAATTGATCGAAGCGGGTGGGCGCGTGGTGCAGGAGACGCGGCTGTGGAATGCGGCGGAAGGCCGAACCTATGCGATGCGATCGAAGGAGCAGGCCCACGATTATCGTTATTTCCCGGAGCCGGATTTGCCGCCGTTGCTCGTGACGCCGGAGTTTCTGGCCGAGGCAAAGAAGAAGCTGCCCGAATTGCCGGAAGCGCGGCGCGCACGGATGATCGCGGAGTACGAGTTGAAT
>Ga0210390_10005689_pt1 | contig 10435 bp, 12 predicted proteins | sample IncBWH11OmetaG_FD_161050 | JGI IMG/M metagenome (GOLD analysis project Ga0210390, IMG submission 161050) | Forest soil microbial communities from Barre Woods Harvard Forest LTER site, Petersham, Massachusetts, United States - Inc-BW-H-11-O ... | reverse complement strand
GTTGCGGTAATCTTTCCTGTTTTCATTCAGCGCAAAATTTGAAGGCTCGCTTTCGTGAATCGCAAACTTCACATATTAGTTGCAGGAGACGGCAGTGAAATCTGCGAATTCGTGGCGAGCCTGTTAAGACCGGAGTTTGAGGTGGTCGGCGTCGCGATCAACGGGCGAGATCTCGTCTACGTGGCCCTCGATTTGATGCCGGACGTGATCGTTTTGGATACCTCGCTGCCTACGCTGGGCGGAATTACTGCGATGAACGAACTTCACGCCACGGGGACATACATTCCCGTGGTTCTCTTCAGTGGATTATTCCGCCGAGTGGGCATATCCAGATTCCCGGGAGCACTGGTGTACGTTGACAAATCGGATCTCGACTCGGATTTGGCCCACGCCATACGATGCGCCAAGTCCGGCAAACAATTCCTTTCGCGAAGTATTGCGCTATTCCCCCCGCAATAGCCCGCGCCTCGGGCCGGCGTTCCGCGGATAACTCGCCATCCCCAGTCAAGATTCGATTCCTGGGGTACGAAGCAACGGAATTTGAATTTGCCAACAAGCCACTTCTGCCGGAACCATCTTTGAGATAAGCCGGCGTGATTCAGCTCAAATTGGCGTGCGGCCTGAATGACTGCCTTCGGAATCAAATGGAGCAACTGGTCGTTGGTGAAAAGGCCCCGCGCGGAGTGATGGATGGGCCATCCCGTAGGTTGAAAAAATCTCCCTCGATCTGAAAAATTGGCTGGTGTACCATCCTGCGCATACTTGCCGGGTCCCACTGGAGTTGCTTGCTCTCCCATAGAGGCTTAGGCGTTCTGCCTGCGGATGTGAAATATGCGTGCCAACCCAGCGCGTCGAAGGAACACGAAGAAGCCGCGACGACAAGTCGCCAAAGCCGGCCTTGCCATCCGTCGTGCGATGAATGCCATCCCCCAATTGATTTGGTGTGGGTCTCCCGACGGTTCGGTGGAGTACTGCAACAAGGCCTGGCTAGAATATACCGGTCTAACCGCAAAAAAAGTACAAGGTTGGGGCTGGACTTCTGCCATTCATTCTGAAGATCGGAACAGCCTGCTCGCGATGTGGCGCCGTGTCATACGCGAAGGCGTGACGGGTCTGGCCGAAGCGCGCATGCGCAGAGCAGACGGGACTTTCGGCTCGTTTTTGGTTCGCGTGATGCCCGAACGGGACGACCACGGCCGAATTGTCAGATGGTATGGGACAAGCTCAGAGATTCAAGCTCGTAAGAGTGCTGGACAATCTCTCGGGGAGGCAGAGCGACTCTTCGGACCCATCGCCGACACGACTCCAATCCTGATCTGGACCTCCGATAAAAGCAAGCTCTGCACCTACTTCAATAAGGCTTGGCTCGACTTCACCGGCCGGGAATTGGAGGCGGAACTCGGGAACGGCTGGGCGGAGGGAGTACACCCCGAGGATCTGATGAGGTGCATGGAAACGTACTCACGTGCCTTTGATCTTCGTCAGACCTTCAGAATGGAATATCGGCTCCGGCGGCATGACGGAGTATATCGTTGGATTTTGGACATCGGTGTGCCCTGGTTTGATCAGGATGGCGGTTTTGCCGGCTACGTCGGGACTGGCTTCGACGTTACCGAACGCAAGCAGATCGAAGAAGAATTGCAAAAGGGGGAGGAACGTTTTCGCCTGGCAGCCCAAATCGGAAAGATGCTTGCCTATGAATGGGATGCAGGCACTGACGCGATCAAACTGTCGGGGGAGTTCGCCGAGGGTCCCGGGGCAAAAAATGGAACGATGATCACCGGCGAGAGCCTCTTGGCGAAGGTTGTTCCCGATGATCGAGAAAAACTTGTGGCAGAGGTCGCGAGTATTAGCTCTGAAAGACCCAACCTGCACCTCGAGTTTCGTGTGACGCGTTCCGACGGAACTGTGATTTGGATGGAGAGAAACGGCCATGGGCTGTTTGATGAGAAAGGGCAGCTGTTGGGAACTGTGGGCATGATAACGGACATCACGGAGCGCAAACGGTCAGAGGAAATTGTCGGAAGCGTAAGCCGCCAGTTGATTGAGGCTCAAGAGCAGGAACGCATGCGCATCGCAAGAGAGCTTCATGACAACACCAATCAGCGGCTCGCGCTCTTGGCTGTGGAAATCGAGCAAATCAAGAGCGATTTCCCGCTTGGGGTGGCCGAGCTCCACGCCCGGTTGGAAAAAATTCGGAGAAGTGCAGAGGATATTTCGAGAGACGTCCAGGCCCTGTCACATGAGCTGCACTCTTCGAAACTGAGCTACCTTGGCCTCATAGCTGCGATGCAAAGTGCTTGCAACGAGTTCAGCGCGGCGCAAAAAGTGGAGGTCGTATTCGAGAACCGCGATATACCCAGCCGCGTGCCTCCTGAAGTTTCGCTCTGCATGTTCCGAATTCTCCAGGAAGCCTTGCACAATGCTACAAGGCATGGCAAAGCACGCAAAGTCCAAGTCCAATTGTGGGGGACGCCTGATGAAATTCGTTTGCTGGTTATGGACTTGGGTGCTGGCTTCGATCTCGAAGCAGCGAGGAAAGGCCCGGGGCTGGGCCTGCTGAGCATGCAGGAGCGAGTACGGATGATGAAGGGGACGCTATCCATCGAGACGCATCCCGGGTTCGGCACGGCAATCCGTGTTTCGGTACCGGTTAGTCGGAAACCCAGCTCCATGGGTGCGGCGGGTTAATTTGCCGAGCCTGTGAAGCCAGGATGCGGGCCATGGCTAGTGGGGGAGCGCTTTACCAATTCGGTGTCCACTGAATAAACTCACCGGCAGAGTCAAGGAAAGTCTGAGTCGCCGACCAAGCCCTGGCAGACCATCCTGACAGACCATTTGTCTCCCGATCGCGGCCACTGTTGGAAAAGCAATTTGGATGCCGCTTTTGATTTTACAAGGTTACCTAGCGCCTATGCGCTCGATGGTCCTCGCTCAACATCGTCAGATGACCCTGGACTCAGAAAGACTTTTTTGGGCTTGGGTGCAAGCTTGCAAATTTGCCAGGCAGCTTCGAGTCCAGGGACCCCGATATCCTAAAGAATCGATTCCGGCCGTAGTTCTTCGACTTTGTGAACGGCTCCGTCCCGTCTGAGACTTCACCTACGAAGTCCCTGCCCGACTTCTTATCGGGGTGGAAATTGACTTCATCAAACCCATTCAGGAAATCTTGCTCGGCCGCGGTGTTATTCTTTGGCACGCCCCCGACAACAGCCAAGCGAGGAAGCGTGCGGGCAAACCTGAAGGGGCGATGAATTCGCCAGGCGAGCGATCAATTGGGAATGCGAGGCGAGGTCGCGCCTGGAATGGCTGCACTTTCCGGGCTCACTTCTTCCGGAACTTTGGCGGAAAGCGCAAATCGGAAGAAGCGAGGGGATCCTCGATGTTTCCAATATTCGGAGATGTACGAAGAGATCTTCACACCATTTCTCAAGGCGCTGAAGAAGCTATGCTGCGAAGGATCGACCACGATCCCCATGTGACCCCGCCAAACTACCAGGTCCCCAGGTCTTGGTTGAACAACACGCTGGAATTCTTCGATTCCCCGATAAACAGCGCGGGAGGTCGCGTACTGGTAGTGCAGCCCAACACGTTCATACAATGAATGGACGAGGTGTGAGCAATCGAATTTAGTGGATTGCAATTGAGAACCAAACTGCACGAGATAATTCTGCGCGACTGGTGACTCGATGGTTTGTGTGGGCACGGAGCCCTCCATAGAGTGAGCCGGTAAAGCGCAAATAAAAATGACCAGGAGAAGAACCAGGACCCTGAGATTATTGTTTACGGTTTTCATTCGACGACCAGAGCGGTTGTGTCCTTACGGATGGAGGTTACCGCGGAAGAAGAAGTAGTTCGTTGCGCGAACGCAAACAGGATGGAGAAATTTGAATTTATGCGGGCCGTCCCATTCCGATCTGGCTTGTAAGGCGACCCTCCGTCACCGATTTCGATACCGCGAAACTTCGATCCGATGGGTCCTGCGATGGCGACCACCTGGCTGAAATTCACCAGATTGTGGTTGATTTAAACCATGGCCACTCGGAACTCAACTCTTGCAAGTATGACCGCAAATGGATTTGGCTGAATCAATGAGACTTTGGGTCGCGCCGATTTGTTCACTTATGGCCTCCGCCTTGCTAAGTGATGTGTATGGCTATCTTAAGTTTTGGCGACAAATCAAGCATTTCACGAGTGAGGGTTCTCGTTGTCGAGGATAATGAGCCGTTCCGAGAATTCACACTTTCCATATTGGGAAAGAATGCGGGATTGGAGGTCATCTGCGAAGCCTCAGACGGCCTCGAAGCAGTTCACAAAGTCGAAGAGCTGCGGCCGGAATTGATTCTTTTGGATATTGGGCTCCCCGGCCTGAACGGACTCGAAGTTGCCAGGCAAATTTGCAAGCTTTCACCCAAACCCACCATCGTATTTCTGAGCCAGGAATCTTCTGCAGATATGGTACGGGCCGCGCTCCGCTTGGGAGCGATGGGTTACGTTGCGAAAGCGCGTGCCGGAAGCGATTTACTACCGGCCGTGGAAGCCGTCGTTCAGGGAAAACAATACGTGAGTGCTGGATTGATGGACCACGTGCCATCCGACATCGTGTAAGAAAAGGCCGCGGGCTGGTTTGTTTTCAGAAGGTAGGCCGATCGTCCAGTTTTTCCGCAAAAATGATGAGTGACTCGCACAGTCGATTGGAGAGCTCGTTATGGACCCACGCCGTCAAAGTTGCTTAATCGACGTGCCGTGGTATTAAGCGGATCAGTGGACAAACTTCAGAGACCGTGAACTGACAATGCCCGGAAGCTGCAAGGAAGAGTCAATCCTTTGAAACGAAAGATTGGCCGCGGACAACAGATTTGACGGCGGAATTTAAATCCCTCGCCGCACGCGCTTTGAAAACATAACCCAGCGCGCCAGCCTCTCGCGCAGCCTGAATGACTTCCAAATCATGTTCCACTGAGCAAATGACAATAGCGGGCCTCGGATTATACTTCATCAATTCTCGAGTGATCTCGATGCCATTGAGCCCTGGCATTCCGAGGTCCAAGACCACGACATCTGGCTGGCAACTAAGAATGACTTCCAGGCATGACTTGCCATCGATCACGGCCTTCACGACATCGAACTCAATTGAAAGGATTGAGACCAGTTTCTCCAGAAAACTCGCGCTGTCATCGATGACTACAATGCGCACTCTCATCTGGTTTCAGAACCATGCGAATCAGGATGCACGTATCGGCCCATTCGGCCTTACCTCTGCTGCTTTACCTCTATTTATGCCTCTATAATAAATGGAACAAAGGCTTGCATTCGATTCCTGGGGGCTAACTCGACTAAAGCGAGTTCCGGTTGAAATAATCAGTATCATAGTGAGCCAATGAAAACAACCGGTTCGACGGAATGCTGCTGGCTTTTCATACTTATGTAGTACTATAATAGTACGTTAATATATTTCAATGTACCTATGTGTATTCGGTTATACAATTACTGTCCTAATAAAATGGCGAGAAAAGCTTCCCGGGAGGTACTCTGACGGCTATTATTTTGCCTTTTCAGGCCACTCCCGGAAAGGGAAGTCTTTGTCAGGTATGGCGCTCGCTCCTCAAGCTGAGAGGATATTCGATGTGGCGACACTTCTTACTCGATCTCCAGGCATCAGCCTTGTTGCGCCCCGGCCAAAAATCTATATTCAATTTTCCGCAATGCCTTGGATGGATCTGCGATACGCCGTCAGGGAGACAAGATCAGGTTTCAACCGGGGATTATCTAGCACCTAAAACGATCGAAGTTCATGGTCGGCTGTCTAATGCCGAATGCCAGCGCGCGGCATCGATCGGGCCCGGAGGGTTTGATTGATTAACGGCGTTTCCTTGACCGTGGGATGTTGGAGCCCTATCGGAAGTGCCCGCTTGTGGGTAATGGGGTTGCGAGCATTTAGGAGCTCCTTCCGATAGGGGATTCTGTGGGTTTTATATTCGATATCAGCGAACTAAGTTACTGGCAAAACTGCCAGTTCGATAGGAGAGGACGCGAGTGGATGCGCTCCATGTGTCCCTTCATCATGGCGCCGATTTTTTGAACACGCTGTGTCCACAATCAACTTGGCTATCAAGAACAGTTGCTCGATATTGAGACCATCCAGTTTCCATTTTGCCGCTGCACACCCAAGGTCCACGTCCCTCATGCGTTTCCGATGGGACTCAGCACTGGCTTCGTCCAACTTGAGCTAAGTCGCCACCGCCCCAGGTCGCGCGCCTCCGTCCCGCGTCTGGGCTGACCCTGATGGAGTTCCTTGCCTGGAACTGAATCCAAATCTGTCACTTCTAACAGTTTTTCCATGCATCTGAACGGGAGGAGAATGTGGTCGGAAAGAATGAAGTTCGATTGCTCGAGAGAAATTGAAATCTTACGTTTTACCCGGCGGCAGTAGCTCCAACTCAGTCGGGGAGGAGCGGGAGATGGTTCTCTTGGTCTTACTTGGAGTATTAGCCGTGCTCATGTTCCTGTGCATTTCGAATTTTCTAATTTCCCCGGAGCTCGTGAAGACATCTTCGAGCAGAATCCCTTTCCTGGCAGAAAGTCGCGCAGAAGCCGCGCCGCCACTTCGAATCAGATTCGCCATGCTACCTCGGGGGGTCACTAAGGCGATTGGGACCGTATTCGGGAAAAGACCAACTGGGCGGAAGGTCACCGAATCGGCCGCAGTCGCCTTAATGACCTCCCGGTTCATAAATGGCTTGGCACGGATGGTCCGGCTTCGCTTCCTTGATCGGACGTTTTAACCATCTCACCTTAAAAACATTCTTGAACCAAGTAGCCTAATTAACAAATTCCACCAGCTGGATAACAAATTAATTTTCATCTCTATCTCGATGCTTGTTGCAACTCCCTCCTTTTTCGTGGCGCATCCAATCTCATTCTTACGTGACGGGTTGCTCCTATTGGCCTGCTTCGAAGCAATCGTCGCGACGACCGCCGGGATTTGAAAGAACTTCGTTTTGTCCCGGCTGGCATTTCTGCCAGTTTCGCGATGCAGCGAGCCCACCTATGCTAACGCGACGATGAGTGTCGGAAACTATTTATGTTCACGGGCTACTGGATGATCGGGTGGCAATTCATGGTGGGCCAGGAGGCGGTCACTGCGATTCGAATCAAATAGGCAACTCTTCGAAATGTGATCGGCTCAAAGGGGAAAGACATGAGCATCTGGAAGCACCGTCGGCTCATCGCCATGCTTGTTATTGACCTCTTGATTGCTGTCGCTGTTCTGTCCGTTAATCGCATCAGTGCGTTTGTGGAAGCCACGACTGAGGCCCATGATTCCGTAGCGAGTGCAAGCGTGCGAGCGCGGGATGCTCATGTCGGGTTGGCATTTATGCTGACCACCGGATTCGAGGATCTTCGGGAAGTCGAGTTGTGCCTCTCCGACGTAATTGTGGCAAAAACCTCTGGCGACTTGGCCGACGTCACCTTGATTCTTCGAGGGCGAGGCGTTGATGCATTAACTAACTTGAATGGGAGGCCCGCGCAAATATCCAAATTAATCCACGAAGTGAAGACTTCCGGTGTTCACATCATCGCCTCTCAAGGCGAACTCAAAAAGGACGGATTGTCAGGCGCCGCGATGGATCCCGAGCCAGATGAACAGGTGCCGGATGCAGCCGTTCAGATGGTCGAATACATATCAAGGGGATATCATGTGATCCGCTATTGAAAGAAAACTGAAAACTTGATCAGTTGTCATTGCACGGCCCGACCCTCGCGAAAAGATTTCTTGGTGAAGCCATGTAGCAGTGCGAGCCAGGCTAATAAATCATTTTCCAATTTCGCGTAACACGGCGCCTCGGTCCGTGTAAGCGGCCAGCGGTACCCCCGTAAAAAAATAGGGCTGCCGAAAATGGATCATCGCAAACTAGCTTTTGATCGTTCCGGACCGCGGTTGAATGAGGCGGGGACTTCCTTTTGCTCAACGACGGTTGCGGCCGCCGTCTCGGGAGCAATCGAATAACCGGAACGCGTTCGCACGCGAAATTTGCCCTTTTCCGGTGTGCTCACGGTGACCTGAACCTTGCGAAACGAATTTCCGTTCCCGATTTTTTCGGGTACAAAGCCAAGGACATACTGCTCTCGAAGGTCCTTGGCGATTTGCTGGGAGGAATCAACGACCGCTTGCTGCGATCCGGGCACAAAAGCCGCTCCGCCGGTCACTTCCGATAATTGCCGGAGGAACTTGGGATCTTGCTCTTTTGTAAACTCGTCTTCCAGTGCGATGGAATAGATCATGACTTGTGATTGTCGCGCGAGTGCAAGAATTTCAGAACGATTAGACTGGCTGGCGTTGTCTCCCCCGTCGCTGATCACGACCAAAGCCTTCCTTTGCAAATGACTCAGTCGAAGATGATCCAGCCCTCGGCCCACGGCATCATACAGGGCCGTCCGTCCCTGGGCGGAAACGGCTCCAATCGCCTTTCCGAGCTCCTCCGAATTGTTCGTAAAGGGTTCTCCATTCAAAGGCTCAATCACGACTTTATCGTTGAAGTCCACAATGAACATCTCGTCGTCAGGATTCCCGGAGTGTGCGAATGCCGAGACGGCCGCGATTACGTTCGGCAGCTTGAGTTCCATGCTGCCGCTGTGGTCCACAATCAAGCCTACGCTCACCGGCGCGTCTTCACGCTGAAAGACGGCTAGTTTCTGAGGTCGCTTTTCTTCAAAGATATGAAAGTTGTTCTCCGCCAATCCGGATACAAAATTGCCCTTTGGATCCGTCACATTTACCGGAAGGATGACCAGCTCCGAAGTCACGGAAATGGCGTGCGGCTCGTTGTTCCCCGATGAACTTGGCTCGGGTATGAGCGATTGCGCATTGCCGGTGCTGCCGGCAAGAATGGAAACACATGCGGCCGCCAACAAGATTAAACAACGGCAATACAAACGGAAGCGACCGATCGATTTCATGGGCGGGACTCCTTGAGCCGTTGAATAAAACACTGGATACTCCATACGTCCACTCATGATTGGGGCCGCGCGATAACGCGAACGCGATCCCCCTGTGTTTTCGGTTTGGAGTGGCCCACAGTTCCAGGCTGGTTCGCCTGGCGGCGAGGAGCAGATTCAACAGCTCCTTCGGCAGCAACTTTTTCCGAGGACTTCGTTTCCGAGACCTGCAAGGTGAGCCCGCGGCCATCGGACCCGGCGGCAGCTGCCTGGCTCATTGTCGCAGGCACCCGCGAGCTAGCTGAAGAGACGCTTCCAGAGCTTTCTTTCCAGAACCTGAGGCCGTTCTCTTTGCCGTCCCAGTCAATTGAAATTACATCGTCCATGGTCACCTGTTCGGTCGCGAGAAGGCTCGCCAGGGGACATGTCAAATAGCGTTCGATCGCGCGCTTCAAATGTCGCGCACCGTATTGCAGGTTGGTCCCTTCGCGTAACAGAAACTCCTTTGCCCGCTGCGTCACTTGAAATATGAATCGCTCCTTGGCCGTCTGTAATACGCGCTGCTGGACCATTCCCAACTCGATTTCGCAAATCTCATAGAGCTGCTCTGTTCGTAGTGACTGAAATACCACCACCTTATCGATCCGGTTCATAAATTCCGGAGCAAATTTCTTCTTGGCTGCGGCCTTCGCCGTTCGCCCTACCTTCACGTCAAGCTGTGGCCGTTCGCTTGCCGGCGCCATCGGAGCGAAGCCCATGCGGTCTGTCATCAGGTCGGTGATATCCTTGCCTCCAAGATTCGACGTCAGGAAGATGATTGACTGCGATAAGTCCACTCGACGGTTGTCCCCGAGCGTCAGCGTCGCCTTATCCAAAATACCGAGCAGCAATTGCCAGAGGGCGTCGGAGGCTTTTTCGATTTCGTCAAACATGAGAAGGCTGATTTTTAAATCCTTGGTGTGATGCTTTTCCAGCGCTTCTTGAGTGATGATCGGATGAGTTTCGCGATGACCTAAATATCCTGGCGGCGAACCGATCAGTTTTGCAATTTCATGGGAATGTTGAAACTCGGCGCAATCCACTTTGATCACTGCTCGCGCATCGCCATACAAAACCTCGGCGGTGGCTTCGACCATGCGAGTTTTGCCGGCCCCGGTCGGTCCCAGAAACAGCAAATTCCCCAATGGGCGACCTGGCGAATTGAGTCCGGCCCGGAATACCTGATACAAATCAGTCACCGCCTGGATGGCTTCGCCTTGCCCGACGATTCTGCGCCGCAGCCCCTCTTCAACACTACTTGCTTCTTCACTGCGCACGTTCGGATCTAATTGGAACGATTGCGGGCTCATGGTTTTACTCCTTAGCCAAAGCAACAATCCAGCTGGAAATTAATGGGGCTTCATGCGCACTTCAGCGCATGAGAACGCCTTTCCTCCGCGCTGCGTGAAACGCAGACTTGCCCAAGAGCTGCCGAAAACACGGCCACCATCAAGTC
>Ga0210390_10005687_pt1 | contig 10438 bp, 8 predicted proteins | sample IncBWH11OmetaG_FD_161050 | JGI IMG/M metagenome (GOLD analysis project Ga0210390, IMG submission 161050) | Forest soil microbial communities from Barre Woods Harvard Forest LTER site, Petersham, Massachusetts, United States - Inc-BW-H-11-O ... | reverse complement strand
CGCGGCGTAGTTCAGCGACTCGTGCACGACGCCTTCGCTGATCGCACCATCGCCGAAGAATGCGAGAGCCACCTGCCTGCTGTCGCGGTAAACGGCGGAGAAGGCTGCGCCTACCGCGATCGGAACGCTCCCCCCGACGATCGCCGATTCGCCGAGGCAGCCGACAGAGGTGTCGGCGAGGTGCATGGACCCGCCCATCCCGGAGCAGACTCCGTTGTCCCGGCCGAACAGCTCCGCCATCAGCGGCCCGATGCGCGATCCTTTGGCGATCAGATGGCCGTGCGATCGGTGGGTACCCGTGACGTAATCGCTGGAGCTCAACGGCCGGCATGCACCGACGATGGTGGCCTCCTGCCCGATGCTCAGGTGGGTGGCAGCCGTCAGTTCGCCGAGGTCGGAAAGCTGCTTGACCCGGTTTTCGAAAGCGCGGATGAGGCACATGCCGCGCAGCAGGGTTCGCGCCTCCGGCGGGTCGAACACAGTAGCCCCGCCGGGTCCCGGGGTGCCCGCGGGTCTCGCGTGGCCTGGAATGCTCACGCGCCGCACTCGATGAGTATCTTCGCCTCGGTGCCCGGGAGGCTTTCGAACAGCGCGGTGACGTCGCGCTCAGTGCGCAACTCGCTGAGTGGCACGACGCTTGAGACGTGGCTGGACAGATCCAGTCCGTCGGCGGCCCGCTCGATGGCGAGGTCGTAATCACTGCGTCCGCTGGGCGTTACATCCGACTGGAACGAACCGAGCTGCCGGGAGTCAACCCCGGCGAGGAAACGGCGATATACCTGGGAGAGGCCGTGACCGCCTTTGGTATAGAAGCGCAGCGACCCGACAGTCCCGCCGGGCGCGACCAGGGTGGCCGCGGCCTTCGGGTACTGGCCCGCCTCGGGGATGTAGTCCTCCATGCTGACGACCACGACGTCGGCCTGGCCATCCAGCGCCTCGAGCACTACTGACTCCCAGCCGGCCGCGCCCGGGTCGACGACCGCGCGTACCGAGTCGAACTTCGACGCTTGATCTCGTCGCACCGCGATGGGATCCACCACCACGCTGCTGATGGGCGGCAGCATCCGCAGCATTTGCAGTGCGTAGTCGTCAAAGCCCAGCAGCAGGACGTGGTCGCCGACCCGGATGTTTGATTGCCGCGCGCCGTGCAATCCCACCGCCGCGGTCTCGATGCATGCTCCCGTTTGCCAGCTGAGTGACGGGGGGAGGCGGTAGCACGCGTAGGACGGCACGGTGCAGTATTCCGCAGCCATGCCGTGCAGGAAGCTCCCGTCTGGCCGCAGCGCGTTCGTCCCGATCCCGCTGCCCAGATCTGCCCCCGCACGCGTCTCGCACGCCCAGCCGAAGCCCCGGCGGCAGGTCCGGCAGGTACCGCAATAGACCCGGGGATCCACGGCGACCAGGTCGCCGGCGGCCAGGCCGTCGACCTCCGCGCCGATCTGCGCGACGACGCCAGCGCCTTCATGGCCGAACACCATGCCCGGCCGGTAGATCTTCCATCCGTAGTCATGGCCATGCTTGTCGCTGAAGCAGATCCCCGTGCCCGAGACGCGCAGCAGGACTTCATCCGGGCCAGGCGATCTCACCTCGATATCGCGTGGCTCGATAGCCCTGGCGCCGAGGTAGACCAACGCCTTCACGCGGCACCCCTGACGTCCACCGCCGTCACGCCGACGCCGGCTGACCGATCGCGCCCCGGCGCTCGTGCCGCGGCACGACCAGGCCCAGGGCCTCGAAATCGATGATGCCGCTGACGATCCCCTCATCGCGCAACGCCTGCTTCATCACCCGGCCGACGCCGTTGACGGGCAGCGAGGTCCTGATGTCCACGTATCGCGGAATTGCGTAGTAAGGAACTTGTGCCCGCAGGAACTCGAACAGATCGGCGGCAGAGAGCTCAACTCCGGCCGTCAGCACGATGCACGCCTTGATGTCGTCCTCCCCGAGGACGGCGGGCACCGCGCAGACTGCGACTGCTTCGATGTCCGGATGCTCGCTGATGGCCAGCTCAAGCTGGTAGGAAGAGACATTCTCGCCGCGCCGCCTGATGGCATCCTTTGTCCGGTCCACGAACGTCAAGTAGCCGTCCTGGTCCCGGATCGCCGCATCGCCGGTGTGATGCCAAAGCCCGCGCCACGCGGTGACGGTCTCAGGGCCTTTGCGCCAATAGCCATCGAACATCGCGTTGGGAATGCGGGGTCGCACGAGGATCTCGCCCGGAACTCCGTCGGGGACGTCGACGTCGTTCTCGTCGACGATGCGGACGTCCATCGAAGGAAGGACCTGTCCCGCGCTGTCGCGCTTTCGCGGTCCGTCCAGCTTCGCTAGGGAGACCGGGAGCACCTCAGTCTGCCCGTACGCCTCACAGACCACCACGGTGCCGAAACGCCGCTCGAACTCGGCTTGCTGGCCCGGGGTCAGCGGCAGCCAGAAGGCGAGCCGGAGGCCGGAGTGGGCATCGCGGTCGGTTTCTGGCTGAACGAGGATGGCGTTGGCCATGAAGCCGACTCCGAACACCTCGGTGGCATGTTCGGCCGCCGCGTCACTCATGAAGGTCGACGCGTGAAACTCCGCGTCGAAGGAGGCTGAAGCGCCGTTCACCAGCGCCGACATCAGGGTCAGCATCTGGCCACTGGCGTGGAATAGCGGATATGCCGTGTGGATGCGGTCGGTGGGCAGGACGAACCGCCGCGTGCCGTAGGCGCGACCGAGGTTCACGTAGTACCCGGTGCTGAGCACGCACCCCTTCGGCATGCCGGTCGTGCCCGCCGTGTACAAGATCGAAAATGGCTCTCGCGGATCCGCCGCCTGGGGTCCCACCCCGGCGGGGTCGTGCGCGATGAGGTCCCGATACGGAACCTGCGAGAACGGAGTACTCGGTTGCTCCGAGTCGACGTGGACGATGAACTCGGTCTGCGATGGATCGAGCAGTCCGGCCGCGGACGCGATTCCTTCGGTGTCGGCCACGAGTACGCGGGGCTCGCAGTCAGCCAGCTGGTGCCGCAAGAATTCTCCGCGCAGCCAGTAGTTCATGGGTACCTGGATCGCCTGAATCTTGGCGCAGGCAAAGAAGACGTCGACGGCTTCGATCCGGTTCGGCAAGATCGTCGCGACCCGGTCCCCCGGACGAACCCCCAGCGCGCGAAGGCCTGCGGCCAGCGCAGACGTCCGGTGATCGAGCTCGGCGGCCGTCAGCCACTGCGGCGATCCCACCCGGATGAACGGGCGGTCCGCGCCTTCCTCGGCCCGGAACCGCAGGGCGCCGGCGACCGTCGTGATGTCGGCCGGCAGCGGCTGTCGTTCGGTCAACACGCTGGTCCTCCTGAAACGGACTCCACACGCGGAGCTGTGCTCGTCTGATCGAGGTACCGGCTACCGGAAGTTGGGAATGACCGCTTCGCCGAAGAGCTTGATCGATGACTTGACGTCTTCATGGGCGATCCTACCCAGCTGCATCGCCATGATCATCTGCGTCGCTCCGACACCGTCGAACCCTTCGATCACCTCACACAGGGTGTCCGGGGAGCCTACGAGGATCATCTTGTTCTCGACGAGGTGGTCGAACTTGAGCTGCGCCGATTGGTTCTTCGCGACCTCCAGGAGCTTGGCGTACCACTCGTAACCCGGCGGCAGCTCCCGGTGTCGGCCCCAGCGCACGAAGACGTCGATCGTGATGTCGAGGTAGTTGACGAATGCTTCCTCGCAGATGCGGCGGGCCTCGGCGTCGGTCTTCCCGCAGAAGGCCATCATGAACACGCCAGCATTCTCATTCTTGGTGTACAGGTCGCGGGTTGAGTTGGCCATGGCGCTGCGCCAGCGGTCGATCCGGCGCCCCATGCCGGCCGCGTCGGTGCCCATGCCGAAGGCGAGCACGCCAAGGCCGTACTCCCCCGCGATCGCGTAGCTGTCCGGGCTCGTCGAGGCGAGCCACATGGGTGGGTGCGGCTTCTGGACCGGCCGCGGGACGATCGGGCGTGACGGCATCTGGAAGTACTTGCCGTTGAACTCGAATTCTCCGTCACCGTTGCGCCACAGCCCCTGCAAGAAATCGATCGCCTCAGCCCATTGCGGGCGCGAGTCACCGGGGTTGATCCCGAAGCCTTCGAGTTCGAGCTCGGCCAGCGAGCGGCCGGTCCCGAACTCGACGCGCCCGTGGGAAAGGATGTCCAGCGCGCCGATCCGCTCCGCGACCCGGATCGGATGGTTGAAGTTCATGGGGAGTAGCACGACCCCGTGCCCGATGCGGATCTGGTCGGTGTGCTGGGCGACGGCGCTCAGGAGGATCTCGGGGGCCGCGTTGTGGGAGAACTCCTCCCGGAAGTGGTGCTCGACGGCCCAGAAGTGCGTGAATCCCGACTGGTCAGCGAGCCGGGCCTGCTCGACCACGTTCCAGTAGGCGTCATGCTCGGTCGTCGCCGTCCATGGGCGAGGTATGGCCATCTCGTATAGCAGCCCGAAGTCCACTCCGCGCCTCCAGTTCTCCGTGAGTCAATAAACCGGCCAGCTAGTTAACGAATATAGCGCGTCAGCTTTGACGCTGTCTAGAGCTCAACGCCATTAGACGGAGGGTCAGCTCCGGACAAGGTGACCCCCGTCGACGACGAGTTCCCGGCCGGTGACGAAGGCGGAGTCGTCGGACGCGAAGAACAGGATCGCTTTCGCGATGTCCTCAGGGTCTCCGGCACGGTTCATCGGACTCCGCGCGGCAAACTGCTCCTTGCGACGTGCCTGCTCCTCGATCGACAGCCCGTACCGCTCGCCGGTGGACATCGGCGTCCACATGAAGCCGGGCGAGACGCAGTTGACCCGGATCTCCGGCGCAAGCTCGACGGCCACGTGCCGGGTGTAACTGAGCATCCCGCCTTTGGCGGCGGCGTAGGCGGATCCGCCAACGCTCACCGATGCCGCGATGGACGCCACGTTGACGATCGAACCGCCGCCGCTGGCGCGCATGGCAGGAACTCCGGCGCGCGAGCAGACGTAGACACTGCGAAGGTTGACCCTGATCAGCCGATCCCATTGCTCCTCGGACGCGTCCCATGACTGGCCGGGCAGTAGTTGCTGTGCGATGCCAGCGTTGTTCACGAGAACGTCGAGCCGACCGAACTCGCTCAGCGCTTGCTCGACCATCGCGTCCGCAGTCATCTTCTCGCTGACGTCGCCCGTAGCGATGACGGCGCCAGGACCTCGGCCCGCGATCAGCGCAACGGTCTGCCTGCCCGCTTCCTCATCGATGTCGGCGACCACCACCGCGGCGCCCTCGAGTGCGAACAAGAGAGCTGTCGTCCTTCCGAAGCCGGACCCCGCTCCCGTGATGATCGCTACCTTGCCGTCGAGCCGATTCGCCACGTCGCTTTCCTCTAGGTCGGGCGAGTCGAGGGTGGACCGGCAGTCACGCCCGCTTCCTGACGCAGCGTCTCGAGCACGATCGACTCCAGTCGCGCCGCGTCCGCCGGCGACAGTCGCCGGCAGCGCGAAGCGAAATCCATCATCGCGCGCACCGCGGTGGCAGGAAGGCTGGCGATGTGCGCCGCCCACTCGAGTGCCGTGCCAAGCACTTGCTCCTGCGGGACGACAGCGTTGATCAAGCCCACCTCGTACGCACGTTTGGCATCCAGGCGCTGCGGGAGCAGGAGGAGTTGCATCGCGGCGGCGTGCGGGAGACCGTTCATCATCCGCGGGATCGCGCCGTTGGCCGGGATCATGCCGAGCGGAACTTCGGGCAGTCCGAAAGTAGCCGACGTCGCGGCAACCCGCAGATCCGTGGCGAGCATCAGCGTCATACCGCCACCGATGCAGTAGCCGTTTACCGCCGCGATCGACGGCGTGCGGGGTTCAAGCGCGCAGAGTGAGGGGAAACCCTCATCGAGCGCCGATACGTAGTCGGCGGACTTGCCCGAGATGTCAGCGAGCTCTTTCATGTCCGTGCCGACGCAGAACGATTGACGTTCGGGTGGGCTCGACGAATCATGCGCGCCGGTGATGACTACGGCGCGGATCTCGTCGTCGGTTTGCAGCCTCTTCCAGAGCCGAATCAGCCGGGCCTGCGAATCGAGGGTGAGCGCGTTACGTGCTTCCGGTCTGTCGACGGTAATCAGCGCGACCGAGTCGCGGCGAGCCAGCGTCACGCCCGGAATGTCGTCGTACGGCCTGACGGGCGGGTCAGGCGCTCTGCTCAAGCGGGTTCCACTCTCGGAAGGCTTCGACGTCAGCTAGCGCATCGCGATCTACGACGGGCTTCCTGCGTTCTCCTGGCGGGATCGTCACGCTGCCGGGCGCCCGGTCGAACATGCTGGGCAGCTCGAGTTCCTTCGCAAACTCGCGCAGTTCCGGAAGAACCTCCTCCCCCAGGAGCGTGAGGTTGCGCATCCGGTCCTCGTGCGGAACCACTCCGAAGGCGCCGGATACGAAGAGCAAGCCTGGCCGCAGCAGGCGCATGACCAGCTTGACCTTCTCGATCACCTGGTCCGGGGTGCCAGCAATCATGGTGAGCTGTTGCTGGTTATCGACCCATTGGTCGCGGATTTTCTTCTTGTGCTCTTCGATATTGCTCTCGCTCGGCGCAGCAACCCCGTAGAGCTTGCTGCGGCTCACGCCGAGCCAGCCATGGCCACGCTGGCGGCTGAGCCGGCGAATCGCAGCGGCCGAGTTAAATCCGGCGGGCAGCGTGTACGCAGCGTGCGCGAAGTTGCCGTTGCCGTTGGCGAACAGGAAGTTCTGTCCAATCGTTTGGGCGCGTTCCTGGGTGTCGGCAACGTGGATGTGACACACGTAGCCGAAGTTCTCCGGGCCGGCTTGCAGCCCGCGTTCGGCTAGCCGATCCGCGTAGATGTCCCACAACTCCGCCGTCGGGCCCAGCGCCGTCGCCAAGCCGACGTAGGGATACTGCCGATCAGATGCCCACTCGATCGTCTCCGGACTAAGGACACCCGGGATGATCGTGGCCGGAAAAGGCTGCTGATAGGGCAGCACCCAGGGGTTGACGTGGCGGTAGTGGTAATGCTTGCCCTCGTATCGCCACGGCCCCGGTCGAGTCCAGGCTTGAACGATGAAGTCGTGAGCCTCTTGGAACAATTCCCGATTCATCGCGGGATTCACATTGTTGAAGAATTGCTCAGGACCGGAACCGCGAACCCACCCTGTCACCAGGCGCCCGCGAGAAATGAGGTCGATCTCCGCGAGTTCCTCGGCCAGCCGGAGCGGGTTTCGATGCACCGGGATCGGATTCCCGATGAGGATGATCTTGGCGCGTTCGGTGATCCGGGCGAGGATCGCTGCTTCCATGTTAACGACGGCGCCCATGCAGAACGGCGTGCCGTGGTGTTCGTTCAGCGCGACGCCGTCGAAGCCAACCGCTTCGGCGTACTGAGCCTGATCGAGGTAGTAGTTGAAGTCGTCGGAGGCCAGCTCACGGTCGAAACGCGAGTTGGGCATGCCGAAGAACGCACCCTGGCGCAGTACCTCATCCTCGCTCAGACCGCGATACGGACGCTCGGTGAAGTATGCGAGGTGCACCTTTAGACCTGTTTCGCTGACGACCCGAGGAATCCGTCGACAAGCTTGACGAATTCGGCGGCTGACTCGACCTCCGGCCGGTGGCCGCAACCGCTGAGGACCTCCACCCGCGCCCCGGGAATCGACCGCTCGTACTCGGTTACGCAGCCCTCGGGAACGATCCGGTCGGCGTCTCCCCAGATGATCAACGATCGGACGTCGCGCAGTCCGTTGAGGCGATACGGAAGGCTTGGGCTGAACATGAACGGCTCCCAGCCGAGCCGGCTGGTTTCGGCCCGCGCGGACTCGAAAAGCTGGAACTGCTCAGGGCTTATCTGGCCGTCGTACCCCCCGTAGACAGACGAAGCTTCGGGCGCATCCCAGCGCGCCACGGTCGCCTCCAGGTGGCTTCGTCCGGTCACTGCGAAGAAATCAAAGATCTCGCCCTCGCGCGGCCGGATCCCGAGCGGCGCGACGAGGATGAGGTTCGCTACGGACTCGGGGCTGGCTGCCGCCATCTCCGCCGCGATATAGCCGCCGGCCGAGAAACCGAGGATGTCAACCGGGCGCAAATCGAGCTCGCGTACCAGCTGCAGATAGAAGGACGCCAGATCCCGGTAATCCGAGGCCCACTCAACCCGCGGGGTCTGACCGAAGCCCGGCTGCAGCGGGACTATCAGGTCATGCCCGCTGGCCAGTTCTCTGGCCCACTGCAGCCAGCCGGCGAAGCCGAGTTCATCATGCAGCACGAGGAGCGGCTTCCCCGCGCCGCCTCGTAGCATCGCGACATCGATGCCCGCCACCTGAATCGTCACGTTCTTTGGCTCGCTCACTCAGTCTCCAAATGCCGGGCAGCCATGGGCACCTCAGTAAGGGCGTCAACGCCCGCAGCGTATCGAGTTCCCTGGATCATTGTCAAACAACCGGTGGATAGAAAAACTCTGGGAACCACCGATCGGTTGTTTGACGGGCAGGCCGTCGCCGCCGTAGGTTCGTCGACACCAGGACGGACGCACGCCGAGCCGACGAGGCCGATCGGCTGGGCCGTACATCCGGACTTCTCTAGGTCCTCTCACCAAGGAGGCGCTCATGAAGCGCGCGGTCGTCCTCGACGATTACCAGAACGTGGCTCTCCGGTCGGCCGACTGGAGCGTGCTTGACGGCCGGGTAGCAGTCGACACCATCAACCACCACATCGGGTCCGCGGCTGAACTCATTGACCAGCTGAAGGACTACGAGATCGTAGTCGCGATGCGCGAGCGAACCGCCTTCCCCCGCTCGATCCTGGAGAGCCTGCCGAAGCTGGAACTGTTCGTTACCACCGGGCCGGTGAACGCCGTCCTGGATCTGGACGCGTGTGCCGGCCGTAACATCACGGTGTGTGGCACCCGAGGATTTCTGCCGCCCGCAATGGAGCAGACGTGGGCGTTGATCCTCGCCACCGCCAAGCGCGTCTGCGAGTGCGATCGCACGATCAAGGCCGGCCTCTGGCAAACTGTGATGGCCGACGACCTCATTGGCGCTCGGCTCGGCCTGATAGGCCTCGGACGTTACGGCTCGCGTGTCGCCCACGTGGCCAAGGCGTTCGAGATGGAGATCGTCGCGTGGAGCCAGAACCTGACTGCAGAGCGGTGCGCCGAGGTCGGGGGCGTCACGCTGGTCTCGAAAGAAGAGCTCCTGTCGACCAGCGACATAGTGAGCATCCACCTGGTCTTGTCGAGCCGGACGACAGGGCTGATCGGGGAGCCCGACCTTCGGATGATGAAGAAGACCGCTCACATCGTGAACACGAGCCGCGGCCCGATCATCGACGACGCTGCTCTGACGCGCGCATTGCGCGAACACTGGATCGCCGGCGCCGGGATCGACGTGTTCGCCGAGGAGCCGCTTCCCTTGGATCACCCATTCCGCTCACTGGACAACATCGTGCTGACGCCGCACATGGGCTACGTCACCCCGTACAGCTACAAGGTGTTCTACCAGGATGTTGTCGACGACATCGTCGGTTACCTCGACGGCAACCTGGTGCGGCAGCTCATTACCCAAACCGAGCAGGCACCGCACGGAAGCTACTGGACCAACGTCTGATCGCACCGCGTACTAGCTGCCGGACGGGGGGCTGCCGACTCGCTCACCGCCAGCAATGAGGCGCCGCCTCATCTCAAGGATGTCCGGCTTGCCGGTGGCCAGCCGCGGGACGTCGGCCTTGTCCTGCAGGACGAGCCATTTCGAGGGCACCTTGAACGAGCTCAATCTGGCCCGCGCTGCGGTTTCGACGGCGGAGAGGTCGAGCCCGGCCCCAACGATCACGGCCCCGACAGCATGCTTACCTCCGACCGGAACGGCGGTGACAAACGCCTGGTCGACTCCGGGTATGGCCAGCAGCCCTTCCTCGACGTCGCTCGGGTAGACGGTCGCGCCGCTGACCTTGAACATGTCGTCACGTCGCGCTCGGAACCACAGGAAACCATCCTCGTCGAGCGCACCGATGTCGCCCGTGGCGTAGTACCCGTCAGCGTCGAACACATGGTGCCGTTCCCGCCCCCAGATGCCGCGCATCAGGTTCGCGCCGCGTAGCACGATCTCTCCCTGATGTCCGGGCGGAACAGGTGCCCGCGTATCGGGATCGACCACCTTGACCTCTATACCCGGGACAGGCCTGCCGCAACTTCCTGCCTTCCCGGGCGGGAGATCGGTGTCCAAGGGGTAGCCCGAATACGGTCCGAACGTCTCACTCATGCCGAACAGATTGGCGCGCGCACCGGGCCTGGCTCGCAAATGCGCTGGCAGTATCTGGTCCAGGCTGCCGGGACGCAGCTCGGGCAAGTCGGCCGGATCGAACGACGGGTGTTCAGCGATGCCGTCCACCTGCGCAAGCGCGCCGCGGAACAACGTGACGCGCTCCCGCTTCAGGAAACTGATGGTCGTAGCGGGCTCCGGGGCT
>Ga0210390_10005686_pt1 | contig 10438 bp, 9 predicted proteins | sample IncBWH11OmetaG_FD_161050 | JGI IMG/M metagenome (GOLD analysis project Ga0210390, IMG submission 161050) | Forest soil microbial communities from Barre Woods Harvard Forest LTER site, Petersham, Massachusetts, United States - Inc-BW-H-11-O ... | reverse complement strand
ATAGAGCACGACGATCTTCTTGCCCTTGAGATTCTCAAGACCGCCCTCGCGGCTGGCGAGGTAGTTGATGATGCCGGACGTCTCGCTGTACGGATTGAGCAGCAGCGGGAAGACGTAAGGAAACACACGGCCGTCGGTCGAGTCGGTGCGGCCGTGATTGACGGTGATCAGCGGCACCTTGTCGGCGGTGATGCGATCGATCATCGCGTAGGCGATGCCCACCGACAGCGGATTCCAGGCCGCAATATTCGCATGGCTCTTCTGCCGCTCGTAGCATTCAACGCCGCGCTCGACTTCGTACTGGGTCTCACATTCGTCCCAGGTCAGCTTGACGCCGTTGACGCCGCCGTCGCGGGTGTTGATGAGGTTGAGATAGTCGATGAATCCGCCGAAGAAGCCAGTGCCGCCGGCGGCGTACGGGCCGACGCGGTAGCTTTGCAGCGGAAAATATTGCTCGTCGGCGCGTGCCGCGTCGCTGCCGGCGAAGGCGCCGAACGCCGTCAGCGAGACGGCGGCAGCTAGCCCTAGCGTCTTGGCTCGAGTGATTATGTCCCGGTAGACCGTACTCATCTGGCTTTCCTTTCTGATGGTCAAAGACCCGGCATCAGCGCCGGACGAGGAACTTCCGCGTCAACCGATCCCACAGGGCGACCAGCCCGCTGGGCTCGGCGATGAGAAAGAGAATGATCAGCGCGCCAATGACGATCCGCTGGCTCATGTCGAGCACGCCGGAATCGAACACGCCGCCGAAGATCAGTGCGCCGAGGCGCGACAGCAGCAGCGGAAACACCACGATCAACGCCGCACCGAAAAATGCGCCGCGGATCGATGCCAGGCCGCCGATGATGATGATGAAGAGAATCGAGAACGAGCGGTCGAGATTGAAGCCGTCCGGCTCCACGGTGCGCAGATACGCGAACGCCCACAGGAAGCCGGCGACGCCGATGATGAACGACGACAAACCGAACGCCAGCAGCTTGGTGCGAAAAATCGAAACGCCGAAGACCTTGGCGGCGATTTCGTTATCCCGGATGGCAATGAATTCTCGTCCCGAACGGGTCGTCATCAGGCGCGCAGCCAACGCCGTCAACACGACGACGATCGTCAGCGCGAACAGATAGCGTCCGAGTGGACCCTGGAATTGAAGACCGAACAGGGTCAGCGGTGGCGCGTCGATGACGCCGGACGAGTTGTAGTTCGAGAGCCAGCCGAACCGCGTGAGCGCCCACTTGACGAAGAACTGTGCCGCCAGCGTCGACACGGCGAGATAGAAGCCGCGCAGCCGCAAGCTCGGCAGACCGAACAGAATCCCGAACGCCGCCGCTGTCAACCCGGCGAGAAACAAGCTCACGATCAGCGGCAGGCCAGGGATGCGCAGGTTGAAATTGTAGGCAGCGAACGCGCCGACGGCCATGAACGCCGCCGAGCCGAGCGACAATTGGCCGGCATAACCGGTCAGGATGTTCAGGCCGAGCGCGGCGAGACTGAGCGCAAGAAACGGGAGCAGGATCGCCTCGAACAGATAGCTCGTGCCGATCGCCGGAATGATGCCGTAGGCGGCGATCAGGATCGCCAATATCGGCAACCAGCGCGGCAGGCGACGCGACGGTACGGAGGTCTCGAGCGCGATCGCGGTCACCGCCTACACCCTCTCGACGAGCTTCACGCCGAACAAGCCGGACGGGCGAATAAGCAGAAGCGCCAGCGCCGCGACGTAGGCGAACCAGATCTCGATGCCGCCACCGAACAACGGGCCGATATAAACCTCGGCGAGCTTTTCCGATGCGCCGACCAAGAGGCCGCCGACAATAGCGCCGAGAATAGAGTCGAAGCCGCCCAGCACCAGGACCGGCAGCGCCTTCAAGACAATCAGCGAAAGCGAGAACTGCACGCCCAGACGCGCGCCCCAGAGCAGCCCGGCGACCAGAGCGACAAACCCGGCCGCCGTCCAAACGATCGCCCAGATCACCGGCAGCCGCAGGCCGACCGCGAGTGCCGCGAACTGGTCGTCGGCGACGGCACGGAATGCAAGTCCCGTACGGGTGAAACGAAAGAACGCCGACAACAGCGCAACCATCGTTGCCGCCACAGCCGCCGCAAACAAATCGAACGAGCTGACCAGCACCTCACCGAGGGCAATCGGCTTATCGTCGAAGCCGAGATTGAGCCCGTGGACTTGCGCACCCCAGATGAGCTGCGCCGCGCCTTCGAGAATGTAGGCGAGGCCGAGCGTCGCCATGAACAGGGTGATCGGCGGCCTGTTGACCAGCGGCCGCAGCACCGACTGCTCCACCGCGACGCCGAGCACGGCCATGATCAAGAGCGTGAGCAGAAGACTGACGAAGAAGGGCACGCCGTGCTCGAGAATGCCGACGAATGTCAGCGCGGCGAACAGCACCATCGCGCCCTGCGCAAAATTGAGCACGCCCGAGGTCTTGTAGATCAGCACGAAGCCGATCGCGACCAGCGAGTACATGACGCCGGACAAGAGGCCGCCGATCAGGACCTCCAAAAGGAACGAATAATCGAAGTCGCTCATGCGGCGTCCTCGATAAGTTCGTCGTCATGAGCGACGCCCAGATAGGCGTCGATGACGGCCTGGTCGGCGCGAACCTCGGCGGGGGTGCCGTCGGCAATCTTGCGGCCGTAGTCGAGCACCGCGATCCGGTCGGAGAGATCCATCACCACGCCGATATCATGCTCGATCAACACGACTGCCGCGCCGAACCGGTCGCGCGCCGCGCGAACGAACTGCGCCATGCGGCGTTTTTCCGTCGCCGTCATTCCGGCCATCGGTTCGTCCAGCAGGATGATTTTGGGATGCGAAACGAGCGCGCGGGCCAGATCGACGCGCTTTTGCAAGCCATACGGCAGCGTGCCGACAATGCGATCCTTCACCTCGTCGAGCTCGACCAGCGCGATCGTTTCCAAGGCCCGCTGGCGGGTTTCCGCTGCCTCGGTGGCGGCGCGGCCGAGCCCAAGGATCTGCTCGACGAAGGTGGCGTGCGCCGAACCGGCAAGGCCGACGGCGACGTTGTCGAGTACGCTCAAGTTGGGGAACAACGCCAGGTGCTGGAAGGTCCGCGTTACGCCGAGCCGCGACAGCCGCGCCGTCGGCACGCGCGTGAACGCCTGGCCGCCGACCTGCACGCGGCCGCTGTCGGGCCGATAGAGCCCGCTGATGACGTTGATCAGCGAGCTTTTGCCGGCGCCATTGGGTCCGATAACCGCGCGGATTTCGCCGCGCGCAACCGAAAGGTCGACCGCACTCAGCGCGGTCACCCCGCCGAATGCCAGCGAGACATTTTGAATCTCGAGGGCCACTCGTGCTCCAATACTTGCCACCGGCACATCGCGGGTCGCGCCCGTGATGGAGGCGCCGGTGACGGACCAGGAGACGGCCTCGAGATGAGCCGCCGATACGGCTAAGGATGCGGTCCCCATTGCGGTGTTTGCTCCTGGCGACGGCTGCCTGGCGGAAGTTGTGGTCCTCAGGCGGCCGCAAGAGCGGCGGAGCGCCTTTCCTCGAGCTCGCGGACCAGCGGAATCACGTGCTTGCCGAAATACTCGACCTCTTCCTGGAAATGCAGGAAGCCGAGCAGGATCAGGCTCGCGCCTGCGTCCTTAAGGGCAAGGATGCGCTCCGCAATCTGATGCGGGGTACCGATGAGATTGGAGCGGAAGCCGTCGTTGTATTGAACGAGATCGTCGAACGTCGATTTGGCCCAGTTCCCCTGCCCCTCCGGCGAAGCTTTGCCGGCATTCTTGACTTCGTGGGCGAAGGCGTTGACGGCCTCGGGATTGGCTTGGCGGATGATGTCCGCAAGCACCGCCTTGGCTTCGGCTTCGCTGTTGCGCGCGATGGCGAAGGCGTTGACGCCGACCCGCACCGAATGATTGTTCTTCGCGGCCTTGGCCCGGATGTCGTCAACCTGCTTGCCGATTTCGTCGGGCGTGTTGCCGTTGGTGAAATACCAATCGGAAACGCGCGATGCCATATCGCGGGCCGCGCGCGAAGAGCCGCCCTGGAAGATCTCGGGCAGCGGCTCGAGCGGCTTCGGTTGCATGGCGTAGTTGTCGAAGTGATAGAAAAAGCCTTTGAAGGTGAACGAGTCCTCGGTCCAGATCCCGCGCAGCGCGCGAATGAATTCTTCCGAACGGCGATAGCGCTCGTCATGATCGAGCCACGGCTCGCCGATGGCGGCGAATTCGCCGCGGAACCAGCCCGACACGATATTGACGGCGACCCGGCCTTTGCTCAGGTGGTTGATGGTCGCGATCTGCTTGGCGGCGACCGCCGGCGTCCACGGCCCCGGCAGAATGGCGGCGATGACTTTCAGCTTTTCGGTCGCGCTCAACAGCGCTTGGCTGAACGATACCGGCTCGTGTTGAAATTCGGCGCCATAGCCGGCGGTAAATCGGATCTGGCTGAGCGCATAATCGAAGCCTGACCGCTCGGCGATCCTGGCCAGCTCAATATTATAGTCGATGTCCCAGCTGGTGCGCTGCTCGATGTTGCTGATCACGAGACCACCGGAGACGTTCGGCACCCAGTAGGCGAATTTGATCGGCTCTTCGTTACGAACGGTCATCTCTTTCTCCCCACGGTTTTTAGGCGAATGCCAGAGCGCTTTGCGGCACGCTTCTGGTCGAGGTCGCCGCGATCAGTTCGGCGAATTCATTTGCGGCGCGCTTGGTGCGGGCCGCGAGTTCAGGCGTTGCGATCTCATGGTCGCGAAATTCGCTCTCGAGCGCGAAGATCGTCGTCGGCAATGTCAGCGCGTTGAAGAAGCCGAACAGCGGCCGGAGCTGATGCTCGGTCATGAGCCCATGCAACGGTGTTCCGCCGGTCGCGGCCAGCAACACCGGTCGGCCGACCAGCGCGTTCGGCCGCACCAGATCGAACAAATGCTTGAACGCGCCGCTATAGGAGCCTTTGTAAACCGGGGTGCCGACGACGAGTGCATCGGCCGCTTCGATAGCCTCGATGGCGGACCGCCCCAGTGCCGGCAGAGTCTCCCGATTAAACGACTTCAAGCCCTCGGGGCTGAACGGCTGAAACAGCTGCGGCCCAACATCGACAAGCTCGATCAACCTGCTGTTGGCGCCGGTCAGTGCGGCAACCTGCGCGGTGATGGCGGTGACGAGCGCCGCCGTGCGCGAAGGCCGCGTGATGTTGCCGGCAACGCCGACAATAGAGAAAGATGTCATCAAGAATACTCCGCGGCGCTGCTCGCTCGCGGCACGTATTCAAACGCGAATTTCACTTCGTAGTCGATAGAACCAATATATTATTTTCGCAATCTGACGATGGTTTTCAGCTGCGAAACAGCGTCACTTTCGAAAATTCTCATTGGCGGATGCAAAGTTACGCTGCAGGCTTCCGGAATCGAAATACTACACGCGCTTGCTCGGCATTCAGGAGAAAAATTCACTCTTGATGCGTTAATGCTTCTGATAAACCGGCGTCAGGCGGGCGGAATGGCGCCGGTTCGTTGCGTGATGAGCTGATAATGCTCCACCCGGCGATGCTGGGCAAAATTGAACATCGCCTCCTTGTTGAAGCGGCTGATGTCGAGATTGCATTTGCCGATGAAAACCTCGTCGCCGCTGCCGGTCGCTTGCGCAACGATTTCGCCGGACGGAGCGATGATGCAACTGCCGGCAAGGAGTTCGCTCCCTTCCTCGTTGCCGGCCTTGGCGACGCCGACCACCCAGGTGCTGTTCTGATAGGCACCCGCCTGCATGCACAAGTGATTGTGGAAGCCGGCGAGGTGATCGTAGACCGGGATCCAGGGCAGATGCGTCGGCGTGTTGTAGCCGAGCAGGATGAGCTCGACGCTCTGCATGCCCATGACCCGATAGGTCTCGGGCCAGCGCCGATCGTTGCAGATGCACATCCCGACATTAGCGCCGAACGCGCGCCAGACCGGAAAGCCGAGATCGCCCGGCTCGAAATAGCGCTTCTCCAGATGCTGAAAGGGATAGTTCGGCCGGTCGTCGGCATGGCCGGGCAGATGCACCTTGCGGTACTTGCCGACGATATCCGCATTCTTGTCGACCAGGATCGCGGTGTTGTAGCGGCGTGTCGCGCCGTTCTCCTTGGTCAGTTCGGCGTAGCCCAGATAGAAACCGATGCCGAGCGATTTCGCCGCCTCGAACAGCGGCTGCGTCGCCGGGCTCGGCATCTCCCGCTCGAAGAAGCTGTCGAGCTCGGCCTCATCGTCCATCCACCAACGCGGAAAGAAGGTGGTCAGCGCGAGTTCGGGAAAGACGACGATGTCGCTGCCGCGTGCTTTCGCCTCGCGCATCAGTTCGAGCAGGCGCGCGACGACCCGCTGGCGCGACTCGTTGCGCCCGATCGGGCCCAATTGGCCCCCGGCGACGGTGAGAAAACGTTCCATGAGACACCCCTCCTTCAGCGAAACTCGGCAACCTCAGCATCCGCATTCAGTCTAGCGGGTCGGCGTCCGCATTGCCTCATCGGTATTTCGCGCCGCGGCACGCTTTGGCATAGTGCGCCGAGTGGGCTTTGGGCCCGTTGAGCATATCCGCCGTGAAGGTGCTGGTAGCCGACGATCACGCGATTTTTCGCCAGGGTCTGCGTGTGGTCCTCGGCGAACTGGACCCGGCCGTCGAGATCGTGGAAGCGGCCGATTTCGGCGAGGCGCTTTCCCTTGCGCGGAATGTGCAGGATCTGTCCCTGCTTCTCGCCGATCTGCGCATGCCGCAGATGGATGGTTTCGAGGGCTTGCGCGCCCTACGACGTGTCTTGCCGCATACGCCGATCATGGTCTTGTCGGCGTCCGAGGAGACCGCGGACCTGTTCCGGGCGCTGGAATCGGGCGCTTCGGGCTACCTGCCGAAATCGGCGCCCGCCGCTGTCATCGTTGAGGCGCTCAGGCTCGTGCTTGCCGGCGGCGTCTATGTGCCGCGTGAACTTGTTTCCGGCGCCGGCAGGCCGCTGGCGCCGTCCGAGGCCGCTTCCGATCGCACCGGCGCGCTGACGCCGCGGCAACAGGAGGTGCTGGCGTTGATCGCCGACGGCCATGCGAACAAGGAAATCGCCCACCGGCTCGGCACCAGCGAGGGCACGGTCAAGGCGCATATCACCGCCATCATGCGGACGTTGGGCGTTCGCAACCGTGTTCAGCTTTTGCTGGCGGCCGAGCAACGCGGACTCAGGCCTCGTCCAGGCGGCTAAGCTCGAAGCGGAGCACCGCGTGTAGGACCGCCGGCCATACCGGCTTGTGCAGCACGCGCCGGCCGGCCTGGTTGACGCGCTCGAGGTCGCGGACGTCATAGTCGCCGGTAAGAACGAGCGCCGGCAGCGAGACGCCCAGCACTGTCTCCAGACGGCCCAACGCCACAAAGCCGTCGCCGCCCGCGCCCAGATCGCGGTCGGCGATCATCGCATCCGGCTTACGCCCGCCGAGCATGCGCAACAGCGTGGCGTCATCGGAGGCGGCGATCGGCACTGAACCCCATGCCCGCAGCAACTCGCTCAGCGCATCCGCAACGCCGGCATCGTCCTCCAGGATCGCGATCAGCTTGCCGGTGAAAATGGCATCCGGAACGATACCGGCCGGCACGCCGCCCGCAGCCGGCGACGCCGTGTGTTCGAGAGCCATGTCGACAGCAAACACCGACCCGCGTCCCGGACGCGAGCGAATTTCAACGCCGTGCCCCAGCAGCCTGGCAAGGCGGTCGACGATCGCAAGCCCGAGACCGAGCCCGCTGCGCGCACGCCCGCGTTCTTTAATCTGGACGAACTCCCAGAAAACTTGCCGCTGCTGATCCGGCGCAATGCCGCAGCCGGTATCCCACACTTCGATGCGCACACGATCCCCTCGCCTACGACAAGCGATCAGAACGCCGCCGCGATCGGTATATTTGATAGCGTTGGAGATGAGGTTGCGTAAGATCCGGCCGAGAAGCTGGGCATCGCTGCGCGTCGCCAGCCGCGTCGGCCTGACGGTGAAGCGCAGCTTCTTCTGCGCGGCCTCAACCGCGAACGTATCGCTGATGACATCGAACAAATCGCCGATGTTGACGCTGGTCAGGCGCGGACGCAGCGCTCCGGCATCGAGCTTGCTGAACTCCAGGAGCGCGTCCAACAATTCCATTCCGGACGCGAGCGAGCGCTCGACCGCCAGCAATTTTCGCTCACCTGCTGGGGTCTTCAGTTCACCTTTGAGCCCGCCGAGCAGCAAGGCCATCGCTTGAAGCGGCTGGCGGATGTCATGGCTTGCGGTAGCCAGAAATTTCGTGGTCGCCGCGTTGGCGATTTCGGCACGGTCGCGCGCAGCCCGCAGATCGGTGGTGCGCTCAGCGACCATCGTTTCCAGGCGCTCGGCGGCCCGCACTCGGTCGGTGATATCGGTATGCGTTCCGGCAAAGCGGACAGCACGGCCGCTGCCGTCGCGCAGCACGATGCCGCGGGTCATGATCGACCGCCAGGAGGCGTCCTTGTGGCGCAGCCGAAATTCGGCGCGGTAGTCCGGCCGCTCGCCGGCGCGATATTCGGCGATGCTTTGCTCGACCGCCGCGCGGTCGTCCGGATGCAGCCGGTCGATGAACGTCTCGATGTGGCCGCGAAGTTCACCGGGCAGATGACCGATCAGTTCGAGCCAGCGCGGCGAGTAATAGACCGCGTCGGTCCGCAGATCCCAGTCCCAGATGCCGTCGTTGGTGCTCTCGACGATCAGCCGCAATAGGCTGCGGCTCGCCGCATCTTCGCGATCCCAGGGAGCGGCGGCGCCGTCGGGCAGCTCATCCATCCAACGATTATAGAGCCGCGGCTGCGCTAAAGCATGTCCCGGAAAAGCATGCCCTTGGGCCCTGACCCGATGGGTGGAATCCGGTTTTCCGAAAAGGACATGCGACAACAAATAGACCGCCGCCGGCTCCGGTCTCAGGCTTTGGCGGCCGCCAATTCGGGCGTGCGGTGCTTGTTGATCTTCATCCAGACATGCTCGCCGGACGTCGTCTTGCCGTAGCGCGGCGGCCGGCCTGCGTCCGAACAGGTTGGCAGGCATTCGATCACGGCGTCGTAGTTCGGCTGATGGAAAAACGCCATGGACAGGCGGCGGCTGTCCAGCGCCTGGTCGCGCGGCGGGTTGATGACACGATGGAGTGTCGACACCCAGCGGTCGTTGGTCCATTCGGCCATCAGGTCGCCGAGGTTGACAATGAACGTTCCCGGCAAGGTCGGCACATCGATCCAGGCGCCGTCTTTGTTCTGCACCTGCAGGCCGCCCGGCGCATTGTCGGGCTTGAGAATGGTCAGGCTGCCATAGTCGGTATGTGCTCCGGCGCGCAGTTGCCCCGGTAGCGGCGGCTTCGGCTGCTCGGGATAATGCAGCACGCTGAAATTGGTGATGTGGCGATCGACCTTGTCGTCGAAATAGTGCTTGTCCATGCCGAGCCCAAGCGCGAAGGACTGCATCAGCGTGGTCGCGACCCGTTCCATTTCGCGGTAGTAGGTTTCCCAGATCGGGCGGAAGCCGGACGGCGCATCAGGCCACAGATTGGGCGCGAAGAATTTTCCGGGACCGGCGGCGCGATGATAGGCGTCGTCGGGCGGGTCGACCGGGCCGATCGAGAACGATTCCTTGAAATCCGGCGGCGTTTCCTCGTCGAGCGAATAGGCCAGAGCCTCGCTGCCGAGCGAAATGTAGCCGCGGTAGCGATCGGGCGGCATGCGCAGCTTGATCTTGTCCTCGACCGGCCGGTCGAAATAGGCGAACGAGACCTTGCGCATGTCGTCGATCAAACTGTCGGCCACGCCGTGTCCGGACACGATCAGAAAGCCGAGCGCCGCGCACGCATCCGCAACGTCGTTGGCGACAGCTTGTTGTTGCTGCGCCGAGCCGTTGCGAAACGGCGCGATATCGATAACCGGAATTGAGTCCATCTCCACCTCCGACGCGGCGTTCGAGGATTGCGGCCGCGGATGATCGGTAACGACGCTAGCGATGGCGTCGAAGGGCCGACAGTTGTCTTTGGTCGTATGACTTGAGTCATAGGCACGACGACAAACGACATTGCCCACGCGCGTGGCTGCGGAGCGCGACCGTCGGCGTGGGCGGGTCTAAGCGAAAACCGCTGCTAAGCGGCGTCGAGGTCCGCGGGCTTGCGGGTGTCTTCGAGCAGGATGCCGGACTCGGCGTGCCAGCAGATCGTCTCGCGTTCGCCGACCTTGTAGACGTAGTCCTGCGCGTGGCGGTGCTGCTCGACGTGGACGTATTGGCCGGGGGCGAGCTCGAAGACGTCGGTCTCCAGCGAGCCGAGGAACTCGCTGGCCACGTATTTGCCTTCGACCTTGTTCGCCATGTTGTCGTGCTCGCCGGTATTCATCAGATCGGCGCGCACCGAGAACCAGACCATCTTGCCGACGGGCACCTGCCGGATCGTCGGCGGTACTCTGACATAGAGC
>Ga0210390_10005684_pt1 | contig 10438 bp, 9 predicted proteins | sample IncBWH11OmetaG_FD_161050 | JGI IMG/M metagenome (GOLD analysis project Ga0210390, IMG submission 161050) | Forest soil microbial communities from Barre Woods Harvard Forest LTER site, Petersham, Massachusetts, United States - Inc-BW-H-11-O ... | reverse complement strand
AACTACGCCAGCATCGACAACCAGGAGCTGACCGCGATTGCCCAGGAAGCGCGTTTCGAGCCGGACAAGGCAAAGTACGAAGAGGACGCCAGGAAGCTCAATGCGATCCATGTCGCGACGATGCCGCAGATCGCGCTCTGGCAGCCGAGCCAGGACGCGGTGATGGCGAAATCGGTCGACGGCTACACTTATCAGTTCCACCGTCAGGTCGATTATCGCGACCTCAGCCGCAAGTAATCTTATCCCGCCATGAAAAGCTTCGGCGCAACGGTGATGCGGGCGGCGAGACGTTTCATGTCTTCGCTGCCTGCTCTTTTCGGGGTGCTGGTGTTCACCTTTCTTCTGATGCGTGTCTTGCCCGGCGATCCCGCCGTGTTCTTTGCCTCCGGGCCCAATGCTGGCAAGGAAGAGATCGAAGTTATTCGCAAGCAGATGGGTTTGGACAAGCCCGTGCCCGAGCAACTGCTGCTTTATCTCTACGATGTCGGGCGGGGCAATCTCGGCAAGTCGCTGATGACGGGGCAATCGGTCACGACCGATCTTCGCGAGCGGCTACCGGCCTCGCTCGAATTGACGCTCACCGCGTTGCTGATCGCCTTGGTGTCGGCGGTTCCCCTTGGCGTCGTCGCGGCCTTGAAGCCGGGTTCGCTCATCGATCACGGTGTGCGGCTATTTTGTGCGCTCGGTGTCTGCGTGCCGACCTTCGTATCGGGGTTGCTCCTGATTTACGTCTTCTACTACCTGCTTGGTCTCGCGCCCGATCCGACCGGGCGGATCGATGTCTTCACGTCGCTGCCGCCGCAGCGCACCGGATTTCTGACGGTCGATTTCCTGCTGGCCGGCGATCTTGACGGCTGGTGGATTGCCTTTCGCCAATTGATCCTGCCGGCGGTGACCATGGCGCTGTTCGTGATCGCGCCGCTGGCGCGGATCACCCGCGCCTCGATGCTGGTCTCGCTCGGCAGCGATTTCGTGCGCACCGCGCGCTCGGTCGGGTTGTCGTGGTGGCGCATTGTCGTCACTTATGCGTTGAGAAATGCGATCCTGCCGGTGATCACGATCGCCGGCATCGTATTTTCGACCATGCTGGGGGCGAACGTGCTGGTCGAAAAAGTCTACTCCTGGCCCGGTGTCGCGTCTTATGCGCTCGATGCGTTATTGTCGTCCGACTACGCGCCGGTGCAGGGCTTCGTGCTGCTGATGGCGAGCATCTTTGTCGTGGTCAATCTCCTCGTCGATGTTCTCTATGGCATCGCCGACCCGCGGGTGTCGATCTGATGCCGAGCGCGACGCTGCGTCATACGGCCTGGATCCTGCGCGGCAACCCGCTGACAGCGGTCGCCGCGTTCGGGGTCATGATTTTGGTCCTGATTGCGATCTTCGGTCCGTCGATTGCGCCTTACGATCCGATTGCTTCCAACGTCTCGGAAGCGCTGCTGCCGCCGAGCCACGCGCATCTTGCCGGCACGGATCAACTCGGCCGCGACACCTTCAGCCGTCTCCTGGTGGCGACCCGGCTTGACCTTGTCATTGCCGTCGCGGCCGTTGGGATTTCCTTTGTGCTCGGAGCCGTCATCGGCGCCTTTTGCGGCTATGCGGGCGGTCGGCTCGATCGCGCGGTCGGCCGCTTCGTCGACGTCATGATGGCTTTCCCGCTGTTCGTGCTCGCCATGGCGATGGTGGCCGCGCTCGGCAATCGCGTCGAGAACATCGTCATCGCAACCGCCATCATCAATCTGCCGTTCTACATCCGCTTCGCCCGGGCCGAGGTCAACGTGCGCCGTAATGTCGGCTGGGTCGAGGCTGCGCGTGCCAGTGGTGAGGGCAACATTTCGGTCGTGCTGCGTTTTCTACTGCCGAATGTCTTGCCGGCGATGGCGGTGCAGATGTCGCTCAATCTCGGCTGGGCCATCCTCAACGCCGCCGGTCTTTCCTTCATCGGCCTTGGCGTCAGACCGCCGACGCCGGAATGGGGCATCATGGTCGCGGAAGGCGCACGCTTCATCTCGACCGGCAAATGGTGGTTGGTCGCGTTTCCGGGCCTTGCCCTGATGCTGGCGGTGCTGTGCTTCAACCTTCTCGGCGACGGATTGCGGGACATTCTCGATCCCCGAATGCGGACATGACCACTCCGCTATTACAAATCGAAGATCTTCACGTCACTTTTTCGACCAGGCGCGGCCTCGTCGAGGCGGTGCGCGGCGTGACGCTCGCGGTCGAACCCGGTGAAATGCTCGGGCTGGTCGGCGAAAGCGGTTCGGGAAAGTCCGTTACGGGCTTTGCGACCACGCGCCTGCTCGATCCGGCCGGCCGGGTGACGAAGGGGCGAATTCTCTATCGCGGCCGCGATGTCACGAAAATTCCGGACGGTGACTTCCGCGCGCTGCACGGCGCCGCGATGTCGATGATTTTCCAGAATCCGCGCGCCGCGCTCAATCCGATCCGCGCGATCGGCCTTCAGATTGCCGATGCGATCCTCAGCCACAAGCGGATGTCGAAGCAGGCAGCCTCCGAGGAGACGCTAAATCTCCTGCGCGCGGTGCAGATTCGTGATCCCGAGAAGCGAATGTCCGCCTATCCGCATGAGCTCTCCGGTGGCATGTGTCAGCGCGTGATGATCGCCATCGCGATCTCGTGCGACCCGATGCTGCTGATCGCGGATGAGCCGACCACAGGCCTCGACGTCACAACGCAGAAGGTTGTGATGGACCTGCTCGTCAAAATCGCCGCCGATCGCGGCATGGCAACCATCCTGATTACGCACGATCTGGGGTTGGCCGCCCAATACTGCCGCCGCGTTGTGGTGATGGAGAAGGGGCGCCTGGTCGAAGAAGCGCCGCCCGAGGCGCTGTTTCGTCATCCGCAACACGCCTACACCAAGCGGCTGGTCGCGGCATCGCCGACCGCGACCTCGCGCATCGAAGATTTGGTCACGGATGAGGAGCGCGGCGAATACCTCGCCGTTCTCGCCGCAAGCCAGCCGCCGGCCGAGCCGCCCCCGGGGACGCCGCCACTCCTCGACGTGAAAAACCTTGCGAAACGCTACGATCAGGGACCGCCGGCCGTCACAGGCTTTTCCATGACCATGAAGGCGGGCGAAAGTGTAGGCCTCGTCGGCGAATCCGGCTCCGGCAAAACGACGACCTCGCGGATGATCTGCCGGCTGATTGACGCCAGCGAAGGCGAGATCCTGTTCGACGGGGAATCGATCGGGCATCTGCCCGCGCGTGAGTTTCACCGGTCGCCGCACCGAAAAAACATTCAGATTGTTTTCCAGGACCCCAACGAGAGCCTTAATCCGCGCTTTTCTGCTTTCGACTGCATCGCCCATCCGCTGCTGCGGCTTTCGGGCCTGCGTCCGGGCAATGCCTTGCGACAACGGGTCGAGGAATGCGCGCAGCGGGTGGGATTGCCGGTGGAATTATTGTCGCGCTTTCCGCATCAGCTCTCCGGCGGCCAGAAGGCCCGCGTCGGCATCGCGCGTGCCATCGCCTGCCGGCCACGGCTTCTGGTGCTGGATGAGCCGACGGCAGCGCTCGACGTTTCGGTACAGGCCGTCGTGCTTCAACTCCTGGATCGGCTGCGGCGCGAGGATAACCTCGCGCTGCTGTTCGTCAGCCACGATCTCAACGTCGTCCGGATGATGTGTGATCGGACCATCGTTTTGCGCAATGGCAGCATTGTCGAAGCCGGTGAGAGCCGGGCGCTGTTCGAAAATCCGCGGGACCAATATACTCGGGAACTCGTCGAAGCGGTTCCGCATATCGACCGCGGACAAACCCGCATAGTTGCCGGGAGCCAATCAACATGACCTTCGCGCTCGATCATGTCGTGATCAATGCCCTGTTCGACATGGACCGCGCCGCCGACCTGATGTCGCGGCTCGGCTTCACGTTGACGCCGCGCGGCTATCATTCGCTCGGCTCGATCAATCACCTTGTCATGTTCGAACACGACTATCTGGAGCTGGTCGGATTACCGTCGGGCACGGACGTCTTGCGCAAGGATGTGCTCGAAAGCCCGCGTGGACTGAACGGACTGGTGTTTCAAGCCAGCGACATCGATACATGCCAGCGCACGCTGCGCGATAGCGGTCTCGCCATGCTCGAGCCGCAGAGCTTTTCGCGGCCGGTCACCATCGACGGCGTCGAGCATCTGGCACGCTTCCGCACGGTTCGCACGGCGCCAGAATTGTTTGAGGCCGGACGGGTCTACTACTGCCAGCATTATACGCCGGAACTGGTCTGGCATCGCCCGTGGATGTCGCATTCCAATGGCGTTCGGGCCCTAAGTGAACTGGTGATTGTGACCTCAAACCTTGAAGCCGACGTCCCGCGCTATGCCAAGGCGGCTCAATCCTCTCCCGAAAGGCAGGGAGACGATTGGACGATCCTATTGCCGCATGATTTTCGTCTCACGTTGATTTCGCCCGCGCGCTATCGCGAGCGATATGGCGAACAATGCGTAGACGCGGATGGCCGTCCCAGTTTTTTTGGCGCGATCGTATTCGATGCGCGAGAGCCTGGGCGCATCCGTGATATCGCTTCGTCCATTCCGGATCTGCGCATTGGAACAGACGAGACGGCGCTGGCGATGCTGATTCCGTTCCTCAATACGCTGCTGGAATTTCGCGAGCGACGTTAGTTCAGGTCGTCGCTGGATCGTCGTCGCCAAGCGCCTGCCATATCGCGCTGGTATAGGCGGTAAATTCCGGGCTGGCGCGTAGCGCGCGCAGGTTGCGCGGCCGCGGCAGGTCGATCAGGTGTTCGGCGACGATGCGGGCCGGGCGCGGCGAAAACACCAGCACGCGATCGGCGAGCGCCACGGCTTCTTCAATGTCGTGGGTGACGAACAGGATGCTGCGCCGCTCGGTTTCCCAGATGCGAAGCAGCTCACGTCCCATCACCGCCTTGGTCTGAAAGTCGAGCGCGCCGAACGGCTCGTCCATCAGCATCACTGCTGGTTGGTAGGCGAGCATCCTCCCCAACGAAACGCGATGCCGCATGCCGCCGGAGAGTTGCGCCGGATAGGCGTCATGAAACTCGGAGAGTCGCAGCAGGGTCAATAGATCGGCGACGCGCGCGGATCGCTCTGCCGGCGCGACGCCCGCCAGTTCAAGACCGATCTCGATATTACCGCGCACGGTGAGCCATGGCAGCAGCGTGTCCCGCTGGAACATGAAGCCGATATGTTCGGGCGGACCGTCGACCCTCTGGCCATCGACCGAAATGATACCGCTCTCCGCCGCGTTGAGGCCGGCGATGGCGCGCAGGATAGTCGACTTGCCGCTGCCGCTCGGTCCGACCAGAACCACGAATTCAGCGCGATCCACCGCGAGGCTGACGCGGTCGACGACGAGCAAACGGCCGCGCGGCGTTGCGTAGGAAATCGAGACGTTATCGAGCAGGATGCGCGACGCCGTGGCCGCGACCGTCATTTCGTCGCGGGCCGCCAATGCAATGCCCTCCGTTCGATCAAGAAAACGATCTGATTGGCGATCATCGCCACCAGCATCAGAACGAGCAGTCCGGTGAAGACGCCGGTCGTATCGAGCTGGCCGCCGGCGCGCAGGACGTACCAGCCGAGCCCGCGATTGGCGCCGATCAATTCGCCTACGACCGCGCCAACCAGCGACAGGCCGATGCCGATACGGAATGAAGCGATCAGCCAGGGAACGATCGAGGGAATGGTGACCTTGCGCAGGATGTAGGATTTTGGCGCCCGCATCGTGCGCATCAGATCGACCATATCGGGGTCGACGGTGCGGATGCCTTCGGTGACGTTGAGGATGAAGACGAACACGACCATCGAAAACGACATCATGACCTTGGCGAGAAGGCTGATGCCGAACCACAGGATGAACATCGGCGCGAGCGCGACGCGCGGAAGGCCGTAAAGGCCCATCACAAAAGGATCGACAATTGCCGCAGCGTGCCGGTATTTCGCCAGCGCAATGCCGATCGGCGTGCCCACAAGCGCGCCCAGTAGCAGGCCGAGCAGGGCTTCCGAAACCGTGGCGTCGAGGTGACGCCATATCTCGCCGCTCGCAAACAGCGCCAGAAGTCTTGCGCCGATCAGGCTTGGGCGGCTGCTCCAGAATTCGTTGAACAGATTGCCGGCGGAAAATTCCCAGATCAGCAACAGTCCCGCGATCAGGCCGAGACGCCACAGCCAGATCGAAAAGCCGTTCCCCGCAGCAGTTGCCTTCTCGTCCCCCGGGCCGCCTGGCGGGATCATCTCATCGGAGGCGGTGGGGTCGGTCATTGGTTCAGTCACATCACGGCAGATAACGCAGGGCGACGACGTCTGCGTAGGAGAGTTCCTTCACCGAGGGATCAGCGATCCGCAGCATTTCAAGCGCGGTCTTGAATCCGGCCTCCTGCGCGCGCCCATCATGAGACAAGCTCCGTTCCGCGGCGTCGTGAGCGACGGTCACCACAAGCCCCGGCGACAGCGTCGGAAAGCGCTCATGCACGGCAGCCTCGACCATCTTGGGTTCGGTCTGAATAAGTTTTTCGGCCTTGACGACCGCGCGCGCTACAGCGTGCGCCGTCGTATCGTTGGCTTTCAGCCAGCTCCCGACAGCGATCAGATCGAGCGCCATATAGTCGAGATCGCGAAAATCGGCGACGAACTTGTATTTGCCGGTCGCCATGTAAGCCTGAACGTCGGGGGTGGTGAACATGCCAGCCGCCACCGATCCGCGTTCGATCGCGGCGCGCATGGAGGCGCCAGTGCCGGCGGCGATGATCTCATAATCGCTGTCCGGGTTGAGGCCGAGCTTCCGGATCACGAACCGCAGCGTGTTATCGGTCAGGCTGCCCGGCGAGGTGATGCCGACGGCTTTGCCGCGCAGGCTGGCCAGATCGGTAGCCGGAGATCCGGCCGGCGCCAGCAGCGAGTAAGGGTGTTTGTCGAGCAGCGCCACCAGCACCGCGCCGCCAAGCCCGCGGCTCGCGAGCCGGAGCGCATGATCGCCGGCGCAGATGCAGAGGTCGATGCCGCCGCCCGCAAGCGCCTGCACGGCCGGGCCGCCGCCGTCGAAATCGATGATTTCAGCATTGATGCCTTCGGCTTCGAACAGCTTTTGCTGAATGGCGACCACGACCGGGATCGAAGCGATCGAAACTTGCGCCGAACCGATCCGAAGTGTGGTTGCTGCTTGCAGGCTGCCGGCCGTCAGCATCAGCGCGGCAACGGCCCCGAGAACAGATGAGGCCAGATATCGTCGCGAGAAGGTTCTTGCGCTTCCGTTCATCGGGTGTCCTTGCCCTAATTCGGCAGCTTGGCTGCGAAGGCCGAGTTGCGAAGGCAGAGACAGCCCTTCGGATCCTGCCATAACCGTTCCTTCTCATGCAAAAAGCCGATCGCGCGGGCGACGGCGTTGAATTCGTAGCCGGAAAAACGTTCCGCGATGTCGGTGAAGTAGAGAGGCGTCTTCTCAAGCACAGCAGCAATCTCTTCAGCGAGCTTGCCGATGGTCTCGGGCGACGCTTTTTCGGCCTCGCGGTCGGCCTTGCCGCCGAGATAGTCCGATATCTTGGCCGTGTCGGCGTAAGCGTAGGTGATGCGCTCGTAGCGTTCTTTCGGGATGCCTTCTGAGATCGTGGCGTCGATGCCGACCTTGGCGGTGGTCGGCACAATGCCATGCGGCGTCGGCGCCAGCGATGGATCGAGCGGCTTGCCGCGCGCGTTGCTGACGATCAGGATATCGCGGTCCCCCTGCACGCGGGTAGCGATCGCCCATTCGACCTCGACCGGATTGAAGACGTCGATGTCGTCATCGACCACCACGACATGTTTGATGTCCATGACCGAGAGCGCGGCAAGCAAGGCGTTCTTGCCATCACCGGCCTGTTTCTTGATCGAAATCACCGCATGCCAGAAGGTGACGCCGCCCATCGTCATGTTGATGTCCTTGACGACGACGCCCGCCGTGCGCAACGCCTGACGGATCGCGGCATAGCGCGTCGGCGCCATCAACCAGGTGTTTTCCCAGGGCATATGCAGCGCGTAATAGATCGCGTCGCGTCGCATCGACACCGACGTGATGCGTACGATCGGGTTCCAGTGCAACCCGCCCATCAGCCAGGTGAACTCCCCGAAGCGCCCCTCCGGTTGGGTCCAGCCCGTCGGCAGCACCTCACCCTCCAGGACGATTTCAGCGTCCGCGACATAAGGCACATCGACCGTATCGCCGGCCCCGAGTTTCACCGCCTGGCCGCGGATGCCGCCGGCGATCGCCATCTCATCGGTGCCGAGCGGCGCCTTGAAGCCGGCGCCCAACAGTTCGACCGGATGCGTGCCGATGCTGATCGAGATCGGCAGCGGCCGTTTCGCCTCATAAGCGCGCTGCACGAACAGCCTCATGTTGTTGGGCGTCACGATATCGATCCCGGTCAGGTTCTTTTCCTTGACCATGAAGCGGTAGATGCCGGTGTTGATCCCGAACTCTGGGTCTTTGGCGATGACGACACCAGCCGTGATCATCGGGCCGCCGTCATAGATCGAGGACATCGGGATCGGTAGCTTGTAGAGATCGACGTCGTCGCCCTTCATCACCACTTCCCGCGCGCGCGATGTCGCAACGCGCTCAGGTGGGATCGGCTTGGCGATGCCGTTCTTCAAACGCTCCTCGATATCGAGGTATTCACTCGCCCCCATCGCCATCATCATCCGCTGTTGCGAGCGGATGATGCCGGAGACCACGGGAATATCGTAACCAATGACCTTGTGGAACAGGATCGCCTTGTCCGACTGGTCGACGAGGGTTGCGATATGACGGATATCGATCGGCTGGTGGAAGTCGATCAACTCGCCAACCTGACGCAGGCGATCGAGGAATCCGCGAAATGTATCATCCATCCGACCTAACTCCTTGGTCCGGTTCCCGATGCCGCAGCCGTTCGGTGGCCATGTCGCGCATTGTCTTGCGATCGAGCTTGTTGGTCGACGCCAAAGGGAGCCTGTCGACAAACCAGATCGAGCGCGGATGCTGGTAGGCGGGCGCGTTCGCCAGCGCGAAGGCCTTTAATTTTGCCTCGTCCAGGTCGCTTCCTTCGCGCTTGACAACGAACGCCACCGGCTTGGTGCCCTTGATATCGTCATCAACCGGCACCACGCAGGCCTGGATCACGTCCGGATGGCTTTCCAGCATCTTTTCGACTTCGCCGGGGAAAATATTTTCGCCGCCGCTGACAAACATGTCGTCGGTCCGGCCGACGAAGAAGTGGAAGCCATTTTCGTCCCGGCGAAAGACGTCGCTGGTGAAATAGAACCCGTCCGCCGTGATCGGCGAGGCCACGTCCGGGCGATTGTGGTAGCCGTTCATGATCGCCGGGCTCTTCATCTCGAGCACGCCGACGTCACCCTGCGTCCCGTCTTCCCCGATCAGTCGCACCTGCACTTTCGGGTGCGGATAACCGACCGACATTTCCGGCTGCGGCAAGCCCTTCGGATGTGGTCCGAAAACGACCGGGCCGCCTTCGGTGGTGCCATAGGCGTTGGTCACCGCCGCCTTGGGAAGTGCCTGGTGGATCGCTTTCATCAGGCTTTGGCTGACGGGAGCCGATCCCATCCGCAGATATTCCACGCTCGAAAGATCCGTCGCCGCGAAGTGCTCTTTGTCATTCAGCATCATCGCGATCATCGGCGGAACGGCGGTGAGCCATGTACAGCGATAGTCCTCAAGGGCCTTGAGATAGAGTCGCGTGGTGAATTGTGGAAGCAAAATCACAGTTGCGTGGGCCGCATGCGCCAGCTGGCTGATGGCGAGCGCGTTCATATGATAAAGGGGCGCCGCGACCAGAAAGCGGTGGCGGGTCATGTCCTGCGCGGCCATGCGCTGCTCGACCACCCAGATATGGCTCTGGTGCGAGAGCACGACGCCCTTGGGACGCCCGGTAGAGCCCGAAGTGTAGAGAAACATCGCAGGCTCGCGATCAGCAGGTGTGATCGGCGTAAACGGACCGGGCTTGAGGAAGCTTGCGAAATCGCTGCCGCCGCTACCGCCGTCGAAACAGATGCGCGGCAAATCTTTCGGCGCGCTATCAAGCCGCAGCGCGTCACAAAAGACGAGCTTGGCGCCGGAATCGTGAACGATGTAGTCGATCGTGGCCGGCGGAAATTTGAAGTTGACCGGCACTGCGACGAAACCGGCGCGCATGATGCCGTGGACCGTCGTGAGATACTCGAAGCGATTGGCCGAGAGAATGGCGACCCGGTCGCCGCGCGCAAGGCCGCGCGCCGTAAGCGCTCGTGCGACCGCATTGGCCTGGGTTTCGAAATCGCGGTAGCTGAAGCGGCGCTCTTGCCCGGTGCCGAGATCGATGATCGCGACCTTGTCGAGATCGCCGTCCTTTGAGGTCAGCGCGCCCAGATTCGTAAACGCGGGAATGCTGGACACCTCAACGTCCTCGTCAGGCCAGTGGCGCGGTCA
>Ga0210390_10005683_pt1 | contig 10439 bp, 9 predicted proteins | sample IncBWH11OmetaG_FD_161050 | JGI IMG/M metagenome (GOLD analysis project Ga0210390, IMG submission 161050) | Forest soil microbial communities from Barre Woods Harvard Forest LTER site, Petersham, Massachusetts, United States - Inc-BW-H-11-O ... | reverse complement strand
CGGTGGCCTGGCGGCAGCAGCAGGGCTGTGCTCGGCAGGCTGGGATGTCACCGCCTGCGAGCGCGCGGCGTCGCTCGAGCCGATCGGCGCCGGGCTGGCGCTGGCTCCCAACGGGCTGCGCGCGCTGGATCCGATCGGTGCCGGCGACGCGCTGAGGGCGCTGGCGGTGCCGCAGGAACTGGGCATCCGCCGGTCTGACGGCCGGTGGCTCGTGCGCAGCACTACCGGGCAGATGGTCTCGGACCGGTTCGGGGACCCGGTCATCCTGGTGCTGCGGGCGGCCGTGATCGACGCACTGGCGGCCCGCGTTCCGGACGGGGTGCTGTCCCTGGCGACCGAGGTGACGTCGGTCGAGCCGGGCAGGACGGCCGGGACGGGCAAAATCGCGTCGGCGCGCGTGGCCACCTCGGCGGGCGAACTGGATGCCGACCTCGTGGTGGCCGCCGACGGGATCGGTTCGGGGGTGCGCCCGGTGCTTTTCCCCGACCATCCGGGGCTTCGCTATGCGGGGTTCACGACCTGGCGGCTGCTTACCGGTCCGGTGACCGGGCCAGTTCCGATGGCCGAGAGCTGGGGGCGCGGCACCGTCTTCGGCGTCATGCCGCTGTCCGGCGGGCGAGTGTACTGCTACGCGGCTGCCCCCGCGCCCGCCGGTGCGCGCGCCGGCGACGAGCTGGCCGAGCTGGTCAGGCTGTTCGGCACGTGGCATGAGCCGATCCCGGGGCTGCTGGCGGTGACCAGGCAGGCCGATGTGCTCCGCCATGACGTCGCCGAGCTGGCCGCGCCGCTGCCGTCCTTTCATCGCGGCCGGGTCGCCCTGCTCGGCGACGCCGCCCATCCCATGACGCCCAACCTCGGCCAGGGCGCGTGCCAGGCACTCGAAGACGCCGCGGTCATGGCCCGGCTCGCCGCCGGAACGGAACCGGATGCGGTAGGAGGGATGCTGGCCCGCTATAGCGCCGCCAGGCGGCCGCGCACCACCGACGTGGTCCGCTGGTCCCGTCGTGCCGCCGCCATGACCACCTGGGCCTGGCCACCGGCCGTCGCCTTCCGCAACACGGCGATGCGACTGACCGGCCAGCTCGCGCCGGGAGCCGCGCTCCGCAGCCTCGCCCCCATCTACGACTGGCAGCCGCCGGCCGCAGCCCGCCCCCGCGGCACGAGCTAAGAGGCGCCGCGCGGCTCCCCGGTCAGCACGACATCAGCCGAGCGCAGATCCTCGATGGCCTTTGCCGTGGATTCCGCGGCAACCCCCGCAGTCAGGTCGAGCAGGACCCGGGTGGCGAACCCGGCCCGCGCCGCGTCCGCGGCGGTGGCGTGCACGCAGTAGTCGGTGGCGATGCCCACCACGTCGACCTCATCGACGTCACGTGCGCGCAGCCAGTCGGCGAGCGATGTCCCCGCCTCGTCGGCGCCCTCGAACCCGCTGTAGGCCGCCGCGTGCGCACCCTTGAAGAACACGGCTTCGACCGCGCCGGTGTCCAGGTCCGGATAGAACTCCGCGCCCGGAGTCCCGGCCACGCAGTGGGGCGGCCAGGAGTCGGCGTAGTCCGGGTGGTCGGAGAAATGGCTGCCCGGATCGACGTGGAAATCCTTGGTGGCCACGACGTGCGCGTAATCATGGGCCTGCGCCAAGTGCGAGCTGACTCCGCGGGCCACGGCGGCCCCGCCCGCCACGGCTAGCGAGCCGCCCTCGCAGAAGTCGTTCTGTACATCGACGATGATGAGCGCGCGCATGGCCCCAACGGTATCGTCCGGATGCGGGAGAGGTAATGGCTCAGGACGGGTACTGGAATCACAACGTTCACTACCAGCCGGTCATCCTCCGTGCGGTCCCGCCACGGTGCGGCCCGGCGCTCGACGTCGGTTGCGGCGATGGCCTGCTGGCGTGCCTATTGGCCGAACACTGCACCGAGGTCACCGGGATCGACCGGGACGACCGCATGATCGCCCTCGCCCGGGAGCGGGCACCAGCGCAGGCGCACTCAGGCCACGTAACCTTCGTCGCCGCCGACTTCCTCGCGTACCCCTTGGCCGACGCCAGCTTCGACTTCGTCTGCGCGAACACCTCACTGCACCACATGGACTTCGCCGCGGCGCTGACCGCCATGGCCAGGGTGCTCAGGCCCGGCGGCCGCCTTGCGGTCATCGGCCTGGCGTCGGACGGGTCACCCGCCGACTTCGTGGCGTCGGCTGCTGGCGTGCCCGTCAACCTCTTCTACCGGGCCGTCTACCACGAGGGCCACTCAGGCGCTCCCATCAAGACCCCCGACATGACGTGGGGCCAGGTCCGCGCGACCGCCAAAACCCTGCTCCCGGATGTGCGGTACCGCCGTCACCTGCTGTGGCGCTACTCGCTGCTCTGGCGTAAACCAGGTGGATAATCTGCCGGCCGTGATCTGGTCACGGATCAGGCGGACGATTCCGATCTCTGGCGGCAGGTGGGCCAGTCCGGCCTTCGGTATGAACCCCCGCACGTGACGATCTTCCTGGTCGAGCAGGAGGAACAGCCGATTGGTTTCGCGTACGCCGGTCAGCGCGGACCACGGCAGGAAGGTGGCCGACCCGTCCGGGCAATGCCAGGCGACGCCCGTGAGGAGAAGCTTGTACTCGTGTACCCCGGCCTGCCACACACCGCTAACGAGCGCGCGGCTGGCCTGGCGTCCGGGCGATAGCCGCCACACCCGCTGCGCGCTCCACAGGACGAGCAATGCGCACAGGCCGCACCCGGCGGCCAACTCGGCGACCAGGAGTTCGTGATGACTGCCGCCCGCGGCGGGCCGGGCGGCCACGGTGCGAAGCAGCACCACCGCGGCTGCCAGCAGGGTCGCGAACAGGACTCCGGCGATCAGCCAGGACCGGCGCAGCAGGCTGATGATGCCAGAAGCGGCCATTACCTCACGCACTTCGTCGCGGCCTAGCTCGCACTGGAAGATTGCGCCGCTGACGGTTTCCGGCATCGTCATGCACCTAATTTAATGTCCGTGCGAACCTATCGCAAGAAGAATTAAACTGGCTCTTAGCTGGCTAAAGATCAACTTCCGATTTATCCGTGACAAGTGTCATGGTCCATGTTAAGTGTCACGGTCTAATCATGACGATGCCCACTTGCGCCATGTTGGAAAGGGCGGGGAATCTGGAATTGTCCAATATCCCACTGGCTAGGAGGCTAGTGATGAGCAACACCCTTGAGCTGCGCGTCCTGGATGACGACGAACTCATCGACGTCGTTGGCGGCTGCAACTCGTCGCCGTGCGAGCCGAAGTACAACCCCTGCGCGCGCCGCGATGACGACTTCCGCCTCGACATCGACATCAACGTCGATGTGGTCCTCTGCCTCTAGCGGATTGCGACCGCGTGAACCGGCGCGATGCCCCGGCCGCACCGCCGGGGCATCGCGCCCTGTAGTGCAACTGCCCGCCTGCGCTGACCGGAGAGCCTGATGAGCGAGTGGGACAGGATGCTCGGTGAGGCGGCGCTCGGGCGCGACCTGATCCCGCTGGACCGGGTGCGCAGCGAGTCCGCCCAACGCTCGCCTGGGCTAATGCTGATCGACCAGCCCAGCGTGCGGCCCGTCCGGCTGACTTCGACCAGTCCGGAGGCGATCTTCCGCCTGGAGGCGTTGCAGTTCCGGACCCGTGGTCGAGACGCCCTCGGCGGGGTGGTCCGCCTCGGGAGCCGGTGGATCCGCTGGGCCTACCGGGCCACGCTGGTCCTCGTTCTCGCCGCGGCGGCCAGCATGTGGTTCATCCACACCGGCGAGACCACCGCGGGCCCCGCGGTGCTCCGCGGACCGTCCGGTGCGATTACGGTCCTGCTGCCGGCCGCGGTCGCCCCGGACCTGGTCGGTTCCCAGACACTTACCCTCGCCCTTCCGGACGGCCGGTCGGTCCCCGTCGTTGGCTTGCGTGTGCAACTGGCCGACGCGGCCGCGATCCGGGCGGCGGGGCTAGCGCCGCTGAGCCAGCCCGCCATCCTGGTGACCGGTCGGCTGGTACCGGGCTCGGCCCCTGCGTCGGCCGAGCGGGAGCTGCCGTCGCGAACCGAGGTGACCGTGGTGCTCCGCTCGGAGTCGCTGGCCGACGTCCTGGCCCGCCAGTTCCGCGCGATCCTCGGTCAGGGGACCGCGCCGTGAGCCGGAGGGTCCCGGTCATCCGGCAGCTGGAGGACGCCGAATGCGGCGCGGCCTGCCTGGCCATGGTGCTCGGCTACTTCGGTAACCGCGCCGACCTCCGCGAACTGCGGGACCTGACCGGTGCCGGGCGGGACGGCGTCAGCGCGCTGTCCCTGGTACGCGCCGCACGGGCCTGCGGACTGCGAGCTCGCGGGGTCCAGGCGGACCTTGGCGACCTCAGGCACCTGCCGCGCGGCTCGGTGCTGCACTGGGAGTTCAACCATTTCGTGGTGTTCGAGCGCACGACACGCGCTGGGATCCGGATCGTCGACCCAGCGCACGGGCGACGGATCGTGTCGCGCGACGACCTGCATCGCGCGTACACCGGCGTGGCCATCCTGCTGGAGCCGTCGGAGACCTTCGACGGGAGCAGTTCCCGCGCGAAGGGCACATGGCGGTACCTGCGACCGATGCTCGGCCAGTCCGGGAACATGGTCAGGGTTATCGCAACTTCCCTGGTCATCAGGCTGGCCGCCCTCGGGCTGCCGCTACTCACCGCGCTTGTCGTCGACGAGATCGTGCCGCGCGACGACCATCGCCTGCTGCTGGTGTTCACGGCCGGGGTCGCCGTGGTCATCGGGTATACCTTCCTGTCCTCCTTCCTGCGCGCCAACGTGCTGGTCGAGCTGCGGACCCGGCTGGATGCGGGGCTGAGCCTGAGCTTCGTCGATCACCTGGTCAAGCTGCCCTACGACTTCTTCCTCCGCCGGTCCTCGGGCGACCTGATGATGCGCCTGCAAAGCAATACCGCGGTCCGCGACATCCTGGCCACCGGCACCCTGTCCGCCGTCCTGGACGGCGCGTTCGCCAGTCTGTACCTGATCCTGCTGTTCGTCATCAGCCCGGTGCTGGCCGTGGTAGTGCTCCTGCTCGCGCTCGGCCAGGTGGCCACGCTGCTGCTGTCCTGGCGGCGTAACCAGCGGCTGATGTCCGGCAGCCTGCAGGCGCAGGCCGATACGCAGAGCTACGCCTACGAGATGCTGGCCGGCATCGAAACGCTCAAGGCCTCCGGCGCCGAACACCGCGCCGCCGACCACTGGGGTGACCTGTTCACCGATCAGGTCAACATCGACCTGACCCGCGGCCGCCTGACTGCCGCGGTCGGCTCGGTCATGGGCACGCTGCGGGTGGCCGCGCCACTGGTCATCTTGCTGGTGGGCACCTTCCAGGTGCTCGGCGGGCACCTATCGCTCGGCACGATGCTCAGTGCCTCGGCCCTCGGTGCCGGGTTCCTCGACCCGCTGGCCAGCCTGGTGGCCAGCGGCTTGCAGTTGCAGCAGCTGCCCAGCTATATGCACCGCATCAACGACGTGCTGGACACCCCGCGGGAACAGCACGGACGGCGGCTCCGCCCGGCGCCTCGGCTCAGCGGCCGGATCCGAGCCGAGAACGTGTCGTTCCGCTACGGTGCGGTCGGCTCCGCCGTCGTGAGCCAGGTGAGCCTGGAGATCCAGCCCGGCCAGCACGTCGGCATCGTCGGCCGGTCCGGATCGGGCAAGTCGACGCTCGCTCACCTGCTGCTCGGCCTGTACCAGCCGACGTCCGGCCGGATCGAGTTCGACGGCCAGGATTTGACCGTCCTGGACGCCGGGTCCGTCCGCCGTCAGGTCGGTATCGTCACCCAGCGCCCCTACCTGTTCGGCGCCTCGATCCGGGAGAACATCGCGCTCACCGACCCCGAGCTGCCGCTCCAGGCGATCATCGCGGCTGCGCGGATCGCGTGCGTCCACGACGACATCGCCGCGATGCCGATGGGCTATGACACCAAACTGCACGGTGGCGGGGCCTCGATCTCCGGCGGGCAGTGCCAGCGCATCGCTCTGGCCCGCGCTCTGGTCCACCAGCCGTCGATCGTCCTACTCGACGAGGCGACGAGTGAGCTTGACACGGTGACGGAGCGGCAGATCTACCGCAACCTCGAGGCGCTCTCGGCGACCACGATCGTGATCGCGCACCGGCTGAGCACCGTCCGCAACGCGGACGTGATCCTCGTCATGGAACAGGGCCAGGTGGTCGAGGCCGGGACGCACGAGCAACTTCTGGTCCGCCATGGGGCTTACACCGCGTTGGTCCACGCCCAGTCCGCCGGCGGCGAGTCAGCCGCCGGCGGACTAGTCCCGCTATGGGCTCATACGCCCACCGCGTGAGGAACGCGTCTCCCGGCCGGGGTGGAGGGGGGCCCTGGCCGGGAGACCCAGGGTTAGAGCCAGCCCGAGCTGTCGGCGATCCGGATGGCGTCCACCCGGTTACGCGCCCCGAGCTTGGCTATCGCGCTCGATATGTGATTGCGGACGGTGCCGGCCGCCAGGCATAGCTGCCCGGCGATCTCGGCGGTGGGCGCGCCCGCTGCGGCGAGCCGCAGGACCGAGCGTTCTCGTTTTGTCATCGGGTTCACGGGGATGTCGAGCGTCGCGAACGCCAGGTCGGGATCTAGGGCCTTCCTGCCCATGGCCACCTGGCGGATAGCGGCGCCGATACTTTCCGGGGAGGCGTCCTTGCTCACGAAGCCGGTCGCGTGCGCCGCGACTGCCTTGCGCAGATCGCACGGTCGAGGCTTGGTGGCCATGATGAGCGTGCGGCAGGACGGACATGAGGAGTACACGGCGCGGATGACAGCGAACTCTTCGTCGCTGGCCATCTCGTCGTCGATAACCACCACGTCAGGCTGCAGCGACGAAACGGCGAGTAGCACCGCTCCGCGGCCGTCGACCTCGGCCACCACCTCGATGTCGCGTTCCCGCGACATGCAGGCTACGAGACCCGCCCTGAGCAGGGTGGCGTGCTCGGCGATAAGGATGCGGATCACGATGAGCTAACCCAGGCCCGGGACCGAGACCGGCAGGCTCACCGCAGGCTGCGACGCCGTCACACCGACCGTATTCGTCACCGCGCCGACCGTTCCGGCGACGGCTCCGACGGTTGGGGTCACGGCCCCGACGGTTGAGGTCACGGCCCCCACGGTTCCGGCGACGGCCCCGACAGTGGAGGTCACGGCCCCGACAGTGGAGGTCACGGCCCCCACGGTGCCGGCGACGGCTCCGACGGTTGAGGTCACGGCCCCGACAGTTGAGGTCACGGCCCCGACCGTTGAGGTCACGGCTCCGACCGTTCCGGTTACGGCCCCGACGGTTCCCGTCACCGTCCCGACGACACCGGTGACGCCCTGCACCGCCTGGCCCACAGTCGCCGCCGTGGTCCCGACTACGGGCGTCGCTGTTTGACTCACCTGGGCGACCGGACCACTAGTGCCGACCGTGACGGACACGATCGTCGGCGTGGTCGCGGGCGAGCTGGATGCTGGGTTGTGCCCCGAGATAAGCCTCGGGCCGGAGGTGATCGGAGGGGTGGGGGTTGTCGAGAGTGCTATGGGCATTGCGCTTGCTCCATCACTCTCTGGACCCTGCTCGTGGTTCCCGGTCGAGCCGTGCCCACGGCTTCCGCCCGAGGGCCCCAGGATGGGCGGTCCGGCCAGGACCGGTTGCTGATGCGGCCGGTGCCGCGGCTGGCTTGTACTCGGCTGGCTGATCGGTGGCGAACCGGTTCCGAACAGGTTCGGCGGTATCACCCGGAGTACGAGTGCCGTGACGAACGTGACGAAGGTGACGGCGACCGCGATAACCGCGCTCGGCACGGCGAAACCCGCAGGGTGCAGCCGCGCGGCGGCCACCAGTGACCGAGACGTCCCCGCCATCCGGTCGAACGTGGACCGGACGGATCCGGTGATTTTGTGCATGCTGGAAGACTGTGCAGACATGTTGGTGAAGCTCTCTTTCTACTGAGGTTTCCGGACTGAACCGGACCAGGAATGTGGCCCGGATGACGCTGGCCGTCGGGCCAGCTAGCCGGGAACCTCGAGAGCGCGAAGCCACGCCGAGCGCGGCCGTGAAAATGAAGCTCGGCGTCGCCACAGGACGCAGGCCGCCACGAGTAGTCCGGCCGTCACCAGGGCCGCCGGACCCGAACCGCCCCCCGATCCCGAGCCGTGAGCCGTCTCCAGTCCGGACTGCAGCCCGATCGGCGACCACGGCGCCGGGTTCTTCCCGGGCTGGCCGGGGGCGAACGGCAACGCCCTGCCGGAGGTAGCTGACGTCCCGCTGCCCGCTCCCGCGCGGCCGGGAAGCCACCAAGTTCCGATCGGGCCGCCTGACGAAGGAGGACCTGAGGAAAAGCCTGGCGAGGAAGACCCTGGCGAGGCAAAGCTTGGCGAGGAAGCACCGGGGGTGGTCATCGCCAAGCTAGGGGCAGTCCCGACCGTACCGGGAACCCCACCCGTTGTGCCTCCGGCCCCGACAGACGGCCCGGTTGGCTGTGCTGAAGTCTGCCCGGTCGACGGTGTGCCGGTCGTCGCCTGGGCGTCGCCACCGAGCAGGCTGCCGGCCGTACCGGTAACGGTGTCGGTGACCGCCGGGACGATGCTTCCGGTCAGGCCGCCGACCATGCCCGTAACCACATGCAGAGCGGTTCCGGTGAGGCTGGAGACCGTCTGGAGCACGCCGCCTGCGAGGCCGGTGACGGGACCGGCGACAGCGGGGAGCGCGCTGTTGACGAGCCCGGTCACGGTGCCGGTGACGGTCGGGAGCACACCGCCGGTGAGCGTGGTGACCGTGCCGGTTACGGCTCCTACCGTGCCTGAGGTGGTCTGGGTGACCGTGCCGGTTACGGCGCCTACCGTGCCAGGAGCGGTCTGGGTGACCGTGCCGGTTACGGCGCCTACCGTGCCGGAAGCGACCTGGGTAACCGTGCCGGTCACGGCCGAAACCACGCCACCGGCCGTAGGCTGGCCAGCCTGATTCGACTGGCTGGTCGGCTGCGACGTGCCGACCGCGCTCTGGACGGCGCCTTGCACCGCCTGGATGATTCCGCTGCCGCTAGCCGGGGCCGCGGTCGGCGCTGCTGCGGTCGAGGAGGACGATCCCGTCGGCGCTACGACCGGCCCTGGCACGTCGGCCGGGGCAGCGGCACTCGTGCCGCTGGCCGTGCTCTGGTTGGCGGGAGTCGACGCGACCGGGGCCGCGCACGCCGCCGCAGCCGCCGGAGCCGCAGCCGCCGGAGCCGCCGGAGCCGGAGCCGCCGGAGCCACTGCCGTCGACGCCGAACCGCCCTGAGTCGGCAGGACCGATACGACCTGGGACACCACGCTGGCGACCGGCTGGGTCACGACCGAGATCGGACCGGCGGCGCAAGCACCGGTCGTGCCGGACTGACCGGTGGTCTGCGCGGCGGCCGGCCGGGCGAAGATGAGGGCTAGGAGGAAGGCGACAGCCACTCCTCCGCAGGCGCACCACGCCGCCCGCAGGGCCAGCCACCGCAACCGGGATAGCCGTACCGTCGGGAGGATGGTGCTATTCCCCTCCACGGGGCGCAGCCTAGGCACGCCCTCCGTCACCCGACAAGAGCCCGCCCGGCCGCAACCCACCCGTCACGGAGGGCAGTTCTGGGCGCTGACCTGGGCGGATAGCACCGGCGATCCGGCCTTGAAACAAATCCTGAGTAATCTCAGATAATCGCGATTATCTAGGATCTTGTGGGACAGAGTCCGGGGCGTGGGGGTCAGTCATGTCTAGTAGCCATCCCCCGGGCGTGGAGCTCGTGGCTGAGGCAGCCGACGCCGATCCGGTGACCCTTCTGGTCTTCGGCTGGCTAGCCTCCAAGCGCTCGGAACACACCAGGACCGCCTACGCCCGCGACATCGGGATCACCCCCCGGCGCCGGGCCGGCCGTGCGCCGTCGTGGCTGGCCTGGTGCCAGGCCAAAGGAGTCCATCCGGTCACCGGTGTCTCCGGGCTGCACGTGGCCATGTACGCGAGGCAGCTGGACGCCGCCGGGCTGGCCCCGGCGAGCGTGGCCCGCAGGCTCGCGGCCGTGGCGGGCTGGTACGCCTGGCTCGCCGCGCGCGGGCACATCGCCGTCAGCCCGGCGCTCGGCATCGCGCGGCCGAGAGCGGACCCTCCGGCGGCACCTGGCTTAAGCCGCGATCAGGCGGTGGCGCTCCTGCGCGCGGCCGACGCGGCGCCGGGCCCGCAGCGCGCCCGCACCGCGGCCCTGATCGCGGTGCTGCTGTTCACCGGGGCCCGGCTCGGTGAGGTCATCGGTGCCGACGTCGAGGACCTCACCGCCGAACACGGATACCGCGTGCTCCGCGTCACCCGGGGCGACGGTCAGCGCCGGAGCCTGGCCCTCCCCGGACCGGCCGCGGCCCGGATCGACGCCTACCTGTCCAGGCGAGCCGACCTGGCTAGCGTCCGGGGACGGCGCGGCGGTCCAG
>Ga0210390_10005682_pt1 | contig 10440 bp, 5 predicted proteins | sample IncBWH11OmetaG_FD_161050 | JGI IMG/M metagenome (GOLD analysis project Ga0210390, IMG submission 161050) | Forest soil microbial communities from Barre Woods Harvard Forest LTER site, Petersham, Massachusetts, United States - Inc-BW-H-11-O ... | reverse complement strand
TGCCGGGGCCCGCGCCAACTGACTTCGCAATCGGGAAGGTAGAGTGGTGCCGAACCGGCCTCAGTTTGAACAAAAACCGGAGCGACGAGACGCGATGCAGAGGGTGGTGTATGGTGACCACGGGCCGATACCGCCGCATTGGCCGGCCGATCGGGTCGGTTCCTCGGCGTCACGTCAATTCCTTAGGCCAAGGCGGGGCGGGGCCATCGCAATGAGATCGGTGTCGCGGTGAAATTGCTATTGCGCTTTTTGGGCTTCCTGTTTGCGGCGGGCACCATCCTGTTCATCGCCGGCGTCGCCGCGACTGCGGGACTGTTGTGGCATTATTCCAAGGACTTGCCCGACTACACCCAGCTTCAAGACTATGAGCCGCCGGTCATGACGCGGGTTCACGCCGCCGACGGTTCGCTGCTCGCCGAATATGCCAAGGAGCGCCGCCTTTATTTGCCGATTCAGGCGATCCCCAAGCTCGTCACCAATGCTTTCGTGGCGGCGGAGGACAAGAATTTCTACTCCCATCCGGGCATCGACATTTACGGCATCATGCGCGCCGGCATGCTGTACGTCGAAAATTACGGCAGCGGGCGGCGGCCGCAGGGCGCCTCGACCATCACGCAGCAGGTCGCCAAGAACTTCTTGTTGAATAATACGGTGTCGTTCGATCGCAAGATCAAGGAAGCGCTCTTGGCGCTGCGTATCGAGCGCACCTATTCGAAGCAGAAAATCCTCGAGCTCTATCTCAACGAAATCTATCTCGGCTTCGGCGCCTATGGCATAGCCGCAGCCTCGCTTCTGTACTTCGACAAGTCGGTGCACGAGCTGAGCATCGCGCAGGCGGCCTATCTCGCCGGCCTGCCGAAGGGTCCGAACAACTACAATCCGTTCCGCCGCAAGGACGAGGCCATCGCGCGGCGCAATTACGTGATCGACCGCATGGTCGAAGACGGCTTCATCTCCGCGGCGGACGGCGCCAAAGCGGAAAAAGAGCCGCTTGATGTAACCGTGCGGCCGGCGAGTCCGCACGTCTTTGCCGCGGAATATTTCACCGAAGAAGTGCGCCGCTACCTCTACGACAATTACGGTGAGAAAAAGCTCTACGAGGGCGGGCTGTCGGTGCGCACCACGCTCGATCCGAAACTGCAAATGCTGGCGCGCAATACGATGGTCGACGGCCTCGTTAACTTCGACGAGAAGCAGGGCTATCGCGGACCGGTCACGAAAATCGACGTCAGCGGCGACTGGGGCGTCAAGCTCGCCGACGTAAAATCACTGGACGATATCGATCCCTGGCGCATGGCCGTGGTGCTCCAGGTCGACGATCAGTCGGCGCGCATCGGGCTGCAGCCGGGGCGCGATCCATCCGGCACCGTGCTCAAGGACCGCGAGGTCGGCATCGTGCCGCTGGACGGCGTCAAATGGGCGAAGCCGGCCAGCGGGCCGTCGAAGCCGATCCAGCGTGTCGATCAGGTTCTTTCTGTCGGCGACGTGATTTACGTCGATCCGAGCGAGCAGCAAGGCCAATACCGGCTGCGCCAGGTGCCGGAAATCTCGGGCGCCATGGTGGTGATGGATCCGCATACCGGCCGCGTGCTGGCGATGGTCGGCGGTTTCTCCTTCGACCAGAGCCAGTTCAACCGCGCCACTCAGGCGTTGCGCCAGCCGGGCTCCTCGTTCAAGCCCATCGTCTATGCCGCGGCGCTGGACAATGGTTACACGCCCTCGACCATCATCATGGACGCGCCGATCGAGATCGATATGGGAGCGGGCGGCGGTATCTGGAAGCCGGAGAATTACGGCGGCAAATTTTTCGGCCCGTCGACGCTACGCTTCGGCCTGGAAGAATCACGCAACGTCATGACGGTGCGGCTCGCCCAGGACATCGGCATGCCGCTGATCTCGGAATACGCCAAGCGCTTCGGCGTCTATGACGAATTGCCGCCGTATCTGTCCTACGCGCTGGGCGCCGGCGAGACCACGGTGATGCGCATGGTCACCGCCTATTCGATGTTCGACAACGGCGGCCGCCGCGTCATCCCGACGCTGATCGATCGCATCCAGGACCGCTACGGCCATACCATCTACAAGCACGATCAGCGCGAATGCATGGGTTGCAACGCCAAGGAGTGGCAGGATCAGCCGGAGCCGACGCTGGTCGACAAACGCGAGCAGGTGATCGATCCGATGACGGCCTATCAGATCACCTCGCTGATGGAGGGCGTGGTGCAGCGCGGTACCGGCGTCGCGCTGCGCGCGCTTGGCAAGCCGATCGCCGGCAAGACCGGCACCACCAACGACGAAAAAGACGTCTGGTTCATCGGCTTTTCGCCGGACGTCGTCTGCGGCGTCTATTTGGGTTTCGATAAGCCGCGCCACATCGCCAATCGCGCCACGGGCGGCAGCCTCGCGGCGCCTGTGGTGCGCGACTTTCTGAAGGTCGCGCTCGCCGACAAGCCGCCGATCCCATTCTCCGTGCCGCCGGGCATAAAACTCGTGCGCGTCGACGCCAAGACCGGGATGCGCGCCGGCCCGGGCGACCCCCGTGTCATTCTGGAAGCGTTCAAGCCCGGCACCGCGCCGCCCGATAGCGACACTGTCGTCGGCGCCGATACCACCAACGGCGTTTCCAACGTGCAGCAGGGCTCGCCTGACGCCGGCAACGTGGTGCGAACCGGCACCGGCGGACTTTACTGACGATTTCCGCTTCCCCTTTGTGAGAAGAGGGATCGCCGGGCAAGCAGCGCGTTGCGTTTCGCTCCCGAAACCGTTACATCGGCGACCGGAGCAGCATCATGCGCGCGGAAATCGCCACCATCGTCGAAGAGATCAAGCAGTCGCTTTTGCTGCTGAGGAGGCATCTTTGACGTCGACAAGGCGCGCGCGCGGCTTGCCGAGCTGAATGCCTTAGCCGAGGACTCCAACCTGTGGAACGATCCGCAGCGCGCCAGCCGCGTCATGCAGGAACGCACCGCGCTCGACGACAATCTCACCGCGCTGTCGCGCATCGAGCAGGAGCTTGACGATCAGGTCACTATGATCGAGCTCGGCGAGGCCGAGAAAGATCAGAAGGTCGTCGCCGAAGCTGAAGCCGCGTTGCGCAAGCTCCAGGCGGAAGTGGCGCGCCGCCAGCTCGAAGCCTTGTTGTCAGGTGAAGCCGATAACAACGATTGCTATCTCGAAGTCCATGCCGGCGCCGGTGGCACCGAGAGCCAGGACTGGGCCGCGATGCTGTTGCGCATGTATACGCGCTGGGCGGAAGCGCACGGCTTCAAGGTCGACTACATTGAAGAGACCCAGGGCGAAGAGGCCGGCATCAAGTCGGCCACCGTCGAGATCAAGGGCCGCAACGCCTATGGCTGGCTCAAGACGGAGAATGGCGTGCATCGCCTGGTTCGCATCTCGCCGTTCGATTCCAATGCGCGCCGCCACACCTCGTTCGCCAGCGTCAACGTCTATCCGGTGATCGACGACCGCATCAAGATCGACATCAACGAGGCCGACGTGCGCGTCGATACGCTGCGCTCCGGCGGTGCCGGCGGCCAGCACGTCAACAAAACCGAATCCGCGGTGCGGCTCACCCACATCCCGACCAATATCGTGGCGTTTTGCCAGAACGATCGCTCGCAGCATCGCAACCGCGCGCAAGCCTGGCAGATGCTGCGCGCCAAGCTCTACGAAGCCGAACTAAAAAAGCGCGAGGAGAAGGCCGCCGCCGATCAGGCCGCCAAGACCGACATCGGCTGGGGCCACCAGATCCGCTCTTACGTGCTGCAGCCCTACCAGATGGTGAAGGATCTGCGCACCGGCGTTTCCACGTCCAATACCGCGGGCGTGCTCGACGGCGACATCGATCAGTTCACCGAAGCGGCGCTGGCGCAGAAGGCGTTCGGCACCGCGCCGGCGCACGTCGAGGACGTCGAATAGGCTGGCTAGTCCTGAACCAAGCTATGGCTGCTGTGGACGATCTGCTGCCCGTCGCCAAAAAGCTTCGCGCCGGCTTCGAGGAATTTTTGCGGATTGACCGGTTCGCCGTCGACGCGCGTCTCGTAATGCAAATGCGGGCCGGTCGAGCGGCCGGTCGAGCCGATCAGCCCGATGACCTGGCCGATGCGAACCTCGTCGCCGACATGGACGTCGATCTGCGACAGATGGCCGTAGCGCGTCGCCAGCCCGTTGCCGTGATCGATTTCCACCATATTGCCGTAGCCGCCGTCCCATCCGGCGATGGCGACGCGCCCGACGGCTGTGGCGTGCACCGCTTCACCGGGCTCGCCGCGGATATCCATGCCGGTATGCATCGCCGCCTCATGCAGGAACGGATCTTCGCGCACGCCGAACGGCGAGGTTTCGTCGATCTCGCCGGTCACCGGTTGGCGCACCGGCACGCCGCGCAGCGTATCGTTGAGCTGGGCGAGTTCGGAGCGCGCCAGATTGACGCGAAACAGCGCGCGCGCAAATCCGTCCGTGCTGGGCGGCAGCTTGACCGGGACGAAGGGACCGCCGGTATTTGCGGCGGCGTCGACTTTTATTCCGAGCTGATCGAGCACGCCGCGGATGCGGTGTGCGGCGACTTCGTAACGATCGTCCATCGCACCCAGCGCCAGCGATTGCCGCCGATCGATACGATCGAGCGAAGCTTCCATGCGGTCTAGTGTCGTGCCGATGCTCGATTGGCGGCCACGATCGTTTCGTAACGGCTCGGCGGTGTCCCGCCCTCGCAGAGCGGCTCCTCCAATCGAGCCGGTCGTCGCCGGGTCGGCGAAGTTGCCCAATGCCGCGGCGCGGGACTCCAATGTCGCCTGCCGGTGCACCAGCTCATCGAGTTTTTGCTCGAATTGCTCCTGATCGAGTAATTGGCGGCTGGTGGTGCGATCGATCTGAGCGCGCAATTCGGCGATGCGGTCCTCATAGCCGAACTGCTGCTGCGCCTGGCGCGCGATCAGCGTGCGCAGCACGTCGTCGCGAAAGGCGAGGTAGGTCGCCGCCGTGACCGACCAGCCGGCCATGATCACGACGGTGCCGACCGCGATCCAGAATGCGACCGGCCGAAACCGCACCTGGCGTCCGGCATGCGCAATCGTATAGCCGCGTGTCACCGGCTCGCTTACTTGGCGCAGTCGCGGCTCATGGCGCGGGCTGCCGTCGCGCGAAGCGTGAGCGGAATACTGCGCCGGGTGAGGCGCGGGATGTTGGGCGGAGCGTGGCGCGGACTGCTTCGCGGATTCTTGCGCGCGATCTTTGGCTCTTGCGGCCTGCGACGACCGAGACGCTGTCCACTGCGACATTGCCGCTCCCACCCCAACAGGGAGGGGATTTGAGCGGTTTATGGTTAATTTTCAGGAAATCGCAGGCCTAGATTGGGAGCCATTTTGCTAACTTCGGTAAATGCTTCGGCAACAGTCTCGGCACACGCTAAAGCGCTTTGGCTGCCGCCAGAACCGCCGCCGCGTGGCCATCGACCGTGACTCTCGGCCAGACCCGGGCAATGCGCCCATCGGGCGCGATCAGGAACGTACTGCGCACGACGCCAAGGAATTTGCGGCCGTACATCGATTTCTCCTGCCAAGCGCCATAGGCCTCGAGCATTGTGTGGGTCTCGTCGGAGCCGAGCGCGATGGTGAGGTTGTACTTGGCTTTGAAGGCGTCGAGCGCTTTAGGCGGATCGGCGGAAACGCCAAGGATATCGGTGCCGGCACGGCTGAATTCGCTTTTCAGCCGCGTGAAATCGATCGCCTCCTTGGTACAGCCGGAGGTGTCGGCCCGTGGGTAGAAATAAAGGACGAGCTTGCGGCCGGCGAAATCGGCAAGCGCCGCGTTCCGGCCGCCGGCGCAGGGGAGAGTGAAATTCGGCGCTTTTTCGCCCGCTGCGATGCCTGGCTTCGCTCTCGGTCTGGCCGGCTTGGCGCGCCCTATGTCCTTGCTGCGAGGCTTGTTTTGGGAGTCCCGCCGCACCCTCTTGGGGGCCGTCTTGTGCGCCATGTGCCATCCTTTCGACGCTTTCCCAAGGCCCTCTCTAGCGCCAGAATACGCCCGCGGGCAGGGGTGTCGATCGCTCACGGGACGTTATTCTGTCGGCTGCATGATCGTCATCACGCGCCGATCGTGTGACTGCGCCGCGGCTAGTGCGGTGGATTTGAAGTTCCTTCCAATCGGGCCGCAATTTCGTAGAGGAACTTCAAATCCGAAAACCGCTCTAGAAACAATATGCTGGTAGTGTCCCTTTGATTCCGAAGTTCGCGTCAGGGGGGCCGCTGATACGCGCGAACTTCGGGATCGGGACACTACGGGGACGCCCGACCGGGCATGGCGAACCAAGACAGGCAAAGTGCGGCATTCCCGCGGTGGGTACGCAGTGCCGTTCACCCGCGACGCCGGGGCAACCTCGCAGCAGCTCACCGCGGTGACCGCTGGGGCGATAGCCGCTACTTGGCCGCCTATCGGCGGCTCTTGGCACGGCATCAGCGTCTCATCAGGCGGCTGGGCATCGGCTCAGCCCTCGTGGTCGGGCTTTTGCTGGTTGGCGTTGGCGGTCTGTGGTGGCGGTTGTCCAGCGGGCCGATCCAGCTCGACGTCTTCACTCCCTGGCTGGTGTCGGCCATCGAGGAGAATTTCGGCAGTCACGAACGCGTCGAGGTCGGCGGCACCCAGATCGAGCGGACCGAGCACGGTGCGGCGGTGCGGGTGCGCGACATCGTGGTGCGCGATCCCGACGGCACCGTGGTTGCAAGCGCACCGAAAGCGGAGATCGACGTCTCCGGCTTAAGTCTGTTCAGCGGCCATATGCGGGCCGAGAGCCTCAATCTGGTCGGCGCGACAATGGCCGTGCGCATCGAGCCGGACGGCCGCGTCACGGTGTTTGCCTCCGATACCGATAAGCATCCGATCGCCACGGCTAACGTGCCGGCGGGCGCCGGTCTCGCCATGCGTCCGGCCATCAAGCAGGACAGGATCGAAGGTAATGCGATGCCACCTGCCGATTCGGCACCGCGGGCGGCGCTTGTCACCGCGCCGGCAGCACGCTCCGCGCTGCCGCGGCCGCCCACCGACAGCATCGCCGCCTTGTTGTCGTGGCTCGACGGCATCGGCCAGTCCGGGCTCGACGGTCACGATTTGCGCGAGCTTGGATTGAAAGACGGCACGCTGACCGTCGACGATGAGCGCACCGGCAAGCGATGGACTTTTGAAGATATCAGCCTGAGCATCCAACGACCGCACAGCGGCGGCATCGTGGTCACCGTCGGTTCGGCGAATCCGGAACGTCCGTGGGGGATCACCGCGTCGATCAAGCCGATGAACGACGGGTACCGCAGCATCGCGCTTGAGGCCCGGCAGGTATCCGCCGACGACCTGTTGCTGGCGTCTCGGCTCGGCGACGGGACTTTGCAGTTCAATGTGCCGATGTCGGCGAGCTTGCGCGGCGTGATCGGTCCGAACGGGGTCCCGCAAACGCTTACCGGACGTGTTGCCGCCGAGGCCGGCTACTTCAACGACGGCGAGAGTGCCGACGGCCGTATCGACCTCGACCACGCCGAGTTCAAGATCAATTGGGACGCCGGCAGCCGCGTTCTCACGGTGCCCTTCCAAATTCTTTCCGGCGGCAATCGGATCACGCTGCTTGGCCAGGTCGAAGCGCCGGCGCAGACGCCGGGGCCGTGGCAGTTCCGTATCGGCGGCGGCACCGTGGTGCTGAATTCGTCGACCGACCAGGGCGACGCGCTCGTCCTCAACAATATTGCCGTGAGCGGCCAGTTCGATCCGGTGAAAAAGCGCTTCGTGGTCTACCAAAGCGAAATCGGCAACAGCGACGTCGGCGTCGCCATGTCCGGCAACGCCGATTATTCCAGCGGCGAGCTGCGTCTCGCCGCGGGGCTTGCCGCGACGCGCATGTCCGCCGATGCTTTGAAGCGGCTGTGGCCGGTCTTCATCGTTCCCAAAGTTCGCGACTGGTTCGACGACCATTTGATCAGCGGTGACGTCGAGCGGGTGGAAATCGGCGTGAATTCGCCGCTCGAAAACCTCAAAGCGAGCGGGCCGCCGGTCCCGGACGATGGTTTGACCCTCGATGCGGTGGCGACGAATTGCGTGATCCGGCCGGTGGCCGGCCTGCCGGCGTTGCACGACGCCGATCTCACCGTTCACATCGTCGGACGCGACGCCCAGATCGCGCTTAGCAAGGCGGCGGCCGACCTGCCGTCCGGCCGCAAGTTGGTTCTCTCGGCCGGCCTGTTCGAGGTGCCCGATACCGCGCCGCATTCGCCGCCGGCAAATGTACACTTCAAACTCGACGGCCCGGTTGCGGCCGCCGTCGAGCTTCTCGGCATGGACCGCCTGCGCGAAGCCGCGCAGGTGCCGTTCGATCCGACGACCACACACGGCCAGATGAGCGCGCTGGTCGCTTTGGCGATGCCGCTCAAGCCGGATCTGCCGCCGGGATCGACCAATTACGCCGTCACCGTCGATGCCACGAACTTTTCCGCCGAACACATGATCATGGGGCAGAAGGTCGAGGCCCCCGACCTGAAAGTCAGCGCCAACAATCAAGGCTTTGCGCTCAGAGGCAACGTCAAGATCGGCGGCTCGCCGGCCAATCTCGATTACCGGCAATTGCACGGTGACAGCGAAGCCGACGTCCATATTCAAGGCATGCTCGACGAGGCGATGCGCAACGATCTTGGCCTCGACCCGGCGAATTCGATCGGTGGCGCCATTCCGATCGATGTCACCGGTCGGGTCGGCGTATTGCCCGATCGCGACGGCCGTTTCTCCGTCGTCGCCGACCTGACGTCGGCGCAGATCGACGGTTTCCTGCCGGGTTGGGTCAAGCAGTCGGGCAAGCCGTCACGGGCCACTTTCACCGTGACCAGCACCCCGCAATCCGTCCACATCGGCGATCTCTTGATCGAGGGCGCCGGCGGCGGCGTGAAAGGCACCATTGAGCTCGACGGCTCCGGCGCGCTGCAATCGGCCGATTTTCCGTCCTATGGTTTTTCCGACGGCGATCACGCCAGCCTCAAGGTCACCCGCACACCGGACGGCGTGTTGCATGCCGTGATGCGCGGCGATGCCTACGACGGCCGCGGTTTCATCAAGGCGCTCAGCGGCGGACCGACGGCGCCGCAAGCGGAAAATAAGTCGCCCGATATCGATCTCGACATGAAGCTCGGCGCGGTGCTCGGCTTCAACGGCGAGGCGTTGCGCGATCTCGAGCTAAAATTGTCGCGGCGCGGCGGCGAGGTCCGCAGTCTCGGGCTGTCCGCCAAGATCGGCCACGACGGATCGCTGAGCGGCGATCTGCGCAGCGCGGCGGCCGGGCGGCGAGCGATCGACCTCACCAGCAGCGACGCCGGCGCGTTGTTGCGCTTTACCGACGTCTATTCGCGGATGGATGGCGGCGATATGACGACGGTAATGGACGCGCCGTCCGCGAGCAATCCGGCTCAGCTTGGAACGCTGAGCGTCCACAACTTCACCGTTCACGACGAGTCCCAGCTCGAGCAAGCGGTGTCCAACGGCAGCCCGCTGCCGCGCAACAATATGTTCTTCTCCGGGTTGAAGGTTGATTTTACCCGCTCGCAGGGGCGGGTCGCGCTGCACGACGGCGTGGTGCGCGGGCCGGTGCTGGGCGGCACCATCGACGGCTTTATCGATTATGCCAACGATAACGTGCATCTGCGCGGCACCCTGATCCCGCTCTATGGCGCCAATAATCTGCTCGGCCAGCTTCCCGTCGTCGGGCTTTTCCTCGGCGGCGAAAAAGAAGGCCTGGTCGGCGTCACCTATGAGGTGGTGGGCAAGCCGGGCAATCCGGTGCTCCATGTCAATCCGCTCTCGGCGCTGGCGCCGGGACTGCTGCGCAAGGTGTTCGAATTTCCCGCGACGGGCGCGGCCTGGCCGCCGGCGCCGCCCGCCGGCGACGCGACCGGCACGGTCAACGACAACAGCGACAATCACTGAACGAGTTGCGTCACACCGGCTTGAGCAGCACGTGACGCTTGCGGCCAAGCGAAAGTTTTATTGCGCCGTCCGCCGTGAGATTTTTCCGAGTCAACAGCATCTTTTCATCTGTGACCGTCGTGTCGTTTACTTTGAGCCCGCCATTCTTAATTTGACGTCGTGCCTCGCCATTCGACGACACAAGCCCAGCTAGCACGAAGGCACCAAGCACGCTTAGTCCCGGTGCTTCCAATATTGCATTTGAATTGACGGTCGGCAGGGTCGCACCGAGGCCGCCTTCCTCGAAGGTGGTGCGAGCTGACTCCTCAATGCCTTTTGCAATCACAGGGTCGTAAACGAGCGACGTTATTTCCGTGGCGAGTATCTTTTTCGCCTCGTTGATCTCCCGATCGCGCAGCGACGCGAGACGATCAATTTCCTTCAGCGGCAGTGTTGTAAATAGCTTCAGAAAGCGCGCAACATCCGCATCCTCGACGTTTCGCCAGTATT
>Ga0210390_10005681_pt1 | contig 10440 bp, 8 predicted proteins | sample IncBWH11OmetaG_FD_161050 | JGI IMG/M metagenome (GOLD analysis project Ga0210390, IMG submission 161050) | Forest soil microbial communities from Barre Woods Harvard Forest LTER site, Petersham, Massachusetts, United States - Inc-BW-H-11-O ... | reverse complement strand
GATCAGCGAGCGTTGCGCAGGCGAAGCTGACCCGCGGCCCGCGGCCAGTCAATCGCCAGCACGACGTTTCGATCGGTAACGGCGCCAGCTCCGGCTCCGCCCTCCGCGGTGATCAGATCCCGCACCTGCCAGTCGTTAGCCGCCAGCTCACGCGCGAGCGCCGCCAAGTCAGCCGGCTCGGCGCTGCCCTGGTAGCTGACTGCAGCGGCCGAGTCGATGACTGTGCACGCGATCGCCAGCGACGCATCGGTGGCCAGGAACTCGACGATCCTGGCCTGCTGCGGCCAGTCGATGTGTGATGCCGTGGTGATCTGCCAGAAACCACTGCCCGTGCCGTCACTCACGGCGGTGACGGCGTGGACGTGGGTGTGACCGTTCAGCCACGCGACCACACACGGATGACCGAGTAGCATCGCCCGCAGCTCCTCGGCGAGCACGCGGCGGTCGGCGCCTGGCGGCCGCGTGTCATTGATCAGGGTCTCCAGCGGATGATGGCTGAAGAGCACGACCGGCCTGGCGGCGCTCGCGGTCAGCTCCGCGTCGAGCCAGCCCAGCTGGGTCGCATCGATAGAGCCCTGCCAGCCGCCGTGATGGTTGACCGTGTCCAGCACGACGCACCGGATCGGCCATGATCGAAGGCGTAGTACGCGGTGCCGTCGGCGAGGTTGCGCGCGGAGTAGCCATGCCCGGCTGGCACGCCCGAAGACCTGAAGTGCTCTCGGATATGGTCGGATCTGGTCACCATGGCGCGCCCGGGATCGGGCGTCACCGGCAGCTGCGCGCCGCGGGCTAGTTCGGCGAGGGCGTAGCCGTCGGCGCTCTCGTATCGGGCCAGCAGCTCAGCGGCGTCCAGGTCGTCAGGCGGTGTGACGAGCTTGACGGCCCCAAGGGGAAACTCCCGCAGCCAGCCGACAGGAGACACAGTGCCCTGGAGCATGTTGTCGTGGTTGCCATGGACGGCATACCAGGGCAGCCCGAGGCCAGTCGCCCGGAACGGGCGGCGGGCGGCGGCCAGGATGCCCGGTGCGGACGGGAAGCCGTATCGCGTGCTTGGCAGGTCGGGGGCACCGCCTTCGGGGTGCCAGTAACGCTCGTCTTCCACGCCCGGCGCCGCGACTCCCTCGTACTTGCCCGGATCGCCGGAGTCGGGCACGACATCGGCGCCGTCCAGCATGTCGATGTAGCTGCGAAGCTCGTTGAGCTGGCAGTTGTCGGTGGCGTCACCAGTCACGACGGCGAAGTCCAGCGGCGCCGCCGAGACCGGAGCGGCCGTCGTGCGGCGCACTGTCTGCACCATCGCCTCAGCCACGTGATAGGTGAAGAGCTCCTGCGCCCGGTAGGTGCCGATGATGCCGACGGTTCCGCGCACCGGCGAATCCGGGTCGGAGAACCTGTCCATCAGCTCGGCCCGGCCCGGCGACTGATGGTCCATGACGTGCGTATCCGACAGGTGCGCGACGGCCAGCAGGGGTGTTGCCGACCGCCGCCAGCTCGCGGCCAGGCTGCCGCTGCACAAGTCAGTCCGCACGGTGTGCTGCTCGCCTTCCGTCGCGAGGATCCCTCGGTACCCGAGGTCACCCCCCGCGCCGGGAACGAGCCGCTGCTGCGCGGTCGAGTGAGGCGCCGTCACCGGCGCTCGGCCAGCCGCGGCGCGTCATCACAATCACTGTGCACGGCCACGACAGTACCGAAGGTCGGCCGGAAAACTTGCGGCGCCGCTATCTCTCCTGCATGGTGTGCACACGTAGGCCATAGCCGCGCCGCGGGTGAGCCAATTCGGACGCTGGAGTCAGACGGACGTGACAGCCCGTGAAATGCGAGAGACAGACAGCGGCGAGGCGACGGTCAAACCCACCGGCATCCGCGACGTGGCCAAATTGGCCGGCGTATCTGTCGCCTCGGCGAGCCTGGCCCTCAATGGCCAGCCCGGCGTGGCCGATGTCACCCGCCGCCGCATCGCCGCGGCTGCAGAGCGCCTGGGCTATCGCGCAAACCCGCAGGCTCAGGCCTTGCGCAGCGGCCGCAGCACGATGTACGGGTTCGTGGTAAGGAACCTCGCCAACCCGTTTTTCCTGGATGTGATGAGCGGCGCAGAGGAGGTCGCGAGCGAGGCGGGAGCGACCCTGATCGTGCTGGACTCGCAGTACTCGATCGATCGCGAAGCCGAGCACATCCGAAATATGGCAGCCCAGCGCGTGGCCGGGCTGGCGATCGCGCCGGTCGGGGCGGGCGCCTCGATCCAGCTATGGCGTCAGTTGCGCCCAGGCACGCCCGTTGTGGCCCTCAACGCCTCACTGCCCGGCATCAACGGTCTCTCGCTGGTGTCACCAGACAATGCCGCGGCCGTGGCGCTGCCGATGCAGCGCCTAGCCGAACTGGGGCACGCATCGACCGCCTTCATCACGGCACCACGCGGACTGATGGCTGACGCCGACCGGCTACGCCACTTCCGCCAGCAAGCTTCTCGGCTAGGTATACGCGGCCGTGTGGTCTACTCGCCGCTGACCATGGCCGATGTCGCGCGTGCTGCGAGCGCCGTGCTATCCGACGCACGCCGGCCGACGTCGATCATCACGAACTCCGATTACACCGCGCACGCGATCTACAAGGCCGCGCGCGAACTCGCGCTGGTGGTCGGGCCCGCGATCTCTGTCATCGGCCACGACGATCTGCCAACCTCGGAGCTCCTAGACCCGCCGCTGGCGACCATTCGCGTCGACCGGCGGCAAATGGGGCAGGCCCTCATGGCACGGCTGCTGGCCAATGTGTCGTTGGGCGACTTTGTTGCACCGGTCGAGCTCATCGAGCGGCCCTCTCTTCAGGCGCCTGAAGGCGGCCTGCGACACAGCGCTTACCTGCACTGATGGCCGCCAGGTGGCCACGGGGCGTCAAGTAGGTAACGACGCTTGACACGTGCACAACGCCTACGCCAGCATGCCAAAAGGCTAAACGTTTCAGACATTTGGACGTCTCCGTTCGCAGACAGACGCAGAGCTACCCGCGAGCGTAGAGTTCGCTGATTTCTGGCCGGCGCATGTCCGGTCAACCAGGTGGGGAAGCCACAGGAGGCTGCAGTGAGAACTCCGTACCGACTTGGACTCGCCGGCCTGACTGCGCTGACGCTCGTGTCAGCAGTCGGGTGCGGGTCGACGTCGTCGTCGTCGTCATCGTCAGGTGGTTACAACTGGTCGAAGGCCACCTCGGCGGCATCGGGCGGCGGACTGTCCGCGCTCGTCACCGCCGCCAAGAAGGAAGGCACGCTCAACGTCATCGCGCTGCCGGCCGACTGGGCGAACTACGGCACCATCATCAAGGACTTCACGGCCAAGTACGGCATCAAGGTCAACTCCATTGCGCCTTCGGACAGCAGTGCACAGGAAGTGACCCAGATTCAGCAGAAGAACGGCACCTCGCTTGCGGCGGACGTGCTCGACGTCGGCGGTTCCGTCGCAACGGCCAGCACGAGTCTTTTCGCGCCGTACGAGGTCGCGACCTGGTCGTCGATTCCAGCTGGCCTCAAGAACCCGAACGGCCTGTATACCGGGGACTACGGCGGCTACATGTCGGTCGGCTACAACCCCGCCAAGTTCGGCACCATCACCTCGCTGAGTCAACTACTGGGTAGCAAGTTCAAGAACGACGTCGCGCTCAACGGCAACCCGACAGAGGCCAATGCCGCGCTGAACGGCGTGATGATGGCGAGCCTGGCTCAGGGCGGCACTGCGGGCAACATCGCGGATGGCGTGAACTTCTTCCACCAGCTCAAGGTGGCGGGCAACTTCAACACCACGCAGGCCACCCCTGCGACCATCAAGGCCGGTACGACGCCAGTGGTATTCAACTGGGACTACCTCAACACCGCATCCGTCGTTGGCCAGCCAGCCTCCGACTGGAAGGTTTTCATTCCTTCCAATGCCACCCTGGGTGGCTTCTACTACCAGGCCATCAACAAGGACGCGCCGCACCCGGCGGCCGCTCGCCTATGGGAGGAGTTCCTGTTCTCCCAGGCCGCAGTCGGCGGGCAGAACCTGTGGCTGGCGGGTGGCGCCAGGCCGTCTGAGCAGGTTGCGATGACGAGCAACGGCACCATCAACAAGGCGGATGCCGCCGCGCTGCCGCCCGTGGTCGGGACACCGGTCTTCCTCACGCAGCCGCAGGCCACCGCCGCCGCTACTTACCTCGCGGCGAACTGGCCCAAGGCGATCAGCTAGGAACCGGGTAGTGACAACTGCTACTGCGACGCAGGCCGGCGCTCAGCCCGTACGGGCGGGGCGCCGGCCTCCGCTGGCGTGGATCGGGACACTGCCGTTCCTGGCCTACACCGGGATCTTCTTGCTGCTCCCCACGGGCATCGTCATCTGGAACGCTTTCAAGGGGACTAGCGGGGGCTGGACCCTCTCCAACATCACAGCGCTCAACACGGCCCCGGTCCGTAGCGCCTTCAAAGGTTCTCTAGAGCTCTGCGTCATCTCGTCGGTGATCGGTGCCATCCTCGGCGCGATCCTGGCGTACGCGGTAGCGTCCGGGAACCCGGACGGAATGATCCGCAGGCTCTATCTCGCCGGGTCGGGCGTGCTCGCGCAGTTCGGCGGCGTCACGCTCGCCTTCGCTTTCCTTGCAACGATTGGCCCGGCGGGGTTGTTGCTGCACGCCAGCTGGTACAGCAGCTTTCCCTGGGGAATCGGGCTGATCTACTGCTACTTCCAGATCCCGCTGATGGTGCTGGTCTTCCTGCCCGCGATCGACGGACTGAAGATCCAGTGGCGGGAAGCGGCCGAGAACCTCGGCGGATCGACGTGGCATTACTGGCGCTACGTCGGAGGCCCGCTCCTGATGCCGGCCTTCACTGGCGCCGCACTGCTGCTGTTCGCCAACGCACTGTCTGCTTTCGCGACCATTGAAGCCTGGGAGAATCAGATCAACTACGTCGTGCCACAGTCGATCAGCGGCTCCCTCATCAGCGAGGTCGGTCTTGCCAACGTCCATCAGGGCGACGCGCTCGCACTTGGACTGATCGTGGTGGTGGTCATCGTCATGACCGGGTATTTCCTTCTGCAGAGGCGGGCGGCCCGATGGCAGGGCTAAACCCGCCGCTGGCCGACCTGGCCGCAGACCTCACGGGCCGCCCGGCGGCCGCGAGGCGGCCCGGCGGACTGCGGGCTGCCCAGCGCAGGCGGCTGAACCTATTCAGGTACGTGGCATTCACCATTTTCGGCCTGTTCTTTCTGCTGCCGTTGCTCGCCATGGTCAGGTTCTCGCTCGAGGGCGCCAAGCCTGGCAGCTGGTCGGTAGCTGCCTGGACGCAGATCGCGTCTTATCCGGGGCCGCCCCCGCTCCTGTCGTCCATCGAGATCACGCTCGAGCTAGCCGTCATCACCAGCGTTGTCATGCTCGTGCTCGTGGTACCGACCATGATCTGGATCCGGCTGCGCGCCCGATGGTTCAGCAAGGTCATGGAGTTCATCTGTCTCCTCCCGCTGACCATCCCGGCGATCGTGCTCGTGGTAGGCCTGGCCCCTATCTACAACCGGATCGAGCGGGTCAATGTCTCGGCGCTGATGTTGTTCTTTGCGTACGTGATCCTGGCGCTGCCTTACACCTACCGTGCCCTTGCCGCTGGGCTGAACGCCGTTGACGCGACGACCCTGTCCGAAGCCGCGAGGAGCCTCGGGGCACGCTGGGGCACCGTGATGTTGCGGATCATCGTCCCCAACATGTGGCAGGCGATCCTGAACGCCCTGCTGCTCACAGTCGCCCTGGTCCTAGGCGAGTTCACGGTGGCCTACCTGCTGACTTATGTCACCCTGCAGGTGAACCTGTTCGAGATCAGCCGCAACGCGGAGAATGCTGGTGTGCTTTTCTCCGCATCTGCGGCCACGCTGCTGTTTGCTTTTATCCTGCTATTGATCCTGTCCTACGCCGGGCGCCGCCTGCGCCGTGGCCGGCCATGAGGTGGAACACGTGAGCTCGCCAGCGACGAGTACCAAGTCCGACGCGACCAGGACCGCCGTCGAGGTTCGGATGGAGGGACTAAGCCGGCACTACGGCTCGGTCGTTGCGCTCGACAATCTCGACCTGACCGTCCAGCCAGGCGAACTGATCGCGCTGCTTGGTCCCTCAGGCTGCGGCAAGACCACCACGCTCCGGCTGCTGGCGGGTCTTGAGGACGCGGACACGGGCCACATCAACGTGGCCGGCCGGGATATCACCAGGCTGCCAGCCAGCAAGCGGGACATGGGGATGGTCTTCCAGGCCTACTCGCTGTTCCCGCATATGACAGTGCAGGAGAATGTCGCGTTCGGGCTGCGGCTGCGCAAGATCAGCTCGGCACAGCGGGACCGGCGCGCGCTTGAGATGCTCGAACTCGTCGAGCTGGGCTCGCAGGCCGGAAGGTACCCAAGCCAGATCTCCGGCGGGCAGCAGCAGCGAGTGGCGCTGGCCAGGGCGCTGGCGATCGAGCCACAGGTGCTGCTCCTAGACGAACCGCTCTCGGCGCTGGATGCCAAGGTCCGGGCGCAACTGCGCGACCAGATCCGGCGGATCCAGCTGGAGGTGGGCATTACCACCCTGTTCGTGACCCACGACCAGGAAGAAGCGCTGGCGATCGCCGACCGAGTAGGCGTGATGCGGGCTGGCCGCCTGGAGCAGCTCGCGCCGCCCACCGAGGTGTACTCCCGCCCGGCCACGTCATTCGTCGCGGAGTTTGTCGGCCTGAGCAATCGGCTCGCCGGCACCGTGACCGGGTCGGCCGTCACCGTACGCGGCCACGACCTGCCCCTGGTGGACCCGTTGACTCCGGCCGGCCCGGTAACGGCGATCGTGCGTCCCGAGGCGGTCACGCTGGCGTCGGATAACTCAGGCGAGTCAGGCCCTATGACAGGAACGGTGATAGCCTCGACCTTCCTCGGCGCGACCAGTCGTGTCACTGTCGACTTGGGCGATACGACGATCATGGCTCAGCTGCCGACTTCGGAGGCGACCAAACTGCCCGCCGGCAGCCGGGTAACGCTGACGATCCGGCCGGACCCCGTGCTGGTGTCAGCTGACTCTGCCGTCGCGAGTGAGGAGTGAGCGGAGGTCATACCCCGCTCACGACGGCCCGCCGGCTTGGCCCGGGGGCAGTGCTGCGAACCGGATCGATTTCGCCCTACCGTGCGGTCGAGATCATCGACGGCGAGCGGCATGTCATTCGGGCTGACCTGGGCACACATGACCAGCCATCGAGCCAGGGTCGGCCGCTGCTCTGCCTCGTGCACCTGACTGACCTTCAGCTCGCCGACGTGCAGTCGCCGACGAGATTCGAGTTCCTGAACCGCCAGTTCGCCGATCCCAGGTACGCCGAGATCATCCCCGTGCAGCGGCCTCAGGAGGCGCTCAATGCGCGCGCCGTCGACGCGATGCTGCGGACGGTAAATGCGGTGGTCGGACCGGTGACCGCACTTTCACCGCAATGCGTGGTGACCACTGGCGACGCGATCGATAATGCGCAATGGAACGAAGTACGGGCTTTCCTGTCGCTCTTCGATGGCGGCCGGATTGTTATGAATTCTGGCGGGCCTGAATATGAAGGCGTGCAGTCTCTGGACTGGCCCGACGACATTTTCTGGAAGCCAGATGGGGTCGCTGCGGGCGGTCCGGACTTGTTCCGTACGGCATTCGGATTCCCGCATTGGCCGGGACTAATTCGTCGCGCGATAGAGCAGTTCACCGCGCCTGGCCTGCGAATGCCGTGGCTGTCGTGCTTCGGTAATCACGAGGCGCTTAATCAAGGAGTCGGAGTGATCAGCGGTGACCTCGCCGCGGCACTTGTCGGTGATGTCAAGCCATGGGCGCTGCCGGCGGACTTCGATCACGACCGGGCGCTTGAGCTGTTCATGCACCATCCCGAGGTATTCATGACCGGACCGGCCAGGCGCGTTGTGTCCGACCCAGGGCGCCGGCCAGTGACACGGCAAGAATTCGTGGCGGCCCACTTCGGGCCGACGGCGCGACCAAGCGGCCACGGTTTCACCGAGCGGAATCGCCTGGATGGCACTGCCTACTACGTCCACGACACGCCTGCTGCGCGCTTTATTGCGCTGGATACGAACTGCCTCGCCGGCGGCGCGGCCGGCTGCGTGGACCACGACCAGGCGCGCTGGCTGGAAGCGCGCCTCGCCGACGTGCACTCGAGCTACTACGACCCGGCCGGTTATCTCGTGCAGACTCCGAACGACGATCGGCTCGTGGTGATCTTCTCTCATCATGGCGTCGAGAGCCTGGTCCATCCCATGACGCGGCATGCTGGACCGGACGGCCAGCCACTCCTCGGCGGCACCGACATCCTGGACCTGCTGCACAGGTACCCGAACGTGGTCCTCTGGCTTAACGGCCACACCCATCTCAACGCCATCCGCCCGCGACGCAGCCCGCGCGATCGCGCTCGCGGTTTCTGGGAGGTGACAACCAGCAGCATTGTCGACTGGCCTTGCCAGGCCCGCCTCGTGGAGATCGTCGAGGTAGCCGGGCAGCTATCCATCGTCTGCACGATGATCGACCATGACAGTCCGATCCGCCCGGAGGCGCTGGCGTCCGGTGCCGATCTCGCGGCGCTGCACCGGGAGCTGGCGGCCAACATGCCGTTCGCCGGGATGGATTCCAGTCGGCCAGGAACGCATGCCGATCGCAACGTGGAGCTGCGGGTAGCTGCGCCGTTCCCGCTGGCGCGACTAGCCGCAAGCTAGCAACGCGGCTGGGGACGCAGCAGCGACGAAAGCGACACCGGGTCGCGAGGAGCAGGCAACCACGGCTGGCCGGTCACGACCGCCAATGATCCGAGCGCAGCGCGGCCACGTCGGCGTCGGCGCCGTCCATATGCACGTCCGCGACGGTGGTCCGGCCCATAGTCCACAAGGTGAGCTCGACCGGATCGCCAGTCACCGTCACGACCGGAGTGCGCGCCTTGGCGGTGATCCGCACGCGGTTGCGCCGGCGCTTGCCCTGGCCGCCACCACGTCCCTGAACCGGAGGCCGGCCAGCAGCTAGGTCGCCCGGACTGTGGCCCCGATCGGCCCGGACAAGCTCGACGCCGACTGGTGCCTTGCGCAGCATGAGCCTGGCCATGTTCAGCCTGTCCCACAACTCGTCAGTGAGCTCAGCATCGATCTTTCGCGGCTGCCAGTCGGGCCGGGCCCTGAGCACATCCTCGTGGTGCACGAAGTACTCGACCAGGTTGAGCTTCTCGTCCGCCCCCGGCAGGCCGAACACTGACAGCCGTGGGGGTCCGGTCCGAATGGTGTTGATGAGCCGGGCGAATGAGTGCCGGTCAGCGAGATGTCGCTGCACCCGGCGGGTGTACCTGGCCACCGGGCCGCCCATGACGCCAGCCCCGGCGTCGGGGCGCCGCTCGCGCAGCACAAGATGCGCGGCGAGGTCTGAGGTCTGCCAGCCCGCACACAGAGTCGGCTGATCAGGGCCGACTTCGGCGAGCAGGTCGCAGAGGGCCTGGCGCTCATCCTGGGCGTGGGTCACGGGTTGCTCCTCATGTCAGCCGGCCTGGCTGATCATTGCAGCCGTCATCGCCTGCCGGCCAGGGGGGATTTCGGGACGGCGAGCGTGACTCTGAGGCGATCGTAAGTGATCGGCGCCATCTTGGCAGGCGGCCGGGCCACGCGACGTCGCGGCTGGTGAACCGTGCCGCTAGCCTTCTCAAGGACGAATACCGGGGAGGCAGCGCATGACCAGCGCCCGCGTGGAGCGGTCCGGCGGCCTGCGCGCGGGCCTGCGCCGCGGACGCACCAGCCCGCGGTCCGACCGCCGCGAGCTCATTGTTGCCCTGCTGCTCGGCGCGGCCGGGGCAGGCCTCGTGTTCCTCGCCAGCCGGCAGGGGTGGGCGCAGGTACGTACGACCCCGCCGAATCCGCTGCCGCCCAGCCGCGTGACGGTGACCGGCGCCGCGCTGGTGCCCTACGCCGACGCCCTGGTGGTAGCCGGGCTGGCGACGCTGGCGGCGGTGCTGGCGAGCCGTGGGCTGGCGCGCCGGCTGACTGGCGTCCTGCTCGCCGTGCTTGGCGCGAGCCTGGCGGCGTCAGCGTTCGCGGTCTCTGCCGCGGCGGCCGTGACGGCGGCGAGTTCCAACGTCGCCCCGGCCACGGCAAGCGCCGGCTCGGTCACGGATGGTGGCGACTCGGCCGTATCTGTCGTGCCCAACGTCGCTGGCGCTGCCCCGCACGTCACGTTCAGTGCGGCTGGCTGGCAGGCGCTCGTCCTGATCGGCGCCATCATGATGATCGGCGCCGGCGTCCTGGTCGCCTGGCGTGCTAACCGGATGGCGGTGATGTCGAGCCGGTACGACTCGCCGACCGGCCCAGCTCGCCGGACCCGGGCTGGCAGCGGTAGTGGTAGTGGTTCGGGACGCGGGCCGGGCCCCGGCCAGCAGGGCTGGACGGCGACGCGAGTGAC
>Ga0210390_10005680_pt1 | contig 10440 bp, 9 predicted proteins | sample IncBWH11OmetaG_FD_161050 | JGI IMG/M metagenome (GOLD analysis project Ga0210390, IMG submission 161050) | Forest soil microbial communities from Barre Woods Harvard Forest LTER site, Petersham, Massachusetts, United States - Inc-BW-H-11-O ... | reverse complement strand
CCGAGGCCTGCGACGGCCAGCAGGCGGTGGCGCTCGCCGCAGAGCACCGCCCGGATATCGCGCTCATCGACATCCAGATGCCCGCAGTCGACGGCATCGAGGCCACCGAGCAGATCGTCGCAGACGAACGGCTGGACAGCGTACGGGTCGTCATCCTGACGAACTTCGGGCTCGACGAGTACATCTTCCGCGCGCTACGGGCAGGCGCGAGCGGCTTTCTGCTGAAGGACACCGAGCCGGCCGACCTGCTGCAAGCACTGCGCGTGGTTATGCGCGGGGACGCGCTGCTGTCCCCTGCGGTCACCCGCCGCCTGATCGGCGAGTTCATCGCCCGGCCACCAGACGCGGTCGCCGCGGCGGGCATGGAAAGCCTCACTAAGCGGGAACGAGAGGTCGTGGCCCTGGTTGCGCACGGCCTATCCAACGACGAGATCGCCGACGCCATGACGCTCAGCCCCTCAACCGCCAAGACCCACGTCAGCCGCGCGATGATCAAGCTCGGCGCGCGTGACCGCGCCCAACTCGTCGTCTTCGCCTACCAGACCAGCCTGGTCAGCCCGCGCGACCCCGCTCCGCTGTCATCGTCGCACTGGCGTGGATCAGTCCGTCCGCCGTGAGCAGGTCCGCCCGAACCTTGACCTACGGGCGCGCTGTGAGGACCGGGGCGTGTGATTCACGGGACTTATTGACGGCCGGGGCGGAGGGAGTAGAACTGCTTGTGAGGTGCCAGCGCTGCGGACATCGCGGCCACTCTGAGGAAGAGAGCGCGAAATGACACAACCAGGCAGGCCCGCAGTATTTGTTCATGGCCTATGGCTGCATGCCAGCTCGTGGGGCCCGTGGCTAGAACTGTTCCAGGAGGCGGGCTACGTACCGACAGCACCGGGCTGGCCAGGTGATTCGGACACGGTAGAGGAGACCCGCCGGGACCCCAGCCGGGTGGCGGGCAAGGGCATCAACGATGTGGTCGACCATTACGCCGGGATCATCCGCGGGCTGCAGACCCCTCCGGTCGTCATCGGCCACTCCTTCGGCGGCCTCATCGCGCAGCGACTGCTCGGCCAGGACCTGGCCGCTGCCGCAGTGGCGATCGACGCCGCGCCCATCAAGGGCGTGCTCAACCTGCCCGTCTCCGCGCTGAAAGTCGCCTCCATCGCGCTGCGCAAGCCAGCCAACCGCAACCTGGCGATATCGCTCACCGCGGAACAGTTCCGGTACGGCTTCGGGAACATGCTTCCCGAGCAGGAGTCAGCTGAGCTGTACGACCGCTGGACAGTGCCCTCGCCGGGCAAGCCGCTGTTCGAAGCCGCCGTGGCGAACTTCACCCTGCGGTCGCCGGCGAAGGTGAACACCGCAAACAAGACCCGCGGGCCGCTGCTGCTCACGGCCGGCGGCCACGACCACACCGTGCCGCCAGCCATCACGACATCGACCCGCAAGCTCTACCACAAGTCGCCGGCCATCACCGATCTCATCGAGTTCCCGGACCGCGGCCACTCGCTTACGATCGACCACGGCTGGCGCGAAGTCGCGCAGGCAGCGCTGGACTGGCTCAGCAAGCGGTCACTGCAGTCCTAGTTTCTAGCGTGGCCAGCCAGCGGCTCCAGGTAACGCGGGTTGAAACCGGTGAGCGCCACCTTCAGTTCGTCGCTCGGCTCGCCGTACACGCTCATGCGCGTCGGGGTACACAGGCTGAGGAAGCTGGAAGCGAAGTTCTCCACGAAGCGCTGAACGTGGGCCAGGGCGGCGGCCGAGTCCTGGTAGCGCTCGTAGATGTGGACGTCCTGGCCGTCCATGAACCACTCGAAGACCTGCTGGCCGGGCTCGGCGGCCCGGTTGTCGGCGGATATCTTCCGCGCCAGGGCGCCGTATTCGTCCAGCGCGTCCGGCTTGACAGCCGCTTCGAATACCCAGGAAATCTCTGTGCTCACGACTAGCATCCCTCCCAATGCCGAACGAGCTGACTCTAAGCGGCCGCTCCGAACCTGGTTGAGTAGTCCGCGTAAGAGCGACGCAATTGGCATCTGCCGGATTAAAGAACCCTAAGAATTGCGCATAGACCGCCGCGCCGCTCGAGCAAGCTAGCGCTTTCCCCGGAGCGTATCCCTTACCATGTTAATGGTCAATGACGGGAAACAAGTAAGACCGGCGATAACCCTATCTCCATATGATTTCCGCATAATCTTCAGGCACTCTCCATCCCGTCTCCATCGAGCAAGCGCGTGAATCAGCGGTTCAGGAAGCCCAGCCTGACCCGGCACCTTCCGAGCTTGCCCGGGAACAGCCACTCGCCGCAGACTGGTACCGATCTGTGCTACCTCAGCCGGGCCCGGCGCCGGCCCGGCGGACCGGTGACCACAGCGCAGCGGGACCGGTAACGCAGAGGAGCGGGCAATGACGAGGCCGAGCACGGACACTCCGCAGTGGGTGATGGTGGACGAGGGCTGGGGCCGCAGGGCGGTGGACTTCGCGACGCTCAGCGAGCCGGGCAACTGCCGGGAGTACGTCGCTATGCACCACCGGCTCGGCGTCGATGCCGGGGACCGGCTGCTCGACGTGGCCTGCGGGTCCGGGCTCGCGATCGAACTGGCTGGCCTGCGCGGCGCCTCATGCGCTGGGATCGACGCCTCGGCCCGGCTGGTCGCGGTGGCCCGGGACCGGAGCCCGGATGCCGACATCCGGGTCGGCGATATGAACGCGCTGCCGTGGGACCAGGCGTCGTTCGACGTGGTCACCAGCTTCCGGGGGATCTGGGGTACCACACCCGGCGCGGTGGCCGAGATATACCGGGTCCTGCGCCCGGGCGGGCGGGCGGGGATCACGGTCTGGGGTCACCTGAAGGTGTCCCCTGGATCCTGGGCGCTGGCGCCGTTCCGCCTGGCCGCGGCGGACAAGGTCGACAACCAGGCGGTGATGGTGTCGCTGGGCCGGCCCGGTGCGGGCGAGCAGCTCCTGGCGTCGCATGGATTCGGTGATGTCCAGCGCGTGGAGGTCCCGTTCGCCTGGGAGTTCGCGGACCCGGAGGTGTACGCGCGGGCGCTGGCCGCTACCGGGCCGGCGTATGAGGCCATCCAGAACGTCGGCGAGGCGGAATTCCGTCGCGCCGCCGTCAAGCAGGCCCAGGGGCAGCTACGGGATGGCTTGCCGCTACGGGCCGACATCAACGTCGTGGGCTACCTGGCCCGCAAACCCGAAGGAGCAGAACGCGCATGACCGGCAGCTTTCTCGAAGAACCCACGGTGTCGGACCGAGTGCAGGAGCTCTACGACGATGACCTCGCAGACAGCGGCTACGTGTGGAACGTGTCCCGGCTGTGGGCACACCAGCCAGACACCCTGAAGCGGCTGTTCGAGCTGATGTCTCAGGCGTTCACGCCGAGCGGTCTGACCTTCCGCCAGCGCGGGATCCTGGTGGCCGCGGCCGCCTCGACCCTCGGTGACTCGTACTGCTCGCTGGCGTGGGGCGGGAAGCTGGGCCAAGCGTCGGACGCCGCCCTCGCGGCGGGGGTTCTGAATGGCAGCGACGCCGGACTGACGGACCAGGAGAAGACCATGGCCGCCTGGGCCCGGAGGGTCGCCGCGGATCCGAACGCGACGACGCCCGCCGACATCCGGGCGCTGCGCGATTCCGGGCTCGATGACGGGCAGATCTTCGCCATCACCGCCTTCGTGGCCCTTCGCCTGGCGTTTTCCGCGATCAACGACTCGCTCGGCGCTCAGCCCGACGCACAACTCGCCCAGTCTCTTCCCCCTGAGGTGCGCGAGGCCGTGACCTACGGCCGGCCTGTCGCTCAAGCGCCGGCTATCTGACCTGACCTACTGGCGGGCCCGGGCCGGGCTTCCTCTACTACCACCCAGGTGACTTGGCGCAAGCTCTCGTCCTCGATGGCTCACGGGTGCGTTTCCTTCGGAGTGAGCCTCAGGACTTCTCTGGGTGACCCGCCCAACGACGTCGTTCTCACAACGACGTCGTTGCCGCCACCTCTGGCTCTCGCCACTAGCAGGCTCCCTCCAGAAGAGCCACACCCATGGCGCACCGGACATGTTGACAGACCCGTAGTCGGTCTGCAAGAGTTAGACCGACAGTCGGTCTTTTTGGTCAGCGGAGTCCGGTGACCACGAACGAGGGAGAAGACCATGACTAACAAGATGGAAGCCCGGACCAGCGCTGCGGCCAGGCGCGCACCCGAGCGGACCCGGCCAGCTACGCCGGCACCGGCGAACCCGGCCACTGGCGTCGTTCGCCTACGGCCTCGGCTCCAGCTACCTGTGGCGGCGCGTGACCGGATCTCTTACGGTCAGCACCGGCGCGTGACCGCCGGCCCGTCGCCGTACGGGTACACGCCTGCCTGAGGAAGGCCAACCCGAACCGCGCCTCACCGCGGACAGCCGACGCCGCTGAGCTTGACCGCAACGCTGGCGCGCGGAGTTCCTTGGACAGCCGACGCCGCTGAGCTTGACCGGAATGCTGGCTCGCGGAGTTCTTTGTCGCCTGGCCGGACCGCCGTAACGCTGGTCCGGCTTCATGAGCGGCCGCCGCCGCAGCAGCCGCACCTTTACCCCCGACCTTGCGATTGACGGAGACCACAATGATGTTCCTTGACTGCCCGGCCTACCTGGACCAGGAGGGTGCCGCGCGATGCGGGCTGCCTGCTGAGGTCAGGTGCCGGTTCACCATGCGCTCGGCCGCCGGGCCCGTGGAAAGCGCCATGATCGGGTGCCCGGCCGGGCACCACTTCAGCGGATCGATCGAATCTCTCATCTGGGACCGTGGCGGCGAGGCCGCTCGCCGGGATCTCCGCGGCTCGCCTCGGCGGCCTGCCCGCCGCCCGAACAGCGCTCCCGCGTACTACCTGGGCCGCCCGGCCGGCCAGTGGATCGCGAGCATGCGGCCGCGCCGTTTGCTGGCCATCGGGGCCCGAGTCCGGTGATGCCCGGCTCGCACTGGAACCTAGGTGCCGGCGTGGCTCCTTCGGCTACCGCGCTCCCGGTGGACCTGGATCTTCCCTGCCGCCAAGACCCGGAGCTGTTCTTCGCCGAGTCTCCGCGGGATATAGAGCAAGCGAAGACCCTGTGCCAGGGATGCGGGGCCAGGATGGCCTGCTTGACCGGTGCTCTCGGGCGCAGAGAGCCATGGGGTATCTGGGGCGGCGAGCTGCTGATACACGGCGTGATCGTCCCGCGCAAGCGTCCCCGCGGACGCCCCCGCAAGACCGACGTGGCCGCCTAGGCGGCGACCTGGGGCGCGGGCTAAACGGTTCGCCGCGCTCGCCGATCCCGGCCAGGAGCCGCATTACAGTACGTAACGCTGCCGCGACAGGTCCCCGATTCGGTCGTCGGCAACGCTTTCCTCGGCTCGGGCTGTTTCATGATCGTGGCCACTTTTGGGCCGTATTTGGCCATTTCGGGCCATGATCATGATCGTCGCCCGAAATGTCTCAATGTTAAGTTGAGGCATAACGAGGCATAACGGGGTGGCGGCGAGCAGTTGGCCGGCCGCACCTCGCCGGTGGCTGTTAGCATTTCTGCTACGGCATGATCCGTGCGCCGTCCGCCGCCGCCGTCCGCGCCTGCGCCGCGATGGCATCGCCGGTCAAGGTCTCTCGGGGCCCGCGATGACCCGCTGTCCGGCAGGCATGCCCTTTCGTCGGCGGGATGCGCAGGGTCTCGCCGGAGACGGACGCAGCCATGCCGAAGAAGCAGACCACCGCGGGGAAGAAGGCACGCGCCGCGGCTCGCGCAGGGGAAAAGTACACGACCGCTCTCCGCAGGCAGGTCCCGCCCGGTACCGGCCCCGCCGCGGCCCCGCACGGGCCCGGGACGGACCCTGCGCCTCCGGCGTCCCTTGAGCACCGCATCCTGCTGGATTATCCGCCGGGTTTCCGGACGTTCCGTGGTGCTGATCTGTTCGAGCGGATCGGCGGCCAGCCGACGATCGACGGACTGGTTGACCTGCTGTACGAGGGGATCGGGGACGACGATCAGCTGCGCCCGTTGTTCCCGCGCGACCTGGCTGGCAGCCGGTCGATGCAGAAGCTGTTCTTCGCCGAGTGGCTGGGCGGCCCGCGTCGTTACAGCGAGCAGGCCCACGCGGGCCTGAGACACCGCCACGACGGCCTGCCGATCACGCCCGCGCTCGCCGACCGGTGGCTGGGGCACTTCCACGGGGCGATGGTGGCCACGGTCGCGGCCGACGACGATCGAAGCGCGATCTTGGCACAGGTCCGCTCGCTCGCCATGGCGCTCGTCAGCGGGCAGGTGGCCCCGGCAAGACCCCCTGGGCGAGGGAACAGTCCGGGCGGGAAGGACGTTCGCGGAGGCGAATCAAAGACCGGGCCGCGGCCGGTGGCCTGGTGCGGCATCGCCGGCCGGAGCGTGGCGCGGGCGAGGTATCTCGCTCACCGTGGCGACGCCGCCGGGCTCGGCGCGGCGCTGGCGGAGGCACCGGACCTGCTGCTTCCGTCGTACGCCGCGGCGATCATGCAGGCCGCCGCCCTGGCAGGCCGCGCCGAAATCGTGCAGATGCTGCTGGACGGCGGCACCGGAGCGGACCATCCCTTCTACCTTCCGGTCGGCGTCACCGGAGCGGCGTTCGAGCGGGTGGTGTTCGTGACGCCGCTGTGCGCGGCCCGGATGAAGCGCCGTTCCGCGGTCGAGTCGCTGCTCGTGGCGGCGGGCGCCCACGAGGACGTCTTCACCTCGGCGTTCCTCGGCGACCTCACCTCGCTTACGGGGATGCTCACGGCCGATCCCAGCCTGGCACAGGCGACGGATCCGGCGGTCGACGTCCTGGACATCACACCCGTCGAACACGCGGTCGCGGGCGGCCAGGCCTCGGCGCTGCGGTTCATCTTGGACCACGTCGCACACCCGCGTACGGGCTACGTGCGGGCGTTGCGCGGTGCCGCCGCGCGGGGCAGCGTGGCGATGGCCGAGCTGCTGCTGGCCCACGGGGCGGACGCGACGCGGATCGGCGCCGGACGCTGGGTCCTTCATCCCGAGCTTGCCCCGCTGCTGGCCAGCCAGGGCGCGGCGATCGACTCGTCGGGCTCGTGGATCGGGGCCAGTTGCACCGGAAACCAGGGTCGCAAGGATGATCCGGCGTACGTCCGCGCCCTCCTGGACCACGGGGCCAGCGCGAACGACCGCCGGGCCGGCGACCCTGAAGGGGCGACCGGCGTCCGGGCGCTCAACGCGACGGCGCTGCACTACGCGGCCAGGGCCGGGTTCCTGCGGACAATCGAGGTACTCCTCGGCCACGGAGCGGACCCAGACGCCCGCGACAGCCAGGGCCGCACACCGCTTGACTGGCTGGAGCAAGCGGCACCGTCGGTGTCGCGAGAGGCAGTACGGAACCTAATCGGATCCGGACCACGTCGATGATCAGTTCGGCGCACGGACCGGATCCTGGGCTCGGGTAGCTTCGGAAGTATGGAGCTCCACGTCGGATGCGCGATGTGGAGCTACGCGCCCTGGCAAGGCCGGTACCTGCCTGGATCGCTGTCACCGCGGGAGCGCCTGCGCGCGTACGCGACCTGGTGCAACGCCGTGGAGGGCAATACGACCTTCTACGCGATCCCCGCCCTGGACACGGTGAAGTCGTGGGCCGAGCAGACCACCGCCGACTTCCGGCTCGTCCTCAAACTGCCGAAAGAGATCACTCATGAGCGCCGCCTCGCCGACGTCGCGGACCCGCTCCGCGCCTTCCTGGCCGCGATCGAACCCCTCGGGCCGCGGGCCTACGCCCTCTGGATTCAGCTGCCCCCGTCCTTCAGCCCCGCCGACCTCGGCGCGCTGGCCGGTTTCCTGCACCGTCTCCCGCCCGAGCACCGGTACTGCGTCGAGGTACGGCACCGCGCGTTCTTCCAGGACCCGCGATCGGAACAGCAGCTGGAGAGGGTTCTCGGTGACGTCGGCGCCGAGTGGGTAACCTTCGACACTTCCGTCCTGTTCGGGAGCCCTCCGGTGAGCGACGCCGAACGGGAGGCATGGAGGAACAAACCACGCGTGCCCCGCCGGTCACGGGCCCTCACGTCCCACCCGATCGTCCGCTACCTCGGCCGGGACGACCCGGCCCGCACCGTCGCGGGATGGCAGCCCTGGCTCGACACGGTGGCCGGGTGGCTGGGTGAGGGGCGTTCCCCGACCGTGTTCATCCATACGCCCGACAACGTGGACGCGCTCGAGCTGGCCCGCCGGTTCCACAGCGAGGTGCGAGCCCGGGTGCCCGAGGTCGAGCCGCTCCCGGAACCGGTACCCGCCGGACCGGCGACTCTGTTCTGAGTGGGCTAGTCAGGCGGAACCTCGGCCATGAAGGCCTGCAGCTTGGCGATCGCGGGCTCGATGTTGGTGAACAGGCGCTCCAGCGCCGACTTCATCAGCGGGTCGTCGAGATGGTCGCGGACCCCGCGGGAGGCATTGAGCCGTGATCGTTGCATCCAGGACGACAGGTCCCGGTCGGCGAACCACGCCATCTCGGCGCGTTGGGCGATGCAGGTGACCGGGATCCAGTCCCGGGCCGTGACCGGGTACGGGTTGGCCGGGCAGAGCAGGTTCTTCTGTGCGTCGTCGCCGCGGGCGGCTTCCACGTAGCCGGCCAGGGCGGCGCTGAAGACCGGCTGGCAGGCCCGGATCTGCTGGAGCGTGATCTGGCCGTCGGCGAACACCGGGCGGCCAGGCTCGGCGCGCAGCCCCGACGCCGAGCAGTCCACGTGGACCTGCCCGCGGGCCGCCGGGATCGATCCGTGCTCCAGCTCGATCCGGTCGGGCCCGATGTGCGTGACCCGCCCCAGGCGGACGACGTTCTGGATGGTCCGCAGGCGCACCAGCTCGGCCTCGCTCACCGTCGCGCACCGGTACATGGCCGGCTCGACATCTCGATCGAGCCGGATGAGCTGGCCGCAGGCCTCGAGCCGGCGGAACAGGTCACTGATGCCGTCGGCCTGGGCCGCGGCCTCCAGGTAGAGCGAGACCCCGTCCATCAGCCGCGGAACGAGATCGAGCGGCTGCTGGAAGGCCCGGTCCAGCAGCCAGGCATCCCGCGGCCGGATCCAGCAGATCGCCTCGGGGGGCACGCCGGCCTCCAGGAGCCACAGGCACGCGTCGATGGCGGTCTTGCCCGCGCCGATGACCGTGAATCCGCTGGCCGGGCTGTTGAGCCGGACCAGATCGTTGACCGGGATCAGCCGGACGCCCGGCTCGGCGTCGAACGAGGGGACATGAGTCGCCGGGATCGACGGCTCAAGGTACCTGGCGTCCACGACCTTCCGCCGGACTCGCACCGTCGTCGTGTCTCCGGTCAGCCGGGACACGAAGCGGCGCTCACCCCGTCCGGCGGCCACGTACTCGGACATGCCGAAGAACCGGACCTGGCCCGACGGCAGCAGGTGCTCATCGAGCACCTGCTGGTAGTAGTCGCGGATCTCGGCCGCCGTGGCCCGCGGGTAGTAGCCGGCGTTCGGCCCGGTCTGCTCGATCGAGTCGCTGCCCAGGCTCCGGGAGTTCACGCCGTACAGTGCCGACGGGCCGTGCAGGCGCACGAACGGGTACGCGTCGTTCCAGTGACCACCCGGAACGTGACGCCGGTCCACCATCACCACGTCGGCGTCGCAGGCGGCGATCAGGGCGTCGGCGAAGGCCATCCCCGCCGCCCCGGCCCCGACGACCAGGTAGTCCGTCTCGATCCCGCCCACAGCCGAATCCTACGGACCAGCCTGGGCAGGCCGGAAGCGAAACCACGGGACGTTCGGGGCGAAATGGCCGGGGGTTAAGCAAGGAGGCGGGCCTTCCCGCGGCCCGGTATGCACTGCAGCCCCGCCAGTCCCTTGCGTAGCGCACGGGCGGCTCGTCCTCACCAATGGTTGTCACTTACTAACGGATAGAGCCATTACAGAGTGACAACCATTGAATACCAGCGCGGGTCCCGCGGCGGCCAGGGCTGGCCTCCGGCGGTCTAGATCACCCCGGGGACGGCCAGGTAACGGGCGAGGTGGTCGATGACCGCGCGCGCGTCGTCCTCGATGCCGCATATGAACGTGGACCTGCGCCGGCGCAGCACGGGCAGCCCGAGCGCGTACAGTCCCGGGCTGTCGGCCACGCCGCCCTCGTGGCGTAGCTGGCCCTTCGCGTCGAGGGCGGGCACGTCGAGCCAGCCGTAGTCGGGCCGGAAACCCGTCGCCCACACGATCGTGCGGATTTCGCCGCTGCCCAGATCGACCTGCAGCCGCGTCGAGGCGGGCACGCCGGTGGGCGGGAAGCGCTCGGGCGGCCCGACCTCGGCGTCGCGCCCGTTGGTCCGGGCCCACTCGTCGAACGTGTCCAGCAGGCGCCTCATCTTGAGGTCCGCGAGCGAGAACACGTTGCGCAGGCCGCCGGAGAACAACGCCCGGCCGTCACGGACCGCCGCCCAGCGGCCGGTCAGCTCGACGCCGATCGAGGCGAG
>Ga0210390_10005678_pt1 | contig 10444 bp, 7 predicted proteins | sample IncBWH11OmetaG_FD_161050 | JGI IMG/M metagenome (GOLD analysis project Ga0210390, IMG submission 161050) | Forest soil microbial communities from Barre Woods Harvard Forest LTER site, Petersham, Massachusetts, United States - Inc-BW-H-11-O ... | reverse complement strand
GCGTGTTCCCGCTCGTCGCGTACTCCACGAGCGGCTCCAGCGCCGGGTTGGTCAGGTTCAGGCCCGAGAGCAGTGCGATGTAGGTGGCGTCGAACTCCAGGTCGGGGATCCCGCCTTGCGTCACGGTGTCGGCGAAGATGTCGTTGCCGGCGATGATCGGGAACATCGCCTTGATCGCCGAGGCGCTCCCCGCCGCTTCCACCGTCTGGAATTGGTTGATGCCCATATAGGACTCGCCGAACAACCCGACCTTGCCGTCGCTGTGGGGCAGTTGGGCGGCCCAGTTCGCCAGCGTTGCGCCGTCCGTCGACTGCGTGGGGTCGAAGAGGTCGAACGTGCCGCCCGAGTCACCCGTGCCGCGCACGTCGGCGATGACGACGATGTAGCCGCGGTCGACCAGATAGTTCACATCGGTCTGCGCGATCGCAGCGGCGTAGACGATGAAGGCCTTGCCGTAGGGCGTCTGCTGCAACAGCACCGGGAAGTGCCCGGCCGCCGCCGTCGTCGTGCCGGGTGCGGTGGGGAAGTAGACGTCGGCCCTCAAGACCGTGCCGTCAGCCATGGTCACCGGCTGATCGAGCACGGAGCCGGTGCCGTACACGGCCGGCTGTGGTGACCACGTCGCGGCGTTTGCGGTGATGCTGCTCGCCCCTCCACCGGTCTGTCCGGAGTTGGCCGGCGCAGTGTTCGCCGGGACGCGCGCCGTACCGTTCACCGCGGTGCCCGTTGTCGCCACCTTTGCAGCACTGGTGGCCGCTCCGTGGTTCCGGTGGGCGCCACCGCCCACGGACCTCGTCGACGACGCCCGCTGCGCGGCGAGACGGACGTTGGCCGCACCGTGTTGGCTGGGGACGAACTGCCCCACGGCGAAGGCGGAGAAGGGGATCGCGAGCGCGCACGTCCCCATCAGCAGGCGCCACGACACGGTGCCCCGCCAGCGACGCTCGCTGCGCCAGGGGCGCGGGCTACGCCAGCGGCTCGTTACGTGCTTTCTTCGATGATGCGCCGGCACTCCGGACCCCCCGGCCTCCCACCGGCCCGATCAGGGCCGTCTCCTCGTCCTCTGGAGAACGTGCGTTGAGGCCCTGACCTGCGGTCGGCGGTCGCGTGAGTGGACCGGGTGCCGACGACGAGCGACCGTTTTCCCTACTCGGAGCGACGCCAAGGCACCTGGGCCTGGATCGTTCGGTTCCCCATTCGGCCACGCACAGCTGGGGATCCGGCAGCCCGGAGGCCGCGCCGGCGGTGGGTTATACCCGGCGGGGGCTCACCGCGTTGACCAGGAGCGCCAGGCCGATGCCGAAGATGAGGCTGAAGATGACGGCAAAGATCACGTACTCGATCGTGTGGGGCGACGATGGTTTTGACGGTGCGGTGGCGGCCGAGATCACCCGGCCCACCTCGGTGTCCGTGCCCTGGGTCGCCGCGAACTGGTACTGCTGCAGCTGATTCTCCAACGAGGTCTGCTGGTTCTCGAGGTCGCCGAGCTGCACCTCCGACGCCGTCTGGCTGACACCCGTCGGCGTCGACCTGATCGTGTTGTCCAGGTTCGAGATCGACAGCTGCACCAGGGAGAGCTTGTTGGAGACCTGGTTCGCGGCCGAGTTGAACACGCTCTTGTCAATGCCCCGCTCGAAGTTGATGTAGCCGTTGGCGTAGGCGTTCGCCGCGGCGGCCGCGGTCTGCGGGCTGCTCGAGGAGGCGGAAACCGTCACCACGTCGGTCGTCGCAAGCGTCCCGACCTGGGCGACCGAGACCGAAGGCGGGTTGGGGATCGTGCGGGCCACAATGTTGGAGACCGACGAGCTCTCCATGACCTGGATCACGTCCTGCACGTTGACGAGGGCCGCCGTCGCGTTGTTGGCGGTCTGTGACGTGAAGAGCGTCGACACCGGGGGCTCGAGCAATACGGTGGCCTGCGCCGTGTACGTCTTCCCGGCTGCTACGCAGTAGGTCAGCACGCCGCCCACGCCGAGGACGAAGACGACGATGATGATCCATTTGCGGTCCCACAGGACGCGTGCGTATTCCGTGATTCCCGAACGTTCGGCGGTCTGCGCCGCCGGCTGAGGCACACCGCGGTGGCCACCGTTCTCGCTTGTCAAAGTTCCCACCCAGTGTTTCTCCGCCGTGGTCGGAGGGTCACCGATCTCACTCTTGACCTGTTCCATGCTGAAAGATGTAACTCGCCAGCTCTGGCCCTCTTGTGGTGCACCAACTCAGCCAAACGGGGGATTGTCCTCCGCCGAAGGGAGGATGCCCCATTTTATAGCGGGCCTGTTGGTCGAATTCTTTATTTTCGACCAACAGTTAGCCCTGTAATTTCGGTTCTGTGCAGGTGACCGGGGCGTGGGTGAGCTGGAAGAGGGCTTCCAAGCAAGAGGACCTCTTCGTCTTCATCTCCCGCGGCCTGCTCTACGTGGGGATGTTCTTCCTGCCCCTGTTGCGGTTCAAGGCGACCAAGGGCCTCAACGTCAGCGACGCCATCTTCCTGCTGGGCTTCGTCTTCCTCGTCCTGGCCCGCAAACCGCCGCCCCGTGCGCCGCGCACGCCCGCCTGGTTTGTCGGTGCGTTCATCTTCCTGTTGGCGGGGATGCTCGCCAGCACGCAGGCCGACGCGGTGCCGCAATCGGTCGTCGTCGTGTTCAACGCGGTCTACGTGTTCTTCATCCTGCAGTACCTCCTCCGCCAGCAGCTCGGCACGACGCTGCACCTCCAACGCGCCATCGGGTTCTTCATCGCGGGGGTGTCGCTGTCGGGGTTCGTCGCCATCCTGCAGGTCACGCTGCACGTCTTCCTCCCCAAGGCCGGTTCCATCGCCGCGGGGAGCGGGACCATCGGTGGCAACGCACGGGCCGTCGGGCTGAGCAACCAGCCCAATCTCGCCGGTATCTGCTTCGCGTTGGGCATCATCCTGGGGGTCGGCCTGTTGCTCCAGATCGGTTGGCGCCGGCACTGGTACCTGAGCTGTTGCGTTTTCGTGACCGTCGCGGCACTCTTGCTGGCCGCAAGCGTCTCGGGCATGGCTGCCGTGATCGTCGGGCTCCTCGTCCTGTTCATCGCGCGCGGCGTGCCGCTCAAGACGGTGGTGTCCGTGGTGCTCGCGCTGGCGGCCGTCTACCTGCTCGTCTTCGGCGTGATCGACCGCGGGTCGAAGCTCGACCCGATCACGCGCGTCGAGAAGACGACCAACGCGAACGCGGGCACGGGCGGCGGGACGCTGCAGCTTCGCATCGACACGATCGACAAGGCGTGGAGCGAGATCCTCCAGAAGCCGATCACGGGGCACGGGCTCGATCAGCAGACGCTGGCCGTGTACTACGACCAGTCGCTCTACGTGTACTACCCGCCGCACAATCTCATCGCCTTGTACTGGTACGGCGGTGGCATCTTCATGGTGGTCGGCCTGGTCATCATGACGGGCTCCGGCTTCAGCCGGCTCCTACGCGGCCGAATACGTGCCGGCAAGAACTGGGACCCCATGCGCGATGTCGTCCTAGCCGCGTGCGTCGCCGACCTGTTCTTCGCCATGCAGAGTCCGGAATTGGTCGACCGCTGGTTCTGGCTCCCCTTCCTGCTCGCCCTGACCTTCCGGGACGACGCTCCGCCCCAGCCGACGACGGCCGACGCGATCGAGGTCCCCGACACCGCCCCGCAGGCGCCGGCGCAGGCCGCGAGCGGTCAGCCGCGCCGAGTCAGTGGCTCCGTCGGGCGGCACGCCGCATCCGAATCGGCCGCCGCCGACACGGCACCCCACCCCCGCGGCCGGCACGTCGCGTCGTCCCGAGGCGCGACCTGACCCGTGCCTGAGAGCGAGCCAAAAGGGGCGACGGACCGGCCACGCCGTGCCCGCAGGGCCGCGAAGGCAGCCACCCCCACGGACCATGTCGGACTCGGCGAGATGTTCGACGACCGCATCCTGGGTACCGACAGCGCGCACGTCTTCTTCGTGAGCGCCCAGGCGCTCGCCGCCCATGCCGAGCTCGTCGTCGAGGTCGGCTGCGGCCGGGGCGCCGCGGTCGAGATGGGCCAGCCCGGCGGCCCCTGGCAGGACCTCCGGGGCGAGGGTCGCACGGTCGTCGGCATCGATATCGAGGACGCCGGAGCCGTCAACCCGGTCATCGACGAGTTCCGCCTCATCGGCGCCGACGGCCGCTGGCCCCTCGACGACGCATCGGTCGACCTGGCCGTCAGCGACTACGTGCTCGAGCATGTGACCGATCCCGGGGCCTTCGTGCGCGAGCTGGCCCGCGTCCTGCGCCCCGGCGGCACCTTCGTGGGCCGAACGGTCAGCCGTCGCTCGCTGCTCTCGCTCGTCGCGCGCGTCGTGCCGAACGAGCGCCACGCCGACGCCGTCGCCCGCCTGCAGCCGGGCCGCGAGGCACAGGACGTCTTCCACACCGCCTACAAGATGAACACCCGCGCCGACCTGGCCCGCGTCTTCGACAAGGACTTCGACTGGGCCCTGGCCCATCGCACGGGGCTCGAGCAGTACTTCAAGCCGTGGCCCCGCCTGCGCAAGGTGATCGGCGCCGCCGAGCGTTATCTGCCGACGAGCACGTGGATGGGTCTCGTCGTCTTCGCCCGGCGCCGGCCGGCCGTGCGGGACGCCGCAGCGGTGTCGCGACGGGAGGCCTGACGCGTGGTCCGGCTCTCACCGCGCCTGCGTCCCATGTGGCCCTACCTCAAGCCGGCGTACTCGCAGGCGACCCGCATGGTCGCACCGGTCACGGTGCGCGCCAGCCAGCTGCGCGGCGGCTATCTGCCCACCGGCTACGTGGAGAGCATGGAGGAGGCGGCCGCGTCCACGGGCGGCCGCTGCCTCACGGTCCGCCCGCCCGAGATGTTGACCCGCACCCTCCCGCAGGGCCACCCCGACCGCACTGCCGACTACGTGCCGTGGCTCTCCGAGCACGTCCGCCGCGTCGCCCTCGCCGAGCTCCCGCACGGCCGCGTCCTCTCCCCGCACAACGCGGTGATCACCGCCAACGACGACCTTCTGGTCGAGGTGAGCCTGTACTTCGGAACCAGCCGCGCCCGCGAGCACCCGATCTTCCTGCACCCGTTCCCCGGCCTCCCTCTGGAAGTGGGGGGGAGGCTCGGCCTCCTCGCACTCCAGGGCGACACGAACTACTACCACCTCATGGTCGATGTGCTGCCCCGTCTCGGCGTGCTCGAGCAATGTCCCGAGGTGGCGCCGCCCGACCTGTGGTTCGCGCCGATGGCCACGCCGGTGCAGCGCGAACTGCTCGAGATGATGGGCGTAGACCTGGACCGGGTCATCGACAGCTCGGAGAACCGTCACGTGGTGGCCGAGACGCTCGTCGTGCCCACGCCCGCTGCGATGACGATCATCAATCCGCCCTGGGCCGTCGAGTTCCTGCGGCGCAGGCTCCTGCCGCCCGAGATCAAACGGATCGAAGGTCGCGCCGTGTACGTCACGCGTGGCGCCGCCATGAACAACCGCCGGGTCGACAACGAGTCCGAGTTGATGGACTACCTCGCCGGCCGCGGCTTCGACCTGGTCGACCCGGGCCAGCTCTCCGCTCACGAACAGATCGAGACGTTCGCCCAGGCATCGATGATCGTGGGCGCGCACAGCGCGGGCCTGGTCAACCTGGCCTTCGCTGCCCCCGGTGCGGCGGTGGTCGAGCTCTTTCCCTCCGGCGGCGTCAACACCTGCTACTGGAAGCTGGCCGAGTCGGTGCCGGGCCTCGAGTACCGCTACGTCCTCGGCACCGGCGATCCCGACCCGATGTCACTGTCCGAGTTGCTCGTGAGCGACATCCGGGCCGACATCCCGGCCATCGGCCGCACACTCGACGACCTCGGCTGGGCCAGGTAGCCCGAAGGCAGCCGACCGCCCGCTTCTGCCTCACGCGCTCCCGGCGGCATCGACGCACCCAGCCAGGGTCGCCCGGACGTCGCTCGCCGTCCGCGCCCACGTGAACCCGGACGCGTGCGCGACGCCGCGCGCCAGGTCCTCGTCGCTCTCTGCGCGCGCGACCGGCACCGCCCGCGCCAGCGCCGCCGCGCCCCAGCCCTCCATGACCGTGGCCAGCCCGCCCGTCACCTCGAAGAGCGCCGGGTCCGGGGTGACGACGACGGGGATGCCGAGGCGCATCGCCTCGAGGGCCGGGAGCCCGAAGCCCTCGTAGTCGGACGGGAACACGACGAGCGACGCGCCGGTGAACTGTCGCCGGAACTCATCCCGCTCGAGCCACGGCTTGACGGTGACGTGCTCGCGCAGGCCGCGCGTCGTCGCGTCCGCCTGCACCGCCCCGCGCTCCACTTCCGGCACCCCGACGACCACGAGCGGCGGCGGGTCGCCTCCCTCGCGCCGGAGTCGCGCCCAGGCGTCGAGGACGAGGCCCACGTTCTTGTTGCCCCACTGGCCGAACGCGAGCGCGTAGTCGGCGCCGCCCGTCTCGGCCGGCGGCCACCTCAGGACGTGGTCGGCACCGAGCTGGGCGACGGTGATCGTCTGCCGGCGCAGCCAAGGGTGGACGCGGAGCAGGTCCTCGCGCGTGCGGTGCGAGATGGTCACGATGGCGTCGGCGCGCCGGTAGCCGAGGCCGTAGCTCACCCCCCGGACCACGCGCGTGCGGGTGCTGAACTGGTGCGGCCGCATCTCGTGGCGCACGTCGAGCGAGATGATCACCCGGGGGCAGGGGAGCGGCCCGATCGTGGTGGCCGGCGTCACGCCCAACATCACGTCGGCGCCGAGATGCCGGCAGAGTTCGGGGACCGCCCGCTCCATGGCGAGGAGGCGTGGCCCTCCCACGGGGTGCACCGTCACGTGCCCGGGGAGCTCCAGCTCGATGCCCGGGCGGAGCACCACGTGCAGATCGTCGGTCCCGACCCAGCCCTGCAGCAGGTTCTCCGTGACCACCCCGAGGCTCGTCCCGCGGACCGGCAGGGCATTGACCAGGACTCGCACGGCCGCACGGTAGCGCGCCGCGGAAATCGTCCCCCCGGCGACGGTCTCTGCAATACCCATTGGAACGCCCCACGGGCGGGGCGGGTGATCTCGCAGCTGGACTGCAAGTTCCCTCCTCCTGGCCCGTTACCTGAGCGAGGGTCTTCAGCAAGGACACAGGGGGTTGCAACCGTTGCGTGCGCGCTCGTCGCGGATCGTGGTCCATGACTACTCGGGTCACCCGGGCCAGGCGCAGCTCAGCCGCGCGCTGGCCCACCGCGGCTACATGGTGACGCATCAGCACTGCCCCTCCTACACCAGCGGCCGCGGCTCGCTGGAGCACGAGGCCGGCGACCCGGCCACGCTGACGTTCGAGCCGGTCGAGATGGACGGCACCTTCGCCAAGTACTCCGCGTTCACCCGGCTGCGCCAGGAGCTCCAATACGGGCGCACGGCGGCGCGCGCCATCGAGGCGAGGGAGCCCGCCGTCGCGGTCATCAGCAACGTGCCGCTCTTCGCACACTCCGTGCTGGCGCGCCGTCTCTCGCGTCGCGGCATCCCCATGGTCTTCTGGCACCAGGACATCTACTCCGAGGCGATCGGTGTCGCCGCACGCCGCCGCCTTCCGGTGTTCGGGCCCCTCCTCGCCCGCGTCGCCGACCGCGTCGAGCGGAACATCGCGCGACGCAGTGTTGCGATCGTTGCGATCTCGCCGACGTTCCTCGAGCGCCTGGCGGAGTGGGGCGTGGCCGGCAAGGCCGCGATCGTGCCCAACTGGGCGCCCATCGACGAGCTCCCTGTCTGCCCTGCCGACAACCAGTGGCGCCAACGGGCCGGGCTGACCGACCACGAGGTCGTGCTGTACTCGGGCACGCTCGGCCTGAAGCACGATCCGAGCATCCTGGCCGAGCTGGCGGCAGGGTTGCGGGAAACGCACCCCGGCGCGCGCGTGGTGGTCGTCTCCGAGGGCAAAGGTCGCGATTGGCTCGAGACGCACAAAGCGGCAGAAGGCGCGGGAAACCTCGTCCTCCTCGACTTCCAACCGTACGAGGAGCTCCCGCAGATGATGGCGAGCGCCGACCTGCTCGTCGCGATCCTCGAGCCGGACGCATCCAAATTCTCGGTGCCCTCCAAGGTGCTGACCTACCTGTGCTCGAGCCGGGCCGTCCTCGGCGTGCTCCCCTCGGACAACTCGGTGGCCGAGATCCTGACCACGCAGGAGGCCGGGTTGGTGGTCGACCCCTCCGATCGTGAACGGGTCGTGAAGGAGGCCACCGTGCTGCTGGACGACCCGGATCGCCGCCACGCCATGGGCAGGGCGGGACGTCGCTATGCCGAACGGACCTTCAGCCCCGAGACGGCGGCTGACCAGTTCCTCGGGGCCTTCGGGGACCTGGTGGCCGTACCCACCTTGGACCCGGCCGGCACCGGGTCCGTGGGAGCGACAGAAAGGTGAGGCCCGCCGGGACGTTTCATCATCAGTCGGGGCGGTGCAGGCCCTCTGACAGGGAAAAAAGGAGACGACGAGTCGCATGAAGAACGTGTTGGTGACGGGTGCCGGTGGGTTCATCGGGGGCCATCTGGTGGCACGGCTGCGCGACCTGGGCGTGGAGAATGTGCGCGGCGTCGACCGGGTTGCGCTCGACGAGTGGCACCAGCGCTTCGACGACGTCGACAGCCGCCAGGGCGACCTGCAGGACTTGGCCGTGTGCCAGAGTGCGTGCGAGGGCATCGACACCGTCTTCAACCTGGCCGCGGACATGGGCGGCATGGGGTTCATCGAGAACAACAAGGCGCTGTGCATGCTCTCGGTCCTGATCTCGACGCACATGCTCGAAGCAGCCCGGCAGCAGGGCGTGCAGCGCTTCTTCTACTCGTCGTCCGCCTGTGTGTACGCCGCCGGCAAGCAGGAGTCGCCCGAGGTGGAGCCACTGCGCGAGGCGGATGCCTATCCGGCCCTGCCCGAAGACGGCTACGGCTGGGAGAAGCTCTTCAGCGAGCGCATGGCGCGCCATTTCTACGAGGACTTCGGCCTCGAGACCCGCGTCGCCCGCTACCACAACGTCTACGGGCCGCTCGGGACCTATGACGGCGGACGCGAGAAGGCGCCGGCTGCGATCTGCCGCAAGGTGGCGGCGGCCGTCCTGAACGGGACCAACGAGATCGAGATCTGGGGCGACGGCCTGCAGACCCGCAGCTTCACCTACATCGACGACTGTGTCGACGGCACGCTCCGGCTCACGGCGAGTGATGTGCGCGAGCCGCTCAACGTCGGCTCCGAGCAACTCGTCACCATCAACGAGCTCGTCGACATCGTCGAGGGCATCGCGAGCGTCACGCTCAGGCGTAGGTACAACACCGACGCGCCCCAGGGGGTGAGGGGTCGGAACAGCGACAACACCCTGATCAAGGAGAGGTTGGGGTGGGCACCGTCCATCTCGCTCGGGGACGGCCTGCAGAACACGTACAAGTGGATCTTCGACCAGATGAGCGAGGGTGCCGCACCCATCACGCGGTGAGCCCTGGATGACGGTGACGCGTGGAGGATAGGAGGGGAGACGCAGCGGCAGGCTCGGTGAGCCCACCCGACGGCCCCGGCGTGGCCGTCGCCGCCCGTGAAGACCCCGTTGCCTTCTTGCTCGAATCGCACGGGTTGGTCGGGGCGACCGCCAGGGGCAACGGTCAGCGTGGCCACCACGGGGGAGCGGGACGACCCGACCCCACCGGCAGCGCGACCAACGGAGCGGCGCCACCAGCCGTCCGAAACGGCAGGACGTGGTCCGAGCGGGCACAGCGCCTGCACTCGGTCCCCAGGTCGCTGCGCGCCACGGCGTCGCGCAAGCGCGTCATGGGCCTCACGGTCGTCGACCAGGGGTTCTCGAGTGCCAACAACTTCGCGCTGTCGTTCGGGATCGCCCACTACAGCCACGCCAACGTGCTGGGCGTCTTCGCCATCGTCAACACCACCTGGATCCTGACCCAGGGCCTCATCCGGAGCCTCACCAGCGACTGCCTCATGACCCGCCACGACGCCGACGAGGGCGTCATGGCGAAGTACGAGCGGGCCGGCTACATCTCGGCGATCGCATGCTCGTCCGTCATGGCGCTCCTGGTGCTCGCGCTCAGCGGTGCGTTCAGCCCCGAGCTGCGGCTCACCTTCGTGATCTTCGCGGTGTCCCTCCCGCTGCTCTCGGCCCAGGACTACTCCCGCTATCTCGGGATCAGCCGCTACAACCCGGCCTATGCCATCGGGTTGGACGCCTCATGGCTCTTCCTGTCCGTCGTCGGCTACGTGGTGCTGCGCCACGCGCACCTGGTTTCGCTGCCGTGGCTCTTCGGATCATGGAGCGCGGCAGGGGCGGCCGTCGGCCTCTACACGCTGTGGAACCACCTCGGCCGGCACGACCTCCGGCAGCTCGTTCGCTTCTGGTTCCGCAGCGAGCGCGGGGTCGGCTTCCGGTTCGCCGGTCAGTGGTTGCTGGTCAGCTCCTGGACCTATGCGGCCATTTACATCTTCATTGCGAT
>Ga0210390_10005676_pt1 | contig 10444 bp, 10 predicted proteins | sample IncBWH11OmetaG_FD_161050 | JGI IMG/M metagenome (GOLD analysis project Ga0210390, IMG submission 161050) | Forest soil microbial communities from Barre Woods Harvard Forest LTER site, Petersham, Massachusetts, United States - Inc-BW-H-11-O ... | reverse complement strand
TCTGGAGTTTGGACATTTCCAATCCGTGGCCCGAAGTGGCAAAAATAGCTTAGCCCAGGGTTTACCCGGGGTTTACCCTGGGTGATCCAGGCAATTCATGCCTGGCTATTATCAGCCTGTCGCTCCGGGATAAAAGCCATTCTCCCATCGCGGCCCGGAGGGTTGCGTTGAAAATGGGTCGGCTGCTTCGTTGCTCGTCAGTCACGTATCGATCTAGATATGCTCCCTTGGCGCCAGTCCGCCTCGGACCGCCTCGCAGACGATCCATTTTGAACGCAACGAAACTCAAGGGGATTTAGGAGACGGTGCACTAAACTCGACGGCGTTTCGTTCTTTACTCCTGATCGGGTGCACCGATTTTCTGGAGTCAATGCCGGCACAAACGGAATCTACCCACCTGCTCTCACCGTTCTCGGACTTGCGAGTGCGATATGGGATCAAGCTGAGCCTCGCTTCTCTGCTTTCCTTGTATGTCGCACTTGTTCTCAGACTGGAGCATCCGAACTGGGCGGTCCTCACGGCCCTGGTCATGATGAATTCCCACTATGTCGGATCCACAGCGCTCAAAGCAATGCTGCGATGCGTCGGGACGATTGCTGGGGCACTCCTCGGCGTCTGGCTCGTCGGCACGTACGCCTCCAGTCCGGTTGTTTTCCTTCTCTTGATTTTCATTGTTTTAGGGCTTGCGGTTTACAAGTTTGGCCAATATCCGAGTAGCCAGGCGCCTTATGCATACTACCTCGTTGGGTTGACCACGTTGAGCGTCGCAACCTACGGGATTCAGGATCCCTCTGATGTCTGGAAAATCGGACTGAATCGAGCGTTGGAAATTCTCGTAGGAAGTTTTTGCTCTTTGGCGGTAACCAGCATTATCTGGCCGCGTTACGCGCGGGAAGAGTTCTTCGAACTAAGTTCCAAAGCGTTACAGACAGCCGCCGAGGTTGTCTCGCTGGAAACCGACTCTTACATCCAGCTCCGGGACAGAGCAGGGCAACTAGAAGAGCTACAAAAGCGATTTGAGCAACAGGTGTCGACGCTTCGCAATCTGCTCCAGGCCGGGGCGCGGGAAAGCACTCGCTTCTATGGACGGCTCGGCAACTACAACGCATTTGTGGTTGCGCTGACAAACCTGTTTCAAGCCGCCCTGAACCTTGAGTCAAAACGGCAACAAGAGTCGCAGTATATTGCAACAATCCAAAAGGAACTCGCAGCTGCGGCAAGGGGCATCGCCGAGGAGTTTCAGATTCTGATGCGCGTTTCTTCTCCCGGGGCTCGACTCCCGAAAACTACCATCAACGAGGCTTTCGACGTCCTCTTGGAAAAGCTGAATTCGTTGCGGGCGAGCGGTCTGTTTGTCGACTCACCGATCGAAACGAATATCGACTTTTTTTCGCATATCGCTGCGCTTCGGACCATTCGGCATGAACTTCTGGAGATGCGGGATATCAAACAAGGACTTCCACGAGTCAGCGCGGCTCAACCCGAACACCAATCGTCCTGGGACCTATTCCCGACGATCGACTGGCTTTGGATGAAGATCGGTTTTAAATCCGCACTGGCAGCCGGTTTCTCGCTTTTGTCGATTAGATGGATTCATCCGCCTGGCCCGGCAGCGCTGCCTTTGGCCGCGCTGATTTTCAGCGCATTGCAACGCGCTTTTATTAAAGCCGGAGGAACAGGTGACCTCCGCGCGTTTCAGAGACTTTTTTTCGCCTTCCTTATTTTGTCCGTCTTCGCTGCGCTCCTGATACTGATCACACCTTTTTTGGCGGATTACCTCGTCATGAATTTGTTCCTGTTCCTTTGGTTGTTCATTTTCGGCTTTGTGACCGCTCGTGCGCCTGGATTTTCGTTCTGGGGACTCGTGACCATTCTGGCCGTGAGTGTCTTCGTGGGTTTGAATCCACAGGTACCGGTCCCTACCGGCACGATTATAGATTCGATCGTGGGACTCATTACAGGAATAGCAATAGCAACTGTCATCGGCAGATTAATCTGGCCGTTGCTGCCCCAACGATTGTTGCGGGACGACCTGGTGGAATTCTTCGCTCAGTTAAAGGCTTTTTCAAACCGCGAGCTACCGAAAAAGAAAATCCAGACTCGTTTGGCGCTGTTGCCAATTGAAGCGCTGCAAGCCTCGAAAAGGATTCCGCTGCTTATTTTTACGAAAGAGGAACAGCGCCAGTTCGAATTGCTGATACGCGAACTCTCGAGTCTCGCACCGCAGTTGACGGCCCTTACGAGACGTCGAATCGATCTTCCGGCAAAGCTGGACGCACTTGTACATTCCGAGCTTGAGCAATTGGAAATTGAATTTGGCCAGATGACAGATGCCTTCGCTGATTCCTTTCGGAAAGGCGATTGCCGGCGCGAATTCCCTACGGCCCATGGCGCACTCGAGGGATTGCGCCGCCGAGCAGAGCAGGTTCGCCGGGAAGGCATTCTCGCTTCCGAGAGTGTGGATGCGCCTATCCAGCTTCTGGAAATCGTCAGCCGGTGTCACCGTATTGGTGACACATTGGAACAATGCGCGAGCCTGATTAAATCATTGTCAATCCATCGGTACTGGGGAGACTACGTCCTGTAAACAAGTCTTACTGATCCGACATCAAGAGAGCGTCCTTGCCGCTCACCCAACGTGCAGAACCTGGTTGACGTGATCGCGTCGCTTTCTGAGATTTGGGTCTCAAATCGAGAATTTTTGTGTCGCTGCAATTGCCATGACTAAAGACGACCTTTCCGACGTCTACCGAGGCTACATCGCCTGCCTGAACAAACAGGACTGGCCCCATCTGGGACAGTTCGTTCATGAGGAAGTTCATTACAACGGCGAGCGGATCGGGTTATCAGGTTATCGCAAGATGCTGGAGGGAGATTTTCGTTCGATCCCAGACCTCTATTTTAACATCCAACTGCTGATTTCCGAGCCACCTCGTGTAGCGAGCCGTCTGAGTTTCGACTGCACGCCGAAAGGAATTCTGTTTGGACTCCCTGTAAACGGGAAGAGAGTCTCGTTTACCGAAAACGTATTCTATGAGTTTCGGAACGAACGGATCGAGAAAGTATGGTCGGTCATAGACAAGGCCGCTATCGAATCTCAGCTTTAGTGCTCAGTTTCGACAACAAAAATCTGTGGGGCTGACAATACCGTCCCTCCGGGACGGGGACCTCTTATGCAGGCACCACTATCAGCCCGTCCCTCCGGGACAAAAGCCATTCTCCCATCGAAAAGCGCTCGCGATCTGCTTCAGAGTTACGGAAGCCGATTCTCGCGGGCCTGGTGGCCATTTCGGGGCTACAAGTATCCTGCGTGCCTGAGAAACGCCGCGGCCAGCGCCAGCTTACCCTTTTTTGGACTCTGCTTGTCGGATAGCCAGCGCCGCAGGGTGTGGTGATTCACCCCGATTCGGGAAGCGGCCGCTTCCTCAGTATCGCCAGATTCCGCGAGATACCGCTTCAACGTTCTCAACAGCTCATCAGGGCTAACTACACGTTCTCCTGGCAATCGGCACCTCCTCCCGCGACTTTCCCAGAATGATACGTCGCTCCCGGAAGCAGTATGCCATCATTAAATAGAACGGCAGTTTTTCTATCATTGACGGCGCTCATTGCAATTCCAAATGGAAGAAAGTTCTGATCCGCGATAAAAGATCGTGTTGTTCAATTGGGACTGGCTGAATTGCAGCCTTGTCGAACATCGCAATAAATTGTTGTGCCTTGGTCGCTGAATAACTCAGCGATTCCATCAATTCAGGGCGCGATTCGAGGATCGGCTTCAGATCCTTGGCGCAAAGTTCCAAGAGAAGTCCAGAGGTGGAAGCCGTAAAAGTCCCGGGCGATTGCATGCCAGTCAGTAGCGCAATGTCACCAAACGAATCGCCGGGTCCAAGTCTCCGCATATTCAAGACACGTCCGTCCTGGACCTGGCGTGTGACTTGCACAATGCCCGAGAAGACGAAGTGAGCCGATCGAAGGTCCATGCCTTGCGCTAATAGCTTTTCCCCGGCCTGAAAATGACGGCGGATAATTTTCGCATTTAGTGCGGCTCTCTCTGCATCGCTCAATGGTTCGAGCATGGGAATGTGGTTCAAGAGCTCGTTTTCCGGGAAAAAAAAGATGGGACGCGAATCAGCCGTCGAATCGCGAGCCACAGGTAATCCTGACGACGAGCAAAGAGCAAACAGGGGTCGTGCTCGCTTGTAGAGCTGGGTGATCAATTGCGATCTTGCTTCTCCCGCCGATGCTATCGAAGCCGTGCTAAAATAAATCGTATAGTTAATACGATCGCCTTTGATATCCGTCGCTTGAGTAGAGGGTATCGGATTGTCCAAGACAGAAGGACAGGCCATGGCTGCCTGCTTCAGGACCTCAAGTGCCAGCTCCGGCTCGTTCCGGCTATCCACCGACACCGTTAGGCTTTCACTATAGCGCTTAACCCCAGCGCTATGGTTTTGGATCCGTAACTTTGCCATTGCGCTATTCGGAACGACGACGACATCGTTCGCACCATTTCTGAGGTGGGTGGAACGCCAATTCACCTCGATCACCTCGCCTTCGGCCCCACCCTCCAAAAGGATTTCGTCGCCGACCCGGTATGGCTTTTCAATGCTCAGTGATAGACCGGAAAAAACGTCTGACAATGTGCTTTGGAGCGCCAAGCCGAGGACAATCGCGATAACGCCGGAAGTGGCAACCAATCCCTGAAGCGGTAACCCAAAAACGAACCCAATCATTGCCAGGGCGGAGCAAACATAAGTGCTGGCCGCGATGACGTCCGAGAGGAGTTTGTTCTCTGTGGCCGTTTTTCGGATTGCAGTCGGCAAGGCGACAAGACTGACCAGTTCTCGCGCCGCCAGACCCCACCAGCAGCAAACCAGAATTTGCAACCAGAATTCTCTCGGTAAATCTCGAAGTCGATAGATGGGCCGGAGTGGGGAACCAACCAGTTCAACAATCAGAACGGTTTGTATTGCGAAGAAGATCGAGGCAGACACGAAACGCGCGACTCGCCGGTGTACCGGAATGGACCTGGCAACCGCCAAGTCCGCCACTACCGCCAAGCAAAAAAGGAGGGACAGGTCCATATAGGGCAAGCCAGTCTATTAACTCAACAGGCGCGGTTTCGCATTGAAGGTTTTTTTAATCATCGTCCAGTACTGGTCCAGATTACTGGTAAGTGAACATCGAGATAGTCCACGTGCACAAGTGCACCAAGTCAGTGACTTGGTGCACTACTTGCTCAGTCCGGCCTCATTCGGTTTCAATGGAGCGAAGGAAATGCTCAAAAACTGCAAAATGGCTGTCGTTGTCGATATCCGGCTTCCAGAGTTTCTGAAGCACCGAGCCGTGGAATAGTGCGATGATGGTATGGGCAATCGCATCGGCGTCGAGTCTAGAAGTCAGCCGTTTGGCAGCCTGCCCCCGCCGTATCAAGTGTGCGAGTTGGGCGCGAGGGCCATCCATTCCCGCGCGAACCGAAGATAAGATGAAGGGATTGATTTGTGCTTCGGACCAGGTCTGCAACGCAATTCGCCGCTTATCGAGCCCGTCGTCCTTCAGATATTGATCGGCAAACGTTTTGGCAATCTGACGGAGCGCCGCAACGGGATCGTCCATCTCGGACACTTCGGCAATCAAGCGCCGCTCGTCTTCATGCCGCTCATCGGCGATTGCCAGCATCAGCTCATCCTTGCTCCGGAAATAATTGTAGACGCAGCCGGCGCTGAGACCCGCTTCGGCGAATACATCCTGCAAGGTGGCGTTGTGAAAGCCCGAACGCGCGAAACAGGTGCGCGCGGCAGCGACAATCTGCGCGCGGCGCTCCGCCTTGCGCTCGGGCCTAAGGCGCGGCATGACCCACCTTCTCAGCGAGCGCCGCTCGGTAAAACTCATATCCGATCAGCTTTTTCACAGGCGGCATATATTTCCCGCGGTATTCGGCCGCGCCAAGGTCCATCAGCAGCCGAAGGCCTTTCTTTGCTAGATACACCGGAAGCTCTTCGGGTTTGAATCCGAACGTCCATGGCTCACCGTAAGCGCGCAAGGCAGCAGTCAGGCGAAAAACGCCCGGCGTCACGAAACTGCTATTTAAGACGTCGGCATGCACATAGGTGAAGATAATACGGGATCCGAAGCACGCGTCTGCTGCGAAAAAATTGAATATCGCTTCGACCGACCGGGTATCGAGATAGTTGGTCACCCCCTCCCAAATAAACAACGTCCTGAGCTTTGCCGACCAACCGGCATCTGTCAGGCGACTTCCAAGATTGTCCTTCTGGAAATCGACGCCAAGACGGCGAATGCGGCGTGGCGTCCGGTGGCTTTGACCCACAATACGCTCTTTGTGCGCAATCATGGCCGCACGATCGACCTCGAAAACGGGAATCTTCTTCAGTTCTTTCATACGAAGCCCCCGACAATCGAATCCGGCGCCAAGGATGACGACCTGCTCCACGAAAGCGGCGAGTGCTTCTCGCACCCAATCGTCAATCAGCCGCGTTCGAGCAGCACCGGAGGTGCGGGCGCCGGGCGCCCGCCAATCGAAAAAGCGCTCCAGTAAAGCGCGGATGGCCGGTAAATGCGCTGGTCCAAGAAGAGCTCGCTGGCAAAGCGGCACGAACTCACGTGCATAGGGATCGGAGAATAGCCTTTGGTTCGGCAACCTGAGGAACTCGAGTGCGCGGATCAACGCCATATTTCCGGCAGTCTTGCTAATGCCGTGAGGGCGGTATCGAAAATTTTCATTGTCCATTTTGGCTGTCGCTATATAAAACGGATATCCGTTCTATATATGACGGCCGGCTCCAAGCAAGCTTTTATTGGTTGTCAGATCATAAATTTATTGGAGGAGTATCAGCTCCATTATGGATGCCACCCAAAAGGGGCGACCCGCGGAGGCACACAATCAGCCATACTTACCGGGCAGATGCCGGTGACATCTCTTGCCGCTGCTCGAGCGCTTCGGTATAAAGCACCACTGAGCCATATTCATTCTCACCCTTTTGGCTCACCAAAAGGACCCTTGACTCCCACAATCATGAAGCTAGCACTTTCTGCAATCATCGCGTTCGTGATGCTCATTTGGTGCTCCGGTTGCACCACCCCAAGTGAACGAAGCGCCACGTCCTCCGTGGTGACGATCCAGTTTGTTCATCCAGAAAGATTCACTGACTTTAGCCTGCAAGGGCGAGACATTCAGTATACGGCGGCCGTCTTCACCCAGCGAATGACCCAAGCGCTCCAACCGGTGATGGAAAGTCGATTTCCCGGTGGTCAGCTAAGACTGCAATTTACCGATATCGACCTCGCCGGCCGTCGCTTTTCCATGGCTTCCCCGCCGGCTCGAAGCAGTAGGTCCCCCCGGTTCTCATTCAATTTTGCGCTGCGAGATAGATCTGGCCGGACATTGGCAAGCGGTTCTCAAAGACTCATCGTTACCGAGAGATCCTCACTGTCCAGTAACCCCAACCGATCCTCCCGCTTGACGAATGAGAGCCGAACGTTGGCCAGATGGCTGCAGTTTCTCTCAGTGACTGGTCGTTAAAGGTCCCCTCTCCGCCTCACTGCGACTGAGCCCTGGACATCCAGGCGTTTAGGCATTTGCTACCAGCATATGCCAAATGCTAATCTGCCATGAGCATCGAACATCGCGTAAAACTATTCAGGAACGGGCGAAATCAGGCGGTTCGCATTCCGCGTGAATTTGAGCTACCGGGGGAGGACGCCATCATACGCAAGGAAGGAGAACGACTGATCATCGAAGTTTTCCCGCCGAAATCGCTGCTCGGCGTTCTGGCGAGTTTATCATCTCTAAACGAGGATTTTCCGCCGATTGAAGACCACCTTCCCAATTCAGTCGACCTGTAATGCCTTACCTGCTCGATACCAACATGATTTCGGACCTCGTCCGCAATCCACAGGGCAAAGTGGCCGCCCGCATTGCGCTGGCGGGCGAGGAATCGGTTTGTACAAGTATCATTATGGCCGCGGAACTACGCTATGGAACCGCGAAGAGAGGCTCCCTGCGTCTGCTGGCTCAAGTGCTAACTGTGCTCGGCGCGCTTGAAATTCTCCCGTTCGAGACGCCAGCAGAAATCACTTACGGTGATTTGCGCACCCGGCTCGAAGCCGCCGGCAAGACGATCGGCGGAAACAATATGCTAATCGCCGCCCATGCGGTCTCACTCGGCCATACGATCGTAACAGACAACGAGCGAGAAATTTCACGGGTCGATGGTCTTCCTTTCGAAAACTGGCTCCGGTTCTAGCGCATCGTCGTTTGCAGTCTCTAACTCGTCATCATCCTAGTGCATCGTCGGCGATCGTTTAACGGGACTAAAATCGTCGTAGGGCGCGAGATTCTGCGGGATTTTTTTAGCGATGTGCTCGCTTTCCACGCTTTTTTTGCTATTTACTCCGCTCCTCCAGCTTTTCCTCCTCCATGATATTGCAATAACTTCGCACTACTGCCTCTATGAACCCTGAATTGCTTTTGGTTATCGGGCTCCTGCTCGCCTGCGTTGGAATGTTCGTTTTCAACAAACCTCGCATGGATGTAGTCGCCCTCCTGGCAATTGTCGTTCTACCGTTGTGCGGCCTCACGAGCGTGCCGGAAGCGCTGGCTGGCTTCAGTGATCCGAACATCATCCTTATCGCCGCTTTGTTCGTGATTGGAGAAGGGCTCGTCCGCACCGGTATTGCCTCGAAGTTGGGCGATCTGCTAGTTACCAGGGCCGGGGGAAACGAGACCAGGCTCGTGATTCTCCTGATGCTGGCAGCCGCTGGTCTCGGCTCGGTGATGAGTTCCACAGGGGTGGTGGCTATTTTCATTCCCGTGGTGCTTGGAATCGCCGAACGCTTGTCTGTCCCACCGGGCCGCTTGATGATGCCTTTGAGTTTTGCCGGGTTGATCAGCGGCATGCTTACCCTGGTAGCGACTGCTCCCAACCTGGTCGTGGATAGTGCCCTGAGGCACGCTGAGTTCGCGGGATTCGGTCTCTTCAGCCCCACGCCTTTCGGGCTGGTGATCCTCGTGGCCGGTGTGGCCTATATGCTGGTTGCCCGTCGTTGGCTGAGCGCCAAAGCAGACCCATCAGGATTGGAGAACACGCCTCGCACTCTGATCGACCTGATTCGGGAATACGATTTGGCAGGGCGTGAGCACCGCCTGCGTATCGGGCCAGACTCTCCTCTGGTGGGGCAGACTTTGCAGGAATGGGATCCGCGCGGTCGATATGGGGCGAATGTCGTGGCTATCGAACGGCAAGTAAGGTTTCGTCGCGAAGTGCTGGCCGCACGTTCCGATACCAAACTGGCGGCAGAGGATGTCTTGCTCGTCGACGTTCCTGCTTCCGGGAGCGGGGAAAAGTCGGAGCTTTTTTCCGGCCTGCGACTCGAGCGCTTACCTCTGGAGGGAAGCTACTTCACCGATCAATCCCAGCAAATCGGCATGGCTGAGGTCATTCTGCCGCCGAACTCAAGTTTGATCGGCAAGAGCATGGTGCAGTTGACGTTCCGCCGGAGATATCACCTCAACCTGATTGGTCTGCGCCGCGGGCAGAGGGCGTTCGACGGGAAACTCCTGGAAGAGGAACTTCAGGCGGGCGACACGCTGTTGCTGATCGGACCTTGGAAGGAAATTCGTCAATTGCAGACGCAGATACACGATTTCGTGGTTCTCAGCCTGCCGGCAGAAATCAATCGGGTGGCACCGGCGTTGAGCCAGGCGCCGTATGCTTTGCTCTCCCTGATCGTCATGATTATCCTGATGATCACAGGTATTGTTCCGAACGTGATTGCGGCACTGATCGGCTGCCTGCTGATGGGACTATTCCGGTGCGTTGACATGAACAGTGCTTACAAGTCCATTAGCTGGCAGATCCTCCTCTTGATCGTGGGAATGATGCCCTTCGCCTTGGCTTTGCAGAAAACTGGCGGCATCGAATTAGCGGTCGAGGGTTTGCTCCATCTCTTCGGCAATTCCGCGGTCCACGTCCTTCTAGCCGCCTTATTCGCGCTAACCGCATTGATCGGTCTTTTCATCTCGAACACGGTGACGGCCGTGCTGATGGCACCCATTGCTTTAAGTCTAGCGCATCATCTGAAAGCTTCCCCTTACCCGTTCGCCATGATTGTGGCTCTGGCCGCGTCGACAGCATTTATGACGCCGATTTCGTCGCCCGTAAACATGTTGGTGCTGGCACCTGGCCGGTACCAGTTTATCGACTTTGTTAAAATTGGGGTTCCTTTTGCCTTGGTGGTAATGCTGATCAGCGTTCTGATGGTGCCCTGGCTATTACCTTTGTATTGAAAGCCAGCGCACCGTCCCGTTAGCGCCGGTCGTACGCCCAGAAGCCGACGGGGCAAGAGAGCTTAGCCCAGGGTTTGTATCTGGCTAGCGTCTCGTTCTCGTTGTCGTCATCGTTATCGTCATCCTCCTCGTCGT
>Ga0210390_10005673_pt1 | contig 10450 bp, 7 predicted proteins | sample IncBWH11OmetaG_FD_161050 | JGI IMG/M metagenome (GOLD analysis project Ga0210390, IMG submission 161050) | Forest soil microbial communities from Barre Woods Harvard Forest LTER site, Petersham, Massachusetts, United States - Inc-BW-H-11-O ... | reverse complement strand
AAAAGAACCCATTAATAAGATAAGTACAAAACGTAATAATCGTATCATTTTAATCAAAATTACCTCTCTTCTTTATATTAATTTTCATATATCTTCTCAATGTTTATTATGTATCATAAACCTAAGAAATAAGTAACCAATATACGAAAACATTTACCACGAATTGTATTTTTACAGGATACTAAAATAATACGTATTTCTAACGTTTATGTTACACTATGTCTATTTACGTGCTGCCTACATTTATGTGTGTTTGTTTAGTTAAAAACAAAAATAATTACTTGTAAAAAATATAACATTCTCATTATGTACTTATACAAAACTGCATTTATTGGAAATTTTTATCAAAAGTAGGATGTAAAATGCTTAGAATACCTATTTTACATCTTTATAAGTAATTACAAACTTTATGAATAACAATTCCTTAACACCAATTGGGGTAAAAGAAAAATATTTCATCCAATTTAGTCAAGTAATAAAATCCACGAATTAATAGATTTTTTGCAACTCCTCTTTTGCTTTGTCTGAATAACTATTCCCCGGTTTTGCCAATTCCTTAAACATTTTTTTTGCTTCTTCCTTTTTTCCTGAAGCAAGATATATATTCGCCCTATACCATCTTGCTTCATCATAATGACGAGATTTTTTTGTCACTTTGGATAAAAAAAGTAGTGATCTGTCAAATTCATTCGATTTATAATGAATCATTCCTTCATAGTATAAAGCCTCCTGATTGGAAGGCTGAAATTGTAAAACACCCGTAAAATTTTCCAATGCTTCCTTAAACTTATTTTGATTGTAAAAGGAAATGCCTGCTTCCAACGAATACTTGCCGGGGCCCACCTTATTGGATAGATCTTCCGTCGGTTTAGACATTTCGCCATTGGAAGGATTGGAAGGAGAAGAGGCTACATGAGAATTCTGCTTCATCTTTTTCTTTCTTAAAGAAGAAGAGAAGGTAGATTGATTACCCGCATTTTCTTCGCTCTCTATTACTTTTTTATTGTCCTCGTATAATGCTATTTCATTTTTTGAAAAAATGACTGTGTCTGATTTTTTTAATGATTTACCAGTAACAACAGGGGAGGAAGATGGAGCAACTATATCTTTGTTTATTCCTGTCGAAATTTCTTCATCGTTTTTTTCCGTCATACTTCTTTTTTCTTCCTCTTTTGTAAAAGAATCATCCGAATTTGCTTTCGCCGGCAAATAATCAGCCGTTATCAATTCAGAGGGTAGGACTTTCTTTATGTTAGACTCTGCTTCAATTGTTTTATCCTTTTCTTTAAACGCCAAAGAATTCATAGAATCTTTTGTGGTGGAAACACCATTTTTTGTTGTATCAGCAACCATTTTTTCTTTTGAGCCGAAGGAAACACTGCTTTTTTCTGTTGAAGAAATCGTATTGAATAAATAATAAGAACCTCCGGAGAGCATAAAAATAATGACTAAAACAGCGGCTATTCTACTTATACCACCGATCTTATTCTCCCGATTCGTTTGATTTGAAATCGTTTGATTTATTTCATTCACTATTAATTGCGCTTTTTCTTTATTCAAAAATAACTTGTATCCTTCTACAGCATCTGATACAAGAGGTTCGGATAACATGGTTTTTTCTAATTCATACTTTTTTTTATTAGTCTTTAGTTCTTTCCCACTTCCCTTTTCTGCTTCCAAATCGTTCTTTTTGTCAGACACTATTTCTTCCTTCAGATAATGTATGATATCTTCTGTAGAAGGTATTTTTTCCTCCGGTGTATGAAATATTTTCCTGAATTTACTCATACCTTAATTGTCATCCATGCAAAGCTTTAAATTGCGTTTCCCATTTTGAATATAACTTTTCACTTTATTCATGTCGTATCCTGTTTGTTCGGAAACTTCCTTATAACATTTTTCCTCTATATAAAATAAATGCACACATCTCTTTTGTTCTTCCACCAGTTTTTCGATACAACCTTCCAGTTTCCCCAAAGCCTCTTCCGAAACTTTTTCTTCAGTAAGATGCAACGTATCGTTCATTTCCATAAATTCCGTTTCCGTTTCTTGAAATAAAATGTCCATTTTTTTATTCGCCCTCAGATACATTAGACAATGATTTCGGGAAACTGTATGCAACCAGGATTTAAAATTGCTGATTTTATGTTTTTTGAGATCAGAAAGCAATTTCTCAAAAATATTCATAACGGCATCACGACTCTCTTCTTCATTTTTCAAATATTTCATACAAACCCCCAATACGAGATGACTGTAGCGTTGAAATAATTCTCCCGCATAATAGGTATCCCCTGAATTTTTATATCGGTCAATTAACTCCTCGTCTGAAAAATTTGCTTTGATATGTTGTTTTCTAAAAAACACTCGTTCCGAATTTGATCCTGTTACCGCAATATACAAGATTCCCTTACTTTTAAAAAAGCAAGGGCAGGAGTTCCAATAAGAGCTTTCTTTGAAGTTAAATTTTCATTCTAAGACTTACGGCATTCTTATGTGCCTCTAATTGCTCTGCAGCTGCCATTTTCTCAATCACCGGTCCCAGCAATTGAATTCCTTCTTTAGAGATATGCTGAAACGTTATCTTCTTTACAAATGAATCTAAAGAAACGCCAGAATAGGTTTTGGCATACCCATTCGTAGGCAAAGTATGATTCGTACCGGAGGCATAATCACCGGCAGCTTCCGGTGTATAATTTCCTAAAAAAACGGAACCTGCGTTTATGACCATGGAAGACCATTTATCATACTCTTTTACCTGTAAAATCAAATGCTCAGGAGCATATTCATTTACTAGTTCCATAGCCTCGGTAAGATTTTTCATCAAAAACAGTTTACTATTTAGAAGTGCTTTGCCGGCAAATTCTTTTCTTGGCAATAATTCCAATTGTTTCGCAAGTTCTGTTTTTACTGCTTCAATTACTTCATTGCTATTGCTTACTAAAATCACCTGACTATCATTTCCATGTTCAGCCTGCGATAATAAATCTGCCGCAACAAAAGCAGGCTGACAAGTTTCATCGGCAATGATAGCAACTTCAGAAGGTCCGGCGGGCATATCAATTGCCACACCCATTCTAAGAACCAATTGTTTTGCTAAGGTTACATATTGGTTTCCAGGACCAAAAATTTTGTATACGGATGGAATCGTTTCTGTACCAAAAGCCATTGCTGCTATGGCTTGTGCCCCTCCTATCTTAAAGATTTTAGTAATACCCAGAACAGAAGCGGTATACAAAATAGCAGGATGAACCTTCCCCTGTTTATCAGGAGGGGTACATACGATAATTTCTTCACAACCAGCAATATTAGCTGGAACACCCAACATCAAAATAGTGGAAAAGAGGGGTGCCGTTCCACCCGGAATATATAGCCCTACTTTAGAAATAGGAACGCTTTTTCTCCAACACACCACCCCCGGAGTAGTTTCAACCTTTCTTATTTCTTCGCGTTGCGAAAGATGAAATTTTTCAATGTTGATCCGTGCTTTATCAATAGCAGTCTTCAGCTCATCGGAGACAAGTGTCAACGCTTCTTTTATTTCTAATTCCGTTACAAGTAAAGTATCAATTTTTATTTTATCAAATTCGTAGGTAAATTCTTTGAGAGCACTGTCTCCTCTTTCCTTTACCTGTTGAAGTATCGGCAACACTTTTCCCTCCAAGCTGGACGTATCCAATACAGGTCTTGCCAAAAGCTGCTTCCATTCCGATTTATCGGGATATTGTATGTAATTCATTTATTAATTTTAGAATCAAACCGGATAGACCGGATTTTGCATAGTATTATTGAATTATCTTTTCAATTGGGATCACCAATATTCCTTCTGCTCCGGCTTCTTTAAGTTTACCGATTACATCCCAAAACTGATCTTCTTTCACCACGGAATGCAACGAACTCCAACCTGATTCTGCCAAAGGCATTACAGAAGGACTTTTTACCCCTGGAAGCAATTTGATAATTTTGTCCAACGACTCATTTGGAGCATTCAACAAAATGTACTTCGTATTTTTTGCTGTTTTTACAGAAGCAATCCGGAACAACAGTTCTTCGATGATTTTTTTCTTTCCTTCTGATAAACCCGGATTTGAGATCAATATTGCTTCCGAGCGGTATACCACTTCAACTTCTTTTAACCCATTGCTGATAAGTGTACTTCCGGAACTCACAATATCACAAACAGCATCAGACAACCCAATACTTGGAGCTATCTCCACAGAACCGCTGATTTCATGGATAAATGCTTTTACGCCATTATCAAATAAAAAGTCGGAAAGAATAGTAGGATACGAAGTAGCGATTCTTTTCCCCTCAAGGCTTTTTGTACCTTGGTAATCAAAATTTTTTGGTACGCCAATAGAAAGACGACAACGAGAGAACCCTAACTTATCCACTGTTATAACGTTCTTTTTTTGTTCTGAAGCAACATTTTCGCCTATTATACCAATATCGGCTACTCCATCTGCTACATATCCGGGAATATCGTCGTCGCGCAAATATAAAATCTCCAATGGAAAATTATAAGCTGTTGATTTAAGCGTAGCTCCGCTACTGCTGAAATCTATGCTACATTCTTTAATCAACTTAATCGAATCTTCACTCAGCCTTCCTGATTTTTGAATAGCCAGTCTTAAAATTTCATTCATGGTACTTTAAATTTTAGTGGGCAAAAATAATCATAGAAAATTTAAAAACAGTATAAAATTGGTAATATTAGTTGCTAATTTTTCCGATTTCTTACTTAACTTTAACCAACTAAAATATAATATACTATGCAAAAAATACCATTCAACGAAAGATTCCGATACTGGGTTGATAATATTATTAGCAAAGGTACCCCTGCCTTGATAATAGGACTTGGCATAGTATTTTTCGCCGTTGCCTTTATTACCGGAGTGATTGTTTACATCGCTCATATTGCTGAATCCGATGGACCCCGCATGGAATTTTTCGAATCTTTCTGGCAAAGTCTTATGCACGTAATTGATCAAGGAACTGTGACAGGTGAATCAGGATGGGCCTATCGAATTATCATGTTTCCTGTTTCTTTAATAGGAATTTTATTGGTTTCTACGCTGGTTTCCATCCTTAATGCAGGTTTTCAGGTAAAACTGGATGAAATGAAAAAAGGTAAATCAATCATCCTGGAAGAAAACCAAACGGTTATTCTAGGTTGGTCGTCAAAAATCTTCCCTATTGTTTCCGAACTCATTTTAGCCAATTTGAATCAAAGCAAGTCATGTATTGTGATTTTGGCTGATATGGATAAAACAAAAATGGAAGACGAGATTAAAACTAAAGTAGGAAATACCGGAAAAACTAAAGTAATCTGTAGAAGTGGTAATCCAATTGATGTGGATGATTTGAAAATTGCTAATTTAAATGCTGCAAAATCAATTATCATCGTAGCACCGGAAGAACAAAAAGCAGATACGTATGTCATCAAAACCATTATGGCGATTGTCAATAGCCCTTCCAGAAAAAAAACACCTTATAATATTATCGCAGAAATAAATGAAGATATCAATAAAGATATTGCAAAACTCGTAGGAAAGAATGAAGTAACTGTTTTGGTAAGCAATGAAGTAATTTCCAAAATCACCGTACAAAGCAGTCGCCAATCCGGATTAAGCATCGTGTACAGTAATTTATTGGGATATGCCGATAATGAAATATACATTCAACCTATAAAACATATCGAAGGCCACACTTTTGAAGAACTTTTATACGGTTTTGACGATGTCTGTATTATTGGAATACGACATGTAGACGGAAGAGTAGAAATAAATCCACCACTTCATACCAAACTAAAAAAAGACGACAAATTAGTCATCATTGCAGAAGACGATATAGATCTTTCGTATCATCCTAAAAAGATTGAAATAACAGAATTGCCAGAGGTGATTCTAGAAAAGAAACCGGAATTTGAAATGCATAAAACCTTGATTTTAGGATGGAATTCAAATGCACGAATCGTTATTAAAGAACTGGACAATTATGTAAAACCGGGATCAGAAATATTGGTAATGGCAGAAGGAAGCGGCCTTATTGATAAAATCGTAACGCTTTCCTCTGAATTAAAAAATCAAAAAATAAAATACAAAAACGCTGATATAAATGACCGGAATGAATTAAATAAATTGGATTTGACGCACTATAACCATATCATCATTATGAGTTATACTGAAAATTATCCTCTTCAAGAAGCAGATGCCATCACATTGATTACATTGATGAACATTCGGGATATTTTGGCTAAGTTAAACCACAAAGTAAGCCTTGTTACAGAAATGCTGGATCTCAAAAATCGTGCGTTGGCCGATTTAACCAAAGCAGACGATTTCATTATCAGCGACAGAATGATTAGTTTAATTTTAGCACAGCTTTCCGAAAATAAAGAACTATCCATTGTCTTTGACGATTTGTTTGATGCTGAAGGAAATGAAATTTATATAAAACCTTATGCTCATTATATTCCGGAAAATACGGAAACCAATTTCTATTCGGTTTTAAAAGCAACTGCTAAAAAAGGAGAAATTGCTTTCGGATACATTATTGGAAAGTACGCCGATAACCCTGAAAAAAACTACGGTGTGGTTTTAAATCCTACGAAGTCTGAAAGAATTCATTTCTCCGAAGGTGATAAAATTATCATGATTGCGGAAGAATAATCTACTGATACAAATCCGTCATGCCGCTGGTATACTCTTCCTATAGAGCTCCTTCGATGTTTCTGTCCAGACACATTGAAACTATTTATCCTGTACTTTTTAGAAAAATAACCAATATAACCTACCAACGTGAACGGTTGGAGTTGAAAGATGGCGATTTTTTGGATTTGGATTGGATAAAAAAAGGTGCAAAAAAATTACTGATTCTTTCCCACGGCCTTGAAGGCGATACGTCCAGCAACTATCTTAAAGGCATGGCCAGGGCAGCTTCCAATGCTGGTTATGATGTATTAGCTTGGAATTATCGAGGATGCAGCGGAGAAATAAACCGGAATTTTCGTTTTTATCATAGTGGAGAATCAGCGGACCTTCATTTAGTTATTCAGGAAATATTTTCAAAAATGACCTATGAAAGCATCGGTCTTGTTGGATTTAGTATTGGAGGAAATATTACACTCAAATATTTAGGAGAACAACAAAACAACCTTTTTCCTTTTATCAAAGCTGCCGTTACATTTTCCGTTCCATGTGATCTGAAAGCAGGAGCCACACACATGGCAGGCAGACAAAGTAAATTTTATATGAATCGATTTCTTCATAATCTTCATAAAAAAGTATTGGCAAAATCAATACAGTTTCCTGACCTTATAAATGACAAGGATTTCTATAAAATAAAAAATTTCATAGACTTTGACGAACGTTATACTGCTCCTATTCACGGATTCAAAGATGCCAACGATTACTATACAAAATGCAGTTCTGTTAATTACCTTTCCGGAATAAAAATTCCAACCTTACTGGTGAATGCCCTCAATGATCCGTTTCTTACAGAAAAATGTTTCCCTTTTGAACAAGCGAAATCAAATTCCTGCCTTTTTTTAGAAACACCTGAGCATGGAGGACATTGTGGTTTTTATGAATACCATAAGAATGGCAATTATTGGTCTGATAACAGGACATTGGCTTTTTTTGAACAGTACCTTTAACCTTTTTTAGTTATCTTAGGAAAACTTTGTACACACTTGAATTTCGAAAAATTATTCCTAAAGAAAGACCCAAACAAAATAGAAAGAGACGATCAAAATACGTTGGTAAAAAATCTTACTTTTTTTGATCTTACTTCGATGGGGATAGCTGCTATAATAGGTGCCGGAATTTTTGGTACCATTGGCAAAGCATGTTTTGATGGCGGACCGGCTGTATCTGTATTATTTTTATTTACGGCTGTTGCTTGCCTATGTTCTGCACTATGTTATGCTCATTTTGCTTCTTCTATAAAAAGTTCAGGAAGCGCTTACACGTATGCATACGTAGCCTTTGGTGAAATTATTGCCTGGATCATTGGATGGGATCTCCTCATGGAATATGCGATTGGTAATATTGCCGTCGCTATTTCCTGGTCCGACTATTTCACCACGCTGTTACGAAATTTATCAATTCCCTTTCCTGAATATTTATCGGTCGATTATTTATCGGCACAGAAATTTTACAACGATTATATTTCTTCGTCCAATAACCTTGCTTCGTATACTACTAAAGAAGGGTACATAGCATGGTCGGGTGCTCCTACCATCGGAGGGTTCAAAATTATCTTCGATGTGCCAGCCTTGTGCATCAATATACTGATTACATGGCTTGTATTTATTGGCATAAAGAGTTCTAAAAAAGCAGGAAACATGCTGGTATTTATAAAATTGTTTGCAGTCTTGCTTGTCATTGCAGCAGGAGCCTTTTATATTAATTCAGACCACTGGCATCCTTTTGCCCCGAACGGAATTTCCGGAATATTTAAAGGAACCGCTGGTGTATTTTTTGCCTATATAGGGTTTGATGCTATTTCCACTACTGCCGAAGAATGTAAAAATCCTCAAAAAGATCTTCCGCGTGCGATGATCTGGTCGTTGGTTATATGTACCATACTGTACATTCTTATTGCCTTGGTATTAACCGGCATGGTCAGTTACCAGGAACTCAATGTAGGCGATCCTTTGGCCTATGTATTTGAACTATATCATTTGACTTTTCTTTCTGACATCATTGCCATAAGTGCGGTAGCAGCAATGGCAAGTGTCATGCTCGTATTTCAACTTGGACAACCACGCATCCTATTAAACATGAGCCGTGATGGATTGCTCCCTTCCGTGTTTAGCAAAATTCATCCTACCTTTCGTACCCCATCTTTTGCCACTATTGTAACTGGACTTATGGTTGCTGTCCCTATTTTATTTTTAAACCACACTACGGTGACGGATCTATGTGCTATAGGAACATTGTTTGCTTTCGCTCTAGTATGTGCAGGGGCACTCATGTACAAAAATAAAAGTGACGGTTTTAAAATTCCTTATTATAATTCAAAGTACCTTGTTCCTTCAGGATTCTTTTTTATTCTTATTCTATTATACCTATTCAATCGAGCCAATTTTTTAACATTCTTTACTTCTTTTCATATTGAAAACACAACGCGTTGGATTTTCATTTTATATGCATTTGTCATTTCCTGGTATTGCATCCGAAAAAATCTCTCCTTTATACCAGTGGCAGGGCTTAGCTGCAATCTTTATTTGATTACCGAATTAGGACTTACTAACTGGATACGATTTGGAATATGGCTGATAATAGGATTGATTATTTATTTTTTGTACGGATATAAAAAGAGCTTGAATAACTCAAATTTCATAAAAATCGATTGAGGAAGTTTCTTTTTAAACCTCAACATTCCTATTCGATTTAAATTGTCAACTATATTAACTTGAATTAACAGCTTCTATTTCCAATAAGGGTTGTTACTTATGTGAAAAATTTTGCCTAATGTTTCTAATACCATTAATACCACTTGTTTATTAAATCCGGTATTTATTGAAGAAAACAAATATTCAAGTTCATTTTATAAATTGTACCTGATACGTTTTTTAATATAGAAATACATTTTTTCGAAAATTGTTATATAAACGTATTGTCCAGCTTGTAAATTCCACTTATACATTCAAAATCAGAGGCTTTTTTATGGTTTAGAGGTATGTGCATGCATTAAAATTCTATGCAAAAGCTATCTCTTATCCACAAAATTAATTTATTCTGCTTACTTACTTATACCCATTCGTATACTTCATAGGATTCAATAAATAAAAAATATAACTATATGAGAAATTATATTCTTAAGTACCTAAATGCCTTCCTAATCATTTTAGGTCTATTCGTATCCAAATCTGCACATTCGGCAATCTATATGGTAACAAGTAATGCAGATGCCGGAGTCAATACCTTAAGACAAGCCATCATAAATGCCAATGCGTCCCCAGGAGCGGATAGCATCAGTTTCAACTTCGGTGTGCCAACTACTATTACCTTAGCCAGTTGTCTTCCCAACATAACCGGTCAAGTTGTAATCAATGGCTATACAGATCCTGGGGCAAGCGTTGGTGTGCTCACTATTGAAGTTATTTCTCCTGCTGGTTGTAATGGATTTTACTTTGGAACCGGTTCCGATGGAAGTACCATTAAAGGAATTGTCATTAGCGGTGGTACTACCGGAATATACCTGGCGAGCAGTAACAATCATACCGTAAAAGGAAATTACCTTGGAACAACCAAATCCGGTACTGCTATTGCCGCCTCAAGGCTTCAGGATTGTATTCATTTGAATACTTCTAACAATAGTACAATCGGTGGAACGGGAGGACAAATTGACCGTAATATCTTATCAGGAGCTACTCAAGATGGAATCCGTTTAGAAAACAGTTTGAGAACCACTATCGTTAACAACTACATTGGAACAGATATGA
>Ga0210390_10005671_pt1 | contig 10451 bp, 6 predicted proteins | sample IncBWH11OmetaG_FD_161050 | JGI IMG/M metagenome (GOLD analysis project Ga0210390, IMG submission 161050) | Forest soil microbial communities from Barre Woods Harvard Forest LTER site, Petersham, Massachusetts, United States - Inc-BW-H-11-O ... | reverse complement strand
GGTCTTGTTCGTAATCGAGGAAGTGATCGGCACGTGGAGCGCGAGCGCGCTTGGAGCCATCGTCCTGGCCGCGGTTTCCAGCGCCGTCGTGATGCGGTCCTTTCTTGGCGGCGAGCCGATGTTCCGCGTCCCCGCCTATACCCTGGCCCATCCCGCGGAATTGCTGGCCTATGCCGTGCTCGGAGTGGTCAGCGGAATTTTGTCCCTGGCATTCACAAGAATCATTGCTTATTTCCGGCCGAAGCTCCGCGGCTTGCCCGAATGGACGAACTATTTCCAGCCCGCGTTGGCGGGATTCTTGATCGGCGTCATAGGCTTACGCGTTCCTCAATCCATGGGGACGGGATATTCCTACATCGATCAGGCCCTTCACAGCCAGTACACCTGGCAATTTCTGGCCGTGCTTGGGTTCGCGAAAATATTGACGACCAGCTTGTCGTTTGTCAGCGGCACCCCGGGAGGAATGTTCGCTCCGACGCTTTTCATTGGCGCGATGATCGGCGGGGCCATCGGCGGCCTGGAACATCAATTCTTCCCGCAAGTCAGCGCCACCGTGGCCCCCTTTGCGCTGGTGGGCATGGGAACTTTCTTCGCGGGATTCCTCCGCGTCCCGATCACGTCCGTGTTCATGGTGGTCGAAACCACGGGGAGCTATTCCATCGTACTGCCGGTCATGATCTCCAACACCATCGCGTACTTGATTTCGCGCGAGTTTCAGGACGTCGCGCTGTTCGATCTTCTGGCACGGCAGGACAACATGGAATTGCCTTCGATGGAGGAGGAGCGCGAGCAAATCGTGCTGCGCGTCGAAGACGCCATGCGTAAGCCGGATTCGCCGCCGTTGCAGGCCGGCGACACCCTCGCGCACGCGCTGCAGGTTGCCGAAGCTTCAACGGAAGAAGTCCTGCTGGTGCGCTTTCCCACCGGCCGCTGGGCGGGGATCACGCGGAAGGAATTGGGGGCGATGGCTCCGGCGCACCCCGGAGAAATACAGTTGCGCGAGGTTCTGTCCACGGCCCGCTTGCCTGTCCTGCATCCAGACCAGCGACTCGACGACGCACTGCGCTTCATTCAGGGCTACGAAGTGCTGCCCGTTGTCAGCCGCGCAGGCTCGCGCAAGCTCGAAGGAGTGCTTTCCCTGCCGGATATCCTGATGGCGTATCAGAGGACGGCCTGAAAACTCCGCGAGCTTTGAATCTCCGCCAATTCACTCCGTTGCTGGCGTCGCTGTTCCAGCAGATGGCATAATTGCAGAAGACACGCGATGCCTGCCTATTCCAAATACTCCGGCCTGCAGACCGACCTGTACGAATTGACGATGGCGGCGGCCTATCTGGAGACCGGGTTCGACGCGCGGCTGACGTTTGAACTCTTCGTGCGCCACATGCCGCCCCGCAGAAATTATCTCGTGGCCGCGGGCCTTGACCAGGCGCTCGATTTTCTGGAGAACGTCAACTTCTCGAACGAGGACATCCAGTATTTGCGAACGCTGCCGGTTTTCCGCCCCATTGGAGACAATTTTTTTGAATATCTCTCGCGTTTCCGCTTTTCGGGCGAGGTCTGGGCCATGCCCGAGGGCACGGTCTTTTTTCCGGGCGAACCGATCTTGCGCGTGACCGGGCCCGCCATCGAAGCCCAGATCGCCGAAACTTTTTTGCTGGCCACGATCAATTTTCAAACCATGATCGCCAGCAAGGCCGCGCGCATAGCGCAGGCGGCCGGCGGACGCCCGGTGATTGAATTCGGCTCGCGTCGCGGGCATGGCATGGAGGCGGGGGTGCTTGCAGCTCGCGCCGCCGTGATCGGCGGCTGCCAGGGCACGTCCAACGTCGAGGCAGGAAAACAATTCGGCATCCCGGTCTACGGCACGCAGGCGCATTCCTGGATCATGGCCCACGAAGAGGAAGAAGAAGCCTTCGCCAAATTCCTGGACATTTTTCCAGAACAGGCCGTGCTGCTCGTGGACACCTACGACGTGCGCGCCGCGATCGACAAAATTATCGCCATGGGCCGCAAGCCCCGCGGCGTCCGCCTCGACAGCGGCGACGTCCGTGCGGACAGCATCTATGCGCGCGACCGCCTGAATCAGGCGGGGTGGAAGGACGTGATCGTTTTTGCCTCGGGCGATTTGGACGAAGATCGCGTCACGGAATTGCTTGCAGACGGCGCGCTCATCGACGGATTTGGCGTGGGCACGGCGCTTGTAAATTCCAGCGACTCGCCGGCGCTGGGCGTGATCTATAAACTCGTGGAGACCGAATTCGACAGTGAAGTGCGCCCGGTGGCGAAATTCAGCGCCGCGAAAATCACCTATCCCGGCAAGAAACAGGTTTATCGCGCGAGCGATTCCATCGGGCGTTTTGCTGGAGACACTATTGGTCTCGCAGGCGAAACTTTTTCAGCGGCGGAGTCCCTGCTCGTTCCGGTGATGACCGAAGGAAAACGCATCGTGCCGCGCACGGACCTCGCCGGCGCCCGGAAGCGCTGCAGCGAACAATTGGCGCGCTTGCCGGAGCGATTGCGCAATCTAAGCGAGGCGGCAGTTCCCTATTCAGTGCGTTACAGTGAACGCCTGGAGAATTCCCTGGCGGATGTGCGTCGCCGTTTGACGGCCACGGCTCGCCTCTGAATGCGGGCGGAGGGACGCGATGGTTTCGCGATCTGTGATTTTTTGGGACGTCGACACCCAGGCGGATTTCATGTTGCCCGGCGGAAAATTGTACGTTCCCGGCGCGGAGAAACTTATTTCTAACCTGAGCCGCCTGACAAACGCCGCCCGCGAAGATCGAGTGTTCATCATCGGCGACGCCTGCGTTCATGCGCCGAACGATCCGGAGTTCCAGCAGTTCCCGCCGCATTGCGTAGTCGGAACGCCCGGAGCGGAAATGATTCCCGAGACCCGGGCGGATCGCGTGCTCTTCATTCCGAATCGCGCGGGCGCCATCGTTCCGCAGGATCTTTCCGTCTACCAGCAGGTGATCCTCGAGAAGCAGACACTCGATGTTTTTGACAATCCCGCCGCACCAATCGTGCTCGAACGCGCGGCCCGATTCACTGACCGCGACGCGGAAATCTTCGTGTTCGGCGTGGTGACGGAATACTGCGTGCGGCTCGCCGCGAAAGGGCTGCTGGAACGCGGGCGGCGCGTGGCGTTGGTGCGCGACGCCATCGAAACGCTGAACGCGGAAGCGGGCGCGAAAACCATCGAGGAATTGCAATCGCTGGGAGCGCGCCTCGTCAATACGGACCAAGCGCTCGCCGCGCTCGGCGACTCCAGGTCACAGTCCGCGTAATCCCCCGCAATTCCCCACCATTCGCGCTATCGCGCCAAATCCGAAGCGAACACGAGCCGCACTCCCTGGCGCTCCGCCTGGGGCAACATTTCGCCCAGCACCTCGAGCGTTTCCGGATGGGGATGGCCGATCGCCAGCGCCGAGCCTTTTTCGCGGGCATCGCGAATGGCCAGATCGAATTGCTTGCGAATGGCCGGGACGGTTTGCTCGTCGTCCAGAAACACGTTGCGCCGGCCGGCAGCGACTCCCGCCGCGCGCGCCGCCGTTTCCGCAACGGTCGCCGCGGTGGTGCGGCTATCGATAAAAAACAAATTTCGCTCATGCAACAACGGCATCAACTCGTCCATGAGCTTTTGATCGGCGGTGCCGAGCGAGCCTTCGTGGTTGTTGACGCCCGCGGCGTAGGGCACCGTCTCCAACATGCCGGCAAACGTTTTCTCCACATCCGCTGAGCCCATTCCGGGATGCAACTCCACGGCTTCACCGGTGGCTCCGGCGCTCGATTCCATCGGCAGGTGCAGCATCACCTCAAACCCGCGGCGGTGCGCCTCTTCCGCGATTTCGCCCGAGTTCGCCTCGTGCGGAAGCACCGAAATCGTCAGCGGATAAGCCAGCCGGAACAAGGCGTCCGCCTGCGCGCGGTCGTTCCCGAGATCGTCGACGACAATGGCCAGCCGCGGATGCCCCGCCGACGCGGCTGCAACTTCCACTTTCTGCAAGGGCGTGATGATGTGAATGGATTGCGTCCGGCGCCCGTCGATCGAGTAGTCGAAGCGCTCGAGGCCCGTTTCTCCCGGCCGCGCGACGCGCTGCAGGTGATGAAACTCGGCGACGCGCGCCATTTCCACTTCAATCGCGTCATGCGCGGCCCGGTCCGGGACGCCGCCTTTCGTGAGCGGCACGGTAATGTAGATGTGGTCGGCAACGAGCGCCTGCGGCTTGCCCGGCTGGCGCGGGGCGTATTCAGGCCGCATGCCCACCTCGGCGCGCCCGCCGCTGGCGTTTCGCGCGGCAAACACAAATTCACGCGAAATGTTCCGGATGGCCACGCTGGAGATGGGTGTGGATTTTTTCTTACAACCCGCCAAGAAAAATAGCGCGGCTGCGAGAAGGAAAAAACCAATGAAATAATGAGATGAAATTCGCGAAGAGATTTGGCCGGGTGCGTCCGGTCGGAGATTCACACTTCAGGCAGCCTTCTGGGCCTCGCCGCCTTTGAGCAATTCGAGACCCTTGTTGTAAACCGGGTCGTCGGCCTTGGGGAGCTGGCCGGGGCCGAGCGGGGCCTCGTCTTCCGTATCGGAAGGCTCGGCGGACGGGTCGACCGCTTTCGGGTGCACTTCCACGTTGGGTGCGACACCATCTTCGACAATCGATTTGCCGTCGGGCGTCGAATAAAACGCGACAGTGAGGATCAGCGCGCCGCCGTCATCGAGCGGGATAATTTTCTGTTCGGAAGCGGAGCCAAAGGTGCGCTCGCCGACGAGGTCGCCGCGCTTATTTCCCTTGATCGCTCCGGCAAGAACTTCCGCCGCGCCCGAAGTGCTAGGAGAGATCAGAACGTCCACGGAGGAATGCCACACGGCCTTGTCCGGCTCGGCGTCGAAATCCTTGTGCGCCACGGTCTGCCCTTCGAGGGAGGCAATCTTCCCGGAGGTCAGGAACAGTTGTGCAGCAACAATGGCTTCGGCCACGTCGCCGCGCGTGCAATCGCGCAGGTCGAGAAGCAACTTATGCACGCCCTGCTTGTCGAATTGCGCGAGTTTGTCATGCAGTTCGGACACGTCCAAAGGTTCGATCGCCGGCAAGCGAATGTACGCCACATCATCCCCGACGCGGTCCGCCGTAATGTGTTCCGGTCCGATCACCGCGCGGGTGATGCTGATTTCCTGCGGCTCGGTTTTGCCTCGGCGAATCACGGCCACTTTGACGACCGTGTTGGGAGCGCCCTGCAGAAGCGCGTTAGCCTGACCGACGGACATATCGCGCGTGCCAAATCCGCCGATGGATTCCAGAATTTCGCCGCTGCGCATGGCGGCCTTCCCCGCAGGGCTGTCCGGAACGACGGAGACAATCACGATGTAGCCGTAGCGCTTCGACACCGTCATGCCCGTTTCGCCGTGCACGGCATTTTTCGTCCGGTCGCGGTAGTCGGCGTATTCACGCGGGCTCAGATATCCCGACAGCGGGTCCAGCGATTCCAGAAGCCCGTGCATCGCGCCAGAGGTTACGACGGCCATGTTGGGCTCATCCACGTAGTCTTCCTGAATGTGCTGCAACACCTCGCCGTACACACTCAAAGAGCGGTAAGACTTGTCGTCCGAAGTTTTTCCGAGGACGTACCCGAGGCCGACGTACAGAAACACGACCACGGAGAGTGTGACGATGGATATTCTGGCGAGGCGGCTCATTGTTGTTTTTGGCCTCATGCGCAAAGATGATCTCCAAATTATGATATCACGACTAGCGGCTTGGACGCGTGGCGATTCTCGAACGGTTGCTTGTTGGACTGCGAGGATTTTCGATGCCGGATCACCCGCCGCTCAGTGAGGCGTAATTTCCTCATTCGACGTGAGATACGTTTGCGAGATGCGATCCTGCCAGCAAAGTTGGTCGTCATCCCACAGTGCCCAGGCAAATCCTAGGAAGCACGTCCCCGCGGAGATCAGATACCCAAAGCTTCGCCAGGCCATTTGGCGCGAGGTGGGGATGCCGCCGTCATAGCTGACCACGCGCAAGCCGCGCAGCATCATGCCTGGCGTCGAGCCGCCGAACACTGTGAACAAGGCAAAATATTGCGCGTAGAAGAGCGCGAAGGTGGCGGTCATCACCGCAGCATCAAGCTTGTTGAAGCCAATGTGCCCACCTAGCACCACGAAGAGCGCCAGCATCCCGCCGTAACTGAAAAGCAGCAGTGCCGCGTCCACGATCGCCGCCCTGCGGCGTTCCGAGAGCGAGGCTACCGAGTATAGCGGCTCATGCGCCAATCCCGCGGCCGGCATGGATGCCGCGGACCAATCCGCACGGCTTGAGGCTAAGGCCATCTCAAGCTGCGGGATTTCGATTTCGAATCGCTCGCTGCGCTGTCTGCGCGGGGCCTGAGTTTGTCTCGAAGGCGGTGGTTCGGCTACTCCCGCCGATTCGACTGGATCGTCCGCGGCGATGGATGTGTCCGAATCGAAGGGCAGGACCGTTTGCAGATCGAGGGCTGCGCCACCACGCCGGCGGGCGCGATATTGTTGCACCCTGCTGGAAACCTCACGCCGCCATTCAGGCTCGACGGCCAGATTTCCTTCGGTGGGAGTGGCAATCCGCCGCGAAAGCGACGGGTGATCGAGCGCGCCCAAAGGGGCGTCGCAGAAACAGCAGATCCCGGACGGGTCGCCGTTAACGGCGCCGCAATGCTGACAAGTTTTTATCACCGTTCCGTTTTGCGCTGCGGATGTCTCGCCGAACGGAAGTCGGGAGTCGCGCACATTCTATCAGCAGCGCTCGGCCGCAAAAAGATTTGCGTTGCGGCTGTCGCGAATAGGATAACCCAGGCAGCCCGCACGCACAAATCGCAATCTATAGGAAGCGGATGCATCTGGAATCATTGTAAGCCTTCTGAGGGGATGCTAGGCTAACGAGCTATTTTCATGGAAGCTCCAACGGTTGAGATTCGTTCCTAAATTCGGTGTCGCATGCCGCGGGCGCACTTTTCTTGCTCTGGCGCTTGCTTTAACCGCGGGCCTCTTCGCGTTTCACGGAGCGGCCGCGCAGGAAATTATTCCGTCCTCCTCCACGTCAAGCCTCGCCAGCGTGCGTCTCGAAGCGGAGCAGCAGCGCAAGGAAGGCGATGTCTACTTCGCCGACGGCAAGGTGGAAATTCAGTACAAAAATCTCCGGCTGCGCGCCGACCACGTCCAGTACAACACCAAAACGTACCAGGTTACGGCCACGGGCCACGTCCTATTCGATGAGGACACGCAGCACCTCACCGCGGATTCCGCCGATTTCAACGTGCAGAGCCAGGCCGGCCTCTTCGAGCACGTGCGCGGCGAAGTCACGATGGATCACAAGCCCAATCCTAACGTGCTGGTCTCGCCAAACCCGCTGGTCTTTGAAGCGCAGGAAGTGCGGCGGTTCAACGAGCACACCTATTGGATCGAGCACGCCTGGCTGACCGTTTGCGAGCCGGACAAGCCCAGCTGGAAGTTTGCGACCACGCACGCCACGCTGCAGGTGGACCGCACGGTGGCCATGCTCAACGCCAACTTCCGCATGTTCCGCCTTCCGCTTTTTTATTTCCCATACGCGTCGCTGCCCGCAGGACGCGACTTGCGGAAATCCGGATTCTTGATTCCGGAGTTCGCAGACTCAACAGTCAAAGGATTTATCCTGGGCGACGGTTATTACTGGGCGCCTTTGGATTGGGCCGACCTGACGGCCGGCGCGGCCTATCTGAGCCGCCGGGGGTGGCAGCAAAACGGAGAGATTCGCGCCAAACCCTGGGAGAATCTCTCGATTTCGGCAAAATATTTCGGAGTGATCGACCGTGGGCTGCCCGCGCCGCTCTTGAATGCGCAGGGGCAACCGGTGCTGGATTCTTCTGGAAATCCGGAATCAGTGCTGGAGAGCCAGGGCGGTCATACCATGCAATTCAATCTTGCCGCGCAACTTCAGGACGGCTGGCGCGGGGTCGCCGATCTCAATCAGCTCACCTCGCTGACATTTCAATTGGCCTTCGCGCCGACATTTGGCCAAGCCGTGAATTCCGAAGTGCGCAACGCCGCATTCCTGACGAATGACTTTCAAGGATTCAGCGTCAATTTCGCGGGGACCAGTTATAAGAACTTCGTAAACGCGCAGCCGCAAGTCGTCGAGGATGTTCGCACCGCGCCGGAGGCACGATTCAGCTCGGTTGACCAGCCGGTCTGGAGGAACCTGCCGATTTATTTTGGCGGCGGCGCGTTCGCGGGAGCGGTGCATCGCGACGATGAGAATCTGGTGACAAACTCCACGACGGGAGTGGAAACGGTTGAGCCTGGAACCGTAACTCCCACATTTGTGGAGCGCTCCGAAATCGCTCCGCGCGTCGTCGTGCCGCTCCGCTGGGGACCTTGGCTCGGGGTAACCACAAGCTTCACCGCCCGGGCCACCTCCTACGGCGCCCAACTGGTCGCGGGCTCCGTGGTAGATACCCTGCTAAGCCGGAAGACGGGAGAAGTGAACGTCGATATCCGGCCGGCCACGCTTGAGCGAACCTGGGAGTCGGGTAGCGGAAAATGGAAGCACACGATCGATCCCGAGATCGAATACAACTATGTGGGGGGCGTGAACCAATACAACCGCTACATCCTTTTCGACGAGGATGAAACGCTCACCGATACGAACGATTTCGTGTACTCGATTACGCAACGGCTGTTTCACCGCGGGGGAGACGGCCAGGCGAACGATCTGGTCACTTGGAAAATTGCGCAGGCCTATTACATCGATTCGACCTTCGGCGGGGCGCTCACTCCCGGCACACGCAATGTTTTCCAGGCCCTCGATTCCATCACGCCGTTCGCTTTCGCGGACGAACCGCGCCACTATTCTCCGATCAACAGCGACCTGGTCATTACGCCGGGCGGGAGATACGACGCCGAGATCCGTTTGGACTATGACCCCATGCGCCACCGGATTACAACTTCGGAGGCGCTCCTGAAGTTTCGCCCCACTGAGAATTTTAATTTTACGTTGGCGCAGTTTTCCGTCGACAACACCTCTGTCCTTCCCCCGCACATCGCGGACTTGCAACCGCCGGCAAACCAGATTCGCGCCCAAGTGGGATACGGCTCCTCGCATAGCCGCGGTTGGAGCACTCAAGCGGGTGTCGGTTATGACGTCAAGCAAAACGTCTTGCAGAACCAATTCGTCGAAGTAAGCTATAACGGATCCTGCTGCGGACTTTCGCTTGAATACCTGCGCATTTCGCTCGGAGAGATCCGTACGGAAAATCAATTTCGCGTTTCGCTGAACATCGCGAACATTGGAACGATCGGAAATCTGCGCCACGAGGAAAAGATTTACTAGCGATGATCAAAAACGATGAATCCCTCGCGTTCGCGACAATGGAAGAGCTCAGCTCCCTTCTGGCAAAGCGGAAGATTTCGCCGGTGGAGCTGACCGGGCTGTTCCTGCGCCGCATCGAGCTGCGGAATCCCTCTCTAAATGCATTCATCACGGTCACGGCCGAACCGGCGCTGGCCGCAGCCCGCCGCGCGGAGAAGCAACTCCTCGCCCGCGGCGCTTCCCGGAATGAACATTTCCCGCTGCTCGGAATACCTATCACCATCAAGGACAACATCTGGACGCGCGGCATCCGCTCGACCGCGGGATCGAAAATTCTAAGCGATTTCGTGCCGGCAGAAGATTCCACCGTCGCCCGAAAACTTGGCCGCGCCGGCGCCGTCCTTCTCGGCAAAACAAACCTGAACGAATTTGCTTACGGGATCACCGGCGGCAACGCGCATTACGGCTCCGCACATAATCCGTGGGCGCTTGACCGGATGCCGGGCGGATCGAGCGCGGGCTCCGGCGCCGCGATTGCCGCTGGACTTTGCGCGGCTTCCGTCGGCACCGACACCGGCGGATCGATCCGCGTGCCATCTGCATTTTGCGGGACTGTCGGATTGAAGCCGACCTTTGGGCGCGTCAGCGTCTTCGGCACCATGCCACTTTCGCCTTCGCTCGATCACGTCGGCCCGATGGCGCGCAGCGTGGCGGATGCCGCGATTCTGCTTGGCCTGATTGCCGGGCGCGATCCGCTGGATCCGACTTCCTCACCGAAGCCTGTGGAAGACTTCCGGGCCGCATTGAGCAAGCCGCTCCGGAAATTTCGCCTGGGACGCCCGCGCGAACATTATTGGGAAAAACTGGACCCCGAAGTGCGCCGCGTGGCCGAGGCCGCCGTGCGCGATATGGAAAAACGCGGCGCGGCCGTGCGTGAGGTTTCCCTGCCCCACCTCAAGGAATCGCTCGATGCGGCGACCGAAATTTCGCTCGCCGAGGCGTTGCACGTCCACGAAGCGGCCGGCTACTTCCCCGCTCGCGCCGCTGACTACGGCGAAGAAGTGCGCCAGCGAATCGATTCGGGCGCGAAGGTGCCGGCCGTTCGTTACCTTGCGGGGTTTG
>Ga0210390_10005669_pt1 | contig 10456 bp, 9 predicted proteins | sample IncBWH11OmetaG_FD_161050 | JGI IMG/M metagenome (GOLD analysis project Ga0210390, IMG submission 161050) | Forest soil microbial communities from Barre Woods Harvard Forest LTER site, Petersham, Massachusetts, United States - Inc-BW-H-11-O ... | reverse complement strand
GCGCGCGGCGGATTTGTCGTGGGCGACAACGAACCTTATTCGGGCGAACTCGAAGGCAACAGCCTCTTCGTGCACGGCACGATGAACGGCCTGCCCCACGCGCTCATCGAGATTCGCCAGGATTTGATCGCGACAGAACCGGATGCCCGCCGTTTGGCTGCGCGCCTGAAGCCCATCCTCGACGAAGCCCTTGCCGCAATGGGACCGGCGCAAATCCGGTTTACGCGCCCGCTTCCGACAAAAAAGGGAACACCGACATGGACGACAGAACCCGCGTCGAACTCGAAGCCGCAGCATTCCGCCGGCTCGTTGCGCATTTTCGCGCGCGCACGGACCTCCAGAACATCGATCTGATGGCGAATGCCGGTTTTTGCCGAAACTGCCTTGGCGACTGGCATCGCGAAGCGGCGGAATAGGCGGCGTTCACTCGGACAGCCACAACTCTGCGATCCTCTCGATCAGCGCACTCTTTTGCGATACTGTGGCAGTTCTTCTATGGGCCTGTAAGGAGCGCGTCGATCTGGTGCGAGACATCGACGAGTTAGAGCGCGGCGCCGCCGCAAACGATCTTCGTTCTCTGGCGGAGCTTGGCAAGCTTGCGCTTGTGGGGCGAGCAGGCGGACGCACACCGCGCGATGGTGTTGGCATGCTTGCCGCTGCCGCCGAGGGCGGAAGCGCCGAAGCAGACGCCCTCATTGCCGTTATTCTGGGAATTGAAGCCCAGTCGGCGTCGGATTGGGGACGGGCGATTGATTTTCTGGGGCGCGCCGCAGCGCGGGGGTTGGCGTCGGCCCGAGAGCAGTTGACGCTTTATTGCCCGCAGCCGGAACTCGTGGCCATGAGCAAATTGCCAGCTCCGCCGTCACATATCTGGCGGCAAATGAAAGAGACGATCGACGTGGAGATGCTGGTGCGCGGCGTTCCTTCAACGCTGGTTCGCGCCTCGCCACATATTGCAGTTCTCGATGCTTTTGCATCTCGCGCAGAATGTGAATGGCTGATCGAGCGCAGCAGGCCACACCTCGAGAAATCCGCCATATTTGACCAAACCGATAGCAGTGCGCGGTCTGCGCCGTCGCGAACGGGCAGCGCGATGCGCTTCGATATTTCAAAGGCCGACTTTGCATTGATCGTGATCCAGGCAAGGATCGCAGCAACAGCGGGCTTCAGCATCAGATGCCTTGAGGAAACCAACATTCTTCACTATAATGTCGGCCAGAGATTTATTGCGCACTACGACTTTCTCGATTCCCGGCATCGCGCGTTTCATGACGAACTTGCCCTGCGGGGGCAGCGGGCAGTGACGTTCCTCGTCTATCTGAACGAAAATTTCGACGGCGGCGAAACATCATTTGAGAAACTTGGCTGGCAATTCAAAGGCAGTCGAGGCGATGCGCTCCTGTTTCGCAACGTAGATCCTTCGGGGACTCCCGATCCATTTACGCTGCATGCAGGTCTGCCGCCACGTTCAGGCGAAAAATGGCTATTGTCGCAATGGATCCGCACACATCCTCCACGTCAACCGGCGTCGCAATAGCAGTTCATGCTTTTGCGCTCCCCCATGGACTTCCTAAGCAGGCTCGTTGCCCGCGGATCAATTGGGCTTTTATGACCGATGTCGAAACCACACCAAGTCAGAGTCGCGATCGTCACCACCCTGCGCAACGCCGGCCCGGCACTGGACTCGTTCATCGCCTACCATCGCGCGATTGGTTTCGCGCACCTGTTTCTGTTTTTTGATGACCCCGATGATCCCGATCTTCGGCGCGCCGGCGCGATGCCGGACGTGACTGCTATTCCTGTTGATTCGGCGCTGCGGGAAGAGTGGCGGAAGTTGCGCGGCTACGGGCGGTTTGGCGCCTTTGTCGACAGCGAGGTGATGTCCCGCCAGCTGCTAAACGTCGAATTGGCCATGGACCTTGCTCGCGCGTCTGGCCACGAGTGGCTTCTCAACATCGATGCGGACGAACTTTTCTTCTCGCCAAGAGAGACCGCAACCCAGCACTTCGAGGCTCTCACGGCTACCGCGTTCGAGACGATCCAATATTTGAATTACGAAGCCGTCCCGGTTCGCGACGAAGTTCGCGATTTCTTCCATGAGGTGGACCTCTTCAAGCCGCCGCTCGGTCCTGCGCGAAGCCATTTGGGAGCAGCGCTTCTCCATGCCGAGGAAACGGTGCCTCAGCTGAAGCCGTTTTTTCACTTCTACTCGAACGGGAAATCGGCCGTCCGGCTGACTGGTGAGTTGCTCGAACCTTTCGGTGTACATGAATTCAGGCGTATCGCAGGCAATACGAAGGTGGCATCGAGCGCGGCGCAATTCATATTGCACTACGCCTGCTGCGGTTTTGAGTCATTTTGGACGAAGTACGTCACGCTCGGCCGTTTTCCCGACAAATGGTGGGCGCAGTATGACATCGCGGCCTCGATTGGCACCTTTCACCTCGAAGCGCGGGATGTGGTGCTGACGGGAGACCGTGATAGGGCGCGAGCATTCTATCGAAATCGGATTGCCATCGCCGACTCCGATCTGGCTGAACAGCTGACGCGTTCGCGCATTCTCGCGCGCTTGGTTCAGCCCCGACAGATTATCGAGGCGGCACGGGGTATCTGAACAAGAAAAGCTGCAGCGTGTTTCCAAGCGCTGACCGGCAATCAAATCTGTGCGAACGCCCGCACAGGAAAGGTGCCCATGCCTCTGATTTTCGGGGGAATGGCGCTGAAGAGAAATTCCGCGTTCGGCAATTGTTCGAGCCCCCGCAGATGCTCGACGATGAGAATCTCGCGCCCCAGAAGCTCGGTGTGGACGGGACGGCTATTGCGCGTGCGCGTGTCGTCGATGTTGTGTGAATCGATGCCGACGAGTTTCGCGCCATGTTCGCGCAGATAAAGAGCGGCTTCGTGCGTGAGAAAAGGATGGCCTTCGAAATAAGTGGGCGTGTTCCAATGCATGCTCCAACCTGTGTGAACGAGAACGGCTTTGCCGGCGACATCGGCGCCTTCAAACGCGCTGGCATCGATGGCGAGTTGATCTCCAAAAGGCGCATGGACGACAACGGCGGGGATATCGGCGAAATGTTCGAGTGCCACTTCGCTCAGATCCTTGCCATGCGCGAAGCGATGAAACGGGCAATCGACATAGGTGCCGGTGTTGGCGACCATGTCGATGCGCCCGATCTGGAATTCGGCGCCGTCAACATAGTTGGCGCGCGAGGCCTCGCGGCTCAGAAAATCGCAGATGACGGGAGCCGGCAGGCCTTTGTAGGTGACGACGCCGTCGTGGATCGTATGACTGAGATCGATGTATCGCATCAGCGAGCCTCCACCTGCGCGCCACGATGTGCGAACAGGGCATAGACCGCGATCCCGGCCCAGATCAGGTTCAGCACGGCGGACGGCAACGCTCCATTCCAGCCACTATTGGCCGCGATGCCGGCTGCGCCGAGGAGGTTCATCACATGATAGGTCGCCGACCGGCCGTTCAGTCGTCGGGTCGAGAGCAGCACATAAGACGCCAGGATCACGATTGCGCCGGCCCAGCCGGCAAACCCGACAAATAGTGTCATCCTATGCCCCATCTGCTTTCCGATAGACCCAGACGCGTGCCGGCGGGAGATTGAAGAGGATATGCGCCGCGCGCATGACCGATGCGCCGTCCGGCGGCGCGACAGGCGGGGCGAGACCGTAAGAGAATTGAATGAACGGTGCATGCGGCGCGAGTCGCGCGAAGATCTGCGACATGAGATTTATGCGTTTCTCGATGGCGAAATTCAGAAGCGGAAGACTTGAGACGATGGCGGCAAGCGGCGCCGTCTCGCCGAGCGTTCCCGGCAGATCGAACGCGTCGCCCTGCACGACATTGATGCCCGGAAATCGCGTCGTCATGAGCGCCGCAAATTGCGGATCGAATTCGAGAACGGTGAGTCGCGACGGCGGAATTCCGCGCGCGAGAATGGCGCGTGTCACGACGCCCGTGCCGGGCCCCAATTCCAGAACGGCTCCATTGCCTTCGGGAATCTGCGCGGCCATCGCGCGGCCGAGTGCTGCGCTCGATGGCGCGATGGCGCCGACCGTCGACGGACGTTCCAGAAGCCTGGCGAGAAATCGGGCCTGTTCGACCAGAAACGTTGGAATTGGGAGCGCGCGCGCCATGACACGAATTGTTGGACGGATATCATAAGCCTTAACGCCACGTCGGATGGAAAGAAAGGTACGAGCCATGACCGCGACAAGCCAAAATGACAGAGCCAAACAGTTTCGGGCGCTCCATGCACCGGGAAATTTTTTGCGGCTTACGAACGCCTGGGACGTCGCGAGCGCCCGCCTCGCCGAAGATTGCGGCGCAAAGGCCGTCGCCACCTCAAGCGCGGCAGTCGCCTGGGCCCACGGCTATCCGGACGGCGAGAAGCTTCCGAAGGACGTGCATATCACGTTCGTCCGCGAAATCGTGCGTGTCGTGCAAGTGCCGATCTCCGCGGACATCGAAGGCGGCTATTCCGACGATCCGGACGAAGCGGCGGCCTTCGTCATTGCCCTGGCTCATGCAGGCGCCGTCGGCATCAATCTCGAAGACGGTCACGATCGGCCGCCGCTGCTTGTCGCGAAAATCCATGCCATCAGGAAGGCGGTCGAGAAGGCCGGCGTCGACGTTTACGTCAACGCGCGAACGGACGTGTATCTCAAGTCGCTTGTGCCGGAGGAACGCGCGCTGGACGAAACGCTGGCACGGGGGCGGCTCTATCGCGATGCGGGCGCCGACGGCCTTTTTGTGCCCGCACTTGTCGACACGGACGCCATGCGCAAAATCGCGGACGCGATTGCGCTCCCGCTCAACGTGTTGACGCGCAAGGATCTGCCGGCGGTGGACGTTTTGAGAAATGCGGGCGCGCGGCGGCTCAGTTCGGGCGGGGGCATCGCGCGTGCGGCTTATGCGGCAGGCTGGCGCGCTGCGGCCGAAATCCTCGATCACGGCCGTTACGACACCATGCTCACCGGCGCCGAGGGCCTGCCGAATTTGAACGCGTTGATGGAGCAATAGTTCTTCACAATGGGTGGTTCGGTGACCGGCCATGGTGAGGTTGGGGCTACGCCTCGTCGCCTGTCTTCCAGAATTCCTTGAGCTTGGCGAAAAAGCTTTCCGTTTCGGGGTGACACCCTTCTTCGTTTTCTTTTTCGAAGGCGCGCAGAATCTCTTTCTGTTTCTTCGACAGCTTCACCGGTGTCTCAACGCCCAATTCGACATAGAGATCGCCCGTCATGCCGCCGCCGCGCAGCACCGGCATGCCTTTGCCGCGAACGCGGAATTGCCGCCCCGCCTGCGTACCTTCGGGAATGGTGATCCTGGCTTTGCCGCCGTCGAAGGTCGGCACATCGATCTGTCCGCCCAAAGCCGCGGTCACGAACGAAACCGGCGCGCGGCAATAAAGATTGTGGCCGTCGCGCTGGAAGATCGGATGCGCCGCGACCGAGACGAAGATGTAGAGATCGCCGGCGGGCCCTCCGTTCAACCCGGCCTGGCCTTCGCCGGACACGCGAATGCGCGTGCCTTCCTCCACCCCAGCCGGGATCGAGACCGACAACGTACGCTCTTTCTGCACATGACCCGAGCCGCGGCAGGATTTGCAGGGATTGCGGACGAAACGTCCCGAGCCATGACAATGCGGGCAGGTGCGTTCGATGGTGAAAAAGCCCTGCTGCGCGCGCATCTTGCCGGCGCCCTGACAGGCCGGGCATTGCTCAGGTTTGGCGCCCGCCTCGGCGCCGGTGCCGCCGCAGCCTTCGCAGGGCACGGCCGCGTTGACGCGCAATTGCGCCGATTTGCCGTGGAAAGCCTCTTCCAGCGTGATCTCGAGATTGTAGCGCAAATCCGCGCCGCGGTTCTGCCGGCGCGCCTTGCGCCCGCCCATGAACTCGCCGAACAGATCGTCGAACACGTCGGTGAAAGACGACGCGAAATCGAAACCAAAGCCGTTCGGTCCCCGTCCGCCGCCCTGCTCGAACGCGGCATGGCCGAACCGGTCGTAAGCCGCGCGTCTGTCGCCGTCCTTCAGGACGTCATAGGCCTCATTGATCTCCTTGAATTTGTGCTCGCACTCGTTGTCGCCGGGATTGCGGTCGGGATGCAGCTCCTTGGCGAGCTTTCTATAGGCGCCCTTGATCTCTTCGATCGAGGCGCCCTTCTGACAGCCTAGGATTTCGTAATAACAGCGCTTCATGGTCGGAATTCGGAAAACGGATGACAGGGATCAGAGAATAACAATCTCATGAAAATTGTCCTTCCGATCCCTGATTTCCGTCTTCTGTTCTCTGGTTACGCCGCGCCCTTTTTGTCGTCGTCGACTTCCGAGAATTCGGCGTCGACCACATTGTCGTCGGGCTTCGCGCCGCCCTCGGCATTCTCGGCGCCAGCCTGCTGCGCCTTGTACATCGCTTCGCCGAGCTTCATCGACGCCTGCGCGAGCGCCTGCGTCTTCGCCTGGATATCGTCGATGTCGTCGCTCTTCACGGCTTCCTTGAGCGCGGCCATAGCGTTCTCGATCGCCGTGCGTTCGGCCTGATCGATCTTGGAGCCATGCTCGGACAGCGCCTTGTCTGTCGAGTGGACGAGCGCGTCGGCGTGATTCTTGGCTTCTGCCAGCGCACGCCGCTTCTTGTCGTCGGCCGCGTGGCTTTCGGCTTCCTTGACCATCTTCTCGATGTCTTTGTCGGAGAGGCCGCCGGATGCCTGGATGCGTATCTGCTGTTCCTTGTTGGTCGCCTTGTCCTTCGCCGTGACGGAAACGATGCCGTTCGCGTCGATATCGAAGGTGACTTCGACCTGCGGAACGCCCCGCGGCGCCGGCGGAATGCCGACGAGGTCGAACTGGCCCAGCATCTTGTTGTCTGCGGCCATTTCGCGTTCGCCCTGGAAGACGCGGATCGTCACGGCCGTCTGGTTGTCTTCCGCCGTCGAGAACACCTGGCTCTTCTTCGTCGGGATCGTCGTGTTGCGCTCGATCAGCCGGGTGAAGACGCCGCCCAAAGTCTCGATGCCGAGCGAGAGCGGCGTGACGTCCAGAAGGAGCACGTCCTTCACTTCGCCCTTGAGCACACCCGCCTGGATCGCGGCGCCCACGGCCACGACTTCGTCAGGGTTCACGCCCTTATGCGGTTCCCTGCCGAAGAGCTGCTTCACGACGTCCTGGACCTTCGGCATGCGCGTCATGCCGCCGACGAGGATGACTTCGTCGATCTGGCTGGCGCTGACGCCGGCGTCCTTGAGCGCCTGCTTCACCGGCGCGATGGTGCGCTGGATGAGATCGTCGACGAGCGCTTCAAGCTTCGCCCGCGTGATCTTCATGGTCAGGTGCTTGGGGCCTGTCGCGTCGGCCGTGATGAAGGGCAGGTTCACTTCGGTCTGCTGTGCGGACGAAAGCTCGATCTTCGCTTTTTCGGCGGCTTCCTTCAGCCGCTGCAGCGCGAGCCTGTCGGCCCGGAGATCGATGCCGTTCTCCTTCTTGAATTCGTCGGCCAGGTAATTCACGAGCCGCTGGTCGAAGTCCTCGCCGCCCAGGAACGTGTCGCCGTTGGTCGACTTCACTTCGAAGACGCCGTCGCCGATTTCGAGCACGGAGATATCGAAGGTGCCGCCGCCGAGGTCATAGACCGCGATGGTGCCGGAGCCCTTCTTGTCCATGCCGTAGGCGAGCGCGGCCGCCGTCGGCTCGTTGATGATGCGCAGGACTTCGAGGCCCGAAATTTTGCCGGCGTCTTTCGTCGCCTGGCGCTGCGCGTCGTTGAAATAGGCGGGGACCGTGATGACGGCCTGGGAGACTTTTTCGCCGAGGAACGCTTCCGCCGTTTCCTTCATCTTCTGCAGGATGAAGGCAGAGATTTCCGACGGCGCGTAGCGCTTGCCGTCGCGGCCCGCGACCCAGGCGTCGCCATTGTCCGCCTTGACGATCTTGTAGGGGACCATGCCCATGTCTTTCTGGGTCAGGGGATCCTCGAAGCGGCGGCCGATCAGCCGCTTGATGGCGAAATAGGTGAATTCGGGATTGGTGACGGCCTGGCGCTTGGCGGCCTGGCCGACCAGACGCTCGCCGTCCGCGGAGAACGCTACGATCGAGGGCGTGGTGCGTCCGCCTTCGGCGTTCTCGATGACTTTGGGGGATGCCCCATCCATGACCGCGACGCAGGAATTGGTCGTGCCGAGGTCGATGCCGATGACTTTAGCCATGTGAAAATCCTTCTCTCAGGCGACGGGATCCTAGCCTCGAGCGAGCGCCCTCCGGCCCGTCCCCATGAACATGATAAGCGCGGCGCGCCGACATACCCGCACCGCGGCTGGGGGGTATATAGGGGCGAGATAGGGGGCTCGCAAGACGCGGAAAGCCTTTGACGGCGGGGTTTTTCAAGCGGGAAGTGTAACCAAGTCATTGACAAGGCGGGACGATTGGGGACGGCTGCCCATCCTTTTTTCGGCCTTACGTGGGTTCTCCGTGGCCGATAGACGGGCCTGTTCAGCCAGTGGCTACGGCACCTTTCAGTACCGTCACGGCGCCGACCAAGGCGTCTCGAGCGATTTTCCTCGGCAATCTCCCGCTCGTCCCCGATACGGAATACATGTGCCTTAGCTTACGCCGCACAATAACTGCGCTTTGTTCGCCTACCTCTTCGTCCAAGACATCTCTGAGCTGAACGTAGTCCAATGCGACTATGCCGTCCTTGCCGCAAACAAGTGCGATGACGCAGCCATCAAATTTGCCCACCAGCATTTCCAAACTATTCCTATGATCTCTCATAAAATTAAACGTCCATGGACCTTTTCGATTTCTACTGAACTTGATGTAAAGCAGGATTCTCTCGTCGATCAGGTAAAACCCATGTCCTGCTCCCTCCGGCTTGCTAATGCGAATCGGTGATGACATATCGTCGATGAGCTGCGCAAACACACAGCCATAATATCGTCCGTGATCCGGAATCATTGTCGCCTGTTCTGAATGAACTTAACAGCGTGTCCATTGATCTTGTAATACAGACGGGCCTTGCGTTTTTGATTGTAGAATATTTTAAGGTGGTGACGCGCATTTGGTCGCGTGCCCCTCGCAAATTCGTTGTTTGAAAATATACCTTTCTTACGCCGAATGTTTGCAATTTCCTCAGCCGTATATGACCTTGATCTGCCGCCGAATTCACTCGCAGTGTGATAACAAACGGCGCCGTCGGCGAGGTGAGCATCTTCGCTGATAAAGTCGATTATGTAGTCGGGAAATAATTCGCCTGGCAATGCGGCTCTGAGCTTTTGCAGTTTGTCAATGTCACTATCGTTTGTCGCGAGCATGAGGTCGTCAAAACGACGAACGTCAAAATCAAAAATACCAAACGCCATTTCTCCACCTTCGAAATCGACGGAGGATCTATCAATCGAAGCCGGCGAAGTAGGCGTTGTTTTGTGATCGGATAGCCAGACCGGCGCTCCCTTTCCCGACCTGATGGCCTCGACGGCTAATTTGTGGAATGTGAAGCACTTATTCCAAGATTCTATCAGTTCCGCCGGGATCCAGAGTTGAAAATATTCTTTGTACTTGTTACGCGTGCCGAACATTCGCGCGCGCTGGATGTATGTATCCTGAGTGAACTTCCCTTTCACACTTCGCGTGAAGTACATCGACAATAGGTTCTCGAACGTCACGCCGCGCGAGATAATGTTTCCGCCCACGCCGAATGAGTACAAACTTGTTGGCCGCAGAAGATCAGACACTGTCGCCTTATTTCCCCGTGAATTCACTATTACGATCTGATGCTTGTTTATGTTTCTCAGAACAAACTCGACAATGGACCGCGGTTCCTCTTTGTTATAGAGGTTGGCCATCTTCTCCAGCAGTCCGCAATATCGGTCGAAGTTGGTGTGCTTAGGGTCCGAAAGAACGTCGATTGTATCTTGCAACGCTTTTACATCCTCGCTGTGTTCATCGATTTTTCCACTCGTATGTACGAGCATCGAAAAATTTTCATTTACACCTCGTTGATGCTGCTCCGCAACTCCGCAAAGAAAATGCAAAACCGCATTGCGTAGCTCGGTGCGTTCATTCCCTTCGTCGGCGGCAAATTGGAAAAGTTTGTATTCGACTTTTCCGTCTCTCGGGAAAAAGAAATCTTGTCCGACGTACGCGGCGTGAGGTTTGAAATTGACCCAGCTTTCGGTGTCATTATCAAATGTATTATTCAGATCAAGACGTGCTGGGGTCGCTGTTACGCCAATGTATTGCCCATTTTTGCCCAGCAAGTCATAGATGAGTTCATTGATCCGTGTACGTTCATCTTGATTGATCTTTGCATTTGGCGATGCATAGTCGGCTTCATCGTCAATGATGATCAACTTGTTCATATGGCGAAGCGCCTCGGACAGTTTTTCCAAGTCCCGCGCATTTTTCTTAGAAAAAATTATCCACTGTTTTCCTTGCATCTTTTTCGA
>Ga0210390_10005667_pt1 | contig 10458 bp, 5 predicted proteins | sample IncBWH11OmetaG_FD_161050 | JGI IMG/M metagenome (GOLD analysis project Ga0210390, IMG submission 161050) | Forest soil microbial communities from Barre Woods Harvard Forest LTER site, Petersham, Massachusetts, United States - Inc-BW-H-11-O ... | reverse complement strand
GCAACTAAAGCGATTGAACGCTGCACAAATCTGCAAGAGTGTGCGCGATCAGTCACCTAATATTTAGGAGCAATTCATGGGAAACGAAACTGAAAAGGACCTCCGCAACAAACAATCGAACCCGGCAGGGACGGTGGATCCGTCTCAAAAAAATCCCTCGCACCAAGGCGGACAGAACCCGAACCAGCAGGATCCGTCCAAGAAGAACCCTCCCAGCAGTGACGATTCGCGACAACGCGATAGTGAGGAGAGCTCCGAGCAGACTGGAAACCGCCGGGCATCGTAATCATCCCAACTGAGGCCCCCAGCGAACCTGCTGGGGGATTTATTCCCTCCCACTCCCCTCCCGAATCATCGCTAAAATTACCGTCGTGTCTGGCTAACTCCTTTGAGGATAGCTTTTACCGCCCAACCTCCTAAGAACCTACAGTAAATACTGTAGGGCGAACCTCTAACGTTCGTGATAAGAAATCCACAAGGCCGAAGTTCTATCCCGTGTTTATTGACACATTGGAATGGATGCCTGCGGAAAGTGCGGCTATTCTGTCGCAATGCTGATTTGTCGCAGGGAGGAATCGCGACGTTTTCCATTGGGAACGCCCATTTTCCGTACCAGGGGATTGCATGGAACGGCTGACTCTTCCTTCACTAAGAGAAGACCATGAAAAGAAATGATCGTAGCGCGACCACCGCGACCATACAAAGCGCGCCCAAGACGAGCGAAAAAAACAATGGGCATTCGAGCGTAACCGCCGAGCCTGCATCAGCTGATTTCACGGCGATCCTCGCGAGCCTCCAAACCGTGCGCGATGGAGACTTTTCTGTACGGCTCCCGGGCTCCTGGACGGGCCTCGCCGGCAAAATCGCTGACACTTTCAACGAGATTGTCGCTGCCAACCAGCAAATGGCGCACGAGCTAAAGCGTGTGGGGCAGGTTGTGGGCAAGGAGGGACGAACCCGCGAACGAACGCGATTTCATGAGTCCAGGGGCGCGTGGGGCGAGATGGAAGCCTCGGTCAACACACTGGTGGAGGATCTGCTTCGTCCGACGACAGAAGTTACGCGCGCCATCGCGGCGGTGGCTCAGGGCAACCTGACCCAGACGGTGCGGCTGGACGTGGACGGCCGGCCGCTGGAAGGCGAGTTCTTGCGGTCAGCCAACATCGTGAATACGATGATTCAGCAACTGGGCGTGTTCACAGCGGAGGTTACGCGCGTGGCCCGCGAGGTAGGTACGGACGGCAAACTGGGCGGCCAGGCGCAGGTGCCCGGAGTGGCAGGTACATGGAAGGACCTCACCGATTCGGTAAATTCGATGGCGAGTAACCTAACCGGACAGGTGCGCAACATCGCTGAGGTAGCGACCGCCGTGGCTAGCGGCGATCTCTCCCGCAAAATTACCGTGGACGTCCGCGGCGAAATTCTTCAGCTCAAAGAAGCTATTAATACGATGGTGGACCAGCTACGGTCATTCGCGTCAGAAGTGACGCGCGTGGCCCGCGAGGTGGGCACCGACGGTAAACTCGGTGGCCAGGCCGTTGTGCCCGGCGTGGCTGGCACATGGAAGGATCTTACTGACTCCGTTAATGCCATGGCCGGAAACCTGACGGCGCAGGTGCGGAACATTGCTGAAGTAACTACCGCCGTGGCGCGCGGCGACCTGTCGCGCAAGATCACGGTCGATGTGAAGGGCGAAATTCTCGAGCTCAAAGACACCATTAACACCATGGTGGACCAGCTCAACGCCTTTGCTGGAGAGGTCACGCGCGTAGCGCGCGAAGTCGGTACCGAAGGCAAGCTGGGCGGTCAGGCGCAAGTGCCTGGAGTGGGTGGCACGTGGAAAGATCTTACCGACAACGTGAACTTCATGGCCAGCAACCTGACCGGTCAGGTACGAAACATTGCCGAAGTGGCAACGGCCATCGCTAGTGGCGATCTTTCCCGCAAGATCACCGTGGACGTGCGCGGTGAGATTTTGCAACTCAAAGAAACGCTCAACACCATGGTGGATCAACTGAACCGCTTCGCTGGCGAAGTGACTCGCGTGGCACGCGAAGTGGGCACTGAAGGTCGATTGGGCGGACAAGCGAATGTGCCGGGTGTGGCTGGCACTTGGAAGGATCTTACCGACTCCGTCAACTCCATGGCCGGAAACCTCACTGGTCAGGTACGCAACATTGCCGAAGTGACTACCGCGGTGGCCCGCGGCGATTTGTCGCGCAAGATCACGGTAGACGTGAAGGGCGAAATTCTCGAACTCAAGAACACGATCAACACGATGGTGGATCAACTCAACGCCTTCGCCGGCGAAGTAACTCGCGTGGCCCGCGAAGTCGGTACCGAAGGCAAGCTTGGTGGCCAGGCACAGGTGCCGGGCGTGGCCGGCACGTGGAAGGATCTTACTGACAACGTGAACTTCATGGCCAGCAACCTGACCGGACAGGTGCGCAACATTGCTGAAGTCGCAACGGCCGTCGCCCGCGGCGATTTGTCGCGCAAGATCACGGTCGATGTGAAAGGCGAAATCCTCGAGCTCAAGGACACTATCAACACGATGGTGGACCAGTTGAGGTCATTCGCTTCGGAAGTAACCCGCGTGGCCCGGGAAGTTGGTACTGACGGCAGGCTTGGAGGCCAGGCGCAGGTGCCCGGCGTAGGAGGCACATGGAAGGACCTTACTGACTCCGTAAATTCGATGGCCAGCAACTTGACCGGGCAGGTACGCAACATCGCCGAAGTGTCCACGGCCATCGCTACCGGGAACCTATCCAAGAAAATCACCGTAAACGTCAGCGGCGAGATTCTTCTGCTGAAGGAAACCATCAACACCATGGTGGACCAACTGAATGCGTTCGCGGGTGAGGTAACGCGGGTGGCGCGCGAGGTGGGTTCTGAAGGTCGACTCGGCGGTCAAGCCAACGTACCCGGTGTGGCCGGCACTTGGAAAGACCTTACCGACTCTGTCAACTCCATGGCCGGAAACCTCACTGGGCAAGTGCGCAACATCGCCGAAGTCACTACTGCGGTGGCCCGCGGCGACTTGTCGCGCAAGATCACGGTGGACGTGAAAGGCGAAATTCTCGAACTGAAGAACACCATCAATACCATGGTGGACCAGCTCAACGCCTTTGCGGGCGAGGTAACTCGTGTAGCCCGTGAAGTCGGCACCGACGGGAAACTTGGCGGTCAGGCGCAGGTGCCAGGTGTGGCAGGAACCTGGAAGGATCTCACGGACAACGTAAACTTCATGGCCAGCAACCTCACCGGTCAGGTGCGAAACATTGCTGAGGTTGCCACGGCAATAGCGACAGGCGACCTGTCCAAGAAGATCACTGTGGACGTGCGTGGTGAAATCTTGCAGCTCAAGGAAACCCTCAACACCATGGTTGAGCAGCTGCGTTCATTCGCTGCAGAAGTCACGCGGGTAGCGCGCGAAGTGGGTAGCGAAGGCCGGTTGGGTGGACAAGCAAACGTGCCCGGCGTCGCCGGCACGTGGAAAGATCTTACCGACTCGGTAAACGCCATGGCCGGAAATCTCACGGCGCAAGTGCGTAACATTGCCGAGGTCACCACTGCCGTAGCCCGCGGCGACTTGTCCCGCAAGATCACCGTGGATGTTAAGGGCGAAATTCTCGAACTCAAGAACACAATCAATACTATGGTGGACCAACTCAACGCCTTCGCGGCTGAAGTAACCCGCGTAGCCCGCGAGGTGGGCACCGAAGGCAAACTCGGAGGTCAGGCGCAAGTCCCCGGAGTGGCGGGTACGTGGAAAGATCTCACAGACAACGTGAACGTGATGGCCGCTAACCTCACTGAGCAGGTACGCGGCATCGTCAAAGTGGTGACCGCCGTAGCCGACGGCGAACTCACCCAGAAACTCACCGTGAATGCCAAAGGCGAAGTCGCGGCTCTTGCCGAAACCATCAACAACATGACCGGCACACTCGCCACTTTCGCTGACCAGGTGACGACGGTGGCACGCGAAGTCGGCGTGGAAGGCCGTCTGGGCGGACAGGCTAATGTGCCTGGTGCGGCCGGCACATGGAAGGATCTCACTGGTAATGTGAACCTGCTTGCCGATAACCTCACCAATCAGGTCCGTGCGATCGCCGAGGTCGCGACCGCCGTTACCAAGGGCGACCTCACGCGTTCGATTCAGGTGGAGGCAAGTGGTGAAGTCGCGGAGTTGAAAGACAATATCAACACCATGATCGACAACCTGCGGCTCACCACGGACCGCAATACGGAACAAGACTGGCTCAAGACTAATCTCGCGCGCTTCACCAGCATGTTGCAAGGCCAGCGCGATCTGACCACCGTGGGACAAAAGCTGCTCTCCGAGTTGGCGCCACTGGTGAGTGCCCAGCAAGGCGTCATCTACCAGATGGAGACCGAGGAATCGGCTGGCATGGTGCTGCTCTCGGCTTTCGCTGCCGACGGGCAGGACGGGCATCTGCGGCGCATAAAGTTGGGCGAGGGACTCATCGGACAATGCGCAGCAGAAAAGAAGCGCATGTTGATCAGCGACCTGCCAGAAAATACGGTCCCCATCCGATCGGGTCTATTCTCAGCCGTCCCCCGAAACGTCATTGTGCTGCCCGTGCTCTTCGAGGATCACGTCAAGGCGGTCATTGAGCTTGCCTCGCTGAACAGCTTTACAGCGTCGCATCTCGCCTTTCTTGAGCAGTTGACTGCCAGCATCGGCATCGTGCTGAATAGCATTGAAGCGACGATGCAGACCGAAGGGCTATTGAAGCAGTCACAGCAATTGGCCACCGAGCTGCAAACCCAGCAAAGGGAATTGCAGCAGACCAACGAACAGCTTGCACAAAAAGCCCAGCAGCTCGCCGAGCAGAACGTGGAAGTCGAACGCAAGAACCAGGAAATCGAGCAGGCCCGCGGCGCGTTGGAAGAGAAGGCGAAAGAACTCGCCCTGACTTCGAAATACAAATCGGAATTCCTGGCCAACATGTCGCACGAGTTACGTACGCCTCTGAACAGCATCTTGGTGCTCGGCCAACAACTCACGGACAACCCCGACGGCAATCTGACGCCAAAGCAGGTCGAGTTTGCCCGCACCATTCACGGAGCCGGAACCGATCTGCTGAACCTGATCAGCGACATTCTCGACCTCTCGAAGATCGAGTCAGGGACGGTTTCAGTGGAAGCCGAGGAAGTTTTCTTCGCCAGCCTGCTGGACATGGTCGCTCGTCCATTCCGGCACGAAGCCGAGAATCGGCGGCTTACGTTCGAGGTGCACTCCGATCCGCACCTCACGCGCAGCCTGGTCACTGACACCAAGCGTCTGCAACAGGTGCTCAAGAATCTGCTGTCCAATGCGTTTAAGTTCACAGAGCAGGGAGGCGTGCACCTTGCAGTAACGGTCGCCAGGGACGGTTGGAGCGAAGATCATCCGATCCTCAATGCCGCAGCGTCGGTCGTGGCCTTCGAAGTTACCGACACGGGTATCGGCATTCCGTCCGAGAAGCAACGCATCATCTTCGAAGCATTCCAGCAGGCCGATGCCGGCACCAGCCGCAAATACGGCGGAACCGGATTGGGCCTGGCGATCAGCCGAGAGCTAGCCAGCCTGCTGGGAGGCGAGATTCAGTTGCGGAGCGCTCCGGGTAGAGGAAGTACCTTTACCTTGTATTTGCCTCAGACTTACGTGGGTCCCTCTGCGGCCAGTGCTGCTACTGTGGATCGGAAGACCCGATTAAATGCTCCGCCCCTTCAGTTGTCTGCAGTCCGGGCGACGGAAGCAGCAGTCGAACATGTGCCCGACGACCGGGAGAATCTGCAGCCGGACGATGCAGTCTTGCTGATCGTCGAGGATGATCCTCATTATGCCCGCGTGCTTTGCGATCTTTCTCGCGATACCGGGTTCAAAGTACTCGTAGCTATGAAGGGCGCGGAAGCCCTCGCACTGGCCCGCGAATTCCATCCCACGGCCGTGTCTTTGGATGTTTTCTTGCCAGACATGCTGGGCTGGACCGTGCTCAACCATTTAAAACAGGATCCGGCCACTCGCCACATTCCGGTCCAGATGTTGACGCTGGACGAAGATCGGCATCACGGCCTGGCGCGAGGAGCGTTCTCTTTCGTGACCAAGCCGACCACACCCGAAGGATTGGGAGCGGCTTTGACCCGCATCAAGCAGTACACGACTCCGCGCCGGAAACGCTTGTTGGTTGTCGAAGACAACCCCGCCGAGCAGTTGAGTATCCGTGAACTGCTGGGCTATGACGACATTGACGTTTCGGTCGCCGCTAGCGGCGCCGATGCTCTCAACATGCTTAATGAGAACCCGGTCGATTGCGTCGTGCTGGACCTGCGCCTTCCCGACATGTCAGGCTTCGACGTTTTGGAGCGTCTCCGCGATGCTCCAGGACTTAGCGACTTGCCGGTCGTGGTGTTTACCGGTAAGGAGCTGTCATCGGAAGAAGACGCCCGCTTGCACACGCTGGCGCGCAGCGTGGTCGTGAAAGGCGTCGAATCACCCGAACGGCTCCTGGATGAAACAGCGCTGTTTCTGCATCGCGTCGTATCCGACCTTCCGTCGGAGAAGCAGAAGATGCTCGACCGGTTACACCGTTCAGATGACGCTCTGGTGGGGAAGAAAGTGCTGGTGGTGGATGACGATGTACGAAACATCTTCGCCCTCAGCAGTGTGCTCGAGCGTCGTGGAATGACCGTGCTGACGGCGGGGACGGGACGGGAAGCAATCGCAACCCTCGAGTCCACTCCTGACCTGGCGATCGTGTTGATGGATATCATGATGCCGGAGATGGATGGATACGAGACGATGCAGGTGATCCGGCAAAACGCCTCGTTCCGGCGCCTGCCCATAATCGCATTGACGGCGAAAGCCATGAAAGGTGATCGCGAGAAGTGTCTCGAGGCCGGCGCGTCGGAGTACCTGGCAAAACCTGTCAATACCGAACAGCTACTCTCTGCGCTGCGTATGTGGCTTCACCGATAACTTCGCTCATGATTCGAGTGTTTGCAGATGGCGGATGGAGGCATGAAAGCACGATGACTGCAAATGAAAAGGTCAATATTCTCATGGTCGACGATCAGCCGGCCAAGTTGCTCAGTTATGAAGTAATTCTGGCTGAACTTGGCGAGAATCTGATCAAAGCAACGTCTGGGAAGGAGGCTCTGGAACAGCTTCTCAAAACCGATATTGCCGTCGTGTTGATGGACGTGAGTATGCCGGATCTTGACGGTTTTGAATTGGCCGACATGATTCGGCAGCATCCACGATTTCAAAGGACCGCGATCATCTTTATTTCCGCCGTCTACCTGACCGACCTGGACCGCCTGAAAGGATACCAGCGCGGAGCGGTGGACTACATTTCCGTTCCCGTCATCCCTGAGCTATTACGCGCGAAGGTCAGTATATTCGCCGAATTGCATCGCAAGGCGCACCAACTGGAAACTCTCAATCGCGAATTGGAGGCGCGTGTTGCCGAACGAACCGATGAATTAGAAAGAAGAGCGGAGACGTTGCAAGAGCTCAATATTGAACTGGCGCGAAAGAACCAGGAACTCGACGCCATTGTGCGTACCGCGCCCGACATCATCTTCAGTCGACAGGCCGATGGTTCGAGGGACTATATTAGCGATTGGTTTTACGAATATACCGGCGCCGCCATGGGTTCCGGTAAGGGCTTCGGCTGGTTGGACTTCGTGCATCCCGAGGACACAGAGCGGAGCATGGCCCAGTGGATGCACTGCGTCCAGTCGGGTGACAACTATGAATCGGAATACCGCATTCGCGGGAGGGATGGAGAGTACCGCTGGTTCCGGGCTCGTGCCGTTCCGATCCGAGATTTCGAAGGAAAGATCGTGAAGTGGTATGGGACCTGCTCCGACATCCATGACAGCAAGTTGCTGGAGCAGTCGATCCGTGACAGCGCTATCCAATTGGAGAGGCTAGTCGATGACCGCACCGCCGCGCTCCGGCGCCTTTCCGGTCGTCTGCTGACTATGCAGGATGACGAGCGGCGCCGCATTGCGCGGGAACTGCACGATGGTCTAGGGCAGGAGCTTGCCGCGGCAAAGATGATGATGGACGGTATTGTTGAAAAAAACTCTGCCCAATCAAACCGGCGGGCAGCCACGGAGGCCAGCGAAACAATTGATCGAGCCATCAAACAGGTTCGGAGTCTGTCCCATCTTTTACATCCGCCTTTACTGGATGAAGTCGGGCTGCTATCGGCGCTTCAATGGTACTTGGACGGTCTTACTAAGCGCAGCGGCATTGAAACCTCACTCGACGTTCAGCCACCCGAATTTCCGCGCCTGACGGTCGAATTGGAGACCGCAATCTTTCGAATCATTCAGGAGGCTCTGACCAATGTCTATCGGCATTCGGGAGCGCAGAAAGCGTGGGTCACCCTGACGCAGCACGAAAAACGCGTCGTGGTCAAAATACAAGATGATGGCAAGGGAATCGAACACCCCATAGCCGAGCTGCATCCAGGCAGCATCGGCATCGGCATCGGAGGAATGAATCAGCGAGCAAAAGAATTTGGCGGCAAATTGCGGCTCCTTAACGCCGATCCTGGCACAGTTGTACAGGTCGAGATTCCTTCACTCAGTCCGCAATCACAAAAAACGCACGTCATGGCGTGATTGGTTTAAAGGCTGGCCCTCACTAACCTGCGGTCCCGGTTGCGCCTTCCGAAGAGAACTGCTTCCGGACTCGGTCATTCATGTCGTGGACCTTGCCCGCTATTACGCTGCGTGTTTTGTCCCCGCTGGCAGGAGCGAGAATCAAGCCGACGCCCACACCGACGCCGATTCCTGCAGCCAAAAACAGCGTGTTACGGAGCAGGTCGTTATCCTCGCCACGAATGACTCTGGATGCCCTTCGGACTCGGTCTGTCGCAGTTTCGTACTTCTCCTGCGCCGCGTCGCGCAAATCGTCAATCCGGTCAGCGGCCCGGTCACGCGCGCTCTTCGTAGCGTTGTCCGAACGCTCGAGTAAATAAAGGCCAACACCTAGTAGGGTCTTCAGCAATGTATTCATAGACTGTCCTTTCGATCTCGTCGCGATTCTCATGTCGCTCAGAGTAGCATCTGACTGTTTCACTTGCCATCAAGTCGATGCTGTAGGCGTACGCGTTAATTTGGGTACTGTTCCATGGAGTTCGTAGCGACCGATTCCGCCCACAACCGGACGTCGACTCAGGTGACCTTCAGGCAACCCTTGTACCGACGCACACTCTGTAAACTCAAATTGGAAAAAAGCTTGTAGCAGCTCGCCATCGGAAAATAATGTGCGAGGATAACAAAAGCATCTTTCCCGATGGCGTGAACTCGCACTCGATCAAGCTGCTGGCTTCGATCTTTGACCGGCCCTGTTCCCCGTCGACTGTGCCCTCCGATTCTGTCCTCGAGGCATTTCCACATTGATTTCCTCAGCAATCCCTCCAAGCACTTCGTCTGCTTCCTTTTCCTCTTCTAGTGTCTTCTCGAGAAGAGCCGCGGCCTTGGTGTCTCCGAGCAGACTGGCATACGTCCGCACGCAGCCGTATCCAGCCATTTCGTAATGTTCAACCCGCTGGGCTGCGGCGATCAGAGCGGCATCCTTCACTGCATTTTCCATGTCCTCCGCGATGACTTCGCTGCCTTCCTTGACCAATCCTTCCATGGCCCTACATTTTTGGCCCCTCGCCTTCTCCCCCATTCCCTCGAAAATGGTTTCAATGCGTCGAGCGTGCTCTTTGGTTTTCTCGAGATGCTCCTCAAAAGCTCCACGCAGTTCTGCCGAGGAAGATGCCTTCGCCATCTTCGGCAACGCTTTGATCAATTGCTGTTCTGCGTCATACAAGTCTTTGAGTTGTTCCAGATACAAATCATTCAGGGAATTTACTTTCACCTTGCGCCTCCATGAAATATAGATAGTGGAACGATTAAAACTACCCGGACATGGCACTACAGATCGACCACACTCATTACCGGCGTCCACACCGCTGCCGAGGGCGAGAAGCAGGAGCCAGCACTGTTCGGCCAGCTCCTGCTCGATAGGTAGGCACGTTGAGGGAACATTCCATGCCGGCAGCATAGGTCGATAGACACGCCGGGACAATCCCACCGACTCTGTACTCTTCGCAGGGATTCTCTGTAGCAAAAGTGCTTGCTCCAGGCAACCGAATGGAGAAGCACAGATGACCAGAACAGAATAGGAAAACAGGACGAAGTGGAACTGCAAAACGGACGGAGAAGGTTCGAGGAAGCAACAACTTACGTTTCTCGCACCATCCATTTGATACAGCAACATCTAGAAACGCCTACAGGCTGCACTGGATAGACCAATTCCGCTTTCGGCTCTACTCTCCACAATGTGAATGCGACGAAGGCAAGTTTTCGATCGACATCAACTGGACTTGAGACTGGAAAGGAGACTCCGGTGAACAGCGACTCTGCTAGCGTGGGCACAGTTCC
>Ga0210390_10005666_pt1 | contig 10459 bp, 7 predicted proteins | sample IncBWH11OmetaG_FD_161050 | JGI IMG/M metagenome (GOLD analysis project Ga0210390, IMG submission 161050) | Forest soil microbial communities from Barre Woods Harvard Forest LTER site, Petersham, Massachusetts, United States - Inc-BW-H-11-O ... | reverse complement strand
CGCGACCTGGCACTGGACCGCTGCGTACCCGGGGATCACCGAGATCCAGGCCGGCTCGTACGTGGTGATGGACAACTTCCACGGCAAGATGGTGCCGGGCTTCGAGCACTCGCTGACGATCCAGGCCTCGGTGATCAGCAGGCAGAGCAAGCAGGTCATCGTGGACGTCGGCAACAAGTCGGTCGCCGATCCCTACAACGTGACGATCGTCGGCCATGACCTCGAGGTATTCAGGTCTGACGAGGAACACGGCATCTTCGCCGCGCCGGACGGCTCGCCGCTGCGGGTCGGCGACTGCGTCACGCTGGTGCCCGGGTACTCGCCGAGCACGGTCAACTGCTATGACGCGTTCCACGTCGTGCAGGACGACGTCGTCGTCGATATCTGGCCGGTCATCCCGCGCGGCCCCGGCCACCACGGGCTCGCACCCAGCGCGGCGTACTTATGGCAGCAGCCAGCTTCTGAACGTATCGGAGATCATTCCTGCGAACGCTAGCTCCCCGCTCCGTAGCAGAACGGCCAGGACCAGGGCTGCCGCCGGAAGCATGATCACCAGGATGGCCAGCAAACGCCTGGCGACGGCATGCCCGGCCGGCAGCGAATCTCCGCGCCCGGGGAGCCTGGTCATGGCGTCGCCGCCCCGTGCGGATACTGCCTGAGCAGCCACTCGAACGGCTCAGCCGGATTCTCTTGTCCCTCGCCGGCCAGGAAGTACCGTACCTGGCCGAAGTCATGCTTCGCCGCCATCACCAGGTTGCGCAGCTCGATGCTGCACAGCCATGCGCTCAGCTCGTGGCCGTCCGGGCCGGCGCCGTGCTTGGCCAGGATGTCTGCCTTGGTGACGACGACGGCGAGCGAGCACTTGCCGGGCCGCGCCCCCAGCCGGCCGAGCTGCGCGACCAGGAGACGATACGGTCGCTCGGCGGTCGCCACGTTGGTCTCGGTCCACGCCGGGCGCGGCGTCGTACCGGTGGAAACGCCGGGTCCGATCTGGTCACGCACCCGGGGAACCACGGTCGCGTCGAGGACGAGCAGGTGCCTGCGGGTCCCGCCAAGCTGCCACAGCGCGGGGTCGTCGTGGTCGCTCTCGAAGTGCCGTCCGTCGAGATCTGCGGTGTGAAAATAGTACTGTTGCCCGTCCCCGCCGCGGCGAAAGGTCAGCAGGGCCGGCTCCCTGGTCGGGCTGGGGCGGCGCTCGGGCCACCGCCGCAGCTGCCTCCGCGCATGACGCAGCCAGGCGGCGGTCTGGTCATCGGCCGGCTCCCACGGTGCCGTACGAGACCGGCTCGTCATCTCGGCTGCCGCTCGCATCAGCAGCTGCGTCTTGCCGACGCCGGAGCCGCCCGACAGGGCGATCCGTGCGTCCGGCACCAGGCCCGCTTGCTCATATAGGGGGGTGCTGCAGTTGGAGCAGACCGGCGTCAGGGTGCGTCCCGCGCGCCTGATGGTGGTGGGCAGGGCCTTCCCGCACTGGCAGCGATGTATCCACACGCCCAGCCGCCCCGGCCGCAGGTCGCGATGGACGGCACGGCACGTGCCGGTTTCGTCTTCGCCGGTGTCATCGTCGTCTTCGTGGCACCGGTAGGCCGGCAGCCACGCCACATACCGGCAGGCTGGGCACGTGACGGCGGCGCCCTGCCGCCATCGCGCCAGGGAGTCGGCGGTTCTCAGCACCCCGATGGCCGAGAGCCGGACGCCGCGCGAAATCGTCACGACGACCTCGATGGCCGCCGCCAGCGCGGCCCATCCGCCGTAGGTCCCGGCCGACACGCCCAGCAGGAACGCGAGGGGTGCCGGGGTCAGCGGCAGGAGAACGAGCAGTATCGGCCCGCCGGACTCAGCCAGCCCGATCCCCTCCTCCCACAGGTCGCGTACCTGGCGCGCCGGCCACTCCCTGGCCGCCACGATGTCCCGCTCGACCTGCCCGGACAGATAGCTGGGCCAGGCGTGGTCCCAGTACCGGTAGGGCGACGATGGCCTGCGCGGCGACTCGGGGTCCGGCCGGATCAGGACCCACCGGTCCGCTGTCCCCCAGTACACCTGCAGGTAGCCGCCAACGCTCAGCGCGACCCCGCACAGCAGGCCCGCCGAGATCGCGAACAGCGCCAGCGGCACGGTGACGAACGCCAATCCCAGCCAGCACGCGACCCCCCACGCGATGACGCCCAGGAAAGGGAGCTCGTCCATCAGCCCAAGGATCTGGTAACGAGATGCCACCAACGATGGCGGACCTGAGCGGCGAAGGCTGCCCACTGAGCCGCCAGCCCGCCGTCGTATGCGCGGATGTAGCGGAGGACCTTGCGGACTTTCCGCCTCGATGCCCTGCGGAACCAGTCCTCCACCACATTCATCATCTCTACAGAGATCTGCCGGGACGGGTCGCCTGGCGGAATCTCCTCGTAAGCGCGCCCAGCGGCCGCGCACAGGGCCGCTACGAGCTTGGTCCCGGAAAGGAACTGCGAATCGTTTCGCACCGCATAGAGGTAGGTGATCACCACCCATATCGGAAGCGTGCACAGCAGGTCCTGCACCCGGACCGGGTCGTCCAGCGTGAGCAGGGTACGGGCGAGCGGCTGGGCGTGGGCGTCCAGTAGCCGCGGCGGTAGCTCCAGCAGGTGCTGGTCCTCGGCAAGGTTCGCGGAACCCCGGTCGGGATTCCGCTCGAACCCCTCGAGCCAGTCGTTCTGCATGAGCAGCTGGACGGTTTCCGGGGCCAGTTCTAGCAGGCGGTGCCGCTCGAGTTCGGCGCAGAGGGCCAGCTCGGCCAGGCCCGTCGGATCGGCCGTGGCGCGGGCCTGCACTCGAGCGAACATCGCGGGGCTGAATTGCGTGCCATCGGGAACGAGGCGGTGGAGTTCGCGGAGCTCCTCGTTGCTGGGCTCGGTTCGTTTCCAGAGGACATCCGCCAGCGAACGATACGGAACGCCCGGCGAGCCTCCGGTGGGTCGGCTCAGGATGCTCCGCATGACGCTGAGCCGCGTTCGCTGGTCACCGTTCTTCATGGTGGCCGAGAGCAGTTCGCGTTCCAGCGGCAGCGCGAGGTCCGGTCTGTGGGCTGTCCACCGCGGTAGCCGGTTCCACCAGGCGTCGGCGATTTCGGGCTGGTCGCGCAGGCGTGCCGACAGTTCGTCGCGCAGCATAGACCTCACCGGCGGGGTGAGCGGCCAGCCCTCCGAATCGTACGCCGTGCCCGGATGGTCAGCCCAGAACGAGACGAACGCGACGGTGGCGGCGTGGACCGCGTCGAGCGGCACCGAGATGCCGAACCGGCCGCTCACGCTGAGGACCGCCTCGAACGCCGCGCCCTGCGCTTGGCGCAGCGCCTCGGTCACCAGCTGGACCGCCTCGGGCTCGATGGCCGGCGACACCGGTCGCCGTGGGGTCCTGGGCTGGACGCGGATCGGGTCGTCCAGGGCGTTCCTGAGTTCCATCCGGAGCAGGTTCAGCCGCATCTGGTCACGTCGTCCGGGGAACTGCTCGTCGGTGGCGGTGTCCATCTCGCGCAGCAGCGATAGATCCAGGTCCGGCCGCTTGGCCAGGGCGGCGATCAGCCTGCCGCCGTACGCCTCGCGCAAGGCCGACGGCCCGCTTCGCAGCCAGCGGACCAGAATGCCGGTGCTGGCCGCCTCCGGCGGGCGGCCGAAGACCGCGGTTGCGGCCAGCTGACGGGCGCCCGGCTCGGTGAGCCCGCTCGTCCCGGCCAGTTCCACCGCCTCGCTCACGTCGAGGGGATCGGCCTCGCAGAACAGCCGGGCCCAGTACCGGGCCTCCGCCGATTCGGGCCGTGCCGTCCGCTCGTGCCGGACCAGGTCGAACACGGTGTAGCCGCGGTCGTGCTGGACGGTCGCGGCGGATCGGGTCCAGGCCGGATGGATGGCCACGACGGGCAGGTTGGACCGGGCCGGGTCAGTGGTGAAGACCTTGAAACCGATGCGCACCGCCTCGTCCTGCGGGATGAGCAAGGTGGCCGCGGTCAGCCAGTGCATCACCGCCTCGTGGTCCTCGGAGATGAACAGCACGCGTCGCGGCGGGCCGCCCCCGTCGGGGCGCACGTGGGCCCGCAGCGCGAGCAGGATGGCGGCGAGCAGGTCGGCGCCGTCGGGCTGGTCGCGGACGAACTGGCTCGCCTGTTCGGCGCCGAACGGCCCCGGTGGCAGCGGCGACGCCAGTCGTTTGCTGTGCGTCGAGGGCGCCGGCTCGGTGCGCCAGAAGGGCGCGTGGAACAGCTGCGCTGGCCGCAACGAACGGTACGACCGCGCATCGTCGGTCACGATCGCATCCGTGAGGTGGTTCCCCTGCCGGGATCCGTCGGCCTCTCGTCCGATGTACACGCCGGCGGCCGTGGCGACCACGCGGTCGTGGACGTGGGCGAACGAGGGCGGAAACGCCTCGACTGGCTGCTGTTCCTGGATCAGTTGCTCGGGCGGCTCGTAGATCAGATGCCGGCGGATGACACTGAGCGTTTCGCGGTCGACCCCGGCCGAACTCGACTGGAACTGCATGCCCCCGACGGCCTCGAGTCCCTCCCCGGGGGCGCAGCTGGTGTAGATCGCCGCTCCGAAGTCGTCAGTGGCCACCGCGCCTCCGCGGCACGACGTTGTACCAGCTGAGCAGCCATACCAGTGGGTCGGCGACCCGCATCGGGCTTACCCCGCCCTTCGCTACCGTGAAGGTCTCGTAGTCCGGCGGGCGGCCGAGCGAGGACAGCGCGAAGTACCGGTAGTTCTTGTAGTTCGCATCCATGTGGTCGTCGATGTTGCGCCCGCCCCAGGTCCGGAGCAGCTCTCGCATGGAGTCGTGGACGTTGCGGCTGGCCCGTTCGTCATGCCACGGGCGGGTCGCCTCGGCGGCGAAGATCGGATGATCCTCGTCGAGTTCGGGGCGGAAAGTGTCGATCTTCGCGAACGCGACCGCGATCGGCTTTTTGCTCTTGCTCCTGCGCCGCACTCCCTCGGCGTTGCGTACCGCGTAGGTCACTTGGGTCAGCACGGTAAAGGCGTCCGCGGCCGTGGTGCCGGCGGCTTCGGGCGGTACCAGGTGTGCTTCGGCCTCCGGCAGCGTGAACGGATCCAGCAGCAGGATGAACGCGTCGACGCTGGACAGGAAGTCCAGTCCCGCCACGCCGCGCAGCGTCCCCAGCGACTCGCCCGCGGTGTCCATGAAGGATAGGTAGCTGCTGCGAAAGCGCTTCAAGACCCGGCCGGACGGGCGGCGCCACTGGAAGACCAGTGGCTCGCTCCGGCCGTCGCGCTGCTCGGTGAGCTCGGGCAGCTTGCCGCGGACGAAGATGGCGTCGACGTTCTCGTTCACCCACCGGTGCGCGGCATCTGGGTAGAGCGTCACGTCCGCGGCGAACCTGTCGCTCAGCACGGTGCGCAGGTGGTGAGCGCCGACGGTGAGGTAGACGGTCTTCCCGGTCCTGGTCGCCCCGATCAACGCTATGACGGGACTGAAGCCGCCGCCGAAATCCGGCGGCAGCGGAGTGTGGCATGCGGGGCAGGCGTGCGCACCGGTCGTGCTGCGGCAATGCGGACACCGGGCCTGGCGCGGCGTGGGCAGCCAGGGCGGCCGCGGCGAGAATACCGGGTACATCGGCTCCTCGGATTTGGCTTCCGTTCTGCGGAGCTGGTCTACGCGCTGTTCGCAGCGCGGGTAGCCGGGGGCGTTCTTTCCGGAGCAGACCAACGGCAACCGCTGCCAGTTGATCCGGTGGTAGCAGAACGGGCACGTCACCTGAAACATGGCCGGATCTCCCGTCCCGTGCTGGAGAAATCGTCGACGCGGATCGAACCGGTTGTGGTCGTCGCCGTGCAAGAGAGGAAGCAGGGCCGGGACAGCGTGCTGAGGTCCGGAAGCTCGAGTATCACCTCGTACGGGCGATCGGGCCCGACCGCCACGTCATGGAGGGTGACGACGTGGATCTTGCTGTCCTGCCTCCCGGTCGCGGCGCGGACGGAGAACTCGACGGTCAGGCCGGTGCACGGCAGGTCCGCCGCCAGGATCAGCCGCCGGGCGGCGCACCACCAGCGCGGGTCGTGCCGTCGGTAGGGCCGCACCTGGTGTTGCCGCGTCCGGCGTACCTGCCAGGGCCACACGCTGTGCACGTGATACGTCAGCGTGGGTTTCTGGGGCAGAGCCTGGGCCACGACGGGCGCGGATACCAGCACATCGGTCCCGCTGCGGAAGATGCCGCTGATCTGCGCCTCGGCCATCCCGCTGGCGGTGAAGGGCACGCCGCCGAGCCGTAGATAGTCGTGCAGCGTGACCTCGCGCACCGTCTCGGCGCCGTCGGCCCGCCACACCACCCTGGCCATCCGCATACCGTCGGGCCAGACCCACCGCACCATGATGTCGCGACCGTTGCGCGCCGCTTCTGCCTGCGTGACCGCGGGAACGGCGTCGACGACGACGGCATTCCCGCGAACGGCCAGGTTGCCTGCTGTGGCGAACGGGATGAGCACCCAGCGGCCGCCGGGCAGACTTACGCTCTCCGTCGTGCCGGTGAAGCCATCCCGGCCCGAAACCCGCTGGCCCGTGGCCCGGGCCTGCTTGACGGTGAGCACGTCGCCCGCGGCGCTGGGTGGTTCGGCCGCCGCCCGGCACAGCAGCAGGGTCACGCCGGGCGGCAGTTCCTGCCACCGCAAGGCCACGGCAGCAGCGTCGTGGGCCTCTTCCACGGCCAGCTGTGGCACCGGCGGTATGTCGACCACCGGCACCTCGACGGCCTCGGCTCGGCCGTCATGCGTCGTCTCGCTCTCGGGCTCGCGGTAGACCGGCACGATGCTGTAGACGTGACGGCCGGCGGGCGGCCCCGGGTCGCGGAAGCCGTCGAGATCCGAGGACACGGGCACCCCGTCGGACGTATCCGCCGGGAGGTGCGCGGGCCGCCGCCAGACCCGCGTTCCCCACAGGCCGGGAGCCGGACGCCACCGGCCTCGCACGTCGCCATCGGCGGTCTGCTCCGCGGCGGGATCGGTGACCGGAGGCGCGAAGACCGTGCTCGCCCGCAGTTCCGCCGGCTTCGACTGGGGGTCCGCGGGCTGGATGCGGATCACGTACTCCAGGGGCCGGCCCGCGGGCGGCTGGCGATCCTCGGCCGGGTTCCCGCGCGGTGTCCACTGCACCCCCTTGGCCCCCTGGCCGGCTAGCCGCTCGATCGTGACCGTGACGTCGGCGGGCGTGCCCGGCGGTACCTGCCACCGGATGACCACCCGGTCGTCCCGCGCATCGGCGATGGCTGTGCCCGCGGGGCCGGATGATTCTGGTGATCCCGTATGCGCCGGCCCGGCCGCCGGGGACGCGTCCGTCACCGGCGGCGGCCCGGCCGCCGGGGACGCGTCCGTCACCGGCGGCGGGCCGGCTGCCGGGGACGCGTCGGCCGCCGGGGGTTTGTCGGAGCCAGGATCTCCCCCGCCGCCGATCTGCCCCCGCCACCAGCGGGGATCGTCATACGAAGGGTCGCCGCGCAGGTCCCTGTCCGCGGTTAGGAAGAGCTCGCAGGCCTCGGCGACGTTCCTGATTCCCTGGTCGGCCTGCCGTTCCCACAGCGCGACAACCTGCTTGACCCAGTCGCGCAGAGCGAAATCCGGCACGTCACGGTGCCGCTCGTCCAGTGCGTACCGGATCCCCACCGGCGGGAGCGGCGTCCCCGCCCGCTGCTGCCTGAGCACCTGTTCGATGTAGTCATTCCGGTCGAAGACGATCAACGGCACGGCTTCGGTCGGACGGTAGAGATCCAGGGCCGCCCCCAGCGGCTGCCGGGCGTCGCGCTGTTGAATGGCGTGGAGTTCGTTCCATACGAGATGGGCCTGGTTGTCGCGGACGGCATCTGGGCGGTTTCCCCGTGCCACGACGAGATGACTCAGCGCGATCTCGATCAGATCCTGATCGTTGAGCTGCTGCCGCAGCGACGACTCGAGTTCGCAGAGTGCCTCGGCGAACGGTCCCGCCAACCCGCGCAGAGAACTCGAGTCCGCGGCGAGCTGCGTCAGCGTCAGCCCGTGAACTGCCTCGGGCCGTTCCAGCAGCGCTCGGAGACGGCCGAGCAGGTCATGAGGCGCACTGCCCCGCTCGGTGATTTCCGACCGGAGCACCAGGCGGTTCACGGGCGTATTGAAGCCACTGGGACTCTGCCGCAAGCGGTCGAATTCGATCATGATGATGGCTTCATGGCCAGCCGCGACCGGCCGCACGCCAAGGTCGTCACCCAGCGCGTCATTGGCCAGCCCCGTGGTCATGATCGTTGACCCGCCGTACCGGGCGCAGTTGGCGAGCAGGCGAACGTGGTCGCGCGGGGCGTCCGGGCGGAACGGAGCGAGGTTACCCGTGTAGGCCGGGATGCACAGGATGTCCACTGCCTGTTCTCGGGCGTCTTCTTCGCGCCGCAGGTAGTCCATGCAGACGGCCACACCGACCCGGACCTCGCGGGTACCCAGCCGCAGTGTCCCCGTGATCGGGCCGGTGCCCGGCTTCATATCTTCGTCATGGGCGGGAGACCGTTTGGTCACCACCGTGATACGGCCGTCGTAGACCAGTACCGAGGCATTCCGCTCGACCAGTTCGTCGATGCTCTGACCGGCGCCCGCGTCCCGCAGCGCGCCCGCTTCATCCGCGTTGCGGATAAAGCCCAGGCCGGCGACTATCGCGCGGTCAGCCGAATTCTCCAGCAAGACCGGGAGGCAGGCGACCGGAATGGCGTACTCGGGGAACACGACGATATCCGCGCGGTTCTCCGCCGTGTACGCCAGTACCTCCTTGAGGCGAGCGGTCACGGCGTTAACCGCTATGCCCAGGACCTGCTGGTAAACGGTGGGTGTCCGGGAAACATGGGCGAAGAGCTCGGCCACCGACAGCTTCTTGTCGACTCCGCCCCGGCGATCCAGCCGGGGCTCCGCCGGGTCCCACAGGGTTTTCCGGCGGGCCTGCGGGATAACGTCGAGCTGGACGACACACAGCCGGATGAGCCGGTCGTTCTCAGCTGCCATGGCTCTGCTCTGCGGTTAGCGTCGGTGATCGCGGTGAGCCGCCCATGGCGGCGGCCAGCCGTTCCGCGTATATGTACGGCCGGAAGCCTCTGTTCGTCTCTAGGTAGTCGATGTAGGGGGATGCCGCGATCACGGTGCCGCTGTAGGAGCGGCCCATGCTCTGCTCGACGGCCACGATATCGACATAGCCGGCCTCACATGCGATCGCGATCGAGTTCATCACCGCTAAGGTGTAGCCGATCGCGGCCCGCACTTCCTCGGGGAGCTGTGCCATCTTAGCTTCCGGGCGCCCGGCTACCCGCTCGTATATGAGCTTGCGACCCCTTCGCACTTCGGGTGCTAGGTATCGTTCGTGCAGCTGGAAGAATGCAGCCAGCCGGTCGGCACGTGTTGACCGGCGGAATCCGAAGAGCGCGACTATTACCGCCACCACTGGCGAGAGCAAGGCGAGCCAGTCGGAATACGACATCTGTAGATGCTACCGGCCGATGGTGCCGTACGGCACATATCCCACTCGGGCCCTGGCCGGTAGTCCGAGTGTGGCGAGGCAAATGTCTCGAATCTACCGGTTTGGGGGGTGCTAAATCTCTGGAAACCGTCGGCAATGTTATTGCCACCCCAGACGCGAAGAGGGCCCGGTTTCCAGAAAGCGTGGCCAGAGCATCGGGGCTACTTGCACGTGTCCGGAAGGTCGACCATGACCACCTGGCCAGGCGCTACCGACACATCCACGTAAGTGCTCGCATTGCCCCCCGCATACTGCGCCAGGATCACGTACCAGCCGGGCGTAAGATCGCCAAGCTCAAACGCCTCATTCTGCGAGACGCGCTCCCGCGCAGCGACCACCGCCGGGAGCACCACCCGGTAGGTCCCATCGGCCGCCGTCTTCGCATGCTCCTGGCCGGGCAGCGCTTCCACGAGCGCGGCGGCGGAAAACAGCCGCGCCCCAGTGGACGTATCTACCGGGAATCCGGTGCCCGAACACGGCTGGATATACCCGGTCACCGTGCCCGTCTCGACCGCCCACGGCAGCGCACGGGCTGGTGCGCCGCCCGCGACCGGTGTCCGAGGCGACGACCCGAGCCACACCGCGGCGACGGCGACGAGCAGCAGCAACGCGACAAAACCAGCGCGCCGCAGCCGGCGACGCCGCGCCTGACCCCGCAGCACCTCGTCAAGCACAAACAGCCGTTCCCCGGCGCGTTCTCGCAGCGCGTCCACCTCCCTCTGCCACCCCTTAGACGCCTAGCCGCGGCCCGGGGTTGCGGATCCGGGCGCGCCGTAACCCCGAGGCCCGAGCCCAGCCAGGACTTGCCAACAATGGCTGGGCTCGGACGGCCCCGGTCGACCCTGGCTAGCGCAGGGTCCGGAAGGAGTCCCGCATCTCGGCGACGAACAGGTCCGGCTGTTCCCAGGCGGCGAAGTGGCCGCCGCGGTCGAGCGTGTTGAAGTGGATGAGGTTGCCGGGGTAGGCG
>Ga0210390_10005665_pt1 | contig 10459 bp, 10 predicted proteins | sample IncBWH11OmetaG_FD_161050 | JGI IMG/M metagenome (GOLD analysis project Ga0210390, IMG submission 161050) | Forest soil microbial communities from Barre Woods Harvard Forest LTER site, Petersham, Massachusetts, United States - Inc-BW-H-11-O ... | reverse complement strand
CGTCCTTGGGCGACGGCCCGTTTCCGGTCAGCAGCACCACTCCGACGTCGGGCGACATCCGGGCGTGATCGAGCGCCCGGTAGAGCTCGTCGACCGTGTGCGGGCGAAACGCGTTACGCACCTCGGGCCGATTGAACGCCACTCGCACGGTGGCGTCGGCGACGTGGCGGTGATACGTGATATCGGTCAGCTCAGCGAACCCGTCGACCGGCTTCCAGTCCTCAGCGTGAAAAGGATTGTCGTTCATCGGGTTAGACCGGGTCCAACCGGAACACCGCGCAGCGGCCGGCCAGCGCCTCGAATTCCTCAGGCCTGCCTTCGGTGACGAGTCCAGCCCGCTTCATGAAGCCGACACCGGTGGGCACCTCGGTCGGAAATGCCCGCAGCAACGGCTGCGCATCGTCTGTCGACAACTCCACCATGTTCACCCGCCGTACATTCCGGCCGCGGGCCAGCCTGGCCTGTCCTGCGGCTCGCACGTTGGCCACCCAGTCGGCGCCCGGGAACCCGGCGACGACGTACTCCTGACCGTCGACGCTCATCGGGGTGACCGGGGTCGATCGCTCGCGTCCCGATTTGCGTCCGGGCACGGTCAGCACGACCGGGCTCTCGCCGCCGAAACTCATGCCCAATCGCGACATCTGGATGACGATCTTGTTCGCCGGTTTCAGCCACCATGGCGGCCGGACTGGTTTGCTGCCGGACATAACGGCGACGTTACCCGTCACCTTGGATAGCGCTTCGGCAAGGCCTAATGTGTGGCTCCGTGACCGCTAAACCGCATCCGCATGAGCCTCATCTGGGTTCGGTATCGGCCCGATTGAATTGGCTGCGCGCCGGGGTGCTCGGCGCCAACGACGGGATCGTGTCAACCGCGGGCATCGTCGTGGGCGTTGCCGCCGCGACCGTCGCTCGCGCCCCGATCATGACCGCGGGAGTCGCCGGGTTGGCCGCCGGCGCGGTGTCGATGGCATTGGGCGAATACGTGTCGGTCAGCGCTCAGCGCGACACCGAGGAAGCGCTGCTGGGGCAGGAGCGCCGGGAGCTGCATGACGACCCGATGGCCGAGCTGGACGAACTCGCGGCGCTGTATGAAGCCAAAGGGTTGTCGCCGGCGACAGCACGGACGGTCGCCGAGGAACTCACCGACCATGACCCGATCGCCGCGCACGCCGAGGTAGAGCTCGGGTTCGATCCCGCGGACCTGACCAACCCATGGCAGGCCGCATTGTCGTCGGCGTTGTCGTTCAGCATCGGCGCGCTCCTGCCGCTGATCGCGATCCTGGCCGCGCCGATCGCGCTGCGGATCCCAGTCACCGTCGCTGCGGTGCTGCTGGCCCTGGTGATCACCGGAGCGGTGTCGGCCGGTCTGGGCGGGGCGCCGAAGCATCGCGCGGTACGGCGCAATTTCGTGGGAGGGGGCCTCGCCCTGGCGGTCACCTACCTGATAGGTCATCTGGTCGGCGCCGCGATCACCTGACCACGCCGAGCAGTCGCAAAAGCCCCCGACACGCCGTGCGTGCGGGTGCTTTTGCGTCTGCTCGCGCAAGAAAACTCAGCGCTGTTCGATGAACCCCTCGATGCCGTGCGGGTGCGGGTCGGCCCCCGGTGTGGTGACGGCGTCCAGCCGGGCGATCGCCTCGGCGGTTAGAGCGACCTCGCCCGCGCCGAGGTTCTCCTCGAGATGCGCGATCGACCGCGTTCCCGGAATCAGCAACGTGTTCGGTGCGTGAGCCAGCAGCCACGCCAACCCGACCTGAGCCGGCAAGACGCCGAGTTCGCCGGCGATGTCGACCACCACGGGGTTGTCGGCGACCTTGGGAAAACCCGGGAACGCCGACCCGAGCGGGAAGTACGGCACCCAGGCGATTCCTTCCCCGCCCTGAGCCTTGCAGACCTCGAGCATCTCCTCCTGAGAGCGGTCGAGCAGGCTGTAGGCGTTCTGCACGCACACAATCCCGGCGGGCAGCGCGCCCCGCAGCACATCGAGCGGCACGCTGCTGACACCGATCGCGCCGATCTTGCCTTCGTCGCGCAGCGCGATCATTTCGGCGAGTTGGTCGTCCACGTCGACGATCTGGTCACCCTCAGCCGCCAGGCCGGGTCCGAGGTCGAGACGGCGCAGGTTGACCACCGGAACGCGCTCGATGCCGAGTTGGCGCAGGTCGTCTTCCACGGCGGCGCGCAGCTCGGCGGGCCGTTGCGCCGCGGCCAGCGGTACCGGTTCTTCGCCGGTGTATCGCGCACCGACCTTGCTGACGATGACGAGGTCGTCAGGGTAGGGCGACAGCGCCGCGCGGATGCGGCGGTTCACCTCGCCGGGGCCGTAAAACGACGCGGTGTCGATGTGGTTGACGCCGAGTTCGACAGCGTGGCGCAGCACCGCGGCAGCGTCGTCAGCCGATGTCTCGAACAGTTGCATGGCGCCATAGCCGACCCGGGCGACGGTATTGGTGCCGATGCTGGCCGAGCCTCCTGGGCCGCCGGGTGCTGGCTTGTCTGTCATTGGTGCTCCCTTGATCGTGAGACACTGGAGAAATGCGGAGGACCCTCCGCTTGTTTGATGGTAGCAGAAACGGAGGACCCTCCACTTTGGCTGGGAGCGTTCGGTCCGACGCGCGCCGGAACCGGGAAAAGTTGCTCGAGGTGGCGACCGCGGCCTTCGCCGCGGCGGCCGGGCGGCCGGTGTCGCTGGAGTCGATCGCCCGCGATGCCGGCGTCGGGATCGGCACGCTCTATCGCCATTTCCCCAACCGGGAGGCGCTGGTCGAGGCGATTTACCGGACCGAGCTCGCCGAAGTGGCCGCGGCCGCCGAGCAGCTGCTACAGCGGCATCCGCCCAAGACTGCGCTGCGCCGCTGGATGGACCGCTACGCCGACTTCGTGGCCGCCAAGCGCGGGATGGCCGAGTCGCTACACGCGATGTTCGACTCCGGCGCCATGCAACCCAGCCAGACCCGCGACAGCATCGCCGGTGCCGCGGACTTGCTGTTACAGGCGGGCGCCCGCGACGGCAGCCTGCGCGCCGACGTGCAAGCCGACGATGTGGTGTCCAGCCTCATCGGCATCTTCCTCGCCAGCGGCTCACCGGAGCAGACCAGCCGACTGCTTGATCTTTTGGTGGCTGGCATCGCCGTTGCGAATCGCTGAGGGAATCAATCGACGCGCTCGGTGGTAGAAGTCTGCATAAAACTCAATGAAGCCGCGCGCGAACTCATCGGGAATGGCGCCGACGCCACCCTGGTCACGCTGAATCCCGACGGCAGTCCTCAAGTGACCGTCGTCTGGATGGCACTGCGATCCACGCCCGACGGTGACGAGCTGGTAAGTGCCCATCTGGGCGAGCACAAGAAGGTCCGCAACATCCGCCGCGATCCGCCCGTCGGTGTGACGATCTTGTCTCCGGGCGACGTCGGCAAAGCGATGCGGCCGTATCTGGCGATCGACGGCACCGCGTGGATCGAGGAGGGCGGCGCCCCGGAGCTGCTCAAGACATTGGCGCAGGCGCTGGCTGACCCGACCACGTTCCCGCCGGACAACGCACCGCCCGGGTTCGTGACGCACATCCGCATCGACAAGGTCGGCGGGATCGGTCCCTGGCAGTGACGGCGAGCAGACGCAAAAGCCCCCGCCCGCACGCGGCGTGTCGGGTGGTTTTGCGTCTGCTCGCGCAGATTTAGCCGACGGCGCGGCCGGCGCCTTCCCAGAACTGGGCGCGGACGGCCTTCTTGTCCGGCTTGCCCAGCCCGGTCAGCGGCAACGCGTCGACGACCACCACCCGCTTGGGTGACTGCACCGACCCCTTGCGGTCCTTGACCGCCGCCTGGATTTCGGCGGTCATTGCCTCGATCGCGGCGTCGTCGGTCGCCGCATCGGCGCGTAACACCACCACGGCGGTGACGGCCTCACCCCACTTCTCGTCCGGCGTGCCGACCACGCACACTTGCGCGACCGCCGCGTGTTCGGCGATGACGTCCTCGACCTCGCGGGGGAACACGTTGAAGCCGCCGGTGACGATCATGTCCTTGACCCGGTCGACGATGAAGTAGAAGCCGTCCTCATCCTCGCGGGCCATGTCGCCGGTGTGCAGCCAGCCGTCCTTGAACGTGTCGGCCGTCGCCTCCGGCAGATGCCAGTACCCACCGGCCAAAAGCGGTCCGCTGACGCAGATTTCGCCCGGCTCGCCCAGCGGCACCGGCTTGCCATCCTCGCCCAGCAGCGCCACCCGGGCAAACAGGGTGGGCCGCCCGCAGGAGGTGAGCCGCTTCTCGTCATGGTCGGCCTTGGCCAGATAGGTGATCGCCATCGGCGCCTCGGATTGGCCGTAGTACTGGGCGAAGATCGGACCGAACCGCCGGATCGCCTCGGCCAGCCGAACCGGGTTGATCGCCGAGGCGCCGTAGTACACGGTCTCCAGCGACGACAGGTCCCGGGTTTGCGAATCTGGGTGGTCCATCAAGGCGTATAGCATCGACGGCACCAGCATGGTGGCCGTAATACGTTGCTCTTCAATGACTTTCAATACCTCGGCCGGATCGAACTTGCCGAGCACAAACATCGAGCCGCCTTTGACCACGGTGGGCGTGAAAAACGCCGCACCCGCGTGCGACAGCGGCGTGCACATCAAGAACCGCGGGTTTTCCGGCCACTCCCATTCGGATAGCTGGATCTGCGTCATGGCGGCGATGTTCCCGGTGGTGCCGATCACGCCTTTGGGCTTGCCGGTGGTGCCGCCGGTATAAGTCAGGCCGCCGATGTGGTCCGGCGGTAGATCCGCCACCACCAGTGGCTTCGGGGAGTACTTGGCCGCCTCGGCCGACAGATCAACCGCTCGCTCTTTTAGATCCATGAGCCCCTCGGGTACCGGGCCGATGGTCAGGATCTGCTTGAGCGAGTCCACCTTTTCCAGCAGCCCCAGCGCCCGCTCGACGAACATCGGATTGGGGTCGATGATCAGCGCCGCGGCACCGGCGTCGGAGAGCACGTAGGCGTGGTCGTCCAGCGAGCCGAGCGGGTGCAGGGCGGTGCGGCGATAGCCCTGGGTCTGGCTGGCGCCGAGGATCATCAGCACCTCGGGGCGGTTGAGCGACAGCAGGCCGACCGTGACGCCGGTGCCGGCGCCGAGCGCCTCGAACGCCTGGATGTACTGGCTGACACGTTCGGCAAGCTGACCGCCGGTCAGCGTGGTGTCGCCGAGGAACAGCACCGGCCGGTTCTTGTGGTGCTTGAGCGCGCCCACGAGCAGATGGCCGTTGTGGGTCGGGTTGCGCAGCAGCTCATCACTCATGTGGCCAGACTAGAACGTGTTGCAATTCTTGTCTGCCACCCCCTCTGCCACCTCGGCCATCATTAGGATTTGTGCCCATGGCCGATGCCGATGTCGAGGTTCGTGAGACCTATCTGGCGGGCCGCCAGGTCTACTCGCAGTGACTCCCGCCCTGGACGATCTGATCGACCGGCTGCACGTGGTGGCGCTGCCGATGCGGGTGCGCTTCCGCGGCATCACCAGCCGTGAGCTGGCACTGATCGACGGTCCGGCCGGATGGGGCGAATTCGGCGCATTTCTGGAATACGACCACTCCGAGGCCGCGCACTGGCTGGCCGCGGCTCTCGACTCGGCTTACCGGCCGGCGCCGCCGCCGCGACGAGACCGCATCGCGATTAACGCCACCGTCCCGGCGGTCCCCGCCGCGCAGGTGCCCGAAATCCTCGCCCGTTTCCCCGGCGCGGGCACCGCCAAGGTGAAAGTCGCCGAACCCGGCCAGACCCTCGCCGACGACGTCGCCCGCGTGGACGCGGTCCGCGGCCTGGTTCCCACCGTGCGGGTCGACGCCAACGGCGCCTGGACGGTCGCGCAGGCCGTCGAGGCCGCAGCCGCGCTGACCGCGAGCGGTCCGCTGGAGTATCTGGAGCAGCCCTGCGGCACGGTCGACGAACTCGCCGAACTGCGCCGTCACCCGGATATGAAAGACGTGCTGATCGCAGCCGACGAGAGCATCCGTAAAGCCGGCGATCCGCTGGCCGTGGTCCGCGCCGGTGCCGCCGATGTCGCCGTGCTGAAAGTGGCGCCACTGGGCGGTATTTCGGCTCTGCTGAAGATCGCCGCGCAGATCGACATTCCGGTCGTGATCTCAAGCGCGCTGGATTCGGCGGTCGGTATTGCCGTTGGCCTGGCCGCTGCCGCCGCCCTGCCGGACCTGCATCATGCCTGCGGGCTGGGCACCGGTCGGCTGTTCGTCGAGGACGTCGCCGAGCCTGTCGCACCCGTGGACGGCTACCTGCCGGTGGTGTCGGTGGCGCCGGATCCGGCGAGGCTGCAGGCGCTGGCCGCGCCGCCGCAGCGGCGACAGTGGTGGATCGACCGGGTCAGGGCCTGCTACCCGCTGATGTCCTGATTTGTGGGGTGCATGGCGTAGACGACACGGCGTCTGTCGCGAACACTTAGCCCTATGGCGCGAAAAGTCCTGACAGTCGGCTTCCCGGGCGTCCAGGCCCTGGACATGGTCGGGCCATTCGATGTGTTCGCCGGGGCATCACTGGCTCTGTCCGCCGAACGCAAAGAGGGCTATCAGCCGGTGGTGGCCTCGATCGACGGGCAGCCCGTGGCCACCGGGACCGGGCTGACCTTCGCCACCGTCAAACTGCCCGACCCAAGTGAACCCGTCGACACCCTGGTGCTGCCTGGCGGTCACGGGGTACACGCGGCTCGGCAGGATTCACGCATCATCGACTGGATCGTGGCAGCGGCGCCACATGCGCGCCGGGTGGTCAGCGTGTGTACCGGAGCATTCCTGGCCGCCCAGGCCCGTCTGCTCGACGGTTGCCGGGCGACCACCCATTGGGCCTTCACCGACCAGTTGGCGCGCGAATTCCCGGCGGTCGACGTCGACCCGGATCCGATCTTCGTGCGCAGCTCGCCGAGCGTGTGGACGGCCGCCGGCGTCTGCGCGGGGATCGATCTGGCGCTGGCACTGGTCGAAGAGGATCACGGCACCGAGGTGGCACAAACGGTGGCCCGGTACCTGGTGCTGCATTTGCGTCGGCCCGGCGGGCAGACGCAGTTCGCGGCGCCGGTGTGGCTAGCGCGGGCCAAACGCGAACCGATCCGCACCGTCCAAGATGCCATTGAGTTCGAACCTGGTGCCGCGCACAGCATTTGTGAGCTGGCCCGCCGCGCCGCCATGAGCCCGCGGCACTTCACCCGAGTCTTCACCGACGAAGTCGGCGAGGCGCCCGGCGCGTACGTCGAACGGGTCCGCACCGAGGCAGCCCGCCGTCAACTCGAGCAGACCGACGACACCGTGGTGGCGATCGCCGCGCGCTGCGGCTTCGGCACCGCGGAAACGATGCGCCGCAACTTTATTCGCCGGATCGGCGTGTCGCCGGACCAGTACCGAAAAACATTCGCCTGAATCAAGGAGCACCGCATGACACAGATCGCGATCGTGGTATATCCAGGTTTCACCGCGCTGGACTTCATCGGCCCGTACGAGGTGCTGCGCTGGCTGCCCGACGCCGAGATCCGATTCGTGTGGCACGAACCGGGTCCGATCACGGCCGACTCCGGCGTGCTCGTCATCGGGGCCACTCATTCGTTCGCCGAAACCCCTTCGCCCGATGTGATTTTGGTGCCTGGCGGGATGACCACCGTGGCACACGCCCGCGATGAGACGCTGCTGGACTGGGTGCGCACGGCGCATCGGACCACGACCTGGACAGCGTCGGTCTGCTCGGGTTCGGTCATCCTCGCGGCGGCCGGCCTGCTCGACGGCAAACGCGCCACCTCGCATTGGATGGCCCTCCCCGTGCTGAAAACGTTGGGCGCCATCCCTGTTAGCGACGAACGCGTAGTACACCAAGGCGACATCGTCACCAGCGCGGGGGTGTCGGCGGGGATCGACCTGGCGCTGTGGCTGGCCGCCCGGATCGGCGGTGACGATCGGGCGAAGGCCATCCAGCTGTCGATGGAATACGACCCGCAGCCGCCGTTCGACTCCGGCCACATGTCCAAGGCATCCGCTAAGACCAAGGCGGCGGCCACCGCGCTGATGGCCAGGGATGTGGCCAAACCGGCTCAGCTGAAGGCCGGGACGCTGCTGCTGTGGGACCGAGCGCTGTCGGCGGCGCGGGCCAAGGTCGTCCGCCGCTGAATTGCCGCAGCCGGCCAGCTTCTACGGCCATATGCTTGGCCGGATCCTGGATCGAATCGCGTCGCGGTGGCATGACTGCGCGTTTTGGGGCTGAGCCGGGAGCGTCGGTAGGTTCATCGTCGTGATCAACCTGGCTTACGACGACAGCGGGAAGGGCGAGCCCGTCCTCTTCATCGCCGGCCGTGGCGGCTTGGGACGCACCTGGCATCTGCAACAGGTCCCGGCCTTCCTGGCGGCCGGCTACCGTGTCATCACCTTCGACAACCGCGGGGTCGGCGCGACAGCAAACGCCGACGGTTTCACGGCCGAGACCATGGTCGCCGACACCGTGGCGCTGATCGAATCCCTGGACGCGGGCCCGGTGCGCATCGTGGCGGTGTCGATGGGTTCCTACATCGCGCAAGAGTTGCTGGTGGTCCGGCCCGATTTGGTGAGCCAGGCGGTGTTGATGGCCACCCGCGGCCGTCTGGACTGTGCACGGGATTTCTTCCGGACCGCGGAGGACGAGTTCGCCGCGTCCGGCGTCCAGCTGCCCGTTTCCTATGACGCGAAAATCCGTTTGCTGGAGAACTTTTCACCCAAGACGCTGAGCAACGACGAGGTCGTCGCCGAGTGGATCGCCATGTTCAAGCTTTGGCCGATCAAGCTCACTCCGGGACTGGTCTGCCAAGGCAAGGCCTCGCCGCAGGGCAGCCGGTTGCCCGCGTATCGAAGTATTCCGACGCCGGTGCTGGTGCTGGGCTTCGCGGATGACGTGGTGACACCGCCGCACCTTGGCAAAGAAGTCGCCGATGCCATGCCTAAGGGCACTTACCTGAAGATCGCCGACACCGGGCATCTCGGGTTCCTCGAGCGGCCGGAGGTGGTCAACACCGCGATCCTGGACTTCTTCACCGAGGTGCCGTTCTAGCCGGGCTCCTCAACTGACCCAACTAAACCCAATGGTCGGGCTCGCCCCCGCAAGCGGGAGGTACCCCCACCTCAGGCCGTCTCGGCCTGCATCGTCGCCCGACTAGGCTGGGCTGGTGAATCCCTCGACGGCACAGGCCCGCGTCGTCGTCGACGAACTGATCCGCGGCGGCGTCCGCGATGTGGTGCTGTGCCCAGGCTCGCGGAACGCCCCACTGGCGTTTGCGCTGCAAGACGCCGATCGGGCCGGCCGGATCCGGTTGCATGTGCGCATCGACGAGCGGACCGCCGGGTATCTGGCGATCGGGCTGGCCATCGCGGCGGGCGCGCCGGTGTGCGTTGCGATGACGTCGGGTACCGCGGTGGCCAATCTGGGTCCAGCCGTGGTGGAGGCCAACTACGCGCGGGTGCCGCTGATCGTGTTGTCGGCCAACCGGCCCTACGAGCTGCTCGGCACCGGCGCCAACCAGACCATGGAGCAGCTGGGCTACTTCGGCACCCAGGTCCGCGCCACGATCAGCCTCGGGCTGGCCGAGGACGCACCGGAGCGGATGGACGCGCTCAACGCGACCTGGCGGTCAGCCACCTGCCGGGTACTGGTCGCCGCTACCGGTGCCCGCAGCGCCAATGCCGGACCGGTGCACTTCGACATCCCGCTGCGCGAGCCGCTGGTGCCCGATTCCGACCCCGGCCCCACCCCGCACGGCCGCCCGAACGGCAGACCATGGACGTACACCCCGCCGGTCAGCTTCGACCAGCCGCTGGACGTCGACCTGAACCTGGACACGGTGGTCATCGCCGGTCACGGCGCCGGCGAGCAGCCCGAATTGGCCGCGTTGCCGACGGTCGCCGAGCCAACCGCCCCGCCCGCGGCCAATCCGCTGCACCCGCTGGCGCTGCCGCTGCTGCGCCCGCAGCAGGTGATCATGCTGGGTCGCCCCACCCTGCACCGACCGGTGTCGGCGTTGCTGGCCGACCCGTCGGTGCCGGTTTATGCGCTGACGACCGGCCCGCGCTGGCCTGATGTGTCGGGTAATTCGCAGGCCACCGGCACCCGGGCGGCCACCACCGGTGAGCCGAACCCGGCCTGGCTGGGCCGCTGCGCCGAACTCAACCGGCACGCGATCGCCGCGGTGCGCGGGCAGCTCAAGGCCCACCCGCTGACCACCGGCCTGCATGTGGCCGCCGCCGTCGCCGACGCGCTGCGCCCCGGTGACCAACTGGTGCTGGGTGCGTCCAACCCGGTGCGCGACGCCGCCCTGGTGGGCCTCAATCCGCATGGCATCAAGGTGCGCTCCAACCGTGGGGTCGCCGGCATCGACGGGACGGTGTCCACCGCGATCGGGGCGGCGCTGGCGCACGAGCGGACGGGCGGTCGCACCGCGGCGCTGATCGGCGAT